>Ga0182738_1001119_pt1 | contig 34447 bp, 30 predicted proteins | sample eDN5th30CBELigMG_FD_128876 | JGI IMG/M metagenome (GOLD analysis project Ga0182738, IMG submission 128876) | Enriched Miracle-Growth compost microbial communities from Emeryville, California, USA - eDNA 5th pass 30_C BE-Lig MG (version 2)... ...
CCCGCTGGAAGCCACCGATCCCGTGGATTCCCGAAGCTCCGGCAGTGGCGGCCGAAGTGATTTCCCGCAGCTCACACTCCCGCTCACCGGCGGTGCGTCGGGCGAGCTCACGCACCTCGTCCGAAACCGGACCGAGGATCAAGGTGCTCCCTGGACGAAGCACGGCGAGCTTCTCACCGGCGATCTCGGATTCCGTTTCGCCCAGGAATTCGGTGTGGTCGAGGCCGATCGAGGTGAGGACGGTTGCCAGCGATTCGATCGAGTTGGTCGCGTCGAGCCGACCGCCCAAACCCGCTTCGATCGCCGCGACTTGAACGCCGGCCTCAGCCAGGGTCAGGAAGGCGGCGGCGGTGGCCAGCTCGAACTGGGTCACCTCCTCACCCTCCAGCCGGGAGTTGACCGCGGCCGCGGCCGCAGCGGCGCGGCGCACGCATTCGGCAAAGAGCTCCGGCCGCTCCCGGCCGGAGACCACGACCCGCTCCGACCAGTGGGCCAGGTGGGGCGAGAGGGAACTCCCGGCGCGGTACCCGTGAGCCTCGCAGATCGCAGCGATCATCCTCGAGACCGAGGACTTGCCGTTGGTCCCGACCACATGGATCGAGGAAAATGAGTCCTGCGGGCGCCCCAGCTCTTCGGAGAGCATCCCCATTCGCTCGAGCCCGAGCTTCCAGCCGATCGGCTCGAGGGAATTCAGATAGGCCTCGGCGTCGAAGCCAGCCATGGTCCTCCTCAGCCGAGTTCGGCCAGCTCGGCCTGGAGGCGCCCGACCTTTTCCCGCTCCTCGGCGACTACCTCGGCCGGCGCGTTTTCGACGAATCGTTCGTTCGCCAGTTTGCCCTCGATCTTCTTCAGCTCGGCTTCGACCTTGCCGCGGCGTGCCTCGATACGGGACTTGACCGCCTCCATGTCGAGCTCCTCGGAAGCTTGGATCCCAAACCCGGCGACCGTCGCCACGACCTCGCCGCCCCCGGCGCCGATCTCGACCCGGCCGAGCCGCGAGACGAACTCGGGGACGGCGGCGGCGTCACCGGCGGCGCCGAGCACAACCTTGGGCGGCACGCCCGCCATGTCACGCCAGCCGCGCAGCTGACGGGTCACCGCGATCGCCTTCCCGACCTCATCCTCCACCGCCTCGCTGATTCGGGACGGGTCTGCCTCGGGGAAAGCGTGGACGACCAGATGGCCTTCGCGGTAAGGGTGGTATTCCCAGATCGCTTCGGTCACGAAAGGCATGACCGGATGGGCCAGCGCCAGGGTTCGCTCCAGGGTGTGGAGCAGGACCTGGGCGATTTCCGGGTCGCCGTCATAGATCCGCGGCTTGGCGATCTCCAAGTACCAGTCGCAGAGGTCGGAGAAGACGAAGGAGTAGAGCTCCTGGGCGGCGTGGGCGAAGTCGTATTGGTTGATCAGCCGGGTGTAGGTCTCGACCGCCGATTCGAGCCGGGAGAGGATCCAGCGGTCCTCCAGAGCGACCGGCTCGGCCGGGACGGTGCGGTCCGCGGGTTCCTCGGTGTTGAGCAGGATCAGCCGTGAGGCGTTCCAGAGCTTGGTCGCCAGATCGCGGCCCTGCTGGACCTTGGGGTCGGAGTAGCGGACGTCCTGGGTCGATGACATCGCGAGCAGCCCGAAGCGCAATGCGTCGGCTCCGTGCTGGTCGATCTCTTCCAGTGGGTCGATCCCGGTGCCGAGGCTCTTCGACATCCGCCGGCCGTCTCGGGCCTGGATCACCGAGTGGACGTAGACGTCGTGAAAGGGAACGTCACCGGCGAACTCGAGACCGGTCATGATCATCCGGGCGACCCAGAGGAAGAGGATCTCGCGGGCTGTGGTCAGGAAGTCGGTCGGGTAGAAGGCCTTGAGCTCAGGTGTGTCGTCGGGCCAGCCGAGCGTCGCGAACGGCCAGATGGCCGAGGAGAACCAGGTGTCCAGGACGTCCTCGTCCTGAACCCAGCCTTCGCCCTCAGGCTCGGTCTCGCCGACGTAGGTCTCCTCGCCCCGGTACCAGACCGGGATCCGGTGGCCCCACCAGAGCTGGCGGGAAACGCACCAGGGCCGGATCTCCCGCATCCAGTTGAGGTAGACACCCTTCCACTGGTCCGGTGCGATCTTGACCCGGCCGTCTTCAACCGCGTCGATCGCCGGTTTGGCGAGCTCGTCCATCTGGCAGAACCACTGCAGGGAGATCAGCGGTTCGATCCGCTCCCCGGATCGTTCGGAGAACGGAACCGAATGGACGTACTCCTCTTCCCCGCTCAGCGCGCCCTCTTCGCTTAGCGCCTTGACCACCTCGACCTGGGCTTCGGCCACGGTCATCCCTGCGAAACGCTCGCCGGCCTCCGCGGTCATGCGGCCGTCCTCACCGATCACCGAGATCTCTTCCAACCCGTGACGGCGGCCGATCTCGAAGTCGTTGACGTCGTGGCCCGGGGTGATCTTGAGGGCACCGGTGCCAAACTCGATGTCGACGTGGTCGTCCGCGATGATCGGCAGGCGTCGACCGACCAGAGGCAGGATGCAGTGCTGGCCGACCAGGTCCCCGTAACGCTCGTCCTTCGGGTTCACCGCGACGGCGGTGTCGGCCATCATCGTCTCCGGCCGGACCGTGGCGACGGTAAGCACCCGGTCGCTGCCCTCGACGGGATAGTCGATCGAGTAGAGCTTGTCGGTGACTTCCTCGTTTACGACTTCCAGGTCCGAGATCGCCGATTGGGAGCCGGGGTCCCAGTTCACCATGTAGTTGTCTCGGTAGATGTAGCCCTTCTCGTAGAGCGACGTGAAGATCTTGCGGACAGCGCGGGCGTAGCCGTCATCGAGGGTGAAGCGCTCGCGCTCGTAATCGACCGAGGCGCCGAGTCGCTTGTACTGCTCGCGGATCGAACCGCCGAACTCTTCCTTCCACTCCCAGACCCGTTCCGTGAACGCGTCCCGGCCGATCTCGTGACGGCTGATGCCCTCGGAGGCAAGACGCTTCTCGACCACGGTCTGGGTCGCGATCCCAGCGTGATCCATGCCGAGGATCCAGAGCGTGTTCTTGCCGCCCATCCGGTTCATGCGGACCAGCGCGTCCTGCATCGACCCGTTCAGAGCGTGTCCCATGTGGAGGACGCCGGTGACGTTCGGCGGCGGAATCGCGACCGAGTAATTCTCTTCGGCGGTACCGGTCGCTTCGGGGTGGAAGTAACCCCCCTCCATCCACTCGGCGAAAATCCTCGCTTCGGTCTCGCCGGGTTCCCACCGGGTGGTCTCTTCCAGCTTCTTTCGCGCCGCGTCGTCCAAGAAATCGATCTTATTGAGAGCCCCGCCAGTTAGGTTGTTCGGTAGCTCATGCGTTCGATCCAGGTCACCGGCGAGGCGGGCAACGGATCGAAGCCCAGAAGTTCGTTATCACGCGGAAGCAGCGGCGGTCGAGGTCCGAGGACTGGGAATTCACCGGGAGGAGCGCTACCGTTCACAGGATGATTCAGGCACGTGGGGTTGGGAGGTCCTTACTTTTGGCTGCCGCCTTCGCAGCGGCCGCGCTCACTCTGGCGGGCTGGTCCGCGAGCTCCAGGGCAGCCGTCTATTGCGTATCCGGCGCCAGCCATCCGGGCTGCGACTCATTCAACGCGAATCTCCAGACCCAGCTCTCAGCGGCCCAGATCAACCCGGGCCATGACGAAGTTCAGATCTATCCCAACACCTACACCGGGAATTTCAGCTACCAGAATCTCCTCAACTCAACTAACACCGTCGAGATCCGGGGGATGGGTGATCAGCCCTCCCAGACCACGCTGAAGATCAGCAATCACACCGGACTCGCAGAGGCTCTCTCGGTCAGCGGGCCGGCCGGCTCGTCCATCGCGAACCTGGCGTTCGTCCTCGATCCGGATTCGGACACCAGCAGCGACGCCGCTCTGGATGTGGCCGGTGAGAACGGCGGCAACATCACGATCGAAGGTGTGGCAATCGACGGGCCCCACTCGTCCAATGCCACCGGCATCCGCTGCGGTAACTGCCTGATCAAGGACTCGGCAATCGACTTGACCTCGGACGGGATGTACTCGAACTCCGGGGTCCGCCAGAACGGTGGTCCGGTAACGATCGAGAGCAGCTCGATCGTGGCAGACGACGGGTTCACCCACAGCAGCCCGGGCGAAAGGTCGCGGATCGATCACAGCCGGATCTCCGCTCACATCGGGGCCAGCACCGACGGTGGTTTCATCGACATCAGCGACAGCCTGATCAGACTCGACGATGAAAGCGGCGCGATCGGAGTCAACTTTCACAACCCGAACAGCCCGCTGAGTCAGTACGACCTGGGCGGAAATCTCGACGGGGTGACGATCATCAACGGCGTCGACAACGTAAGCGGCGACCACTCCACCGGCATCGTCGCGGTTGCCGACTCGGCAACCGAGAGCGTCACGACGACCCTGACCAACTCGGTGATCTCGGGATTCACGGATCACCCCAATGGCCTCAACCTGGACCTGAAAGCCAGCGGCGGCGGAAAGGCCGACTTTCAGTCTGATTACTCGGCCTACAACAACGGTGACACCACGCAGGTCGGTGGCGGCCCGGGCGGCGACCTCACGTACAGCCTCGGCTCTGGCCACATCGACCTCGAAGGTGACCCCGGCTACGTCGATCCGGCAGTCGGCGACTACACCCCTGGCCCCGGATCCGACCTGCTCGACGGCGGCGACCCCGCCGATCCCGATCCGGGTTCGACCGACATCGGCGGCAACCAGCGGGCCTGCCACGGCACATCGGATGGAGTCATCCGCCGCGACATCGGCGCCTTCGAGCGCAAGGTCGATCCCGACGATGACTGCAGCTACCCCGAGACGTCGATCGTCGAGGGCCCGGAGGCGTATCCGCCCGCTATGTACACCGGCCACACGATGAAGTTCGAACTGAGCTCTAGCAAAGCCAACTCGACATTCCGTTGCTCCATCGACGCTCAGGTGACGCCCTGCACCGCCTCGTTTACGACCCCCGAGCTCGCCTACGGACCCCACACGTTCAAGGCGGCAGCGGTCGACCAGTACGGGAACGTCGACCAGACCCCGTCAACATCGAACTTCTACCTGACCGTACCTAAGGGCCCGCCGCCGGGCTGCCAAGACATTCCCGCGATCTGTCCGGATAAGACCGCACCCAAGATCATCGGGGTGAAGGCCGCAAAGAGGACCAAGCGAAACAGGATCAAGGTGCGCTTCAAGTCGAACGAAAATGGCTCGACCTTCGAGTGTCGCCTGAACAAGGGCAAGTTCGAGAAATGCAAGTCACCCTGGAAGACCCCGAAGCTCAAGCGGGGCAAGAACACGATCGCCCTCCGAGCAACTGACCGTGCTGGCAACAAATCCAAGGTCGTCAAACGGACGATCAAGAAGTTGGGGACGAAGAGAGCGAACCGCCGGTGAGTTCATCCGGCCGGGGTGATGAAGTGGACCGCCCGGTCTGAGAGAGTTCCCGCCATGGAGGGTCTGAACCAGCCCGATGCGCACCGGCACCCGTGGCGGCTTGGGGCTCGCATCCTCGTCGTCGTGATGATCGATGCGTTGGCTCTGCTGCTGATCGAGGCGGCGCTGCCGGGCTTCGACATGCACGGTCGTTTCGCGGCGCTGCCCACCGCGATCGGGGTCGGTCTGGTGAACGCGCTGATCTGGCCGGTCCTTTCCCGCTTCACGCTGAAACTGAGCGTGCTGACGCTCGGGCTTTGGGGACTTTTCCTCAACGCGCTGCTGGTCGGCCTCGCCTTGGTGATCATGCCCTGGGTCAGGATCGATGGTGTGGCTGAAGGGATCGTGATCTCTGTCGCACTGGCGATCTTGACCTCCCTCCTATCCTCCCTTTTCGCGATCGACGAGGACAGCACCTGGTACTACAACGTAGTCCGGGCCCAACTCAAGCGCCGGGGCCAGGTGGTCGAGACGGACGAGCCGGGGATCGTCTTTCTCGAGATCGACGGTCTCGCCCACGATGTGCTGCGACGGGCGATGACCAACGGCAGCGCGCCGGCCATGGCTGGCTGGATACGTGACGGCTCCCACCGGCTAGAGGGCTGGGAAACGGACTGGTCCTCCCAGACCGGTGCGATGCAGGCCGGGATTCTCCACGGCAATAACCACGAGATGCCGGCTTTCCGCTGGTGGGAAAAGGAAAGCGGCCGCGCGCTGGTCACCAATCACCCCAAGGATGCCGCCGAGCTGGAGGCTCGGCAGTCCGACGGTCATGGACTACTGGCCATGGACGGGGCCAGCCGGGCCAACATCCTCTCCGGCGACGCGCCCCACTCGATGCTGACCATGAGCACCGTCATGAAGCCGAGGGGTCAGATCGGCAAGGACTACGCCGCCTATTTCGCGCGGCCCTACGGGGTGATCAAGACATTCCTGCATACGCTCGCGGAGATCTTCCGCGAGCGCCGCGACAATATGCGCCAGGAGAAGACCGGGATCGAGCCGAAGATCGGCCGCTCCCGGGTTTACGCGGTGATGCGGGCCTGGGCGACCGTTATCCAGCTGGACCTCCAGGTCTCCGCCGTGGTCGGCGACATCCTGGCCGGGCGACCTTCGATCTACACGACCTTCCTCGCCTACGACGAGGTCGCCCACCACTCCGGAATCGAGCGGCCAGAGACGCTTTCGACACTGGCCCGGGTCGACCGTGAGATCGACCGCATCCGCCGGGTCGTGGCGGAGGCACCCCGTCCCTACCACCTGGTCGTGCTCTCCGACCACGGCCAGTCGCAGGGTGCGACTTTCCTCCAGCGTTACGGCGTGACCCTGGAGCAGGTGGTCGAGCAGGCGACCGGAAAGAAGGCGCTCGGCACCGGCGAGGAAGGCGAGCAGAACCCGCGCGCGTACATCACGGCCAGCGCCGAAGAGGCCAGTCACGAGGAAGGCGCGGTCGGCAGCGCCGCCAAGGCGGTGACCAAACGTGACTCGAACCGCGATGATCTCGGCCTCGAAGGTGGCCCGCACCGGCTGCCGGCGACCGCGGACGATGGCAAGGAGATCCCCGAGCTCTCGGTCATGGCCTCGGGCAATCTCGGGTTGATCACCTTTCCGCGCGAGCCTGGTCGCCTGACCCTGGAACGGATCGAAGACCTCTACCCCGCCCTGCTCGACGCCCTGCGGTCCCACCCGGGGATCGGTTTCGTGATGGTGGACTCGGCGAACGGCGGCGTCGCGCTCGGCGCCGAGGGCGTCAACTGGTTTGAGGCCGGCAAGATCGAGGGGGTCGATCCGCTGGCCGCCTTCGGGCCGAACGCGGTCCAGCATGTGCTTCGCACGCACCGTTTCTCCAACTGCCCGGACATCATGGTGAACAGCACCTGGTGGAGTGACATGGACGAGGTCGCCGCTTTCGAGGAGCTGGTCGGCTCACACGGTGGCATGGGCGGCACCCAGTCCCATCCCTTCGTGCTCCACCCGGTCGACCTCGCCTGGCCCGAGGAGCCAGTGGTCGGGGCCGAAAATGTTCACCGCGTGCTCAAGAGCTGGCTGCCGGACGGCGCAGGGACTCACCCGGCCTGAGCACCTCCGAGTTGAGCCCAGGCGCCAGCTCGGCCATCTGGTGCTCGAAGGCCGCCACGGGTTTTTCGAGCAGACGTCCGCGGATGCCCCGCATGCCGATCGGGAAGTAGGTGCCCCAGTGAATCGGGACGGTCAGATCCGGCTCGAGCATCGCCGCCGCCTGGGCTGCCCCACGCGGGTCCATGTGGCCCGGGCCCAGTTTGTGGCCCCAGCCCCAGATCGGCAGCAGGGCCAGCTCGAGCCCGCCCGAAAGCTCCGATAGTTCCGGGTGGAGATCGGTGTCGCCGGCGAAGAAGAGACGGCGAGTACCGCTGATCTCGAAGCCGATCGCATCGACTTCGAGGCCGAAGGGCCGGCGCCGACCGTCGTGTTCGGCGGTCACCGCCTTGACTGAGACCGCACCGACCGGAGCGGCCTCACCCACCCCCAATTCGACTACGTCGCGAAAGCCCGCCTTGCGGATCATCGATCCGGCTCCCGCCGGCACGATCACCCGGGCGTCCCGGTCGTACCGCTTCAGAGTCGGCAGATCGAGATGGTCGAAGTGGAGATGGGAGATCAGGACCGCGTCGATATCGGTTGTGAACTCCGGCCCGGGCACCGGCACATGACGCATCAGGTGTACCACCCGAGGCCGCAACACCGGGTCGGTGACCAACCGCACCCCATCGAGCTCGATCAAGACGGTCGCGTGGCCGCCCCACGTTACTCCGAGATCGTTCGGGTTCCGTTCTAAGAGTGGTACTCCCACACCGGGAGTATCGCGTTCGGGCTGGGCCGGGTCGGACTCAGGCGGTCTGTTCCTCGCCGAAGGCGTCTTCGTCATGCGGGTCGGCCACGACGCTCGGTTCGGTGACCAGCATTGGCGACTGGCCCTTCTCGATCGATTCGCGGGTCACCACGCACTTGCTCACGTCTTCGCGCGAGGGCAGTTCGAACTGGACGTCGAGCAGGGAATCCTCGATGATCGAACGCAGTCCGCGGGCCCCGGTCTCGCGGGCGAGCGCACGGTCGGCGATCGCCTCGAGCGAGTCCTCCGCGAAGACGAGCTCGATCCCGTCGAACTCGAAAAAGCGCTGGAACTGGCGAACCAGCGCGTGCTTGGGCTCGGTGAGGATGCGGACCAGGTCGGACTGGTCGAGCTGATGGAGGGCCGCGACAACCGGGAGGCGGCCGATGAACTCGGGGATCAGGCCGTACTCGACCAGATCCTCCGGCAGCACCTGCTCGAAGAGCTCGCCCGGATCTTCGTGGGCGTCATCGCTGACCACGGCACCGAAGCCGATGCCCTTGTTGTCGACCCGTCGCTCGATCACCTTCTCCAGCTCGGCGAAAGAGCCGCCGCAGATGAAGAGGATGTTCGTCGTGTCGATGGTCAGGAACTCCTGGTGCGGATGCTTGCGGCCGCCCTGCGGCGGCACCGAAGCGGTCGTGCCCTCGAGGATCTTGAGGAGCGCCTGCTGGACACCCTCACCGGAGACGTCGCGAGTCAGCGAGGGGTTGTCGGCCTTGCGGGTGATCTTGTCGATCTCGTCGATGTAGATGATCCCGGTTTCGGCCTTGGCGACGTCGTAATCAGCGGCCTGGATCAACTTCAGCAGGATGTTCTCGACGTCCTCGCCCACGTAGCCCGCCTCGGTCAGGGCCGTGGCATCAGCGATCGCGAACGGCACGTTGAGGATGCGGGCCAGGGTCTGGGCGAGCAGGGTCTTACCGCAGCCGGTCGGGCCGAGCAGCATGATGTTCGACTTCTGGAGCTCGACCTCACCCTCGCCTTCTTCGGCCATGCGAACCCGCTTGTAATGGTTGTAGACAGCGACCGAAAGCGCGCGCTTGGCCGTTTCCTGGCCGACCACGTATTCGTCCAGCACGGAGTTGATCTCCTGCGGACGTGGCAACCGGTCGAGGTCGAGTCCAGCGGGAGCCGAGGCGGAAACAGACTCCTCGTCGATGATCTCGTTGCAGAGATCGATGCACTCGTCGCAGATGTAGACGCCCGGACCGGCGATTAGCTTTTTCACCTGCCGCTGAGATTTGCCGCAGAAGCTGCAGAGCAGTTGCTCGTTGGTATCGGTCGGACCTGCCATCTAGCCTCCGGGGTCAGGAGTGGGCTCGCTTGGTCCCACTCTAAAAGAAGCGGCGCCGCGACCCGCGAATTTCAGCCGCCGACGACGTCGTTCCTCTTTACTGCGACCCTACCCCCGTCCCTGCCTCGGCAATAGTTCTTGCCGTTAGGCTCGGTCCATGACCGAGATCAGGAATGTCAAGCCCGAGGAGTTTTCCCAGTTCGAGCCGCTTTTTGTGGCTTATCAGGAGTTCTACGAGGTCGAGGACATCGACCCCGATCGGAACCGGGCCTTCTTCTCACGTTTCATCGGGGGCACCGAGCACGGGTGGTTGCTCGGTGCTTTCGAGGGTGAAGAGGCGGTCGGCTTCGGCTGCTTCTACCGGACCATGAGTTCGCTCTCGGCATCCGACATCGTGCTGTTGAACGACCTCTATGTGGATGAGTCCGCACGTGGACGCGGTGCTGGGCGGGCGCTGATCGAGGCCGGGGTCGAACTCGCCCGCGACGCCGGTGCCACACATTTGGTCTGGGAGACCGCCCCCGACAACCACCGTGCCCAGGCCCTGTATGACACGACCGGCGCCGAGAAGTCGACCTGGCTCGAGTACGAACTCGAGGTTTGACTCGAACCTCGAACGCGCTCACCTCGCCGACCGCAACCTCGCCGCCCCTCCCGGGTTCTTTGTGACAGGTGAAACAAGAGCTTCAAGGGAGGGGCTCGAATGCTTCAAGTCAAACGCATACCTTCGGGTTCGGAAAGAAGTCCGGTCAGCATCAGGTACACACTGATCGCGGTGGCGTTCGCAGGGGCGCTCTGCGCTTTCAGCTTGGTGGCGCCGGGAGCTTTCGGTTAGGGAAAGCTCGGTTCGAACCGGGCGCGGGGACAAAAGAGGGCCGCGACCCCAAATGAGGGGTCGCGGCCCTTTGAAGTGCGCTGACCCGGGGGCTCCCACCCGGACCGGCGCAAGTTTGCCACCCCTAGACAGCGGGCGGCGGGCCGGCGTCCTCCTCGATGACCACGGTCTCTTCGACCACGGCCACGCCGCCCTCTTTGAGCTCGACCAGACGGAAGTAGAGGACCGTGGCGAGCATCGAAAGGTATGGGTAAAGCAAGATTCCGAGGATCAGGCCGACCAGGGCTCCGATCCACCAGCTGGCCAGACTGACCAGCACGGTCAGGGCGATCACGCCCCAGACGATGAGGATGGCCAGAATGCCGACAGCCAGAATCCGCATCCGGTTGTTACGGGTCAACTCGGCGCTGCGGGACATCGAGTCGAAGATGCCACGGTTCTCGACCACCAGGGCCGGCAGCGAGACTGCCAGCACCAAAGCGACGATGATCCCGGGAATAATCAAGAGGATGAGTCCGATCCCGATCAGGATGCCGACGATGATCTCGAGCACGATGATCGCCAGGATCCTCGGCCAGACCGAACCCAGGAACTCGCCTAGCGTGTAGTCGATCTCGCCGCTGGATTCGACGTCCTGGACGACTCGGACGACGGAACCCATGAGCCAGGCGCCGGCGACTATTTGGACGATGCGTCCGATCGTTCCTCCCAGCCAGCCGTCGCCAAGGATTCCTTGGATGATCGCGGCCGGGATCAACAGCACCAGCGCCACGATCCACACCGTGCCGAACGCCTTCTGGTAAATCTCTCCGGTTCGCTCGAATACACCGCCGATGTCGAGATGGCCACCGGTACCGCTTGCACCACTCATTGCTACTCCTCCTTCGGTTTTGCGGGGCGACCCCCGCCATCTGCGCCTTTGCACACGACCGGCCGGATACCTTCCCGCGGGATGGGTGCTTCACCCGCGAGGGATGAGGGATAGGGACCGATTGGGGCTATCTTGATCCCATGAAACGCGTTTCAGGCACCTCGACGCTGACCCAGGATTCACCCCGGCTGACCGGCAAAGAGCTGCGCAAGCACGCCTCGCGGGAGAGCCACGCCGATTGGACCCCGGGGCCGGACCGGGACCCGGTCAGGATCTTGCTGGATCAGGGCGAAAAACGGGTTCAGGACCTGTTGCCGATCCGCTACGGGCGGATGTCCGCCTCGCCTTTCGCGTTCTACCGTGGTGGCGCCGCGATCATGGCCGCCGACCTGGCCCCCACGCCGAACACGGGGGTCCGGGTCCAGGCCTGCGGCGATGCCCACATCTCCAACTTCGGCGGCTACGCGGCGCCGGACCGCCGGCTCGTCTTCGACCTCAATGATTTCGACGAGACGCTGCCCGCCCCGTGGGAATGGGATGTCAAGCGGATGGCCGCCAGCGCGGTGATCGCCGCCCGCGAGAACGGGGCCGGCAAGAAGGCCGCGCGGAAGATCGTCTTGGCCGGGATCGCCCAGTACCGCGACGTGATGCGCCGTCTCGCCGGCCTCAGCTATCTCGATGTCTGGTACGCGCGGCTCGATGTGGAAGAGCTGGCGGAGATCCTCGAGAACGCCCACGGTGCCGACGCCGGAATCAACCTGCGCCGGGACATCGCCAAGGCGAGTCGCAAGGACAGCCGCCGGGCCCGGCGCAAGCTGACCGAGGAAACCAGCGCCGGTGAGCCGCGTTTCGCAAGCCGCCCGCCGCTGCTGGTCCCCGCTTCCGAGCTCGCCGCCAGCCTCGGGGTGACCGACACCGACGCGATCAGGGAACTTCTCGAGGGATTGCTCACGCAGTACGCGAACACGCTCCCGCCGGACCGCCAGCATCTGTTCGGCCACTACCGGTTCGTGGACCTGGCCCGCAAGGTGGTCGGGGTCGGGTCGGTCGGAACCCGTGCCTGGGTGCTCCTTTTCATCTCCAACCGCCGCAAGGATCCGTTGGTCTTGCAAGTCAAGGAGGCACAAGCTTCGGTGCTCGCGCCCTACGCGGGCGCCTCGAAGTTCCGCCTCCAGGGCAGGCGGGTGGTCGAGGGGCAGCGCCTCACCCAGGCCGCCAGCGACCTCTTCCTCGGCTGGGTCCGGGCCCAGGGGCCGGATGGCGAAGTCCGCGATTTCTATGTGCGGCAACTCTGGGACGGCAAACTCTCGATCGACATCGACTCGTTGGACGAAGGAGGACTGAGCGAGTACGTGCGGGCCTGCGCCGGCGCCCTCGCCCTCGCCCATGCGAGGACCGGCGACCGGGTCGCGATCGCCGAGTACCTGGGCAAGAACGACAGCTTCGACAAGGCGATCGCTGAGTTCAGCCTTCGCTACGCGAAGCAGAACAAACAGGATTTCGAGGCGTTCACCGCCGAAATCGAAGCGGGCAGGATCGACGCGACGCCCGGCATCTGAGCCGCCGCTACGAATACGATCCGAACTGTGAGATCCCGACCTTTCCTCATCGCCGCCCTGTTTCTGCTGACCGCGTTCCTGCTGCCGGCGACGGCTCCGGCGGGTGCGTCGGCAAATGTGGCCGGGGCGGCGAAGCGGCTCGACAACCTGCGTCAGAAGCCGGAGCGGCTCCGGCAGTTCCTGCGCGGCATGCCGAAGGGGACCGATCTCCACACCCACCTCTCGGGCGCGGTTTACGCGGAGGCGATGATCCGCTGGGGTGCCGAGGACGGCAAATGCGTGGACCCGGTCACCTTCGTCTCCACCTTCCCGCCCTGCACCGGCGACCAGGTCCCGCTGAGCGACGCCCTCTCGAACACACAGCTCTGGGACCAGATCCTCGGGGCCTGGTCGATGCGCGAGTTCCGGCCCGACGCCTTCTCCGGCCACAATCACTTCTTCGCCACTTTCGACCTTTTCGGCTCTGCCTTCAGTGGCCGCCAGGGCGACGGGTTGGCCCAGGTCACCCAGCGTGCTGCCAACCAGAACGAGCAGTACGTCGAGCCACTGATCACACCCCAGTTCGGGGCGACCTTGGCGATCGCCAATCAGGTCGGCTACGACCCCGACTTCGGCTCGATGCGACAGGCGATGCTTGACGCCGGGATCACCAACGCGATCCCGGCGGCCGGTTTGACCGCCACCAGCACCCTCGACCGCCGGTCTGATCTCCAGGGCTGCGAGACCGATGACCCCGACACGGGCTGTGACGTGCTTGTCCACTTCGACGTCCAGGTTCTCCGTAACCAACCGCCGGCCGTGGTCTTCGCCCAGTTGCTTTTCGGCTTCGAGCTGATGAAGGCCGACCCGAACTGGGCCGGGATGAACATGGTCCAGCCCGAGGACGCCGCTTACTCGACCTCGGACTACAACCTCCACATGCGGATGATCAAGTACCTGCGGTCGATCTATCCGGGTGAGAACGTGACTCTCCACGCGGGCGAGCTGGTGCCCGGTGTGGTGCCGCCCTCGGATCTACGCTTCCACATCCGTCAGGCGGTGAACATCGCGAGGGCTGATCGGATCGGCCACGGTGCCGACCTGCGCTGGGAGCGTAACCCCGGCCAGATCCTGCGCAGCATGAAGAACAAGGGAACCTGCCTCGAGGCGAACCTGACCTCGAACCAGCAGATCCTGCGGCTCTACGGCAAGCGCCACCCGATCCGCGACTACGTCAAGGCCGGAGTGAAGGTCACCCTCTCGACCGACGATGAGGGCGTCTCACGCACCGACCTCACCGCCCAGTACGTGAAGGCGGTCCGTCAACACGGCTTCGGCTATCGCAGGCTCAAGCAGTTCGCGCAGAACGGCCTGCGCTGCGCCTTTCTCACCCCGGCCGAGCGGAAGGCCGCCCTGGCCGACCAGAATCGGCGCTTCCGGAAGTTCGAGGCCCGCTTTCCCACCAGGTAGAGGGCGCTAGGTTCGATTTGGGGGGATATAGCGCCCGTAAATCGAACCTACCTCGTTGAATCGAGGATCGCGACCACCCGGGCAGGGGCAGCCGACCCGCCGACCAGCTTCAGGGGGAAGCAGGCGACGGTGAAGCCGTGGGGCGGCAGCTGGTCCAGGTTCGCCAGGCGTTCGATCTGCGAGTAGGGGATGTCGGCCTGGTGGGCTTCCCAGAAGATCCCGGCCTCCCTCTTCGCCTTGGCCTCTTCCGCCTGCATCCAGAGCGGCCGGTCCCAGCCCCACGCGTCGATCCCCATCACGCGCACACCACGGTCATAGAGCCACTGCGTGGCACCGACACTCACGCCGGGACCGTGAGCCATGTATTCGAGCGTGCCGAGGTAGCGGTCGCAATCGGTCCGGACCAGACAGATATCCCGTTCGGCGATCTCGTGTCCGATGCGCTCGAGTTCCGCTTCGATGTCGGCGACCTCGATCACTTCCCCGTCCACGCGTTCGTGGAAGTCGAGCAGGAAGCCGGGCCGGAAGAACCAGTCGAGCGGCAGCTGGTCGATGGTCTCGGCCGGCTTCCCTTGGATGGTCGAGTTGTAGTGCCAGGGGGCATCCACGTGGGTTGAGCTGTGGGTGCCGAGCAAGGTGAAGGTGTCGACAGCCCACCCCTCGCCATCGCGTAGAAGATCCGGTCCCACCCCGAACAGCGCCTCGATCTGTTTCGCACCTTCCTCGTGCGGGGTGTAGTCGATATCGACTCGCACTACTTCGGGCGCGCCTTCCGGTCCCGGCTCGATCGGAGCCGATAGATCGATCAATCTGCTCATGCCAGGCAGACTAAAGTGCCCACATGACCGCAACTGGTGGTGCGAAGGGGACGGTCCTGGTCACTGGGGGCTCCGGCTTTCTGGGTGGACGGGCAATCATCGATCTGCTCGAGCGTGGCTACGAGGTGCGGACCACCGTCCGCAGCAAGGCCAAGGCACCGCGGATCGAGGAGAACATCTCGAACGAGCTAGGCCGGCCGGCCGGGATCGAGTTTTTCGAGGCGGACCTCTCGGCGGACGATGGCTGGGCGGAAGCGGTCGCCGGCTGCCGCTTCGTGCTCCACATCGCCTCGCCCTTTCCGCCAGGTAAGCCGAAGGACCCGCAGGAGCTGATCAAACCCGCGGTGGAGGGAGCGACCCGAGTCATCGGGGCGGCCCTCGACTCCGGGGTCGAGCGGGTCGTGATGACCTCGTCGGTCGCGGCGATCCGTGGTGGCGTAAACCAGGAGGACCGCCCGTACACCGAAGAAGACTGGACCGACATCGACGCGGTCGCCGCCTACCCCCAGTCGAAGACCCTGGCCGAGCAGGCCGCCTGGGATCTGGTCGACGAACGAGGCGAACGGGAGAAGCTCGCGGTGATCAATCCCAGCGCGATCCTCGGCCCGGTGATGCCGGACGACGATTCGTTCTCGCTCGAAGGCATCCAGCGGCTGCTCGACGGAATGCCGGCGGTACCGGAGATCGGCTTCAGCTGGGTCGATGTGCGTGATGTCTCGGCCGCCCATATCGCGGCGATGGAGAAGCCTGAAGCCGGCGGGCGGCGCTACATCGCGTCCGGTCCCTTCCTCTGGCTGCTTGAGGTCTCCGAGATCCTGCGCGAAAGGGTCCCGGACCTCGCCAAGAAAGCACCAACCCGCAAGGCGCCGAAGTTCATGGTCCGGATCATGGCGATCTTCGATCCGGGCGCCCGGGCCCTGGTCCAGGACATCGGCAAGCGAAACGACTTCGACACGACCCGCGCCAAGGAGGTGCTGGGAATCGAAGCCCGCCCGGTCGAAGAAACAATCGTCGAATGCGCCAGATCCCTGGCCGCACGAGCTCAGAGCTGACGCGCTGGGGTGTGGTTACGCCCTGAGGCGGATGTCCCTCGGAGGGCAACCCCGCCCACGACTACTCCGAGACTCCCTCAGATTCATGGTGCCGCAGGTCATGAGTCGATTCGACACAAGACCTGCGGCACCATTCCCGGCCCGCGTTCTCAGCTCAACTTCCCTGCTACCAGGAAGGCCCATCGGTCGGTGCTGTGAGTCACCAGTCCCAGGCGTTTACGAGGGGTTCTGGATTGAGGAGTTTGCCGTGGGTCCTGATTTCTATGTGCAGGTGGCAGGGCGTGCTGGCCGCGTTGCCGGTCTGGCCGACCGAACCGAGGCGGCGGCCGGCGCGGACCTTCTGGCCCTTGTGGACCGGAGGTGGGCGGAGCATGTGGGCGTATTTGTAGGTGCGCCTCTCCCCCGCACCTTTCAGCACGACGAAATTGCCGTAGAGCTCCGGGTCGTAGGCCCGCTTGATTATCGTGCCGGCCCGGACCGCCACGATCGGCGTGCCGCAATTGGCGGTGATGTCAAAGCCCTCGTGTGTTCGACCGTCGACTCGCGGCGCGCCGAACTCACCGATGTAGCCTCGGGTGCCATGCGGTCCGTCGAGCGGGAATTCGTGCGAGTGGAGCCGGATCCGGCCGACCCGCCTCAGCGGCCCGCCGATCGGCCCGGCAACCACCTCGTAACGTCCCGCCGCAGCCAGCCTCCCACCCTGGGTTCGGCCGTCCCAGAAGACGTGGTGCCAACGAGACGGTTCGAGCGAGCCCGTGAGAATACGGCGGACGGCCTGTTTGCCACCGACTTTCTCGACCCGGATCGCGAGGTGCCGATTTCTGCTTCCGTTGAAGCGGAGGTGGAAACGGATCGGGTTGATCGAGTATGGAATCGCCTGCTTCGGGGTCACGCCCCGGTCGAGGAGCCGGAATGGCGGCTTCGGACCGGCCTGGGCAGACCCTGCAAAAGAGAGAGCCGCCGCCAGGATGGCGACGGCTCCTAAAAAGCTGCGGCGGACGCCAGTCAAACCCCGACGTTACCGGTGCTCGATGACCCGGTCGATCAGGCCGTAGGTGGTGGCCTCCTCGGCGCTCATGAAGTAGTCGCGCTCGGTGTCGTGGGTGATCTTCTCGAGGTCCTGGCCGGTGTGCTTGGCGAGGATCTTGTCGAGGCGGCTGCGCGTATCGATGATCTCGTTGGCGTGGATCTCGATGTCGGTCGCCTGACCCTGGAAGCCAGAAGAGACCTGGTGGATCAGGATCTTCGAGTTGGGCAGCGACATCCGCTTTCCGGCGGCACCGCCGGCAAGGAGCAAGGCACCCATGCTCATCGCGATGCCGACGCAGATGGTCTGGACGTCTGGCTTGATGAACTGCATCGTGTCGTAGATCGCCAGGCCCGCGTAAACCGAACCGCCGGGGGAGTTGATGTAAAGGCTGATGTCCTTCTCGGGATCCTCCGCGTCGAGGTGAAGGAGCTGGGCCACCACCAGGTTGGCAATGTCCTCGTTCACGCCGGTGCCGAGGAAGATGATGCGCTCGTTGAGGAGCCGGGAATAGATGTCGAACGAACGCTCTCCGCGAGAGGTCTGCTCGACGACCATGGGGACAAGTGGACTCATGCCGCGAGTTTATAGATGAACTCACACCGGCCACCCGCGGACCGAGCCGTCACCCCGTGGGTGCGGGAGGTAGCGCCGTAGCGCCGGGTAGGCATCCCCGGGACGCGGGATGCACTCGGCCTTCGGCCTCGTTACTCCTGAGTGTCCCGGGGACGCCTACCCAACCCCACGGCTACACGAAACCCCGCGATTGTTCACGCGACGCAGGTTTGGACGCGTGATCCGTTCAGACCTGCGGCACCTTCCCGTTGCGGACCCATCCAGCTCGACTTCTGCTGCTGCCATGGGGGCTGCCCGTTTGTAGGCATCTCGGTATTTGAGCTTTGGCGACTCAGTCCGTGACGGCTCACCAAGCCAAAGACAGAATACCGAGGCCCAAAGCAACAGGCACCCGTCCACCGCCGCGCAACAGGTACTAGGCGTCCGACTCGGTTTCGGTCGACTCTTCTTCTTCCTCATCGTCGCCGAGGCCCCATAGCTTCTTGGCGGCTACTTCGGCTGACATCTCGGTGGCCTTGGCGGATTCGGCAATCACGTCCATCGCCTTGCGGACCTTGATGTCGGCGGCGACCATCTCGTGACGGCCGTCTCTTTTTAGGCGTTCGAGCAGCTTTTCACCGGTGGTGCGCTCGTGGGAGGCGGCATGTTCGAGTTCCTCGGCCATCTCCTCGTCGCTGACTTCGATGCCTTCGGCCTCCGCGACCGCGACCAGCACGGCTTCGCGGCGGATCTCCTGGTCGGCGTCGTCGAGCGATTCGTCGATGATCTCGTCGCGGGTCTTGCCCTGCATCTGGAGGTAGGTGTCCGGGTTCATGCCCTGACCGGCCATCTGTCGCTCGACCCGCTCCCAGCGTTCCTCGCCGCGGGCCCGGAGGATGTCCTCGGGGATCCCGACCTTGGCGTTCTTTACGGCGGCGTCAACCGCGGCTACGCGGAAGTCTTGTTCGATCCGCTGCTCTGCCGACTCGCCGAGTTTCTCGGCGATGTCCGCTCGGAGCTCCTCGATCGTGTCGAACTCAGATGCCTCGGAGGCGAAGTCGTCGTCAGCCTCGGGCATCTGCTTGACGCGGACCTCCTTGACGGTGACCGCGAAGTCAGCGTTCTGGCCGGCCAGCTCGGCGGCACCGTACTCCTCGGGGAAGTTCACGTTGACCTGGACTTCGTCGCCAGCCTTGGCACCGATGATCTGTTCCTCGAAGTCGTCGATCAGCTGACCCGATCCGATCTCGATCGTGTGATCGGTCGCCGAGCCGCCTTCGAACTCCACTCCGTCGAGCGAGCCGACGAAATCGACGAGCACGTGGTCGCCTTCCTGGGCGGGGCGGTCAACCTGGTCGAGGCTGGCCATGCCCTCGCGCAGACGATCGATCTCACGATCGATCACCTCGTCCGGCACGTCGGTGCCGGCTTTCTCGACCTCGAGGCCCTTGTACTCGCCGAGCTCGGCGCTCGGCCGCACGCCGACCTCGTACTTGAACTCGACCGTCTCTCCGTCCCGGGTCGGGGCCTTGGTGATCTCGACCTCGGGCGAGCCGATCGGCACGATTCCAGATTCGTAAACGGACTTCTGGTACCACTCAGGCAGCGCCTCCTGGATCGCCTCCTGGAAGACGGTGTCGAAGCCGAGCCGCTGGATCGCCAGCGATGGCGGGGCCTTGCCTTTGCGGAAGCCGGGCATGCGCATTTCACGGGCCAGGGCACGGGCGGCTCGCTGGACCTGGACGGACACTTCGTCGGCCGGAACTTCGACCTCGACTCGTGCCCTCGAATCTTCTAGTTCAGTAACGGTGGTCTTCAAGGTCGATTGAGGGTATCGGGGAGCGGCCGTCGGGGGCTTTCCCAAACGTGGCCTCAGGGGTGGATCTTCTCGCCGCGGGCGAGCATCTCGCAGAACTCGCGGATCTTCCGCGCCCGTGTCTCCCGGCGCTTGACCGTCTGGATCCGGTGGAGGATCGAGTACCGGTTGCGCGAGTCGAGCCCGGTGAATATCTCGGTGACCCCAGCCTCCTCCATAGCGAGCTTCAGGTCTTTGGGGACCGCTGCGGTCGAGGGGCTGTCGTAGGCCGCTTCCCAGCGGCCGTCGGCCTTGGCTTTTTCGACTTCTGCCATGCCCGCATCTCGCATGCGACCTGCCGCGATCAGGGCTTCCGCCTTTTCGCGATTGACCTTTGACCACTTGCTCCGCGCCCTACGGGGCGTGAGTCGCTGCCTGTAGCGGTCCTCGTCGATGGTTCGCTTCTGGCTGTCGATCCAGCCGAAACAGAGCACGGACTCCACGATCTCGGCCCAAGCCACCGACTTCACCCCGGTGTGCTTCTTGTAGATCTCGGCCCAGACCTCGTCGGCGTGATCTGCGTTCGCCTCCAGCCAGGCTTCGAGTTGCTCGCCGTCCTCAAAGTGGATCAGCAGTGGCTCGTCCATCTGGAGAAACTTACGGGTCCAGATGGCCTTCATGCTTCGATGGGAGGCGCGACGCCTAGTCACCGGCCTTTCGAGATCAGATGTCCGAGACGAGACTTCGTCCTGACTACCACAAGGATTGGCGTGATCAATCTTGTTGCCGTGACCGGTGGTGGGCACGGAGGGCCTTGGCGAAGTCGAGGATGAAGCCGGTCAGGCGGCCGACCGGACCGGTGACCAGCCAGGCGCGGAAACGGGCGCGCTTGAGCGGGGTCCGCTCACTCATTGGCGTAGTCCAGTAGCGAGAGGTCGACCAGCCACTCGACCGGGGCGCGGTCATCGGTCCAGATGTCACCACCGGTCAGGGGAGATTCCGTGCGGAGCGCGGTCGCACCGGCGAGCGGGCCAAGGGGAGGCGGGATCGGCGAGTCCTTGCTCAGGGTGGCGAGCAGGATGTTGCCGCTCGCGATCGGGTTGGCCGAAGCGGCCAGCATCGTGTTGGTCTGGGTGACCGGGTCACGGAGCACATGCGGCATCGCTTCCTGGATGGTCGCGGTCAGGTTCTTTTCGAGAGCGTCGCTGTTTTCGGGGTGGCCGACGTTGATCAGCACCAGGCCACCCGGCCGGAGACGGTCGCGGACCAGTTCGAAGAACTCCTTCGTCGCCATGTAGAACGGGATGTACGGCTGGTGATAGGCGTCGACCATGATCACGTCATAGACCGGGTCGGCCGCGTCGAGCCAGGGCCGGGCATCCTCGGTGTGGACCTCCATGTTCGGGTTGTCCAGGCCGAAGTACCTCCGCCCCACTTCGGTGATCTTGCCGTCGATCTCGACCGCGTCGACCTTGGTCTCGGGAAAGAAATGCCCGTAGGCCCGGGCGACGGTGCCGGCCGCGTTGCCGAGGATCGCGATCCGCTTCGGCCAGGTGCCTGCACCCGCTCCGGTGGCCCGCGGCGAGGCGGTGAACGGCAGGACCAGGTGCTCGTCCCAGTAGTTGCCGACCAGGTACTCGCCCGGCCGGTAAAGCGAATGGACCGCCTGGCCTTCGTTCAACTCGAGCTGTCGCTCGCCGTCATCGAGCTCGACCACGCGCAGGTACTGATGGGGAGTCTCGGCCTCGTAGATCACGTCGCCATCACCCGCCGCCTTGATCGTGCCGACCGGGATCAGCGCCGCGCAGGCGACCGCCGCCGGGATCAGGGCCGGCCAGGCCTTCCTCAGGCCGATCGAGGCGACCACGGCGACGGCGAGGGCAAAGACGATGAAGGTCCGCTGGGTCCCGATCAGGGGGATCGTGACCATCGCCGAGACCAGCGTGCCGATCAGCGAGCCGGCGGTCGAAAGGGCGTAGAGCCGGCCCGCCAGTTGGCCGGCGTGCTCGACGTCGCTGCCGTCCATGGCGATTCTGAGCGCCCAGGGCGAGACCGCGCCGAAGATCATCACCGGGATCGCAAGCAGCACCAGCACCCCGACCAGCGAGCCGGCGAAGACGCCGACCGAGAGCTCGTCGAAGGCGTCGACCGAGGCGCCCAGAAAGGGCCGCGCGAAGAAGGGAACCAAGGTCACGAGGATCGCCCCGCCGAGCACCGTCCCGCAGAGCGACTTCAGGTCGGGACGGCGGTCGGCCAGCTTGCCGCCCAGCCAGTAGCCGATCGCCAGGGCGACCAGGACGATCGCGATCGTGTTCGCCCAGACGATGGTCGAGTCGCCGAAGTAAGGCGCGAGCAGGCGGGCCCCGGCGATCTCGGCCCCCATCGTGCAGGCGCCCGTCGTGAAGACCAGCAGCCCGAGGTAGCGGCTACCGGGTCGTGGCATCGGTCCCTGAATCGCCGGCCAGTACCGGTTCGTCGGAATCAGTGTCATCGCCCAGGATTCGCTGCTCGATCAGGTATCCGTGACCGGCCTTGACCGCGCGCTCGATCCGGGCCTCGTCGATCTCCACCCCGTGGTTGTAGGCGAGGTCCATCAGCTCCTGCTTCTGCATCGATTGCTTGGCCGCCTCGAAGAAGGTCCAGGCGAGCACCCCGAGGATCAGGAAGGTGCCCTCGACCATCATGATCACGCCGGCGGTGCTCTGGTCCTGGATCGCCGAGATCCCCCACTTGAGATGACCCTCGCCGTAGTTCTTGTAGAGCTCGACCTGGGTCCACATCAGGATGTTCCCGAGGATCGCCGCGATGAAGCGGACCACGACCACGTAGACCACCTTCCAGCCCGGGCCGAACCACTTCGGGGTTGGCAGCGGCCCGAAGACCGGCATCCACATCAGACAGCCGAAGAACAGGAAGAGGCTGTGCTCGAGCCCGTGGACGATCGCCCCGCCGTAGGCCGCGTCATACATCGCCGGGATATGCCAGAAGAAGAGGTTGACCGCCCAGAGCGGGATCGCGACGAAGGGGTTGGCCAGCACCTGGAGCCGACCGATGTAGGGCAGCGCGAGGATCGGCTGCATGATCGACCGGGTCAGTCCGAGCACTATGAACAGCGAGGCGAGGTCGCCGATCACGAGGTGCTCGACCATGTGGGCGATCACCAATTCCTCCGCCAGGTACCCCCAGGGGCTGAACAGCACGAAGCTGGCGAGGAAGAGCCCGAATCCGTACGAGACTTGGCGCCAGACCGGCACCGGCCGACCGGCCCACGAAAGGGTCATGACCCGATGCCAGTAGAAGACCACCGCCACGGTCAGGGGGATCAGCTCAAGCATCGCCACGGCGTTATCGCTGAGCGCAAGCGGGATTGTCGGAAACGGAATCACGGCCTTCCAGCGTACCGGCGCATAGGAGCCGAGCGAGGACTGAGCTTCAGCCACGGATGCTAGGTTCACCACGATGAGCAACGGAGCCGCAGCGGACCACTTCCCCGGGATCGGGAGTTACGGCTTCGTTTCCGACTGCCACACCTCGGCCCTGATCGCCCCGGACGGCTCGGTCGAATGGTTCTGCGCGCCGCGCTTCGACTCGCCCAGCGTCTTCGGTTCGATTCTCGACCGCACGGCAGGCCACTTTCGTTGCGGGCCGCTGGCGGAATCGGCGCCGCTGAGCCGTCGCTATGAACCGGGCACCCTCGTGCTGGAGACCACCTGGTCGACCGAGACCGGCTGGGTCGTGGTCCGCGACGCGCTCTCGATCTCGTCCTGGGCCGAACAAGGTGGCCCCCGTGAGCTGATGACCGGCCATGAGGCGGATCGCTGCCTGGTCCGGCTGATCCATTGCATCGACGGCGAGGTGGACATGGAGATGGTTTGCCGGCCGCGATTCGGATACGGGTCCGAAGCGGCGGTCTGGTCGGACCGGGGTCTGGGTGAGGCGTTCGCCGAAGGCGCCGGCGAGAAGGTCGCCCTGGCCACCGACCTCAACTTGACCCTGGAACAGGGTCAGGCCACCGGCCGGTTGAAGATGAGGCAGGGCGAAAGCGCCTTCGCCTGCCTGAGCTGGGGCGATGGCATCGGCCCCCATCCCCGCAGCTATCCCGAAGCGAAGGAGCGGATCGAATCTTCCCGTGACCTGTGGCGAGACTGGCTGGCCCAGGGCAGCTTCCCCGACCATCCTTGGCGCATCCATCTGCAGCGCTCGGCCCTGGTGCTCAAGGGGCTCACCTACACCCCGACCGGGGCGATGCTCGCTGCCGCCACCACTTCACTGCCGGAAACGCCGGGCGGCGAACGCAACTGGGATTACCGCTTCTCCTGGATCCGCGACTCCACCTTCGCCCTCTGGTCGATGCATTCGCTCGGTTTCGAGCAGGAGGCCAGGGACTTCATGAGGTTCGTCCGCGACCGGGCGCTCGAATCGGACGGCGGCCTGCAGATCATGTACGGGATCGGGGGCGAGCATGACCTGACCGAACACACGCTCGACCACCTCTCCGGTTACGGCGGCGCCCGGCCGGTCCGGACCGGGAACGGTGCCTACGACCAGCGACAAAACGACGTCTGGGGAGCCCTGCTCGACTCGATCTACGTCCATCGCAAGGCCTTGGGACCGGCGGCGATCAACGACGAGACGAAGGATCTCGTCAGGCGCTTGGTCGAAAACGCCCTGGATGCCTGGCCGCAGCCCGACCAGGGGATCTGGGAGGCACGAGGCGAGCCTAAGCACTACGTCTCATCGAAGCTGATGATCTGGGTCGCGGTCGACCGCGGCGCCCGGCTGGCGGCAGAGTTCGGGGTCAAGGAGAACGCCGACATGCTGCGTGCGAAAGCTCAGGAGATCAAGGACGAGATCATCGAGAAGGGGCTCAAGGACGGGGTCTTCCGGCAGCACTACGACACCGATGCGCTTGACGCCTCCGTGTTGTTGATGCCCTTGGTTCGGTTCCTGCCACCGGATGATCCGCGGATCCGCGACACCGTGCTGGCGATCCGGGACGGCCTCGATGACCGGGGACTGATCCTGCGCTACCTCACCGACGAAACCGACGACGGCCTCCACGGCGAAGAAGGCACCTTCCTGATCTGCTCGTTCTGGATGGTCTCCGCACTCTCCGAGATCGGCGAGACCGAGGCCGCCCGCCGGCTCTGCGAACGACTGCTCGGAGCCTCTGGCGAGCTCGACCTCTTCGCCGAAGAGCTCGATGCCTCGAGCAACCGGCATCTCGGCAACTTCCCCCAGGCATTCACCCACCTCGCCCTGATCAACGCCGTCTCGCATGTGATCCAAGACGAACGACGCGAACGGACGGCCGGGCAGAAGACCGCGGTGTTCAGCGAAATGATGGAGTAGGAGCATGACCGAGGCAGGGGTCGGTCCCGATCGGGCCGAGGAAATACGTCAGAACATAAGCGTCGTCCGTGGCCGCATGCGGGCCGCCTGTGAACGGTCGGGTCGCGATCCCGACTCCGTGCGGTTGTTGCTGGCGACCAAGACGGTCGCACCGCCCGCGATCCGGGTTGCGATCGATGCCGGTGAGAAGCTCGTCGCCGAGAACCGGGTGCAAGAGGTCCGGCCCAAGTTCGAGGCGCTGGCGGATCTCGAGTACGAACGCCACTTCATCGGCAATCTGCAGTCGAACAAGATCAACGCCCTGATTCCCTACGTGAGCTGCATCCAGTCGCTGGACCGGCTCTCGCTGGCCAAGAAGCTGCAGAAACGGCTGGAGCGCGAAGGCGAGCGCCGAGAAGTGCTGATCCAGCTCAATACGTCGGGCGAAGAATCTAAGTTCGGCCTGGCCCCCGAAGAGGCCGAAGAGTTCACTCGAGAGGTCAGCCGATTCGATGCGCTGGAGATCAAGGGGCTGATGACGATCGGCCTCTTCACGGACGACGTCGAGCTGGCTCGTCCGAGCCTGCGGCGACTGCGCGAGACTCGGGACCGCCTGCGGGAGCTGAACTTGGACGGGGTCGCCATGAACGAACTCTCGATGGGTATGACGGGCGACCTCGAAGTGGCGATCGAAGAAGGCTCGACCATCGTCCGCGTGGGTACCGCGATCTTCGGCAGCCGGGACACATCAGATTCTTTTTACTGGCCGGAATCCGGCAACCAGCCGGGCTGATCCGCCAGGTCGTGCACCCGGACCCCACGCAAAAGGATCCCGGTTTCCCGGGATCCTTTTGGTCAAGTCGGCTGTGCCTGAGTTTTCGTCAGACCCTTGAGCCGCTACTTCGGCCCGAAACGGCCGGCCAGATCAACAGCACCAGGCCGATCACGATGCAGGCCACGCCCAGAGCCCAGTGAACCAGCAGGGCCAGGACGATTCCGATGACTATGAGCAGCAGTGCTAGTGGCATGCCAGACAAGTACCCGCCTCGGGGCGACCGAAACGCCGGTGATGCGACGCCTTTGCTCAGAGGTCTAACTCGTAGAGCACGTGCGGTAGCCCGACGTGGTCGATCTCCCCGACCAAGGTCAGTCCGGACTTCTCCATGACCCGACGTGAGGCGAAATTCTCCGGCAGAGTCAGGGAAACGACCCGTTCGAGCCCCACCTCCCGCGCGGCGGTGATCGCCGCGGCTGCCATCTCGGTGGCGTAGCCCCGGTTCTGGAATTCCGGCATCACCGCCCAGGGCAGTTCGACCTCCCGTCGGCCGGCCACCATCGCCCAAGCCAGCCCACCTCGTCCGACGAAGGCGCCTCCCTCCCGCTCTCGCACCACCCACGGACCGTAGCCGTACCGGTTCCAGTGGGCCAGGTCGCGGCGCGCCATCCGTTCCAAGTCGGCGCAGTTGAACGGCGGCAGTGGATCTGGCCTCAGCCAGCGCTCGACCTCCGGGGATGTGAACAGCCGCTCGTAGTCCCGAGCGGTCGTGTTGCCCGGGCGCTGGCAGAGCAGCTCGGCCGTTATCGCCTCGCCCGCGCCGACCAATGCGCCCTCAACCGGCGCCGGCCAAAAGCAGCTTCGACTGCTGGCGGACCTTGTTCTGGACGATCGGGCTCCAGCCCAGCAGCAGACCCGGCAGACCGAGTGCCATCCGGGTCCACTTCCAGAAGTCGAAACTGTCGCGGTGGTCGACGATCAGACCGTCTTCGAACCGGAAGGTGGCATCGATCTCGTTGTGCACGACCCGACCGGTCTGACTGAAGGTGTAAACGGCCGACCAATGCGCTGATCCGGAATCGCCGCTGGCCGAATGCTCCCCGAGCGTGAGCTCCAGGTCATCCGATCGACCGAGCAGTAGGCGCCACATCTTCATCACCTCCGGTCCCTCGAGATCCTGAAAGACGGGATCGTGAAAGTGGACTCCGTCGGCGTAGCAGCCGGCCATCGTGTCGGCGTCGCCGGCGGCGAAGGCCTCATAGAAGCGGACGATCACCTCATCGTTCTGGCTCATGGTCCGATCCTAGAACCTGTGACCACCTCTGCCCTCACTTTTCCTTAGGCGGAAGATTCGGATTCGATCTGCTGGGCCGCGTCCCTGACCTCGCCGATCAGCTCCTCGAGCACGTCCTCCAGCGCGACCACCCCGACCGTCTTGCCGCGGCCACGGGCGCCCCGCACAACCACCCGAGCGAGGTGAGCGCCGGAGCTCTGCATCGCTTCCAGCACCTCGCGCAGCCGGTCGGTCAGGCGAACGGTCGGCAGCGGGTGGACCCAGGATTCGGCGATCGGCCGGTTGCGGTGCTTCTCTTTCACCTCCAGCGCGTCCTTGAGGTGCAGGTAGCCGATCATCTCGCCGTCCCGGGTCACCGGGAACCGGGAGAATCCGGTGCGGCCGGAAGCTTCCTCGACTTCGGCCGGCGTGACGTTGATCGGCAAGGTCACGATCGTCTCCAGGGGCAGCAGCACGGCCGAGGCATTCCGTTCCTCGAACTCGAGGGCACCGGTCAAGAGGCGGCTCTCGTCGGCGTCGAGCATGCCCTCCCGGCTCGACTCCTCGACCAGGCCGGCCACCTCGTCCCGGGTGAAGGCACTGGTCACCTCGTCGGAAGGGGTCACGCCAAGCAGCCGCAGCGCGCCATTGGCCGATCTGTTGAGCAGCCAGATGATCGGGTGGAGAAGCTTGACCACGGCCACGATCGGCGGGCCAAGCGCCAGGGCCGAACGATCGGGGCCGGCCAGGGCGATGTTCTTCGGCACCATCTCGCCGAGCACCACATGTAGACCACCGACCAAGAACAGCGCGACCACGAGCGCCGCGGGATGGACCAGTGACCCGGGGATGCCGAGATTTTCGAAGGGGGTTTCCAGGCCGTGCGCGATCGCCGGCTCGGCCAGCGCACCAAGCCCGAGCGTGCAGAGCGTGATACCGAGCTGGGCTCCTGCCATCATCAGCGATACCCGCTCCATCGCACCAAGGGTGATCCGCGCCGCCCAGTGGCCTTCCTCCGCGCGGGGTTCGATCACCGAGCGGCGGGCGGAGATCAGGGCAAACTCCGCCCCGACGAAAAAGGCGTTCCCGGCCAAGAGCAGAAGCGAGATCACGAGTGCGAGCGGCGTGCTCACTTTTCTTCCTCTTCTTCGTCCGGCAGCGGCTTCGAGACCACGAGCCGGACCCGGTCGACCCGCAGGCCGTCCATCCGCAGCACGTAGAGGTCGACCAGCAGCCGCTCCTTGTTTTCGCCTACCGCTTCTACCCGGACCGAATCACCGCGACCCGGAACCCGGCCGAGCTCGAATCCGATCAGGCCGGCCACCGTTTCGTAATCCTCGTTCTCGGGCAGCAGCACCCCGATCTGGTCCTCGATCTCATCCGGGCGCAACAGCCCGGAGACCGCCCAGACACCCTTGCCGATCTCGCGGATCGGATCCTCGTCCCGGTCGTGCTCGTCGCGAACCTCACCGACGATCTCCTCGATCAAGTCTTCCAGGGTGACGATCCCGTCGAAACTGCCGAACTCGTCGACCACGACCGCGATCTGCAGGCCGACCTTGCGCAGTTCGGCCAAGAGGGGGTCGAGTTCGATCGTCGACGGGACCAGCACCGGGTCAGCCATCACCTCACGGATCGTGACCTCGCCCCGTTCCTCGTGGGGTACGGCGACCGCGTGCTTGACGTGGACGATGCCCTCGACGATCTCCGAGCCCTCGCTGATCACGGGAAACCGCGAGTAACCGCCGGCCCGGGCCGCCTCGATGACCGCCATCACGGGCTTATCAGGGGCAAGCGTCTTGACCCTTACCCGTGGGGTCATCACGTCGTCGGCCCGAAGTTCGCCGAACTCGAGCGACTTCTCCAGCAACTCCGCGGTCGGCTCCTCCAAGGTGCCCTTTTCGGCCGAGCGACGGACCAGCGAGCCGAGTTCCTCCGGCGAGCGGGCCGATGCCAGTTCTTCCTGGGGTTCGATGCCGAGGCGTCGCAGGATCCAGTTGGCGATGCCGTTGGTCCCCCGGACCAGCGGGTGGATCACCCGCGTGAACCGGCGCTGGAAGCCCTGAACCGCCTTCGCCGTCCCCATCGCGTTGGCGATCGCGAGGTTCTTCGGGACCAATTCCCCGAAGATCATCGTCGCGGCGTTGGCCAGGATGAAGGCGATCGTCAGCGCCACCCCGGAAACCGCACCGTCCGAGACCCCGAGCGACATCAGCGGACCCTCGATCAGGGCGGCGACCGACGGTTGGGCGAGGAAGCCGATGATCAGGTTGGTCACGGTGATCCCGACCTGGGCAGCCGAGAGCTGGGTCGAGAGGCTCCGCAGTCCTTCGCGGACGCCGCGCGCGCGCCGGTCTCCCTCCTCGGCTTCGCGCTCAACCCTCGAACGATCGACGGTGACGAATGAGAATTCGGCCGCCACGAAGGCTCCGCAGACCACGACCAGGGCTACGGAAATGAGAACGAGCAGCAGCTCGATCATCGCGGCAGCGCCCCCCGACGGACCAGAATGAAACTGGCACGCATCAAGGTGCGCCTGGGACTAGAACCGGGGTCGTCGTCCATTCAGGTTTCCGCGAGAAATCATCGGTTGTAAAGGTTACCCGGGCCGGCCAGACGTTTCCGTTCGGTCCCGTTCAGGTTGACCCTCCTTTTACGCCCCGCAAGTACCCTTGGTCGGTGGTCTCTTTCCTCGCACGCCTCAGTCTCACGCTGCTCACGGCCCTGCTGATCTCAGCCGGGGCGTCGGCGGCAGCACCACAGCCGGTGGTGCAGGGCAACCGCATCGTCGACGGGGGGACCGGGGAGCGTTTCGTGCCGCATGGGGTCAACTTCCCCGGCTTCGAGTACGCCTGCCAGCAGGGTTGGGGTTATGGCGGCAACGGAACCGAGCCAGACGAGGCCGGGGCCACCGCCGCGGCGATCGCCTCCTGGAGGATCAACACGGTCCGTCTCCCCCTCAACGAGGCCTGCTGGCTGGGTCGGAACGGCCTGCCGGACGGGGACCTCACCGTAAACGGCTATCGCCAGGCGGTCGAGAGTTTCGTCGCCGAACTCAACTCGGCCGGCATCGTCGCCGTGCTCGACCTCCACTGGTCGAACCCCGACGGTCTGATCGCCGACGGCCTGCGGCCGATGCCCGACCAGCAGGCGCCCGCCTTCTGGACCTCGGTGGCGACTCGTTTCAAGGATTACCCCTCGGTCATCTTCGACCTCTTCAACGAACCCCATTCACGATGGGTTGGGAATACCAAGATCTTCAGCCTGAGTTGGAACTGCTGGGCGACCGGCGGCTGCGAAGCGCCGGCCGAGCCCGACACGATCCCGGTCAGCGGGAACTCCTGGTACAAGACGACCGGCATGAGGACCTTGACCGCCAGGGTGCGAGCCGCCGGCGCGACCCAGCCGATCATCCTCTCCGGAATCGATTACGCCAACGACCTGCGGGGCTGGTCGGGCCACGCCCCGGTTGACGAACAACTGATCGCGGGCTTTCACAATTACCCGAGCCAGCGGTGCAACAACACCCAGTGCTGGAACGAAGAGATCGCCTCACTGGCCGAGCGGGTTCCGGTGCTGGCATCCGAGTTCGGGCAAAACGACTGCGGCACCCCGGCGCACATGAACCACTTCATGAACTGGGCCGATGACCACCTGATCGGCTATCTCGCCTGGGCCTGGTGGGCTCTCCCCGCCGAGGGCTGCCACAACTTCGCGCTCGTCTCCAGCCTTGACGGAACCCCGTTGGCCCCGGCCGGCACGGCTCTCCACGACCACCTCGCCAGCCTGCCGGAAGTCTTGCCCGAACCGCCGAAGCCGGCCGCCCCGAGGCTGGCGATCAAAAAGGCAAGATGGAACGGCCGAACCCTGCAGCTGCGGGTCGCGGTCAATCCCAAGGCCAGCAAGGCGCTGCGCGCGAAGATCCGGATGGTCCGGGACCGAAGGGTGGTGCGGCGGCCGATCACGCGGAACCGGCTGATCGAGAAGAGGCTGCGAATCGTCTCCGGGAGCGCCAGGATCAAGGTACGGATCCCCCGCGGCCTGAGGCCTTCCCTGATCACCGTGACCTACCCTGGTGACGGCGCTGTGAAGGCGGGGAAGGCGCGGCGGAAGCCTTCCGTCGCCCGTTAGATTTCTGGTCTGCGGGAATATTCGGTACATGACGGTACGCCAGACGATCGAAATCCACGGCCAGCCGGTCACGTTCCACAAGATGGGCGAAGGTCCGCCGCTACTGCTCGTCCACGGAATCACCTCCAGTTCCCGCACCTGGAAGTCAGTGATGCCGAGACTGGCCGCCGAGCACACAGTGATCGCCCCCGACCTGCTCGGGCACGGGCGCTCGGCCAAACCGCAGGGCGATTATTCGCTCGGCGCCTACGCCAGCGGCATGCGCGATCTGATGATCGCGCTCGACGTGCCGAAGGCGACCGTGGTCGGCCATTCCCTCGGCGGTGGGATCGCGATGCAGTTCGCCTACCAATTTCCGGATCGCATCTCGCGCCTGGTGCTTGTCGACACCGGCGGGATCGGTCGCGAAGTGAACCCGGCGCTGCGAGCAGCCACCCTGCCCGGCGCCGAATACGTCCTTCCAATCCTCTTTACTCCCACCCTCCATGACGCCGGGCTCAAGGTAAGGAACTTCCTGGCCGGCATCGGCTTGCGAGGGAGCGCCGACGTGGAGGGCGTGGCCGAGGGCTTCGCCTCACTGACCGAGGCCGACGCCCGGCGCGCGTTCATCAACACGGTGCGGTCGGTGATCGACCCGACCGGCCAGCGCGTTTCCGCCGCCGATCGGCTCTACCTGACCCGTGACATCCCCTCCCTGATCGTCTGGGGCGATCGCGACCGGATCATCCCGGCCTCGCACGCGGACCTGGCCCACGAGCTGATGCCGGGCAGTCGGCTCGAGATCTTCCCCGGGGCCGGCCATTTTCCGTTCAACGACGATCCCGACCGCTTCATCGAGGTGCTCGAACGGTTCATCGCCGAGACCGAGGAGGCGAACCTGGACCAGGATCACATCCGCCGGATGCTGCTGCGGCGGCAGGCCGAGGACTGAGCGGAGTCGACTGGTCACCGCGGCAGTGGCGGGGCTCCCCGATCGGGAACCCCGCCGCCACCGGACGATGAGAACTGCTGCTCAGCCGTTGGCGAGAACCGTGCCCTGAACGGCGCAGCCGGTTCCGAGCAGGTTGATCGCGGCCGAGGTCGAGCCCTCTGGCGAACTCAGACCGGCCCCAGTCGGTGCCATGGCACTGAAGTGGCCGCCGGTCTTGTAGTTCGAGTTGCCGGACGCCACGTAGACCTCATCGACGATGCGGTCGGCCTCTGCGGTATCCGGGCCGAGGAACTCGTCGGCGGCGTTGCCGGTAAGTGAACCGATGTCGCTGGTGAACACAGATCCCGCTTCGCTCGACTCGATCAGCAGCCGGACGAAGTCGCGACCTTCTGTGCCATCCGCAGTCGTGCCGTTCTGGACGCATTGCGCGGTGAGCTTGAAGGGTCCGATGGAAGCCAAGTCGGCCGATTCGCCGAATGCCAGCCTCGCGTGGAACTCACTGGTGAGACGGTCGGCCGCAGGCACCGGCTCGAGCTTTGACTCGTCGATCTGATTGCCGCCAAGTGAGTTAGCCACGATCTTCCCGGCCGGCAGGGTCTGCGGCTTGATCAACCCCCCGGTGAACTGCTTGAGCTTCGAACCGTGGATCGTCTTGGGCTTGATCAGCCCGCCATTGAACGGCTTCAGCTTGCCTCCGCCTACGCTCCGGGGCTTGAGTTGACTGCCGTTGATCTGTGCGGCGACGGCGGTACCGGAAACCGCGGCGATCAGCGCCACGATCGAGACCACCAGGGCCGGGGTGACCCGACGGCGTCGTTCTTCCTTCCGCATGGGAACTCCTCTCTTGGATTGCGAATACGAGAGCCCGGCCGATGGCAACCAGGGCCGGGGTATTGACTGGACTCTCTGCCCGGTTGGAACAAATGACAGCCGTAATGTTTCGGTCCTATTTGGAAATTATTAATGGACGCTCATAGAGGGAAGACGCCATAATCCGTCCCATGCCGGACGATCAGCCCATGGACCTGCCGGTCGAGGAGGTTCTCACCGCGCTCACGGACTACCAGCAGCGAACGATCGAGCTATACCGGGAGCACGCCGTCGACCCGAAAGCCTGCGTCAAGGCACTGGTCCGGCTGCACCTCGAATGGACCGAGGAAGACCCCGGGCGCGCGAAACTCGTCGGGCGTTATCGGGCACCGGTCATGGCCGGACCCGGCAAGGACCGGTTGACCGCGTCCAACCGGGCGTACTTCGAGGAGTCGAAAAGGTGGCTGAACGAATCAGTCGAGTCGGGCCGCATGCCTTCGGTCTCGTTCAACATCCTTCACGCCTTGGTCTTCGCCCCGACCCAAGAGCTCTGCAAGCACTGGCTGGGTGGCAGGCTCGGTAAAGACCCGACCGCCTACGCAGAGTCGATGGGTGAGGCGGCCTGGGCCGGGATCCTGGCCGCCGGAAAATCGACTGAGGAGGCTTCTGGACGATGAGCATCGATGCCTGGATGCAGCATTCAACCCCGGACTTTCTCGCTCATCCCGCATTAGCCTCGCTGATGCGCTGGACGAGGCAGGAGCCCCCGACCGAGGAGATCCCGATCGAGGTCACGGTTGCCGCGATGGACGAGTCCGGGGTCGAGCTCGCTCTGCTGAGTGCCTGGCATGCCCCCTCCGGCCCGATGATCAGCAACGATCAGGTCGCCGGCTGGTGTGCCGCCCATCCGGACCGCTTCGCCGGGCTGGCATCGGTCGACCTCGCCCGGCCGATGGAGGCGGTACGGGAGCTGCGCCGCCGAGTCGAGGATGATGGCTTCAAGGGCCTTCGCCAGCTGCCCTGGCTCTGGCAGACCCCGCCGACCGATCGTCGCTTCTACCCACTCTTCGCTGCCTGTGTCGAGTTGGGAATCCCGTTCTGCACCCAGGTCGGCCACACCGGCCCGCTGATGCCCTCCGAGGTCGGCCGACCGATCCCCTACATCGACCAGGTCGCTCTCGACTTCCCGGAACTGGTGATCGTCGGCGGCCACATCGGCTATCCGTGGACCGAGGAGATGGTCGCGGTCTGCCGCAAGCACGAGAACGTCTACATCGACACCTCGGCATACACCCCGAAGCGCTACCCACCGGAACTGATCGCCTACATGAAGTCGAAATCGGGCCGCAGGAAGGTGCTCTGGGGATCGAACTTCCCGATGATCTCGCCCGCGGCCGCCCAGGAAGGTATCGACGCCCTCGGCCTCGACGACGAAACGAGGGAACTGTTCCTCGAAGGCAACGCCCGTCGCGTCTTCAAGCTCGCCCGGAACACAGCGTGAGATCGGAAAAGTTGGCAATTATTGCCAACTTTTCCGATCTCACCCTTCGGGTCCCTCAGATGGGCATGCGGTCGATCGTTGCCGGGAGGGCCGGGACCCGGCAGCGGCGCATCTCGGCTTTGAG
>Ga0182738_1001120_pt1 | contig 34418 bp, 32 predicted proteins | sample eDN5th30CBELigMG_FD_128876 | JGI IMG/M metagenome (GOLD analysis project Ga0182738, IMG submission 128876) | Enriched Miracle-Growth compost microbial communities from Emeryville, California, USA - eDNA 5th pass 30_C BE-Lig MG (version 2)... ...
ACGGCACAGCAAGGACTACGAAACCAACCCCGCTTCAAGTCAGGCGATGATCTACATCAGCATGATTGCCCTCATGTCCAGACGCCTCGCAAGAACCGAAATTTGATTTTGAAGACACCCTCTAAAGCCTGCTGCCTGCGATCTCCAGCGCCAGGGTTCCCGAGGTGCCAGGGATTTTCCGGAACGGGATCGCCGGACCATATTCCGGCTGCGGATGGCTGTTGACAATGAGATCGCCGGCAGGTGGTTCCGCATTGGCTGGATTTTCCAGCACCGCGACGATTCCATGAAAAACAACCAAAGTGGACAACAGGAGTTTGAGAATATGAAACGAATTCATCGAAAATGTTTCCTGACCGAATCTCTATCTATGAGGCAATTTTATAATGGGGACTGCAAGAAACCCCATTGAACAACTGCGGAATCAGACAAAGAAAGTACAAACTGGGCAATCCGGCATCAACATGCCCTGTTGCCAGGGAGCATGTGCGGATCACGCCTGCGGAGCGATCACGAGTCTGTGTGGATAACCATGTTTACCATGCCCATGCGGCCGACATAATACGGGCATGGCACCCGCGTTTCTCCTCTGAATATCCATTACTCCGAGACTCATTTCAACTCCCTGGCAAACGCCGTTGAATTCGTTGGATGATCTCATTGAGACGGCGTGGAAGGAAATGGTTCTGATGTCGGCATGTTCTCGATCCATTCCCGGATGAGTTCCACCGCTTCCGGCTGAACACGATGGCGGCCGACGCTGGGCATCCGGATCGCGGGTTCCGCCGACTCGATCCGGTAGACCAGAATGGAGTCGTCGGGATGGCCGGGAACAATGTCATACTGGCGACCGCCTGCCCCCTGACCGGCAGCCACCGGGGTTTTGAAAATTCCCCATCGTTCCGGCCGGTCCTGCGATGCCCGCAGGTCCAGTCCGGTTGTGCGGGCGCTTCCCGCGGGGTGATGGCAGTGCGCACAGTTCACGTCCAGCCACGCCCGAGCGCGAGAGGAAACGTCACCGGTTGCAGGATCGGTGAAGACCGGCATTCGGGGGACTTCTTTCATCTCCGGTAGACCGGTCAGTATTCCGTGATCGACCAGATCAGTGAGCTGGTTTCCGGTTGGGCCATTCCGTCGTGGCGAACGATTCAGGTTTCTCGCGGTCGGGCCGAGCGGGTGATAGACATTGTTCTGCGCATGGCAGTTCAGGCACTGATTGGCGTTGGGAACTTCATAGCTCAGAGACTGGCGGCCACCACTTTCGTCAATCCAGGAAACATCAACTTCTGCTCCGCCGGTTGCCAGGACTGCGTCCTGCTGGTCTTCGTTCCAGAGATAAGTCACCCCATACCATCCGTCCGGTTCGCGAATTTGAATGCGGGTTTCGAGGTGCCGTTCTCCCCGGGCAGGGTCCCGCAGATCAACCGGATAGGAAAACGTCTTGGACATGACCGTCCCGACCGGAAAATCGAAGACCTGTTCCGCCCGATACGTCACGTGTGTTCCCTTCGGAATCCGAAAGAACCGCCGCTTCTGAGCGTGATCCGAAAAGAGAGGCGTATTGAGTTCATAGGTCTGGACACCAGGCAGCGGCAGATGCCGGGCCAGGGGAGTTTGAAAGAGTTTCAATTCTGACAGATGCTTTGGCAGGGAGCGATACACCTCGGTCGCCCGGCTGACTCCCAACGGCACATCCTCGGCCGATGCGAACTGGACTTCCGGAAGCGATTCCAGTTTTGTCGCATAAGCAATAGTCTCCCGCTCGACCCGATACGTTCCTGAGATCACGTTCGCGAATGAGAGATCACTCAGGTTGAAATTCACAAAACTGGCAGCACCATTCTCGGCAATGTACAGGGCGTGCCTCACATCGCCATCGGGGCGGACGCCATCCCAGAGAATGTCCGGAAACGGCTTGCCGAGAATCTGATCCAGCCTCTTGCCGAGCGTTCCCGCCGGCCGGGTCCCTCCTCCGGAAATGCGGTTGTGATGAATCGAAATGAAATTGGAAGTCGGCTTGAAAGCGGGATCGCTGATCTTTTTGTCGAGTGATTTCAGACTGATCATCAACACGCTGACAGTATCATTTTTGTGAATCTCATTTTCAAAAACCTCGACATAGTCCGTCCCCATGACCATGATTCCCGTGCCGGGCGAAACCGAAGCAACCGCGCCACCAGGATCGGCGAAATTGACGTGATTGTTCTCAGAAACCCGGTTCTTGAAGACGCGGACATTCTGTCCCCGCTTCTGTTGCAGACCGGGCAAATCGAACACCAGCAGTCCTCCGGAATTATTCACAGCGACGTTTCCAGAGACATCCGCATTGATCGTGTTTTCAATTTCGATTCCCGCGACATTCTTCTCCGCATGGCAGAAACGGACAATCACGTTGCGACATTGGCCGACATAGATCCCCGCATCAGAAGCTCCAATCGCTGTGCAGCGTTCGATCAGCACATGTTCACATTGCACCGGATAAAAACCATAAGCCCCGTTGGCGGAGGTCTGTTTGCCGGTCCATTCAATCCGGACGTCGCGCAACGTCACGTTTTTCGCCCCGAGGATTTTCAGACCGTTCCCCGCGGTGTCCTCGATGGCGAGACCTTCCATCACAAAGTGATTCCCCGTCACTTCCATGCCGGCGGCACCGAGTGACTGGCCTTGGAATGAGAGAATCGTTTTGTCTGGCCCGCGTCCGCGAAAGGTGATTTTGTCGGCAGCGAGATCGAGTTGCCGCCGAAGCTGGTAGTGTCCTTCTTCCAGTTGGATCACGTCCCCGGGAACCGCTTCAATCAAACGTGTCTGCAACTCGAAAGGAAAAGATTTCCCCGGTTTCAACGTGTAGGTTGCCGCTGAATTTTCAACTGGTGCAGCAATCTCTTCCGTGATAGGGAACTCCAATGGTGCGGCAGCCGTCTTTTCAGGAGAGATGGCTATGACGCTGGCAGTATCTGTTTGGGCAGGTTGCGCCACCACGGGCGAACGGGCCGGCCGGCAGCCATTCAGTCCGAGAAACAGGATCACCATGCCAGACATCAACAATTTCACGACGAGATCCTTTCCCTGTTTCTCTGTACTGCAAATTCTCTCAGCGTGCGAGGATTTTATACGAACGCGGTATCCATGCTCTACAGAGCGTCGCCTCATGCTGCCCCAGGGCATGGCCCTGGACCGGGTGCCTTCGCACAGCTGCGCTGAGCTCCGGCGAATCGATCAGGACACATTCCCTGGGGCCGATCAAAACGGACGTTTGCCTTCTTCAGACGTCATGGTGAAACGCTTTACAGGTGCTTGCCAGCTCCCAAAGCTGGTGCCGGTATGATCCGGCTCGTTGGTGGTTGAGACAGGAGTCGAACCTGGTTTAATAGCTTCGGAAGCTGTTATGTGCTCCGGCATACCGAAGGGGGCGCATGACATCTCCATACCGGCATCACGCCTGCGGCGGGGTCAGGTGAAAGAGTCCCCACCCATGGCCGTCGAGGTCGACGAAGCTGTGCGAGTACATGAATCCAAGATCCTCCGCCTTGTCGTAGGTCGAACCGCCCGCGGCGAGGGCCTTGGCGACGAGAGCATCGACCTCCTGCCGGCTCTCGCAGGTGAGGTTGATCAGAATTTCCACTGCCTTGCTCGTATCGCAGACGGCCTTGGGCGTGAATTCGCGGAACTTGGCATGTGGGCACAGCATGACGAAGATCGTCTCGCTGATGACGATACACGCCCCCGTGTCGCCGTTGAACTGCGGATTGAGTGAGTAGCCGAGCGCCAAGAAAAACGCCTTCGACTTCGCCACGTCGGCAACGGGAAGGTTGAGGAAAATCTGTTTGTTCATGTTCGTCTTTTCAATAATGGCCTATTCACCAGCGGGAATCTCCGGCTCGACGAGGTTGGCAAGCTGGAGGAGCGATTCCTGCCAGCCGAGAGTGCACATTTCCGCCGGGATGGCCGACGGAAGACCTTCATGCAGAATTTCGATCTCCGTGCCGCAGCTCACCGCGAGCAACGTAATGGTCTTGGTCATGTTACCTGCCAGACCAGGGTCATCGAACTTGTCGGCGATGCGGATTCGCTCGCCGGGAATCAACTCTAGAAAGGTGCTCTCGAAGGAATGGCTGTGACCCGTGCCAAAGTTGGTGAACGACATGTGATAGCCTCCCCCTTCTCGCGAGTCAATCCGATCGATTTTCCCCAGATAGCCGTACGGCGGCAGCCACCGGCACAGTGCGTCCGGATCGAGAAAGGCTTTGTAAACTCGCTCCGCCGGGGCTCGAAGTACGCGATGGAGCCGAATGGTATTGGATGAATCGCTCATGGAATGTTTCTCCTCATGGGTTGTGAGTTGCCGTGGTGACAGGCCTGGCGCTCGGATGTATTGCTTCAACACATGTGGGTTTGACAGGTCTCGTTCATGCAGGATCCGCTCAGCCGGAAATTCGCAGCCCTTGCCGACCCGACTCGCAGGACGATGCTCGCCAGACTGATTCAAGGTCGGGCCAGCGTATCGGAAATCGGTTCAAAGCCGTGCTGGCAATCGGCACCAGCAGCGGTTTCATCCCTGGCATGAACAGGGGACGTTCGTTCAGCCTCCCTTCTGATATGTTCCGATCATCTCGGCCTGTTCCAGCACATGCCCTTCCATGGCTTTGAGGAGGTCGGATTTGGACGGCGTGCTGAGAGGACCGAGAACGGCATCCAGGGCATAGAGTTTGAAGAAGTACCGATGGCGGCCAATCGGCGGCATCGGCCCGCCGTATCCAGGCCGACCCCAGTCATTGATTCCTTCACGGGTCCCTGTTGGAAGTGGGGAGACTCCTTCCGGGAGTTCGAGTGTCTCTGACGGAAGATCATAGAGAATCCAATGAACCCAGACTCGTTGGGGGGCGGCTGGGTCGGGAGCATCGGGATCATCGACAATCAGGACCAGTGACTTCGCTTCTGCCGGAACGCCGGACCAGACCAGGGGAGGAGAAAGATCACGGCCCTCGCCGGTATAGAGCGCTGGAATCGCCCCTCCAGAAGGGAACGCAGGAGAGAAAATCGTCAACGGCATGGGGAACCTCCTCGATCAGTTCAGTAATTAGGCGGATCCGGGTGCTTTCGCTCACCCAGAGAAGGGGGACGTTGATGCTCTGGTGATGTTTCGAACGCAATCAGACTGAATCAGCAGTCCCTTGCCGACGCTCTATTGTGCCCGAGGAACGTGCCCTGGCAAGAGAGGCTCGGGAATCATTTTGTTCAGCGGGTAGGCCGAGGCTGGACCCGACTTCATGGACCGGCCTCACCTTTTTGTGCAGTGCTCCTGCCGGCTGATGCTCGCCAGTGACAAGAGGACGTTCGCAATCAGCGGAGAGCGAAAAACTCACGATCTGTTTGGTCGAAAACGGCGAAATCGCGGGGGAGGGGAGTTGTTCTGAAAGGAGAAGTGAGAAGGATTGTCGGGGCTTTGTGTTCGTTTTGGAAAACAGTGATTGTGGCGAAATGGGTCGGGCGAGGGTGGTTTTGATGCCGGAAGTCCACCTTCCCGCAAACTCCTCCTGAAAAATACGAAAAACCACGCAGACAAAATTTGCTCATCGGAAAATGCGACCTAGCTTTTCGTGTCGTCTGGAACGAAATGCAACGATTCCATTCGGCCAGCAGTCACTTTGCCCTGCTGCCATGCGTGCATGGGAAGACCGCAGGGGACAGCCCGGTTGTTCGGACGGTCCGCGTTTCGGCAAAACAGTCGGAGGTGAGAGCCCGGCTGAAATTTCAAGTGAGAGAGAGCAAACATGAAAAATCTGACCCAGAACATTAAAAAGTTCCTGAAATCCGAAGATGGCCCGACAGCTGTCGAATATGCCGTCATGCTGGCCCTGATCGTCATTGTGTGCCTTGCCGCCATTAAGTCGATTGGGACCAATGCTTCCGCCAAATTCACCGAAATCTCAAATTCGCTGACATAGTTCGAAGTTTACAGATCACAGATTTCCGCATGACCCGCTCGAATTCCTCTTCGAGCGGGTTCATTGCCCCACGAAACAGAGTTCCCCTCCACGAAATTCCAGTCCCGTTGCATTCGGGCGTTCGCCTGAAGTGAGACTGAAGGAAAAAGACCATGTTACCCTTCTGGATTGATCTGGGATCACTCCCCCTCTTCGAACTGATCCCTTTTGTGATTGCCGGCGTGACGCTGTTTTTCCTGCCCGCTTCCGGCGCCGGCAGCCGAGCGTAACGGTTTCCAGCCGTCGTGAATTGTTTTAATGGATATTCAAAACGCCGAGTGTGCAGCGGATGCTTCCCGGAAGGAAGCCATCAGGAATGGCTGCGTCCTTTGCACTCTCTGCGTTTTTGAAGGAATTCGGGTGGCAGAGCCCCCGGACGGAACAGATGGGTCGCGTCTGCCGGACGCAAGATGCCGTACCGAACAGGTGGTCGGTGCCTGTTCTTCAAGATTGATCAACCACAACGATTACTTTCCCCCCTCGAAAGGTCTGGCTCAAATGGACTGGCATGCAATTCTCGTTGACAACTGGCACGTCAAGTTTGTGTGCCTGGTGCTGATTGTGGCTGCGTATATCGACGGCAAGGAATTGCGTGTTCCGAATTGGATCACCTTTCCGATGGTCCTTTCCGGCCTGATTTACTGCGTCTGCACTGGAGGCTGGCAAGGCCTGGGAGCCGGGTTGCTGGGAATGGTGGTCGGCCTGCTGACGCTGCTTCCGTTATATGCCGTGGGTGGCATGGGGGCCGGCGATGTGAAACTGATGGCCGGAATTGGCGCCTGGCTGGGAGCGACCGTCACCTGGAACGCCTTCATCGCCACCGTGGTTGTCGGAGCAATTATGGCGATCTGCATGGTCCTGTATCGCCGAGCCTGGGACAAACATTATGGGCAATTCCTGCTGATCCTGGGAGAATTCGCCAGCATCAAAGATCCCGGAAAGCTGTCCGAAATTGCCGCGGAACGCAAACCTCGCATGTTGCTGCTCCCTTATGGAATTCCCATCTGCATCGGTTCCATTGGCTACTTTTTGTATTCGGGGATGATTTAGGGGAGGAGCAGAACTCAACCGGTAGGTCAGGCATTGCCTGACGCCCTCATGAATGGTTCGTCAATTGTGATGGGGCGCATGCGGTGCATGATCCACAGGAACAAAATGAAAGCTCTGCGTTGTCTGGGTAAGTTGGCGTCCAGGTCAATTCAACCGGAATGATCATTTTAATCCGCATAACCCGCATAAATTGAAGCAGTCCGCCGTGATCAGCCGATTCAAAGATCTGAATCGGCTTTTCCCGGTCTATGAGCGTATCGCAACGTTCCCCCGTGGAAGAGGTCCGAGATGAAACCCAAAACACTGATGTTGCTGGCTGTGGCTGGAAGTTGTGGTCTGGTGGCGATGCTGGGAGTTCAGCAGGCCATGCAGAATCGTCCGACGACCGTGAAGCCCCAGACCACGAAAGTTGTGGTCGCCCTGGAAAATATCGAGACCGGGGCGAAACTGACTGCGGACAATACCACAATTAAAGAACTGCCGACCGGTTCCATTCCGGAAGATGCGGCACAAACCGAAGAAGATTACCGGGAACGGGCTGCCAAAGTCCCGCTGATGGCGGGGGACGTGGTCCGGAAAACCAAACTGACAGAAAAAGGAGAATGGGGCAAATCGGTGGCGATTCCTCCCGGGATGCGAGTGATCGGCATTCCGGTGGATGACAGCCATACGATCAGCGGACTGATTCGTCCGGGAGACCGCGTTGACGTGCTGGTGACTTACCAGGGACGCGGCGAACGGGGAGTTCCGGTCTCCAGAACGAAAACATTGCTGGAATACGTCGAAGTTTTTGGGATGGATGACCAGACTGCCAGCAAGATGGATCACAAGGAAAAAGGAGTCCATGCCAAAATCGCTTCGCTGATCGTCACTCCGGAACAGGCGGGATATGTCATCCTGGCCCAGCGAAAAGGGTCGTTGGCCCTCTCGTGGAGACGTCGGAGCGATGACGAACTGGCGCAAACCAAGGCGGTCGACGAAAAACTGATGGAAGAGCTGGAAGGGACCGTGGGAATTTATGACACCGGGATCGACGGGGATTTTGAACGTGGACCGGGGTTTGCTTCGGAAACAGGTTCCGTCGATCAATCACAGACCGCCCAGCAATTTTTGAATGAAACTGCTGCCACAACAACTTCCGCCCCCGTCGTGGCCCCCAAGCCCCTCGGAGCCATGTGGACCGTGGAAGTGTATAACGGCAACGAATCCACACTCACACAGTTTGAGCTTCCGCCAGAGAAAGTTCTGCCGGAAAACATGAACACTCCCGAAGAAGCCAGCCGGACCCTGTTGCAGTTGGAAGAGGGACTGAAAGTCAGATAGGAGCATTCCGCTCCATTCGGGCGTGTTGACGAATGTTGACTACGGGCCGGCGGGTCTGCTCCAGGCAGGTTCCCTCCCCAGTCCCGATGAAGTTGAAGTTCCAGGAGTTCCCGAAACAGCCCCTTTGTTGTTCATCGGAAGAGACGGTCATCAGGAAATTCAGGCAGGAAATTCAGGGATGTATTTCCGGTCAGTGCTGCCTTGCCCTCGGGGGAGCCGCACGAAGTACCGCCGCAGATAAAGGTGCAAGGATGCCCAGAGTTCCATTTCGATATTCGTCGGCTCACCTGGGTGGTGTCATCCTGGCCGTCACCGTTCACTGGGCAGCGAATACTGTCCTGGCGCAGCCACGGTCTCCCGCGACGCTGTCGCCGGCTGTCCCCGTTGAGAACACCTTTGTCCCCCCGTCCATTTCCCGTGATGAAGCGAGTCCTGCCGGCATTCCGGCCCCTCCCCAGCCTACTCCGCCGCAACTTCCTTCCGCTGCTCCTCCCACTCCCGAAAATGTGCAGCCTGGCGAGCAGGTTTTTCAAGTTGTCGCATCACAATCAAAAATCAATCTTCGCAATCTGGATACCCGGGTTCTGGAACTTGCGAATCAGATCAAGCTCGTTGACGGCTTCGACCAGGACAAAGTCACGATCAAGGCCCTGTCGCCGCACCGGGTCCGGATGCGAGCCAACAGCCCCGGGGTGACTTCGGTCAAGATGATTGATGAATTCGGCAATATTCATGTCATTGATGTGTTTGTCGAACCGGATACCCGTGAACTGGAAGCGTACCTTGTCCGACTGTTTCCCGGGTCCGCCATTGATGTCGTGGGGATCCGTGACGGTGTTGTCCTGCGGGGCTGGGTGACGGAACCTTCACAGATTCCACAGATCATGGCGATTGCTGAGCAGTTTTACGAGATTGTCCATCCCCAATTGACGGTGGCGGGGCCCAGCCAGGTTCAGCTGCATGTCAAGGTGATGGAAGTTCAACGCACGAAACTGCGCCAGCTAGGCTTTAACTTCTTGTTGACCGGGCAGAATTATTACGTGCATAACGGCGTCGGCAATCTGGCCCCCTTGTCGGGAATCGCCAAAACCGCCGCGGCGGCAGCCGGTCCGGGATTGATCAGTCCTCCAGCCCTGTTGCCGGCCATTGCCGCGAATTCCCTGCAAAACTCCACGATGCAGTTTGCGATTGCGGGAGATAACAACGTTTTCCAGGGATTTCTGGAAGCGATCCAGACGGAACAACTCGCCAAAATTCTGGCCGAGCCGATTCTGGTGACCACCAGCGGCCGTCCGGCAACAGTTCACTCCGGAGGAGAATTTCCGGTGCTCGTTCCGCAATCGTTTGGCAACCTGAGTATTCAATGGCGTGAATTCGGCGTTCGTCTGGAAGCAGTCCCCATTGTCCTGGGAGAAGGCCGCTTGCGGTTGGATCTGGCACCGGAAGTGAGCGAACGGGATTTCAGCAATTCCGTTACGATCAACGGCCTGGTGGTTCCCGGAATCACCAGTCGGAGTGTGAATACACAAGTGGAAATGCGATTCGGTGAAACCCTGATGATTGGCGGACTGATCTCCACGCGGGATCTGGGGACCACTCAGAAAATTCCCTTCCTGGGAGAACTTCCCTGGATCGGTGCCGCGTTCAGCCGGAAATCCTATACCCAGGGAGAAACGGAACTCGTGATCCTCGTCACGCCGCAAATGGTGGCTCCGATGGCGTCGCATCAGGTCCCGCAAGTTGGTCCGGGGTCCAGTTCGACCGTTCCCACCGATCACGAACTTTATATTGACGGTAATCTGGAAGTTCCGCGATATGGTCCGGATTGTCCCGGTTGCCAGCCCGGCGGAGAGATGATTGTTCCCGGCGGAGCAGTCCCCGCGAATGGGGAACGCTGTGAACCGACCCCTGCCAGCCCACTTTTGGGAGATAAAAAGAAGTCTCCGGCCGACACCGAACTGGCCCGTTCCAATACGGTTGTGGATTCCAGCACGCTGGTGGAACCGGGAAGGAAAACGACCGTAACCAATCCCTTCCATTCCGTGACCCGTTCGGAAAGCGGCATGACGACCGTCCGGGAAAAGCCAGTCGCGCCCCGGCCCGCTTCGGACATTCAACAGACGTCCGGAATCCGTGAGGAAGGAACACCGACTTCCTCGAAGCCGAAGTCCTCATTCTTTGATCCCCGTTCCCTGCCCGGACTGATTCAACCCAAATCGGTCGAGAAGGATTCCCCCAGTCAGAACACAAAATAACGCAGTGCCATCCGGTCAATCGTGAATGAATCGACCAGCGCCGGAATGCATTTTTGTGCGGAGAGTTTTTCATGAGTAATGTTTTTCGCCTGGCCATTGTTGACCCCAACGACGCTTCCCGGAATTCCATCAAAAATCTCCTGCTGGGGATCGATTCTGTCTGGTTGGAAGCGGAATGTTCCCGCTACGAGTTTTTCGGAGATATCGTTACCCAGACGTTGCCGCAGATCGCCCTGATCTCGCTGGATGCCGATCCTCAACGGGGACTGACCCTGGTGGCTGAGATTGCCCGGGATGCTCCGCAATGCCAGATTCTGGTTGTCAGCCGTTCGCAGGAAGGGGCTCTGATCCTTCAGGCAATGCGTAACGGAGCCAAGGAGTTTCTCAGTTCCCCGTTGAACCTGGATGATTTTCTGGCCGCCCTGGACCGGATTCAGACCACGCAGGGAGGCAAACACGGTCGCAGCCGCGGCACAGTCGTCATGTCCGTGGTGGGAACCGGAGGGGGAGTGGGCTGCACATCGCTGGCGGTGAACCTGGGCTGTGCCTTGGCGGCCAATTCCGCCAATAGTGTCGCGATTATCGATCTCGATCTTTCCCTGGGAGATGCCGATGTCTGGCTGGACATCATTCCCGATTACACCATTCAAGACGTGGCGGATAATATCAGTCGGCTGGACTTCGCCATGCTGAAACGTTCGCTTACGCAACACGCCTGCGGCGCGTTCCTGCTCCCCCGTCCGGTGCATATGGAAGCCAATTCTCCACTGACCGCTGACGAGATGCAGCGGGTCATTGCCCTGCTCAAAGCAACATTCACCCATCTGATCATCGATTTGAGTAAATCATTTTCTCCGCTGGACAAGGCCGCCATGGATTTAAGTGATCATGTGCTGGTGGTCACGCAACTGGACTTGCCGGGACTTCGCAATGTGGTCCGCATCAATCAGTTTCTCGAAGATCAGCAGTTGTCGGACAAGGTGCGCGTGATCGTCAACCGGATCGGGCTGGGAGATACGCAAATCAGTCTGGGCAAGGCGCTGGAGACTATTGGCCGGGAAGTGTACTGGCAGATTCCGAATGAATATGCGGTGATGGTTGAATCCCGGAATAACGGCATCCCGCTGGTGACGGAATTTCCCAAAGCGAAAATCACCCGGGCGATTCAGCAACTCGCCGCCCAGTTGGATTCCGGGGCTCCCGTCGAACCCACGGAAGACGAACCCATCGAGAAACCCAAACGGGGCCTGTTCCGGTTTTTGAGTTCCAGCGGGAAATAGAGTCGCCCCACTCGACATCGGCGTATGGAATTGAATATGAATTGCGGAGAGAGGAGAGGGGACAGGAATTCGTTCCCAAGTTTCCGATTGGGAACGCATTCGTCCGGAAGTTCCGCTTCATCCCAAATGAAGAATCGCCGATCACGTCCCAATCTGGAGAAATCGGAACGGCATCCCGTTTTCCTGACCTCTGCTCCCAGTCTCCTGATCCCTTTGTCTCTCCGGAAAAACGATGCCCAATAATGCTCCCGCCCAGGCTTACAAACGTGTGGTCCTCAAGCTCAGCGGAGAAAGTTTCTGCCGCGAACGCGAAGGAGGGATCAGCATGACGGAAGTCACCCATATTTCGCGACAGATCAAAGCGGTCGCGGAACTGGGGGTCCAACTGGCCATTGTCTGCGGAGGGGGAAATATCCTGCGAGGGAAACAATTCTCCCAGGTGAGTGCAGCCATCCATCAATCGACAGCCCATTACATGGGGATGCTGGCCACGGTGATCAATGCACTGGCCTTGCAGGATGCGCTCGAAAATGAAGGAGTTCCCACCCGGGTGCAGTCGGCCATTCGCATGGAAGGTGTTGCGGAACCGTTTATTCGCCGCCGCTGTGTCCGGCACCTGGAAAAAGGCCGCGTGGTGATTCTGGCTGCGGGGACGGGGAGTCCGTTCGTCACAACCGATACAGCGGCCGCCCTGCGAGCCCGGGAGATCGGCGCGGACATCCTGATGAAGGCCACCAAGGTGGATGGCGTTTATTCCGAAGATCCCGCTCGCAACCCGCACGCGGTCCGTTACTCGACCATTACGTTCCAGGACACATTGAAACAGAATCTGCAAGTGATGGATGCCACCGCCATTCATCACTGCATGGAACACAATATTCCCATCATGGTGTTCGATTTCAACCAGGAAGGGAACATTCTCCGGGCTATCCAGGGGGAACGGATCGGCACCATCGTGCACAATGCCGGTTTCTCGCCGAAGTAACGTCTTATCCAGGAGTTGCCTGGCCGGCCAGCAGCAACGTCCGCTGCACGGCAAGATCATGTTCCCGCGAGAAAGAGGGGGCTTTTTCTCCGCGGATGATCTGAGCCATGTCCGCGGCATCCGCAACATATCGCGTGAACTTCGGAAAAGTCAGGCTCTGCATTCCTCGCGAGTATTTGCCTCGTGGCTGCTGGAGCGTCAGTCGTGCCTGTGCGCCATCCATCGGCTGGATGTGAAATGTTCCTTCGGTTCCATAAACGACAAAACGCCGTTGTGGACCGCCGTCGACTTCCAGGGCGTTGATCCGCACGTCGGCAATCGCCCGTGGATAGTGCAGCAACGTCACCACGTGATCGGTCAGATGGTCTTCCTTGGAAAGCTGCTGGCGCAACGAAATGACTTTGTCCGGCGCTCCAAGCACACTGATGGCCAGATCAAGCATATGACAGCCAATTTCAAACATGATCCCGCCTGGAAATTCGGCGAACCTCGTCCGTTCTTCCGGAGTGCATCGTTTGCCGATCACCGCTGTCACTTCAAAGACCTCTCCCAGCCATCCGTTGTTTAAGAATTCCCGCAATAACAGCACGGCCGGATGGTAGCGCCACATATATCCCAATTGCACCAGCAGATCCTGCCGGGCAGCGGAAGAAAGAAGCTGCTCAAACTGTGGAAGAGAGTGACCGGGCGGTTTGTCGAGATGAATATGTTTTCCAGCCGCGAGGCAGGCATCAGCAGTGTTCAATAGATCGCGAATTTCCGTCTCCACGAGAACTGCTTGCAACCCGGGAGTGGAGAGCAGTTCCGCCTGTGTCATCCAGCGGACACCGCGATAAGCAGGACGTTTTTCGGCGGCCCGCCGCAATTCTTCATTCGGTTCGACAACGCCGACCACTTCATAGTCCCTGGACTCACGGTAGACGGAGAGTTTCGTTGCATGAGCATGGCCTACCCCAATCTGGCCAATTCGAATGGGATGCTTCGTCCGGGCTGGCTTTGAATCGTCCTCCTGTGCGGGAACAGGTGTCGCCAGGGAAGACAAAACCCCAGTGGCTGCCAGCCCTTCCAGAAACCGCCGCCGAGTTAACGTGAAATCAAATTTGGCTTCGGGCATGTTTTCACCTTGTGATCAACACCACTGGTCGTTTTGAGGGAAGCATCAAAATCCCGGATACGGCTTTTCTGCCCCGCTCGGACCTGCATCTTTTTCAAAGAATGCGAGTTGCGAAGGATTCAGCGCCAACAGGATTGCGTTTGCGATCTATCGAAGCAGTGGATCCTGCTGATGCCCGCTCTCCGTATGGTTTCCGCCGCTGAGTCGCTTCGGACATCCTGCAATAAGAGCCACAGTCTCTTACTGGGATGTCAGTTTGAAATCCACCGTATTGGGGCCGTCGACGATGTCCGCGGAAAGAGTTGTCCGGCTATGGTAACGGCTGGGCAGAAGTTCTTTTTGAATGAGCGGTTCCCCTTGTTCCCCTTCAATCTCCGTTCGAATGGTGACCGTGTTTTTTCCCGTGGCGGCTCCCTTGGTCCCATCCGAGTATTTGAGGTTGTAGTGTCCCTGGTCATCGGTCGTCGCAAATGCCGGCCGGCCAAATTCGGGTTGAAACATGACTGCCGCATTGGGCAGCGGCTTGCCGTCCAGAAGAATTGTTCCGGCAACTTCCGACAACCGGGGACCGTCATTTTTGCCGCAACCGCTGGAGAGCAGAAAAATCAGGCAGACCAGACTTAGGAAACGATCGTTCATTTTTGTTCTCAGACATGATGGACGTCTCATCGCTACGAAAGCATCGCCCCGGGGGGCAACGCCGGAGCCAGCCGGCAGTCACTCAGCAGCTGTCTTTTGAAAAGATGATATTTTCAGGACTGGCTCCGCTCTCTCAGAATTCACCGATCACCAGTCCATCTGATTTGTCAGCCAGACGCTGATAGGTTCCTTTGGGGGTCGTCCCGACGGCATTTTGCGAGTTCATATTTTCACTCAGGAAACGGACTGAACCATCCGCGAAGACAAAATGGGCTCCGCCGGTGTGATAACTACCGAACCCGTCATTATTCCCACCGGAATATCCACCCAGAGCGGCTGACGAGAGAATGCTCAGGTCGGGAGTCGTCCGGTTAATCGGACGATAGCCATTACAGTCCCGGGCAACTAAATCGTCGACCTTAAATTCAAGCGTTCCAGCCCAGACTCCTCCATTCACGGAATTTGCGGTTGCCGAACTATAGCAGAACCATTGCAAGGCACTGACTTCACCCACCAGCAGCGTATTGCTCGTCCCATCAATAATATCAGCGAGCCGGGTTCTGGAATTGCAATAGAAAACCCCGGTCAGATCCGCGAATGTGACGGTCTGTCCCCTGGTTTCGTTGGAATCACCAGAGACACCGACATAGCTGGATCGGCCAAAACTTCCCAGGCTTAAGCCTTTTTGTGTATCTGAGGGGCAGGCAAAAACAGCTGGCCGGGTATTGAGATAGTTGGCGGCACTTGGCGTGGGAAGAAGTCCATAGGTACTGGTATTGATCGCTCCTCCCTGTTGCACGAATCGCTGTGCATTGTAAATGCTTGTCAGTTCCAGGAAAGGGGTCACGAACAGGCCCCAGGCCGGGTTTTTGCCCACGAATCGATAACCTGACGCCGTCGATGTCGACGGATCCCGGGGAATAATGAAGCCGGGAGGAAATGTCCGATGCGTTCCTTCATAATTGTGCAGCGCCAGTCCGATCTGCTTGAGATTATTTTTACACTGAGATCGCCGGGCTGCTTCGCGGGCCTGCTGGACAGCGGGAAGCAGAAGAGCAATCAAAACAGCAATAATTGCAATCACGACGAGGAGTTCGATCAGCGTGAATCCCTGGCGCCGGATGGAACGAGACGGGAGAGATGTGTCACCATGAAAACAGAGATTCAGAAGAGAGACCATGGTCGCTCCATATCGATGAATGTGAAAAGAAAACAATAATCTTGCCGAAGCAGGGGCTTGACCACTTTTTGAAGGGAAATGATTTTAGGAAATGGGATGGGAGTCATGAGTGACATGACCACGAGATCAAGAATGATCGAATGAGCCATCACCGTACCAGAGACATAAGCTGGAGTTAATGTGTTCGCCGGGAAGGCTCAGGGCTTCTGCCTGTTTCAATAAAGCGAAAGCCCTGCAGAAGAGCCCATGGCCTTGGCAACTCAATTCCGACCGGGGGAGCCGGCTTCGCCCGATGGGGTGGGTTCAATAGCCAGTTTGACTTTGGGGGCTTCTTTCTGAAGTGAAAAAATCTTCAACCCTTCCTTGAGAATGCCTGCGACAAAGGGGGCAGCCACACTTCCGCCGAACTGGTCGGCTCCTTGAGGCTCATCCACGCTGATGAGCACGATCAACTCCGGGTTTTCCGCATGTGCTCCGCCGATAAATGAACTCAGATGGCGCGAAGAGGAATAACCCTGGCCATCAACGGCCTGTTTTTGTGCCGTGCCTGTTTTTCCGAAGACCTCTACGTCCTTCAGTTGAGCCAGCTTTCCGGTTCCACGGCGGACCACTTCCACCAGGGGGTGCTGCACGATCCAGTCCGCGACGTCCCGATCCACAACGGGAACAAGATAGATTTGTGGATGCGGACGCGCGGAATCGTTCCAGTTCATCACCAGGTGTGGTCCGACACGAACACCTCCATTGGCCAGGGCAGCATGTGCGGTGATCATCTGAATGGGAGTGGCAGCCAGTTCCTGTCCCATTGGAATGGACCCGGTGGAATACCGGTTCCATTTTTCCAGCGGCCGCAACAAGCCCGTCAATTCTCCGGGGAGTTCAATTCCCGTCCGCTGCCCGAAGCCAAATGCGGCCGCCAGTTGATAAAGCTGTTTGTTCCCCAGTCGCTCGCCAATTTTTGCCATGCCGATATTGCTCGATTTCACCAGGACGTCGGTCAGCGATAATTCGTCATAATGATGATGATCATGCAGAATTCGTCGTCCCATGCGATAGGCCCCGTGTTCGCAGTCAAACTGATCATCGCGCTGAATGATATGATGATCGAGCGCCCAGGCGACCACCAGCGGCTTGAAGGTGGAACCCGGCTCGAAGACCGCGGCTGTCGCCATGTTCTTCCAGGCATCGGGGCTGGCCCGGTCCGGATGATTGGGATCGAACGCGGGACGACAGGCCAGGGCCAGCACGTCGCCGTTTCGCGGATTCATGACAATCGCACATGCTCCCCGGGCCTGGTGCCGGGACATTAACTGATCGAGTTGTCGCTCGACGCAGAATTGCATCCGTACGTCCAGCGTCAGCGTGACGGATGTTCCATCGATGGGAGGGCGGGTCACTTCTTCGAGAATGCTCAGCACGTATCCCCGGGCATCGCGAACGAATCGCCGGATTCCATCGGTTCCTTTGAGGAGGTGATCGAGTGATTCCTCAATGCCTCCCTGCCCAATACCGTCGATATTGCGAGTTCCCAGGACATGCGCTGCCAGGGCTCCCTGCGGATAATGGCGTTGAAATTCACGACGAAACCCGATGATGCGTCTGGAAAGCGCCAGGGATCGCACTGCGGCTGCTTCGTCATCAGTCAAACGTCGCCGGATCCAGAGAAATTCACGATGGGCATTGTTTTCCAGCCGTTGCTGTAATTCCGCTGCATCCAGATGCAGGGCGGCAGCCAGCAAGCGACTGACACCAGGAATATCCTCCATCTTCGCCGGACAGGCATACAGACTCGGCACCAGGATTGTTGTGGCCAGCAGCCGTCCTTCCCGATCCAGCACATCGCCAGGACGGGCCAAAACCGGTTCTTCGCTGATCTGCTGGCGAAACGCCCGGTCCTGAAACCATGACTGACAAATCCACTGGAGATGAACCAGCCGGCAGATCAATGCCATTGCGGCAAAGGCCAGCAGGCCATGGAGGAACCATTCGCGACGATGGCTGCGAACCGGAGTACGACGAACATGCGGTCCCGGTGATCCCGGACCTGTCGATGGAAGCGATTTCGGAACGGAAACGGAGTCGTTCTTTTCCAGCAACCAGCGGCGGAGAATCCGTCGGCGAAGATGTTGAAGGAGAACGTTCATGGACGCTGGAGGTTTCAGGAGAGTTCGACTGAAAAAATCATCCGCCGCTGTGCGTTCTGGAAAAGATTCTCGCTTTCGGAGAGGCTCAGCCAATTTCGAATTGACGGGCCATCTTCAAGACCGGATGAAAGCCGGCTGCTCTCATCCAGACCGGTTGCGGTTCCTGTTTGTTTTGAGGAATGGCAAGGTCCCGTATGGTGAAATGCCGTCAGGGCAATATTCAGTCACTCTCATGTCGATTTCCGGAAGGACCGGAATGAATCCCGGATTTCTCGGCTGCCTGTTCCCATTCCCGCGCCAGTCGTGGAAGGGCTGCCAGTTGCTGTGTCTTCAAGATCAGTCGGCACTGCTGTTCATGAAGAATGTCCAGCTGATAGTGCTGAAGAGAAATCGCCCGCCTGAGCATCAAATTCTGTTTTTCGATGGCAATGACCATCAGTCCGACAGCAGTGGCCAGTCCAATGGCTGCGGCGATTCGAAAAAACATCCTCCTTCTTCCTCCTCTCGCAGAGCGCCCCCTTGCTTCTGGACGACCGGAAGACTGGACAACCGGAAAAATTGGAAAAATCCGTTCAAAGGACCATCAATGACGGCCCTTTGAACGGATCCGTGAGGGATACGTCTGTTGTTTCGATCGCATCTGTTCGGATTGAAAAACGAGTTGACAGCAGCCGACACGCCGCGGAACCCCTCAAACAATCCGAATCACATATCAGGACCAGGCATCGCCGCCATCAGCCTTTCATCTGGTTATCGGATTTCCGCGTCGGCGGGAGCCAGCACGACCTGACTGGCGTCTTCGGGAAGTCTCAACACCAGTCCAATTTTGAGGGTCTTTCCGTTTTCCAGGCGATCCTGATTCATTTGCTGAATCTGCATCCATCGGGACGATCGTCCCAGATAGGTCTGGGCGATATCCGTTAACGTGTCTCCCTTTCCGACGCGATAGCAGGGCTGGCCATTGGAATCGACGAAGAAACCTGGAGGGGCCGTTTCCGCGGGATCACGCGGTCCTCCTCCTGTGAGATGGGGATAACGCTGATGCAGCAGTTCGATATCCGGCACGAGTACATACATTCCCGGTTTCATCTTTTCCGGAGCAGGAATGCGGTGCTTGTTATATTCCGCGAGCGCGGAGAAAAATCGGGCCGAACCATAGAACCGGCGCGAAATCGTCCAGTAATTATCTCCTGACTGGACCTGATGGATTTCATCCGGTTTGAGTGTGACTGCGGGCGCGCCCGTGGGCTGAAGAGTCATCGGGTGCGAAACCGCTGCCCGGGGAATCGGCTCGTTGACCCGCGGCTGAAAGCCGGGCTGCTGTGGTTCTATCGAAGGAGAAAACGACGGCTGTTGCCGCGGCAGCCCTATTTCCCGTCCGGAATGAACCTGCTGGGAAGGCATCATTTCCGGCTGGCGAAATTGCGGTTGGGGATTCATCTGCGGAGCCGATGGAGAAGACAATGTGGGTTGTGGTTCAAAAGCGGATGCTTCCGGAAGCCGTTCAGAGGGAAGCGAAGGAATTCGCTGTGTCGGCACCGGGTCCAGACTCAGTTCTCCTCCCGGGGAAGAGGGGATCCCCGGCGAACTGGAAGGCAACTCATTCCTCTCAGGCAATGTCTGGATTGGCATTTCTCTCCGCGCCGTCGATACGGGAGCAGCTGGTTCCGGAAAAACCACTTCTGCAACGTCATCGGTTCCTGCCATTTGCTGGACTCGTTGATAACGGCTGGAATTCATTCCCGGCACGGAAGGCTCTTGTCGATCGGCTGTGCGACGGACGGGAGAAGCAGCAAAATCCAGATGAGCGGGCGTTGCATTCCGGCCTGCTTCCGGATGCATCTTCTGGTCGACCGCTGTTGCTGTAAATGCCGGATCCAGTTCGTCGCTGGCAATCTGTTTCCGAGCCGTTGCTGTCCGCCCGGCTCGTTCCAGAGATCTTTGCTGTTGCTCTTTCGCTTGTGGCTCGCTGATGGAAATTGCGCCTGCAAAAGGATCGGCAGCGGATGAACTCGATTCCCCTTGAACCGGTGCTTGAGCCAACGCCGTTTCCCGCACCGTGGAATCTTGAGATTCCGCTTGCGCCCACAACGGCGGAGCGGAACTTCGCTGTTGAGGAGCAGCTTTGGGATGGGAATTGTTATCCGACTCGTGGTCCGGGTTCTGTCCCAGAACCACGCCGGTCAACTCATGCTTTTCCCAGCGCGTCCAGCCGCGATCCGCCTGTCCCATCCGCTGGGAAACCATCCAGCCAAGCAATCCCGCCAGTCCCAGAATGCCGGCAATTCCCCACAAAGGAGCCACGCTGCGGGGGGGGATCTCGACGGACAACAATGGTTGTGTCAGATTTTCTTCGAGGCGACCCGCAACTTCGCGGACCGGGATCGGGGATTCCACCGCACCTCCGAGGGGGTGGCGACGATGGGTTTGCGAGTGAGGTTTTCCCATAATGACGTCTCACGAAACGCCTGTTTCACCAGGCGGTCCTCCAGAGAGTGAAAAGTGATCACAAGAACCCGCCCTCCCGGCACCAGCCGTTCAGGAAGGACCTTGTGCAAAAAAGTTTCCAGTTCCGCCAATTCTCCATTCACCGCAATTCGCAATGCCTGGAAAATTCGTGTCGCTGGATGCGATTTGTTTTTGTGGACCGGCAAAAGCCGTTCAACCAGTTGTTTCAACGCTGCTGCCGTTACGATGAGGTGGCCCCGCCGTCGTTCAGCGACAATCTCCCGAGCCAGTCGTCGCGCATCCGGCTCTTCACCATAGTCTCGAAAAATTGTTTCCAGCTGCTCTTCATTTGCCGTTCGCAACAGGTCCGCTGCCGGGATCCCCTGCGAGAGATCGAATCGCATGTCGAGGGAACCGCTTGTCTCAAATCCGAATCCTCGATGACTGTCCGCCAGTTGGTCGGAAGATAGCCCCAGATCCAGCAGCACCCGGTCGACCTGCCTGATTCCCTGTTCATCGAGAATGCTCCCCAGCCGGGCATAGCTCGATTCCCGCAAAACAACCTGTTCTCCCCGCACCACTTCTGCTGCCCGGGCCAGCATCGCGCCATCTCGATCCAGACCGATCAGACGAGCAGAAGAATCGAGTTGTTGCAGAATTTTCTGACTATGCCCCCCTGCCCCCACGGTGCCGTCCACGATCGTCAGCCCTGGCTGCAATTGCAGCTGTTCCAGGACTTCATGAACCATGACGGGGACATGCACCGTCCGTTCCGACGACATGACTGACACCATTTTCAAGAGGGATTTGCGGTTTTGCGGAGAAGACAACCAGAAAAGGATTAGACACCTGTTGAATCCCGAAAAGAGAACGCCCCTGCCGAGCGGTCATCTCTCGATGTTCAATGGAAGCAAACTACGGAAATTGTTTTGAAGGCGGGACCAAATTCACCCAGCAGCATTTGCTGACCGGGAGAAATGAACGAGAAGGGAATACTGGAATGATCGAGAGTTGATCGTACCAGGGTGGAAAATCGACATCGCTGCAAAATTGGAATGACTGCAAAAACACAGCCAAAACCACGATTTTGAAGTTCCCCGCCCCCGCGGACACGAAGTGTCCAGACAACGACAAAATGGGAACTTGAGCCTTTTTTAGGAAATTCGCCCATTTTCTGAAAGATCAATTTCGTCCATCAAAGAAGTGGCGCTCGCGGCGACTCCCCAGGCGGCCTGTTCCGCCTGCGGGGAGGTCTGCAATGCCGGGGAAAGTTCATCCTGGTTGAACTGAGGAAACTTTCTGGAACTCGGAAACCGGTGAATGTCTGCGAGGGCAGCAATCTCATGCTCTTGAGCGTATTCTTCAATTCTTTTCCCGGAAAAAAAGAGTTTCCGGGACAAACCCTAGATGAAAATCAGTTGCATTCCCAGGAGCAATGGCAGCAGAATCAGGATGCTGTAAACCATGTAGCCAAAAAAACTCGGCATCTTCACGCCCGATTTTTCGGCAATACTTTTGACCATCATATTCGGACCGTTGCCGATATAAGTCATGGACCCCATCATCACGGCCCCAAGGCTGATTCCCGTGAGCATGGGAACGGAAATGCCCATAATTGTCGGGTCTGATGCGGGAAGCGTCTGGGCGGTTTTAAAGAAGACCAGATAAGTCGGAGCATTGTCCAGCACGGCCGAGAGTCCTCCGGTGGCCCAGAAAAACGCTTCCGGAGTCGTCAGTCCCAGAGAAGCTCCGCGAACATCCAGAATCTGCAAAGCGGGTTGCATACAGATGAAGATTCCCAGAAACAGGGCCGCCACTTCAAGAATGGCTGCATAATTGAACCTGTTTTCCTGACGAACCCATTCGCGTCCCGCCCACAGGGAGATTGCTGCCAGTGCGAGTTGAATGATTTCCCGGAGCCACAGCCAGGCATGCCAGTCCGTACCGGGAACCGGTTTGGAGGGGTCAAGCAGGGCTACAGCCAGGACCACTCCCAGCAGCAGGGGAAGATTCAACCCCAGCCCGTCAAATTTGAGACGGCGGGTTTGCGATTCATCCCGCACAACATCCGTCAGCGTTTCCCGAGGATAGGCGTAGAAAAAGTCCCACAGGTAATAAATTGCCAATAGAGACAGGTTTATGAAGGCCCATTCTTTCCATAAGGACAACGTCCAGAGAAAAGGGACCCCCTGCAAATATCCCAGAAACAGCGGCGGATCGCCGATGGGCAGCAGGCAGCCGCCGCAATTGCAGACGATAAAAATGAAGAAAATAACTGTATGGACGATCCGTTTGCGTTCCTGATTCGTCTCCAGCAGAGGGCGAATCAGCATCATCGCCGCCCCGGTCGTTCCGATCAGACTTGCCAGCAGCCCGCCGGTTAACAAAAACAGGGTATTTGTCAGAGGATGGGCGGCTAGGTCGCCGGTAATGCGGATTCCTCCACAAATCGTGTACAGGGAAAACAGCAAAACGATAAACGGGATATATTCTCCCAGAATCGCGTTCTGAAAAACGGTCCCGGCCAGCCGCCATTGCGGTCCATGGGCAATCGGTTCTTCCAGCCCATGCCAGACAAAATGCCGCTCAATACCAGCGTGATGAAAGAACACATAATAGCCCAGCGTCACAACCGCCAGGACAACCGCCACCAGAAAACGGCTCGTATTGCTTTCCCACCAGTGTTCGGTAAAGGGAATCAGCGGCAGCAGAGCAATGGCTCCCAGCAACAGAATGAACGGAATTGTCGCTGTCAGAGGGGGAGGGGCCGGTTTTTCGTGCGAAACGCTGTGGAGGGGGCCTGAATGTTCTTCCGCTGACAGAGCAGCGGAGTGGGAGACGCGATTGATTTCCCGGGTGGCGGCCTGTGGCCATCCCCCCAGAAGGGCCAGCAGATAAAGGATCATCAGCCCCGGAAGTCCAAATTTGAAGATTTTTTCTTCTCGGACTGAATACGCATCGTGACTCATCGGGACGTCAATCCATTCATTCAGAAAGTGCAACTTGCCCTGAATTCCGCTGGACGGTTATGATGCGAAACTTAGCAGATCCGGGGCAGCACGCAAATTCTAAAGTCAAGTTGCCCGGGTTGAGGCTCGCGCGGTGCGTTGTATTTAAGGAATGGCTGATTCCCGCGCAGCGGAGCATGGAAGATGCGGTGTTCATGGGCTCGAATTGGAGTTCATGTTTCGTCGTCCAGGAACTGGATGACTGGCAATGGGAAATCAGGGACGGATCCTCATGGCACATAGGGATGGAGCACGATGCTCAAGGGCTCACGCGGAGCGGGCACGCCCGGTTGTTACCGCCAATGTTCCCGGTACGGTCATGATTCCCTCTCCGCGACGAGGATTCTTGTCCTCACGGTCCAACAACATCGCTGGAACGGCCCGAACATCCTCCGACGGTTTCCCGGGAAAGAAAGCTCCCCGGCGCGGCCGATTCGTTCCGGTTATCACCAATGTCATTCATACGGCACAAGCTCCGCGCCCGTGGCGAAAATTCAGAGCATTGGCGGCATGGGGAAACACGATCCGCTGGTGGTTGTCCGCCCTGTTGCTGGTCTCCGGCGCCGGCGCTGTTGCCGCTCAGGAAAACAACCTGGGGATTCAGGTTCAAGAGGGCTTTGACGTCACGTTATATGCGGATGATGCTTTGGCCCATGACATCTATTGCATGACGGTCGATTCCCTGGGGCGCGTTGTTGTCGCTGGCCCGGGATATGTCAAAATTCTGATCGATGCCGATCGTGATGGCGTGGCGGAATCCGCGAAAATCTATACCGATCAGCTCCCCGCGGGGGCGCAGGGCCTCTGTTTTCTGGGACGAGACCTGATCTGTTCCGCGAATGACGGAGTTGTCCGGTATCGGGATCGCAATGGGGATGATCGGGCAGATGGCCCGCCGGAAGTGTTCCTGAAGATCAAAACCGGAAACGAACATGATCTCCACGCCATCCGCAAAGGGCCCGATGGATGGTGGTATGCCATCGCGGGAAATGCGTCGGGAGTGACGTTCCAGTATGCCGCCCTTCCCGGAAGCCCGGTGAAAAAGCCACATGCGGGAGTGATCCTGCGAATGAAACCGGATCTCTCCGCGGGGGAGATTTATGCGCACGGACTCAGGAATGCGTATGATTTCGATTTCTCTGAATCAGGCGACCTGTACACGTTCGACAGCGACGGCGAAAAAGTCATCAGCCTGCCGTGGTATCGGCCAACGCGCGTGTTGCAGATGCCGCCGGGAGCCCATGCCGGTTGGGTCACCAATGACTGGATTCGGGCTGACCAGTCTTTTGACATGCCGCCAATCCTGGCTTCGCTGGGACGCGGTTCGCCCACCGGCGTTTCGGTCTATCGTCACACCACCTTTCCGGACGTCTATCACGGAGCCCTGTTTCTGCTGGACTGGACATATGGCAATATCTATGCCCTTCCGCTGAAGAAACAAGGGAGCGGATGGCAGACCCAACCGATTGAATTTTTGAAAGCGGTCGGCCAGCACGGTTTTGCCCCCACGGATCTCGAAATTGGTCCGCAGGGAGAGCTGTATGTCTGCACGGGAGGCCGTGGAACGCGGGGAGCGGTCTATTGCATCCGATCCCGGCAGAAGTCTCCCAAATTTCAGCCCTGGCCCGGGGGATCGGGAATTCCGGTGCTCGACAGTGAAAAACTGACGGTCTGCCTGCGAGCCCCACAACCGCTCAGCAGCTGGGCGCGCCGGGTCTGGGAGCCTCTGGCGGCGCAGCTCACCAGCGGTCCCTTCATTAAGGCGGCCCTGGAGGAATCGCGGCCTCCCCGCGAACGGGTCCGGGCCATTGAAATTTTAACGGAACTGTTCAACGGCCTGGATCACGACCTGGCTGCCGGGTTGACGCGGAGCCATGCTCCCGAGGTCCGCGCCCGGGCAGCATGGTCAATGGGCCGTTCGCAACCGCGGACACCCAATACCACAGCACTTTCCATTTTACTTGAAGATTCCGATCCGCAGGTGGTTCGTGCCGCACTGGAAGCACTCATTGGTGCGGACCATCAGGCAGTGGAAGAACTGATTCCGGCACTGGGACGTCAACTCGCACATCCGGACCGGGGCGTTCGACAAGCAACCATGCGGGTGATGGCGTCCACAAGTGGAACAAATCTGCACAAGCTCGCCCAGGTCGGATTTCCACAGGGATGGCAGGCTGCCATTCCGGTGGCAGCCGCCCATGCGCTCGCCAGTGAAGGCTTCTCCGGGTATTCCGTAGAGATCGGCACCAGCATTCTCCTGGGAGATTACGACGACTCCATGAAAGTGGACGCGGTGCGAATCCTGCAAATGGGACTGGGGGATCTGGCTCCGTCCGCCGGGAATTTTCCACCGGTTTATGACGGTTATGCGCCGCGCCTGGAACTTTCCGCATTTGAAAAGCAGATGGCCATTCTGCGAAAGGCTCTTTCCAGCATGTACCCAACCGGCATTGCCGAGGCGGACTGGGAACTGGAACGAGTGATCGCCATGGTCCAGCCGGCCGATCCCCTGTTGTTTCAGAAAGTCCTTGAGAAAATCACGCCGAATTCGAGCCCCGTGGAGGATATCCATCGTCTGATCGTGCTTTCCCGGCTTCCGGTCATTCCTACGGCCAGCCAGCGAACGAAACTGGCCGATGCCATGGTCCATCTCTCCCTGAAGGTGACCGCCCTTCAATTGCCGCAGGACAGCGACTGGGATGAACGGATGCTGGAAATGTACGACGCCCTTTCTCAACGGGATCCCGCATTGCCGCTGGTGGTGCTGGAACATCCGGACTTCGGTATGGCGGGCCATGTGCAACTGGTCCGAAAACTTCCTTCACCAAAAATCCCGGAAGCGGTCCGCATCTTTTCCAGGCGAATTCAGAGTGATCCGGAGTACGTCTGGAATTCGGATGTTGTCTTTCTGCTGGCGGCTTCCACGAGCCCGGCTGACAAAGAGCGGATTCGCGAGAAATTCAGCGACTATTCGCTTCGCAATGCTGTCCTGGCGACTTTAGCTGGTGATCCGGAAGAACGGGACCGCGCTCTGTTTTTGAACGGACTGGAATCGACTCCCGTGGAAACAATGCTGGCGTGCATCAGCGCCCTTCAGTTATTGGCCCCTTCGACTTCCCCAGCGGAGAATGTTCTGATTGCCCAAAGAGTTCGAACATTGGGGGATCGTGATGAAGAACGACAGGCCCGGGACCAACTGGTGGAACTGCTCCGCCGTAATCTGAACGAAGATCACGGGTATATTCTGGGCCGGGATGGGGATTCGCAGCACACCGCCATTGCTGCCTGGATGAAAGCGGTCCAACAGCGGTTTCCCCAGGAATTTGCCCAACGGGCGGGAGGTAACGAAGAAGATCTGGAAGCACTCTCACAACGCCTGGCACGGATCTCCTGGACGAATGGAAACGTGACACACGGACAGCAATTGTACCAGCAACGTGGCTGTGCACAGTGCCATGGTCAAAGCCGGGCCCTGGGCCCGCCGTTACAAGGAGTTGCTGGCCGGTTTTCGAAGGAAGACCTGTTTACCGCCATTGTCCTGCCCAGCCGGGACGTTTCGCCGCGCTACCAGACCACGCAGATTGCAACAACAGATGGCCACATTCGAACCGGAATGATTCTTTATGAAGCGATTGACGCCCTCGCGCTGCGGGACGCGAACTACCAGACCTATCGCATCGCCACGAGCGATATCGAAGCCCGTCGCACGCTGACACAGTCGCTGATGCCGAATGGACTTTTGAGAGGCCTGTCCGACCAGGACCTGGCGGATCTGTATGCATATCTTCAAAATCTTGGTCAACACCCAACCGCCGGTGCCGCAATGGATGCGCAGGTGAAATAGCGCAAGTGACTCATCTCCGAGCCCGGGCAAGTGGCGTTTCCCTGATGAAATCTCCCAATCCTCGCGGATCCGCGCGCAGCAACTGGCAGGTCATCCGCCGCGTGACGAATTGATGAAATTGATGAGGTGATTTAAAAACCTCGCCCAGGTTCATCAAAGGAGTCCAGCTCCGTGGTTGGGGGAGTTTGGATAACAACGGAACCTGCTGCTGTTGGATGACGTCCGGTGTTCGTCAGGCAGCGTCCGGGCTGCATTGACGTCTGTCGATTTTGAACGACAGCTGAATCGTCTGTCGGACATCACTTGGCAAATGGGCCGTCAACTGGCGGGCGCGCCGGTGAAGTATTCCGGTTCGTGTCCCGGCTTCCATTTGATATTGCATCCGATGCTGGGCATCTGCCGTTCGGTGACGGGCTTGCCGTCGAGCAGCGCATCCACAGCGGCCCGCAGGTCTTCTCCGGTGATTGGAATTTCACTTTTCGGCCGGGAATTGTCGAACTGTCCGCGATATACCAGCTTGTGATTCTGGTCGAACAAAAAGAAATCGGGAGTGCAGGCGGCCCGATAGGCTTTGGCGACAGCCTGGCTTTCATCGTACAGATACGGAAACACATAGCCGGCGGCCTGGGCTTCCTGTTTCATCTCTTCCGGCCCGTCCTGGGGATAAGCCTGCGCATCATTGGAACTGATGCCAACGATGGCCAGGCCCTTCGTTGTATATTCCCGCGCGAAGCTGGCCAGTGAACTTCGCAGATGAATCACGAACGGACAATGATTGCACATGAACACCACCAGCAGCGGCTGACCGGCAAAGTCCGACAGCGAGACGGTTTGTCCATCCACATTCGGCAGTGAGAATTCGGGAGCTGACGTTCCCAGAGGCATCATCGTGGAAGCGGTTCTAACCATCTTGTCCCTCCAGCCTGATCTTGAATGCCGGGCCTTCCGCCAGTGTCATCCCCGGCCCGGTTTAAATCATGACAAAATATTAAGAACCACAAAAAAACCGTTCAAATGATGAAAACTCCCTGTCCACGAACGAGCGGACTGGGGACAGTTTTGGAAGAGGTTCCGAGTTGTCATTGTAAAGGTTTTCTTCCCCAGAACCATTATGTTGGTCCCAGAATTATGTTGGTCCCGGGAAATGGATGGCTGGGAAAAAATGGATCCGCTTCAGGTGCCATTCCAGACAGAGGTTGCTTTCGTCAGTGGAAGGGGCGCCGAGATCTCCAGCAGGTCAATTGCGGGAGTCCCGTTGCACTCCATCATGGCCAGGCGGCCATAGACCACCTCTCCCGGAGGCATCTGTAAGAGTTCCGCCAGTTCCGGACCAGCCACGATGCGGAGAATTGCGCGAATGGTGATGCTTCGTTCCACATGGTGATCAATGAGAATCCGCCCGAGCGGAATCTGTCCCGCAATCACATGCTGACGGACGCCAGCAGGAACCGTCTCCAGATGGAAATGAATCATCCCGAACAGGACTGGTTGACCGTCATCAGCACGTGAGAGAACAATTTTCCGGCAGTAGAATTCACCTTCCTGCAATGATTGCAGAACATCCAGCATCATCGGTGCATGATGAAACTGCTCCATCGTCACCGTCATATGATGCGGATGGGCAAGCAACTGTTGGTATGGGGCTGGAGTGGCATCAGGGAAAATCTCGATGGCATGTTCGATCAGCGCTTCCGGACGAGAAAACGGGGACGTCAGTCTTGTCAATTCATCAGACAGGTTCACGGTCAAGCGACTTCAATTCGAAAACGACGGCTGCACGTTTGGATTAGGGGCCATGGCAGTTTAATCCATCACAACCGAGTTTGCTGCCAAAACAGAAGGGAATTTCTTCGCAGCTTGTTGAAAAATGCGCAGGCAGGATGTGTGATCTTGTCGGTTTTGCTTCACTGTTGTCTTTCGTTTCCCAGGAGCCCAATGCAAGGGAGGAATGACCCTGTTCAACACCCCGGATTGCAGGGTGTGGTCAAGGACGGGATGAGAGAGTTTCCTGGCAAGATGAATGTCATTCCAAACAGAGGGCTCCACCCCGTTTGACCGTCCGCAGACCCACCAGAAGTGGAGCGTCCCCCGAAAGGCAGGCGTCCCTCGTTCAGTGGGTCTGCGGCCGTTCTGATTCCAAATGAAACTGTATTCTGGCGGAACGTCTGACTTGCAGCAGCGTTCTCCTTCCGGGCCTCGACTACACTCTGCGAACTGCCTGTCCTACGGCTTGCGATTTGCAAAATTGCCCCACTCACTGGATTTCCTGCTGGATTGGTGACAGTCACTGTTGTCGTGACATGACCAGCCGGTTTGGAGAGCTGCGATTCTGCTTTCGCACCCAGGTAGCCCGGAAGTGAATGAGATCGGGTTTTCCCCTGAGATCCGGGAGTTCGCCGCCAATCCAGCCTTTTCCGGGAACCCGCTCCAGGGGGCACGCAGTTACCGAGGTTACACGGACTGCTGCCAATTTCTTTGGCAACCGCAAGAAAATGGCAACGGACTATCTCGACCGGACGATGGGCGTGTACATGGGCATCTTCGGCAACGTCGTCGAGCAGTCCTTTTACTTCTCGCTGCCGAACGACTTGAATCAAAAGCCTTTGGACGGGAGCCAGCACAGTGACACACTGACTTTTGCCAAGGAGGAGATCCCGCCGGTCAAATTCTTCCCGTCCATGTCGATGTACAATCTTCCGGGTCGCTTTCTGGTGGCGAATCCGGGAGACCGTTACTCCATCAGCAGCGCCACCCCCGGTCTGAAATATCGGGCCATTGCCTGGTATTCCCTTTGAAGATGAAATGCTCTGGAAATTCAGGGTGAACAAAACTTCCCATCGCCAGCATCCCCCAAAAGTCTTTTTCCAGCATCAATCTGGAAGCGGCATCCCTGACAATTCGTTCCTGTTTTTGCTGCTGGAATTTTGTGTCCGCGGAGTGGTTCCCAGCGGTCGGAAAACGGACTACAATGAGCCCGTTGAGACTTGGTGTCAACGGATTGTGAATTCCCGTCAATTCGGGGAAGACGATGCCAGAATCTCTTGAAATTCCCGCGTGATGACCCCCGCCGGCCGGCTGTCATCGTGTCCTTCCTGATCGCTTCGAAATGTGTTCGTATGGCGGAAATTCTTCCCGTGGAATTGCTGAATGAAAATCAGGGGGGACGGATTGTCGATGTCATGGGGCCCACGGACTGGCAGCATCGGTTGGAAGAACTTGGATTACAGACGGGACAACAGGTGCGGCTCATTCGACGGGGGGAACCCTGTATTATTGCCGTTCAGGATCACCGGCTCAGCTTGCGGTGCGAGCCGGGAACCATGATTCTGGTGGAAGTGGATTTGCTGGAAACGTCCGCCGCATCTTCTTCTTGAAATTGAGTTGCTTCCCGAATCTTTTTGCTGGAATTTCAAAAACACGATGTCACACGTATCTACGCTGGCCGATTTAAGAAAGATTGGGGAGTCCGCCACCATTCAGGAAATTGATGGCGATGACGGAATCGCTGTCCGCCTGATGGAGATGGGGCTGACGGAAGGAGAAGTGATTTCCGTAATCGGTTTTGCTCCGCTGGGTGATCCGATTGAATATTCCGTGCGAGGATACCGAATCTCGTTGCGTCGCAGTGAAGCCAAACGAGTACGGATCATCTTTCCAGCCGCTTCCTAGAGCGAAGTTGCGAATGGTGTCTCACATGAATCCTGGTGAAAGACAAGGAATTCAAGGCCGAGCATGATCGAACAAAGACCAAACTGGTCTAAAGGTTTCGCATTTCGATTCCAATCCTTTTTGCAACCTTCCTGAATCGGCTTCCGTCGGCCGAAGCATCTCCGAAACTGTTTCCTTTCTCCCTTGGCTGCCATGTCCTCCACTGCTGCTGTCACCACTCCTCCTCGAATCCGAACGGTCGCTCTGATCGGTAATCCGAATACGGGGAAAAGCACGCTGTTCAATGCACTGACGGGCGGAAGGGCGCGGATTGGCAATTTTCCGGGTGTGACTGTCGAGAAAAAGCTGGGACGATTTCAGCATGATGGCCAGGAAGTTGTTCTGGTCGACCTGCCGGGAACATATTCGCTGGCAGCCCGTTCCGCGGACGAAATGGTTTCGGTGGATGTTCTGCTCGGTCGTCAAAAAGAGATCGGCACTCCTGATGCGGTGGTCTGTATTGTGGATGCGTCCAATCTCGAACGGAATTTGTACCTGTTTAGCCAGATTCGCGATCTGGGGATTCCGGTATTGCTGGTTTTGAATATGTGGGATCTGACCGCACAGTCGGGAATGACCATTGATCTGGATCAGTTACGGGAACGGCTGGGTGTGCCGATCGTGACGACGTCAGCCCACAAACGGGAAGGGGTGGCGGATGTCAAAGCAGCGATCCTCTCTACAGCCGATCAGAAAATGGTCCCTCCGATCCGGCTATTTCCTGTGCCTTTTTATGCGGAAGTGGATCAACTGGCGGAGTGGTTGAAGACGGAAGGGATCCCGGATTCGCCGGAATTTCTCCGCGAACGAGTTCTGCTCGACGTGCATGGAGAGACGGAACATCGTGGATTTCTGCGTTTGGGAGACAAATTCGGAGACGTGCTCCAGGCGGCCCGGAAACGGTTGGCGGATGCGGGATGCAAAGTGCCGCTGGTCGAAACAAAAGTCCGCTATGACTGGATTCGCCGTCAACTGGAGGGCGTCGTCAAGCGGTCCACGTCTCCTCATCAGGAAACCACCAGCGACCGCATCGATCGCTGGCTGACCCATAAAGTTTTTGGACTGCTATTCTTTGTGGTGTTGATGTTCCTGATTTTTCAAGCCATTTATCCCTGGGCGGAACCCGCCATGAAGCTGGTGGAAGCGGGACAGGAACTTGTTTCCGAAACAATCAAGAGCTTGATGCCGGCGGGGACGCTGCGCAGCCTGCTGGTGGATGGCGTTGTCGCGGGCGTGGGGTCCGTTCTGATCTTCCTGCCGCAGATTGTCCTGCTGTTTCTGTTCATCTCCATTCTGGAAGACTGTGGATATATGGCCCGGGCCGCATTTCTGATGGACAAGCTGATGACCAAGATCGGTTTGAGCGGGAAGTCGTTCCTGCCGCTGATGTCATCTTTTGCGTGTGCCATTCCGGGGGTCATGGCGACGCGGGTTATTGAAAACCGCCGTGATCGGATGGTGACAATTCTGGTCGCTCCGCTGATGAGTTGTTCCGCCCGCCTGCCGGTTTATGTCCTGCTGATTGCCGCATTCATTCCACAAGTCTGGCTGGGAGGCTTCATCGATCTGCAAGGATTGGTTTTGTTCGTGATGCAATGTCTGGGGGCTCTGGTGGCGATCCCCGTCGCCTGGTTGCTTAAGAAAACATTTTTCAAGGGAGAGACCCCCTCCTTTGTGATGGAATTGCCGACCTACAAATGGCCCAGTCCGCGCATCGTACTGGAACGTGTTGTGGATCGGGCCAAGGCTTTTATCGGGGAAGCCGGGACGCTCATTTTTGCTGTCACAGTCCTGATCTGGGCCGCTGGATTCTTTCCGGAAGACCATTCCGAGCAATTCGGATTGCAGAACAAAATCGAATCCGCTGAAGAAGCCTATGATTCCGCTGCGAAGCCGTTACATGACCGTGTCCGGGAAATTTCCGCGACGCTGATCGACATGTCCCGCGCGCCCAACCATGATCCCAAGGCCCCCGAGTTCGTCAAACTCACCAGCGAACTGGCTCAGAACGATCTGCAACTCAAACATCTGACCGAAGACTATCAGCAACAACTGGAACCGGTTCGCACCCAGGAAAATGAAGTGAGCGCGGAATTGATCCGCCGCAGTTACCTGGGCCGGGCCGGGCTGGCTGTCGAACCGGTGTTTCTTCCCCTGGGATGGGACTGGCGAATCGGCGTGGGGGCAATTGCCTCCTTCCCCGCCCGGGAAGTGATCATCGCCACGCTGGGAACAATTTTCAGCCTGGGGGGAGATGTGGACGAAGGAAGTGCCGGATTGATTTCCACATTACAGTCCGCGACATGGCCGGATGGACGGCCTTTATTCACTATTCCCGTGGCGCTGTCCATCATGGTGTTTTTCGCCCTGTGTGCCCAATGCGGAGCAACGCTGATGGTGATTCGTCGGGAAACGAACAGCTGGCGCTGGCCGGTGTTTACCTTCTGCTATATGACTGTCCTGGCGTATGTGGCTGCCTTTGCGGTCTATCAGCTGGGGACGTTGCTTTTTCGAGGATAAGACCTCATGGACTGGCAGACTTTGATTGCCCTGATGGTTGTGTTGTTTGCCGGCAGCCTGGTGATGCGCTGGACCTGGCGGGCCGGGCGAGGGGGATCGTCGGGATGTCATGCTGGTTGCCAGAGTTGCCCCGCACATTCACAATCATCCCGCTCGAGTTTCAATCAGCTGGTGGATCTCCAGGATCAGCGTTCTCCTCGCGAACCACACGGGGAAAGCAAAGGAAAAGAATGACGTCGATGCTGCTGAGCAGCGGGGCGAGTGACGAGTTCTCTAATCAAGAGCGCCTTGGAACGAGTGCGTGCAGCAGATGGGGATCAGTGCCCGTAGGTCATGCACCGCATGGCGATTACGGGTGCAATAACGCTTACGGAATGCGACAACGGGAAGGAACCCCCGATTGAAGAGCGATCCTCCGTTCTCCTCAGAAAGTGAACGCACAGCAAGCATTGAGGAAGGGGATTTTTGAAACGCGGAGAGCGCCGAGGACGCTGAGAAGAAAGACTGAGTGACGTAGGTCAGGTCGGTTGTAGGGTGATGAATCGCAAACTCGTTTGCACAACCTGCTGGCATTGATTCCACGCCGCTAGCCCCAATACCGTTTGATGAAGGCATAAGCCACAGCCATCTGCGATGTTACGATTTGTAACCGAACCCGTATCAGCAGCAGGGAGGCTGTGGCGAAGATGAGTGTACTCAAGCAGGAAGCACGTTTGCCAGCGGTGGAGCCGCAGAGAGTTCTTGATCGTCTGGCGGGGTTGGAAGCGGTTGTCACTCGGGAGTGTGTGGAGCGTACGCTCAAGCAGACGGGGCGGGTGGACAAACGCCGCTGTCGGCTTTCTTATGGCGTCACATTATGGATCACATTGGCCATGGGATTGTTCACCGATCGACCGATCCGGCAGGTGTTCAAGTCGTCGCGGCGGTTGCATGGCT
>Ga0182738_1001123_pt1 | contig 34355 bp, 27 predicted proteins | sample eDN5th30CBELigMG_FD_128876 | JGI IMG/M metagenome (GOLD analysis project Ga0182738, IMG submission 128876) | Enriched Miracle-Growth compost microbial communities from Emeryville, California, USA - eDNA 5th pass 30_C BE-Lig MG (version 2)... ...
AAGAAAGGAGAATAGTTCAGATTAAGATTCAAACCCCCTCACATAGTCATAAAGATCCAAAACAAATTTTTTGAAAATTTGCAGAAGGATTGAATGACTTGAGCCCCCATGCTCATGCTGCAACTGAAAGACCATTTCCAAATTTCACTTCATCAAGATCACACAGGAACGTGTTAAATTTTGGGGCAATCCAAAGTTTAATCTTTGTGAAAAAAAAAGTTGCAAGAAGCACCTATGACAAGATTGAAAAATCGGCAGATCAAATTCTTGGCTTGAATTAGTGACTGACACTCGACATTTGATGATATAAATATGAAGATTGTTTGTCAATGAAAAAAAATCTTGGCGCATTTAAGGAAAAAAAATCCCCAAAGAGCACTCATCAGTTTTTCTTAAACGCATTCCACAGCACTCTTTTCCAAATTCCGAATTCCCAAACACCCAATAGATGCAGTAACGAAAATCTCTACACATTTTGAGAAAAAGAAAAATTTATGAGCTATTCTCATTGAACACATAGAGGAAAACCTGATTTGAGCACCTCTATTGGTCTCAGATTATTGCAAATTTTTCAGTGGATATGAAAGATGAAGACTTGATTGTTTTCTCTCCGAAGGAGCTCCATTACATTCATTCGAATTCTGAAAATCAAGCGATACAGACTGATATTAAAAGAAGGAATTTGCAGAAACAGGTTTTTTTTTTCATTATTTCATATCGAGTGGTCCTCTTTCTCAACAGAGCGAGTGATAAATTCGTATACGTTTTTTGATTGTTTCAGGAGTCTATAATTTTGGAGGCAATTGAAATTGAAATCTGGATTTCAACCTTGACTCAGGGAATTGATCTTCCAATTGTCAGAATTTAATTACAAGATGCAATTTTTAAAAAACGAAATTTCAGATGATTTCAATGCGTCTGCTTCTTTTTAAAAAAATTATCTGTCAACAAAAAAAATTTTCTGTTCTAAAAAAATCGGCAAGTCTTGAACTGAAATTTTTTCAAAAAAGGCTCGAAAACAAATAAGCTCTCTCCACTGAAAACTCTCCTCGCAAGAAACGAAATGAGGTTTCAGGAAAATTTTGCGGACGATTTGGGGTTTCATTTTCTGTCGTTGAGGGTTGAAAAATAAGTTTCCAGGTTATAAGCAGATCGACATTGATACGTTCCGCACTCAAAGAGTTAATGAGAAGGCCTCTAAGATTTCTTCTTTCTGTGATCTCAAGGATCCAAGCCAAGGAGTTTTGGTCTCTAATTGAGTTGAAGAGAACAAAGAGGTTTCTTCGATCTCAGGTGGACAATAATGAGACCGAAAGGATGGGTAAATTAATTTGTGCTCAATCAAGTCAGGATTGGATTAAAATTCTATTAATTCTGTTAGCCTATAAAAAAGAGTTTCAAGTTCGAGGGGATTTTGATTTGTTGGTTGTAAAATCAGATCAAATCAAATTAACACAGAGAGGTGATTCTAAAGTTTGTTTGAGTTTGAAAGTTGAATCAAAATACAGTTTATGACGTGAAAATGTTTACGGAATTATGAACAAGTAGTTAAATAGTTAAGGAAGTATAAAAGTTGTTGAGGCTTTCAGACAGGAAAATCATACAGAAAATGCATAATCATGGTGGGTTTCTCATTTGTTTCTATCAACGTAACAATTAATCTTCAAACTTTAATGCTGTTTCGCAAAATCGGTGGTTTTCTCTTTCACTTGCTGATGTCTTTTGTTTTACTCAATCATTCTGTCTCCGACCGCTCTAAATTGATCTATAAACAATCTATTTGGAAAACCCTCGGTGAGCTTTCCAGGCCCAAGCTCCTCGGATTCGGAGTCCAAGAGATAAGGCTTTACGTCCTTTATATGGGTTGAGTCTTCCAGGGTTTCTTGCTCAAAACAGTCCTGGGAGAAGGCGTTGAAATTTAAATAATCTTCAATGGCGAAATTGCTTTCATGAAAAGTCTCGAGGAGCTTGCCATTTTCAACCAGTCCCCCAGCCATATCCTCGGAATTGTGGTCCTCTTCTGAGAAGGCTTTGACTTTCTGCTGGTTTTCGCTGACGCCAAAAAATGTTTCTTGATTGCGCTGTCGCAACCAAAAATGAACCCTTTCTTTTGGCTTTGCACTATAGATTCCATGAGTGTGAGAATAGGCAACGCAGTGGTCGCTAAATCGGTGAATGCGTTTCTGAGGTCGTCCCAATATTTTAGCCAAATCGAGTTCATCAGCGCTTTCATCTTCATTTTCAGTGATAGATATTCTTTTGGGCTGGAAAGGTTTCTTTGGGGCTTGAGAAAAAGGTCTTTCACGTAAAAAGTTTAATTTTGGACAAGACTCTTCGTCACTTGAGTCAAAGTCGAGTGGGAACCTTTTTCTATTGACCCCTGATTCTTGAATTTTCTTTTGAGACATGATGCTTGTTACAAAATTGACTTGTTATAAATTTAGTTTTGTTTTGTAATTGTTGTTAGAAACTCATTAACCTTGGCACCGAGGACCCATTTTCCAACCAATTATATAATTCGATTTCAATAATTTAATATGACGTAACTTTGACTTTGTTCCAAACCTCAAATCATAAAACCAGGCCAAATGTCCCTCCAGCGCTATAAAAGCTTGGTAAGCATATCTGACCTCAAACTTTTAGAAACGAGGTACTTTTGAGAGTTTTTTGGGAAAAAATAGGACCTCATTATGTGAAATAACAAATTCTACTTGGATATATAGGTTGAATAGAATAGTCCAGAAAAAGCTAACTACAAAGTTTAACGAGCTCCTCGAAGAAGTTGAGAGGCGAAATAATTATTAAGCAAGGACATTTGTGGCAAATTAAAGGTTAGCGGAACTCTGATTGATTGATAATTTGGAAAGAAATTTTCAATTCAATTCAAGAGTGTTCAAAACTACAATATTAGCCTTCTGATTTCTCTGAAAGGAAACTGGGCTGTTAATGGCAGTTGGAAGGAGGGAAGCTCCGGCTGACTCCTGAATTTTTCACTCTCAGTGACAAAGCATCCAAAAAATTTTTAGATGATGGGGACTTTATGAATTGTAAGAGTATAAAAATATTACTTTGCTAGTTTGGTTTTTCAAGCGGCGCGCGAGCTGGACTCCCAAAGAACTATGTTATAAAATGGAAAGACCGATAAATTTTAGCAAGAAAAAATTAGGTTCACATTCTTTTCGAGCTGAATTAGAAAAAATTTTTTGGTTTGTTTGAAATTAAGGATTTAGATTGACATTTAATTTGCAATATTTTAAGACGAAAATTAAGTTTCCTAATTAATTAAATTAATTAATTCCAACATTATGATCAGAATGTTCGAATTTAGGAGGAAGAAGTTTGTTTTGTGAAATCTCATCAATTCTCCCGATTTTTGGCTGGTCTAGTCAAAGACTTTGACAACAACATCAACACAAAAGGGTCTGAGAATTGCAGTTTTGAAAAAGTGACCAAATTTACTATTAATAGGATTTAATTTTAGCCGCTTCAGAACGAGATATTCTGATGGTTTAATTTCAGAGCTTCTTTTTGTTTATTTTGGAACATTTCAATATTAATCTCAGTCTCGTGGAATTCTTCAACTGAATCCAGGGGATTTGAGTTTATAAAGGAAAGTAATGAAGAGGTCATCTCAAAACCTGTGTCTATTAAGTCTTGATTTATTAGAGCCAGTTTGATTAAAAGGATTAAATACGAAAGGAAATAAACTTTGTTATTTGATCTCAATTATTAATCAACAACAATTTATTTGAAAAATATGGTGGTATTTTCTTTTTTTTCACTTAAAAACCACGAACTTTGTTCAATGGTTCATCCGCTCAAATGGCACTTTTCTCTACCCCAAATAAGAAGATCGCTCCATTATCCCACACGATGAGTCAATTAATTGGTTGATTAAGTTAATCAGTTTTAATCAAAAACAGACTCATGATGTCTAAAAGTCCTGTCTCTATAATTTGAAACAATTTGGTCTCAAAATTTTTAGACTTGGCATCTTGAAAACTCTGTCAAAAAAAAAATTGTGTTTCTTCTCTAATCAATTTTTTTTATCGAAGCGTCAGGACTTTTCAGAATAAATTTGGGATTTCACAATCATAAGCTCAAATTTGCTTTTTATCGATTAAACTAGAGAAAAATAAATCTTTGTGAGAATCTCAAAAGATCCCAGGGACAATTTGGAAGGTGAATGTGTTTATTTGTAAACTTTTTCTTTACAGAATAAAGATCAACAGAATCACAACAAAATCTATGGATGACTTCTACTTTGCTTGAATTTTTTTTATAATTGGCAAAACATTTTCTCTCCATTCTAAAAAGTGATTTAAATTTTAGAAGAAATGAATCTCTCAATACCATCATCGAAACTTTTCTCTCTGAATTGTTTAATATTTTCTTTGAATTTTTCGAATTTTTTCGTTCCAGTTGGATACTCCCCAAATGTTTCCTAAAATATAGTAAGTCAGAAACCAAAATTTCGAACGGGAATTTTACTTTGAGTAAATTTCCTAACTCTTGTGAATCTTTAAAGATATAGCCATTCTTGTTGTTTTGAACAAGTTCATCGATACTAGAATTTTATTTAGGAACCAAAAATTCTTAATCTCATCAGTACCAAGCATAATCAATGGCTGCAACAGGCAAAACGGCGCCAAACATGTCGACCACTTTCATGGGGAGATCAACACCAGAAGAGGAATAGTGAAGACATATTCCCAAATCAGCAGATGCAAGGAGTTTAGGATAATCATTTGCTTCAAGCCATTTTGTTTCAATAGTAATGTGCTTCCAGTTGACTTTTCTTTCGTCAATCAATCTCAGGTATCTCTCTTTTTCTGGTCCCTTGCCTTGATTTATTTAGGCCTATTTCTATATTCAAAAAAATACCTGTAATAATCAAGTGAAGGTGAGGATAGCTTCCAATGACTTGAATTTGATCTTTCACATTATCGCGCCTCTGACCCTCTTGTTCATAAGCTTCCATTGCTTCAAACAAAATACTAAAGTCCTTTGAAAAAAAATTATTTGTAAATGATCCTGAATTCTTCAAATACTTCGTCTTTAGTCCAGCTGGTGCTGCTGACTAATAACATGGGTCTATTCTCTTTGACAATGACTTTATTTCCATCTTTTTGCGTAAATAAAGTTTCTTCTGAGTTTTTGGGTTGTTTGGGAACGAGAAGAAGCTTTTTGAAAAGATCATGCTTTTCTTCAATTGAAATAGGTCTAAAGATCGCCTGATTTGGTTTATCATAAACGACGACTGAATTGATGCCCCAGTTATCTCTCAAGTCTCTTTGCATTGATTTTGAGACACACAAGCCGTAATCAAGGGTTTTGGCAAAAAGCTTTTCGTATCTTAATGAGAGATGAGAAAGCCTGGATCGGAGAAAAAAAATTTATACGTTTTTGCAACCCAAACGAGGGGTTTCACTTTGACATTCAAGGCTAACAAAGTATATCCATAATTGTGGAAGTCAACAATGAGTTTGATTTGAGCAAGCTTGCAAATTAAAAACATTGAAGAAAGAACTGGAATTGAAGGAGGATTCTATGGAATTAGTTGATGGAGATTGAGAAATGAGTCAAACCTGGACAATAACAAAATCGGGGGTTTGAAGAGTGAAGAGGAAAGTGTTGAATAATTGAAGCATTTGGATGAAAACTCTGAGGATAGCATAAACGAGATACAATATTTTTGGGAGTTTTCTTAATTTTTCAACAAGTGGAGAAGTAATGTCGACGAGCGTGATTTTTTCATTACTGGCAATCTTTTCATAAGGTTTATTCTCTACACAGCGTGAGAAACATTTGGATTAAATAAGTGAAACCTTTGAATCCGACGAGATAAACGTGATAATCAGTCATTGTGGCGATTTCGTAAGCATGGTTTTGCATCCTTGGAGATCTCCCAATATCACCAAAGACAAGCACGGCAGCATATTTCTTATTTGGATCTTTACGTTTTTTACAAAGAAAACCCATTTTCTTCTTTTGGGTGAAAATGCTCAATAATTTGGATAAAATTAATTTTAGAACGTGTTTCTGAAATAATAAAGTCAGATCTCAAAGAGAAAAATTTTGTTGTATTTTTGACTGAAAAATTTACATACAATGAAATTTTCTTCAACAAATATTGCACGGAAATAATTTGTCAGAATTGATTCTTTTGAAAAATAACTTTTGTGGGACGTGGAAGACCGAGTGAATTATTTTATTTTCATTTTGTTCCAAAGGCAAAATGAACTGATAAACTCAATAGACAAAGACAATAGTTTATTATATAGATTTATATGAACTTTTTTCAAAATAAAAAAAGTCATACACATATTTAATATCTTATTAGACGAGAACAATTCTTTCAGCTGGGAAGCCGAGATTCTTGAGATCTTTCGGAATAGTGTCATTGAACATGGGAGGACCACAAACGTAGGCTTTTTGAGAATTAGCATCAAAATGACGATGAATAAATGCGGCATTAAATTCACTTTGAGTCACTTTGAAAAATTCTGATTCGTTGGCATCAGCTGCTTTCACGACGAGTCTAAAGGCATCGTCAGGGAGCCCATTTCGAGCACAAACTTGAGCGAGCTTTTCGCAAATATCGAGACCAACAAAGTCAGAGATACTTGCAAAACTAGCATAAACGTGCAATGAAAATCCTTCTTTGAAAATATTCGTAACAAGATTGGATTCCTCAAGCACACTCTCCAACAAATAATCGAACAAATCAAGGAATGGCAAAATGCCAGTACCAGCAGCAAAAATGGTATGAATACCAGTCGATTCAGGAGTTAAACCAAATCCATGTCCCTAGGAGGAGAGTTAGGGATTATAAGAGAGCGAAAAAAAAGTTACATAAGGCCCTTCGATAGTGAATCCTTCAGTTCCAATTGGAGACTGATGGACTAAACTTGAGAAAGTTTTGGGGAGGTTGTAATTTTTTATGATGAGAGGAAGAGTTTCGGAATGGTACATGCTGCTAAAATCAACTAAAAATGATGGTTAGGTAAAAAGACCTTTTCAGGAGGAGGAGTAGATAGGTACCAAGGGAACTGTTCTTTTTAATGTATCTTTTCCAAAGCAAACCTCTTCTCTTAGTTCTGAAATCGGTTTGACTGAGCACGAGAGTATAAAGACGATTTTTAGGTAACGAAGCATGAGAAATCTTAAAGTTTTAGGTTAGTCCAAAATTTCATTAAATTTGTTGGTACCCTCATATGTTTTCCAAGATGATGAATATTGTTGAGAGACGAGGAGACGAAGTAGTCGTTGCATTTGAATTCAAATTGAGCGAGATTGGGGGTAATTTGCTTCTTATCAGCAAGCATCCAGTTTGCATTAGGATTTCCAATATTTATAGGCGCAGGCAAAAGCTTTGATTTGCTTCCTTCATCCTCGGTTATATTGAGATTTTGTTCTTTCAAAAGAGAAGATGATCCATTATCATTCCTAAAATTTCGAAAGAATAAACACGTGGAAAAATTACTTGGCAAGTAAAATATGATATCCATTTTGGATGGTGCCGATAAAGTTTTTCTCAATGATTTGAAGAGTTTGTCTTGAGTGGGCATGCTGTGTGTATTTTTGAGGGTAAAACAATCCAAAAGCTCCATAAATATATCGACTGATTTCTTGGCCATTGACTTTATTCAATATGAAGTTTCCGCCAGGGTGATCAAAATCGTTCATTCCAAAGACTTTATCTTCAAGAACAGCCCATTTAAGGTCTTTAATTTCAGGAGTTTCAAGGATCTGGTTTAATGGAGCTAGAGAGAAATGGATTAAGAAGCTAAATCAATCAATTGGTTACTGTTGGAATTTAATAAGGTCATGAGTTTGTGATGTTTTTCGTCAAGAGAGTCTTCAAGTTGGGCCATCTTGTGACTTCCAGCAATCACGATATCTTTCTTTTTGTAGCGATATTCTTGGAAGATTCTGAATGAGAAACTGATGAGATAATAAGTCATCAGGTAGTTTATGAAGCTTCGTTTATAGAGATAAAGCCCAAGAGCGACTTCCATCTTGTTGAGAACATACTGCAAGATACCTGCGACAGCATGGAATTTTGACAAAGAAGGAATGGCTTTGGTGAGTTTGTCGCGAGTGATTTTGATCCCCAGGAGCAATCCAAAAATCATCTGGATACTCATCAGGGCAAAGATGAACACACCAAAGTAATAATGAACCAGTTGATATCTTCCATAAATAGATCCCCAATCTAAAAAATATTGTTAGTTTTTAAAAGTAATTTCCCAAATAGTTACTCATCCAGAGGACGATGCCGGAGGTGAGTCCTGTAAATGTATAGAGGAAAGTCATGAGGCAGGTGTGGATAATCATGTAGAATTTGTTTGCTTTGCCATATCTGACGAGCTGGAGTGCCACATCAATCAGGAACCCCCATCCAAATAGCATGGAGTACCCGTGGATAGCAAGAATTTTATCAGGGGTCCAGAAGCCACCAGGCGTGTAAATTTGAGCAGTTCCTTGATACCCATTGACTAAAGGAGCAATGACGGTATCAGCGTGTTGAGCATGGTAACTAACTTTGGGTTTTCCATTATTCATCCAGGCCCAATTCATGACGACTTTATACCTTGTTTTCTCAGGATCCAGTACATAATCATACTTGTCGTTGGTATCAATTGCTCTGACAAAAAGGGCCTGGCGTCTTCCTTTAGCTGCGTAAAAATCAACCAAATAATAGTCGCTCGTGCCATTAAGTTGTGTATCTGGTGGTGGATGGCCGTCAAAATAAGACCAGAGGTCATAAATGACTGGAGTGTAATTTTCTCCAGAGTCATCATTTGCCACAAAAACAACAGCGACGCAATCAAAGTCGGCCATCCCCCAATTGCCTCTGTCAGCAAACCCAACGGAAAAATAATTAGCGTCTTCTGCAAGGTCCAACCCCAGAAGAACAGAACTGTTTGTTTCATTGAACTCAAAATAGAGTGTCAGGCCTGAATTCGGTATAATCACATAACTCTCTGGGAACGTTAATAGCCCAAAACATCCTATTATTTATTGGTTAAAATTATTCTCGAATTCTTTTGATACTTGAAAGGATGGTTAATCCGACAAATAACCGGAGGAGCATTTTCATCATCACTTTTTAAAGATTGTAAAAGTGAAAAATTAAATTATAAAAAGGAAAGTGGAGCGGCAAGATTTAAGGGCTTGAAATTAAAGATTATTTTTAGTGAGTGGCAATTAAAACTTTTAATCAAAATATCAACGACAAAATCAATAGTTATTTATGATCCAGCCAGTGCTGAGGTCGGAAGGATTGTCTTTCTGAGTTTCGAGGCAAATCCCGTGGCGGGAGGCCCAGAACCTCTGGGAAACGTTGCAGATCATTGAAACAAAACATGAAACGATTAAAGAAAGAGTGTCATCAGAATGCGATTCTGATCGAAGCAATTCAATAAAACATTCATAACAAGATTTAATTTTTCAATGGCCAAATTAAATTTTATTGGAAAGCTGATCAAATTCAAGTTCGAAACCCGACAAGTAGCTAAAGAAAATGTTTTCCTCAATGCAGCAGAGAAAATAACTAATTCTATGGAGATTGAGATTTGTTTCCTTCTTGAACAATTTTGAGTTCAACATTGATTCTCTCGGATGAAAAACAAGAAGATGGAACTTTGGGAGTTTTAGAATTTCCAATATGGTTGAAGAAGAAAAAGAATAATTTTATATTTGAATGAAACACGTCACATCCTTTCTAACTGTATAGCCGAAAAAAAATTTTTGGTCTTTTCAATTTTTCCTTGTCGGAAAATAACCTTGCATAAAACAAGAAATTTACGGTTGTGACGTTAGTTTTTATCGATTGTTAGTTAGTCAAAGAGCAAAAGTTTCTTTTTCATGGGGTTGTCATTAACTTGTTGGAATAACTTGTGTTGAAGAGAGGATTCAAGAAAGACATCGTATTTTTCTGATTATTGATTTCCTTTGTCTGTATGAAAAAATTAAAATCTGAACCATCCGTTCATTTCAGCCCAGCCCCACCTGAAGTTCATTTCAGCCAACTATTGTTTCAGAACTCCCGAAATAAAATGTCTCGCAGGTCTTGGAGATGTGTTTATTTCCCCAAGATCATTTTGATTCAAATTCAAGTTCATTTCTTGTCACTGTTCTGATCAGTCAAACGACCGTAATTGTGAGCTGTGTGAGGACGTCCGAAAATCATTACGCCAGTCAATTCAGGAAAGAAACTAAAATTGAGGGGCCAAGCTGTTTCAATTTCGGCAGTCCTTTGCCATGGAGGCACTTTTTCTCTCTCGTTCCCAAATCTTGACGATAAGATGAATCAAGTAAAATTTTTAGAGTTGACGATGCATGATCTCATTTTTTCTCGGAAGATAGCAGAATCCCCATAATTGAGGGTCAAATTCACTCAAGTTTTTTTAGAAAGAGCGAAAATTAAATAAAACTCGTGAGAGAACCATAAAAATGAACATTGTTCTTGGCCTCACATCACCTCAAAGCATTTGCTCGATATTCTGTTCAAATCGGCATCCTTTTATGATCAGAATATGTGGAAAAGAATTAATTTATCTGCAAGACAAGATATTCTTTAAAGTTTAAAATGAAATGAATGATTGATGTGAAGAGAAGAAATTTATTTTGCTTCTGAAGAACAATAAATCTGTTGAGCCTGTTTTTCAAATTTTCAAAACGTCATTATTGGGCAAATAACCCCTCCTCTCTCTCTTCTTTCAAAGTTGACTTTTGTCTTCACTCATTGAGAAATTCATCTTTCTGAGTATTCATTCGTTCTTGAAATTAGGTTTTAAATTGATATCAAATTGAGAGAGAAAAAAAAGAAAGAGGGGAATCTTGAGATAAGAGAATCTGTTTCTCAAGTCAGGTTCAATTGCCAACGATTCTTGAAGAAAAAAACCTCTGGAAATTGCAATCATCAGAAGAAAATTCATTGATTTTCTTTTAAAATGAGAGGGAATTTTGGTCAAAAAAGAATGGACTTCCATGAAAAGAGATGAGTGAGTCCATTTTGGGAACCTGCTGAACCATCGGCATTTTAAATGTCCTTCGAGTCCTTGCAAGACATTCTTAATTCTTATTCGCTCGCTTGAAGAACTCAAAATCTCTGGTTCTTGTTTTCAAACAGTCGATCAAAGAGATTCCAATACACCTTCAAATTTGAAGTCATGGAGGGCTTGCGAATCATTTATTTTTTCTTCATTGAACAATCTTTTGAAAGTTCCCATCGACTTTTTCTTTGAGGGGATTATAAGATTTGAGATAAATTTTCAGGGCTCTCTCAATTTTCAAGAATAAGCCCAGCAGAAAATGAATGAGACCATTGAAGAAGAAGAGAATTAATTTTTAACGGTTTTTTATTGATTTTAAAGATTCGCAACTCACTTTACTAGGAAGGCAAAATGAAATAAATTTGATACGTAGAGTGATATTATTATTATTTTTTTTTTTTATTTAAGCGCATCATATTAAAAATAGATTACGCAAACAAGTATCTGGATATAGTTAGTTTAAGCAAGGATGATTCTTTCAGCAGGGAAGCCAAGAGACTTTAAATCTTGAGGAATGGTATCATTGAACTTGGGAGGGCCGCAAACATAGACCTTTTGGCAATTGGTATCAAAAGTGCTTGAAATAAAGCCTGAATCAAAATCTCTTGCAGTGGTTTTAAAGAATTCTGAGGTCTGGGCATTTGCTGCTTTCACTGTCAATCTAAAAGCATCAGGGAATCCGCTCTCAGCGCAAGCTTGAGCGAGCTTCTCACAGACATCAAGACCAACAAAGTCAGCAATACTAATGAAGCTGGCATAAACATGTAATCTAAATCCATTTCTGAAAACGTTGACGACATGATTGGATTCCTCAAGCACACTCTCCAACAAATAATCGAACAAATCGAGAAATGGCAAAATGCCAGTACCAGCAGCAAAAATAATATGAACACCAGTCGATTCAGGAGTTAAACCAAATCCATGTCCCTAAATGGGAGGTAAGAAATCACCATAGAATGAAAAAATTACATAAGGTCCTTCAATAGTGAATCCTTCAGATCCAAGTGGAGACTGGTGAACCAAACTTGAGAAAGTTCTGGTCTTCGGGAAGTCGTAATTTTTAATGATAAGAGGAAGAGTTTCAGAACGAGACATACTGCTAAAATCAACTAAAAATGCTGGTTAACAAAAGAGTTTTTCAGAAAGGATGGGTACCAAGAGAACTGTTCTTTTTAACATATCTTTTCCAAAGCAGTTCTCTTCTTTTGATTCTAAAATCGGTCTGACTGAGGACAAGAGTGTAAAGACGAGTCTTTGGCAAAGAGAAATGAGAAACCTATGAGGGTGAGTTAAGAAAATAAATCTCTTCAAAAGTTACTTTCATATGTCTTCCAAGATGACGAATATCATGAACTGAGGAAGAAACGTAGAAATCTTTGCATTTGAACTCGAATTTAGCCAAGTAAGGAGTAATTTGCTTTTTATCAGCAAGCATCCAATTTGCGTTGGCACTTGATAAATTGACGGACAAAAGTTTCGATTTATTTGCAGTTGGGTCATCGTAAGAAGTGTTGATATTTTGGTCTCTACCAAGAGTGGAGGAGATTCCGCCAGCCGTCTCATCCCTTGAAGAAATAATTAGATTATGATAGGTTCAAAAAGAGATGAATTACTTTGCGAACAAAACATTGTGTCCATTTTGGATTGTGCCAATAAAGTTTTTCTCCATAATTTGAAGGGCATGCTTGGTATGTGCATGTTGAGTGAAATTAGGAGGATAAAGTAACCCATAGGCTCCATAAATGTATCTGCTGATTTCTTGACCATTGATTTCATTCAAGATGAAATTTCCGCCAGGATGATCGAAATTTTTAATTGCAAATACTTTATCTTCGAAAATCGCCCACTTCAAGTCTTTCAGTTCAGGAGTTTCACGAATATGAGTGAGAGGAGCTATGAGAAAGGATTATTTCGAAGAATCAACACTTTGTCTCTTACTATTGGAGTTTAATAGGGACATGAGTTTGCGATGTTGTTCATCAAAAGAGTCTTCTTTGTGGGCGATTTTATGATTCCCAGCTGCAATAGGATCCTTCTGTTTGTAACGATATTCTTCAGAAGCTCTGAATGTGAAAAGAACGAGATAATAAGCGAGAAGAAAACCCAAGTAGCTTGGCTTATACATGTAAAGTCCCATGGCGAGCTGTGCTTTCGTCAAAACATACAACAAGAGACCTCCAATTGCATGTCCCTTTGACAACGAGGGAATGGACTGAGTGAGCTTTTCGCGAGTGATTTTGATGGCAAGCAGCAATCCAAAAATCATTTGAAGGGTCAAAAGGGCAAAGATAAAGAGCCCAGAATAATAATGAAAAACTGGAAGTGTTCCATAGATTTGTCCCCAATCTGTATAAAAAATAAATTCTCAAAACAAAAATAGTAATTTACTCATCCAGAGGACGAAACCCATAGCAACTCCTGTGAGAGGGTACAAGAGGACCATAAGGCATGCGTGGATAATCATGTAGAATCTGTTTGACTTGCGGTATCTGGCAATCTGGATGGCCACATCAGCAAGGAATCCCCAGCCAAAGATCATGAGGTATCCATGAAGGGCAAGGATCAAAGCGGGAGTCCAGAAGCCACCAGGAGTGTAGTTTTCAGCAGTTCCTTGGTAGCCATTGACTAAGGGAGCAATGACAGTGCCTCTGTTATTATTGTGGTAGCTGACACTTCCCTTTCCGTTAGAAACCCAAGCCCAATTCATAACGACCTTGTATCTTGTTTGTGCCGGATCCAAGACATAATCATACTTATCTTTGGTGTCGATGGCTCTGACAAAGAGGACCTGGCGTCTTCCTTGAGCCACATAGGAGTCAACGAGGAAATAATCACTTGTGCCATTTAGAGACGTATCAGTAGGTGGGTGGCCTTTCTTGACAGAATAGAGATCAGAGACTGCGGTGGTGTAAGTATTCCCATCAGGATTGAGAGCGAAAGTGAAAGCGACAATATCAAAGGTGGCCATTCCATAGTTGCCTCTGTCTGCAAAACCGACTGCGAAATAATCGACGTCTTGGGCAAGGTCCAACCCTAAAAGAACGGAGCTGTTTGCTTCATTGAATTCGAAATAGAGGGTGAGTCCTGAACCAGGAATCTTGACATAAGAACTCGGGAAGGTTAATTCTCCAAAACAGCCTATTAGGTGAGATGGATATTTCAAAGGGAGGGGTTACCTGAAAGAAGAGTTAAACCAACAAGCAATTGAAGTACGGTGGTATTTTTCATCATGATTTAAAACCAAAAAATATTTAATTATAAAAACAGAATTACGGAACAAGATATAAATAGCTGAGTGAAAAAATTTGAGGGCTAATTTTTGGCGAGTGACGATTAAAAATTAAATCAAGAATTCAACAAAAATTACGGAAGCTGGACGAAAACAAAAGAGTTTTTCTTGAAAATTTGGTTTTCTTCATTTTTCGAGGAGGTCATTTCCTCTCAAGATCAAGAGGGGTTTGAAAACAAAAAAGAAGATCAAGCTTTGTTTCGTCAATTATTGTTGTCTTAAAAAGTAACACCTAAATTCACCAAGTAAAATAAAATTTTAGAAATAATGCATTAATAGACAACTTAAATTTTTATTTTTGAAGCAAATTAAATTATTAATCAAGTCTCTCGAATACCGTATGCAATAGTAGCTAATTATGCTTACTTTGTGTTTTGTTTATGAGATTTTAGATAAGAAGAACATTGAGACGTTTAATATTGCTTTCTGAAAGATTATAAAAATAAAGAGTCGTCCATTTTATTCTAGAAACTCAAGATATCTCGTGATTTTTAGGAAAAAAATCCGTCAGTTATCAAGAGTATAAAAGTTTCGATCTATTTCTAAACTTTTATTTTTTCCTTGTCGGAAAAGAGGTTTGTGTCCAAATAAATAATTTTGGAATTCACAAAAAATTTCGAGATTTCTTTTGTTCTGAGGCTTGATTTCTTTTAAAATATTGTTGATTTAATGCTTGATTTCGTTTTTTGAAGGGAGACTGCTTCAAAGGGACCAAAATCTTGGTCGATTCGTTTTCCTTCTTCATAAAATCTACTTCTCTGCCAGTTTCTTTCTTTCTGACATCAATCAAAAATCTCAAATTTATCATAAAATTCAAATTTTCAGAAAAACATTCGTCGACAACAAGAGAGAGAGAGAGAATCGTCAGTCATAAGGAAAGTGTTGACTTTGAGAGTGTATTTTTGTCTCGTTCATATTACCTCATCATAATAAAGAAGAGAATAATAGTCTCAGTGTTTATAAGGTAGTTTATACGTTTCTTCGTGCAACAAGACTCTTTTCTCTTTGCAGCGAAAATCATCTAATTGCTGTAAACGTAAAATAAATGCCCTCTTTTCTAAAACTTTCGAAGCATGTAAGAGAATTATTGATAAAAAAGATGAGAGCACCTAAATTGATTGATTGATTAAGTTTTTTACTTTTCCTTTCTGATCCAAACAAACTCATCCACCCTCAATGGTAAAAGTGGCCTGAATCTTTCCCAATTTCTAGATATGTGTTGAAGTTTTAATACACAAAAAAAAAATGTAGAGGTTCGTATTCAAAGAGACCGAATTAACTTGAAATTGGTAATTATCGTCCAATAGTTTGGGGAAAATGAGTCTCACAAAGAAATTGACAGAAAATAAACTTCTCTTTTGGGGCACAGAGCCATGCCAACACCGAGAAAGAGTGCCAGGCCTCAGTTTGTTTCGAATCGGTATCTTTTTACGATCAGAAAATATGGCAAAGAATTAATTTGCCCAAAATTGAGAGTGATTCGTTAATTTTAAAGGCAAAAAATTATTGACTCAAAAAACAGAGAAATTTATGTGTAAATTAATCAAGATAGATGCTTTCTCAGATGCCTTAAATCTGAATTTGGAAATCTTTTCGAAGCCAGTCTTGCAAGTTTCAGGAATGGGTTTGCAGAATCCGTTTTCTTTCCACATGCATGCAGTTTTCGATCTTTTAAAAAATGGGTTTTTATTTTTGGAAATCAAAAATCATGTGAGAAATTGCGTACTTTTGAGATTCAAAGAGGCTGTATGAAATAAAATTAAAAGGTCAGCTTAAACTTTTTATTTCGAAATTTCAATAAAGCTTTAACAACTTTTATAAAAGAACAATAAAAAAACGTGAATTCACCTTCTAATTTTATTTTAAGAACATTTGATGGCAGGAGATTCATCTTCTTTCTTTCAGATATCAAGACAAGACCAAGTTGTTCTGAACTTAATCATCTACTTCTGAAAAGGTCGGAGAAAATCTTCACCAGCTCATCTAAAGATTTTTTCCTTCTACAGTTTTGAAGAATCATCACAATTTCATCTTCAATTGGGTGAACAAAACCTCTCATTCAGGTTTCAGGTTTGTTTAAATCAAGGTTTCGACCATTGTTTCAGCATTCAAATTTTCTAAAGTGGTTCTTTTCTATGTCTTGTCAAAGAAGATTTGTTTCCAAGCTTCCAAACATCCACTGCGCAAAGCAGACTTCTTTGGAGATCCTCGAGAGATATTTCGAATGTTCTAACGTTCAGATTTCGGAAGAGGAGGGTTTTGCGATTAATTTTTAAAGTTCAAGAATAATTTCTCAAGGGATTTGCCAATTTTTAGCCAAAATCAACAAAAATTGCAAAATTTATTTTTTATAAAATTGTGAAACTTGGATAAAATAATTATTGATTTCATGATGAAAAATTCCAATTTTTTAAGAATCTAGACACAGATTTAGACTTGGTTTTTTGTTTATTTGCAGCGATTTCACTTCCTTGTTGTTTGAGGATCTCATAGGAAATTCTAAAATCTCCCTCTTTCTTTAATCGATTTTTCCCTTTCATGTCAAGAATAAAAAAATAGGATCCAATGAAATGAATTATTAAAACAAAAAGGAAGTTGGTGAATGAAATGTATATCCAAGCACAAGAGAGAGCATGAAAAATAATCGAAAAGAACGAAAAATCCAAAGCCTCGTTCATTCCAAATATCTCCTTCTCAACATAAGATGGAGTTGTTTTTTGTTTTGTGTGTGTGCTTTTTCAAGATATTCTTGGAAAGATAGATTTCCTTGAATCCCCCTCTCTTTCTAAAACAAAAACTAAAACACTCACTGATTCACGAATTTATCAAAGCGAATTTCAAAAAAGAAAAATTTGTTTTTAACGAAAAAATTTGATTTGATTTCCAAGAGACAAAATCAATTTTTAATCTTCGGAATGATAAAAGGTTTCCTGATCTTGTCACTCATCTTGACATTGCTCAGTTGCTTTAATGGTAAAATGATCCATTTTTTCAAACTTCTGATTCAATCTTTCTTTAGCAAGAGCTTCTGCACAGCTGAATTTTCCTTCATCATTCATTAAAATCGCGAATTCTGGCCTTACTCTTTATTTTGAATTTGATGAAGCCAAAAAAACCATTTTGATGGGTTTAGAAATGCATCAAATTGTTGATTACTATGCCATTGGATTTGCTGATAAAGGAAACTTTGGCATGACGATATTTGATATTGTATGCTTTGTGTTTGTTCCAAATAATGACACTGAAAACACCTATTCTGTGAATGTCCTTGATTTGTACTCATTCCAAAACAAGAGACCTCCGACGGATGAATCTCTTGGCGGAACTTCAGATTACAAGTTGATTGATCATTATGTTACGCCTGATAAAGTCCAGGTGTTGTTTGAGAGAGCATGGGACACCGGAGATCAATATGACTATCAATTTGACCCTGATGTGGTGAGGAATGGAGTTGTGATGGACTGGGCATGGGTCAAAAAAGGCAAATTTGCAATGACATACCACAGAGATACAAGAGGCACAGTCATCTCAAAAATGTACAATGGCTTCAAGGGAGAAGCTCGGGATTATTATCCAAGTATTTTTGACTCAGATGCTATTTTCAAGTGGCATGGATATGCCATGCTGTTTACCTGGGCAATATTGACTGAAATTGTCATCCAATTTGGAAGATATATGAAGTACAATAGATATTACGTAAATATCCATATGGTTCTTGCAATTTTGGTCTATCTCATAACAATCGGTGGCAGTACAATCACAATAATTGCCTATTGGGGACAAATTGAGATGGGGCTAGCATTGCTTCATTTCTATTTAGGCTTGGTGATTGTAATTCTTGGAACTCTTCAAACAGCTTTCGGCTTTGCTTTGAGAAATCATATAAAGAGTCATGAGCCAAGTGAAAATATTCAGCCATTTAGCAGATTTCACTTTGCATTTGGAGTTTTGATTTATTTGATTGCGAAAGGTCAACTTGTGCTGGGGTTATATTTGTATAAGCGGAGCTACGTGCCTTATCTGTTGATTTTCTATGGGGTTAATTTGATTGCTCGCATTGTTCAAGAATATTCATACTCCTCTAGGGCCAGTGTTGGAGGAAAAAAATGTAGAGGGCTCGATAAGCCTGATTCAAATCTCGAAAAGCATCAAAGATTATTAGATCATCTAAATAGCAGCAGTATAATTTCTTCAAGAGAATTAATCTAATTTTCATGATAGCTCCAGTGGATGAGATTTTACAGGATTGTTTGCTTGAAGGCTTGAAGTGGGCGATTTTGGACAACAAAGTGTTTGAATTAAAAGACTTTACTCATCCTGGTGGCAATTTTATTCTTGATTATATTCATGGAAGAGAAATTGGGAGATTTATGTATGGAGCATATGGGCTTGAGTTTATGGCTGGACAAACCCAACACCATCACTCGAAACAAGCTTTAAGAGTGATCAAGAGAAACTTTATTGGGACAGTTGATTATGGACAAACAATTTTAGTTCCAATGTAACAAAAGGAGTATTTTTTATTAATTTCATCCTAGATATGATGTTGAAGAAGAATCGTCTCCTGGGTTGCGTCCAACGGGAACAACAAAAAGGAAAAAGAGTTGGGCTGTTATCAACATAAAGAAGCTAACAGAAGCAACTTTACGACTCACAGGTCGAAATGGCCCCCAAAGACATTGGCTCCTGGAAAGAAAGACAAATATCAATGGAACAGTCACAAAATTTGAGTTTTTATCCGAAGATTTTTACGTTGATCCAAGCATCCGTGATATTCGCCATCTCGGCAGACACATGAAAGTGTCACATATCTCACAGTCAAAAGTTCGTTTATATACTCTTGTCTTGAGTCAAACAGAATATCGAATAAGAAAACGTAAATTATTGTGGAAAAGATTCAGAAATGAAGGAGGAGACCAAATAATTTCAAGCAATCAACTTGGCTTATCACGATCCGAAACACTACCATTACTTATAAAACGATACGACGTAGCAAAACTTGACATGTTTTCAAGATTAATTCACGATTCTCATCTCAATAGAGGTGGTTTTATTATTGAAGGGCCATTTGGAACAGGATTAGGACTGACTGAAAGCTCAACTGGGTTACATTACATATTTGCGGCTGGAACTGGGATTTACCCATTTTTGGATTTGTTTGACTATTTATTTGAGGACGCATTAGAGTACAGAAACACTCAAAGCATTTTCCGGTATGGATTTAAACTGCATGTGTTTGCTAGTTTCACGCATTTTGAGGATTTCATTGGTCTTGATATTTGCAAGAAATTGGTCCAAATTTGCATGGCCAAGGGTTTTGAAGATGCTTTTAGAGTCACAATCCGAGCCAGAGATGCCAAAGAAAGTCATTTCTATTCATTGACAGAAAAATCATTTGACGATGTTTTCGTTGAAGAAACTGTCAATAAAAACTTTGAAAAAGTCTATGTCTGTGGACCTCCAGTTTTTAATCATCAAGTTCCAATCAGCTTAAGTCTTTTGGGAATTGATAAACATAAAGTAATTCTCGTATAACTAATTGAATTGCATTATTGTAAATTAATTACAATGTAATAATGTCTATTATCCCTACTATCCCATTACTATGTTTAAGATGGACTGATAAAAGATGGCGAGAAATGAAAAGAGACATGAAGCCTTAATAGCTTAGTGGTAGAGCATTCGCTTAGTAAGCGAAAGGTCGGCGGTTCAAACCCGCCTTAAGGCTATTTTTTAAATCGATTTTTTTTCATCCAAATCAAGATACAATCAATCTACATCAACTGAGTAATATCTTTTTTGCGTTTACAATAATTAGTTTTTAAGAACAACGATAAAAAACCTTGAGTTAATGGAAATATAAATATATGCAGTAATAATAAAAACTCGATCGAACAAAGTAAACAGAAGGTGATTAAAAGTACGTAATATATTACTTTTCCTCAGTATTTTAAATAACGATTAATTATTCATTCGTTGAGACTCACTTTAAGTTGAGGGGATATATCAGAAATAGCTTGATTGCTTCCGAGTCCTCCAAAAGAAAAAGGAGTGATTTCAATAGTTTTTTTCTCTCTTACAGAGGAGTTTTTGCAAAACTGGGCCAAAGGAGATTTTTTGGCCTGTTCGAAATTAAAGGATTTGAGTCCGACTTGTGGACTGTAGAAGTTTGCACGCTTTGCAAGTGCAGTTGGCTTCATATCAGGAGAAAGCTTTGATAAGCTCTTTACTTGTTCGTCCCCAAGGAACAAATAAGTTGAGTTCTGAGTTGAATGCTTGTTCACTGAGCGGTGTAGATCTGAAAAGCTATCGTCCCATTCACTTTCCCTGCCAATGGTCATTTTTCGAGTTGTTTTTTTTGAACCTCGAGATTGTGTCAGAATAAAGCTGCTTCGTCTTGAAAGAGTTTGAGTCTCGCTCACCTCAACGATTTCATTGAGTTCTTTGAGATCAGGCTCAAATAAAGACTTTTTGATCAGCATAGTTTGATGGGCTTCTTCTATTTCATTTGAGGAAGCGTGGCCCAGAGAAGTTCTTCTCATTACCAATGAAGATGCCTTCACTGTGTTAGCGAGGCCTGGAGAATCTCCAAAATCGACCCCAAAGGTAACATCTTTCATTCCAATAACATTCTCAGATAAGGTTCTTTCAATCAATAACTTTCGAACGGCTGTTCTACCTGCAATCATTGATTGGTCACATTCCGCAGGCAAGACAATATCGAGCCCTTCTTGATCGAGAAAATTCTCAATTCTCTCATAAAAATCATCATCAAATTCTGCGAGCACAGATTTTCTTGTCTTTATTGGGCCAAAGAAGCTCCCAAGCTTTTGAGGAGACTTGAAGAGAGCACTTTGAGGCTCCTGCGGAGATGGCAGGATTCTAAAATCCAGATCAGGAGAGACTGCTAAACTCATTTCTTCAGGTGAAAATAGAGTATTTGGCGAGTGGCGAGTCTGAACCTCGTCAGGGATCAAATCAGGTTGGGAACTAGTATCGTCAGGATCGAAGGAAGCTTTCCTGATTGTTCCAGATGAGGTTTCTGAGGTTGGAGTCTGGGCTTGACTGTCGATTGCCTTTTTGTCGTCATGCAATCCAGAGGCATTATTGATTTTCGATTGAAAAGAAAGGAGAAGCCCTCCCTTTTTCGGTAAAGTAGCAGATAAGCATTCAAACGACATGGCTAGAGAGAGAAAGGATCTAGTGAGTAGAAAAGTTAAATTAATTATTGAAGTTTTTATAAGAAGAAATCGACATTGAATTCGTAGATATACACAGACACAATGAGCGCGTAAAATATAGATTTAAGATTAAAAAGGTTTGGAAAAAAAAGACGATATGATTAAAATATATAGAAACAGTTTTCCGCGAAAATTAATGCTACAGAGAAACATCTTGATTCCAAAAAGAAAAGATGTCCTGAAAATGGCGAAACCCTCAATTTCTCTATTTCCAAGGTTCATAGAGCTCTTGCCCATCTTTATCGAAACATTTTTAATAATTTTTGGCCACCTCTTTAAAAACTTAATCAAGTTTGATGAGTCAATTGAGCCTAATTTCAATGTAAAAACTCTCCAATGTTAGATTAAAAGACCTTGACTAACCGACTGATACCTTTCTCAGATTAAATCGAGTTCTGGAGGAATCGAGAAGATGTCACCTCGGGCTTTCTCGAAAGATGGATTTTTATATTAAATTTATTATATAAAATATTAAAATTCATCATAGAAATCCGAAATCAGAAGGGAAAAAAAAACTTTACCCAATTATCATTGCTCCGCCACTGATACAGCTTTTGAAGAAAGTTGAGATGGAAGTAGAAGAAGGGCTTATTTCGAGGAGAACAAATAATATTGGTTTTGGAAGTTTATAAAACGCAAAGCTCCGCGGGATTTTAGAATTAAATGAGTGATTAATCATTTGACAAAATTAATCCTAACGAGACCTCTGTGTCAGAATTGGATGAATTTGACTGCTTCTTAATTGTAGCTAGAAACAAAACCGCGAGTCTGAATGAGGAACACCTCCAATGATGACTCTCGTTCTTCATAAAAGAAGCTTATTTGAAAACCTCATTTAGATTTCAAAGCGAAAAACTTCATCAAAAACTTTAAATTAAAATTTATTATGATCAACTCTCAATTCCATGAACAAAAACTTCCTGCCTGGCTCATGTAAAATAATTACAACTAACGTTTCTCTTCCTTCCTAGAGAGATTTCCTTTCTCGATATTTCGTCAATTCACAATTTCTTGTTTCTCACAAACAAAGCAAGATGTTTATTTGAGATACTCTTTTTCTATTATAATAAATGATTTAGGAAATATTAAAATTATATTTTTTGAGCAAGAAATGAGAATGGCTATCGATCGACAGAAGATGCAATCGTGTTTACAGAGATGGTTTTCAAACAAAGTATCCTTCTCTGATTTAGTTGGGTGATCAAAACTTCTTTGGCGGAAGAACTACTATACTCATTGAGAGATCATATCATATAATTAATCTGCTAAGATTGACTGATTGACTGATGATTTGATTAATAATAAAAATTGTCTGAAGTTTTTTGAATTAAAAATTGAAGAAATTCAGATGCTTTAACATATTTATGGATAACTTTGGGCTCTTTCATTGAGTTCCTTGTTTAAAATTCTTGGAATTCGAACAAAAGAGTTTGTGATATTTTCCTTGCTTAAAAGCGTTTGAGAAAATTCGCTTGGGGTGAAAGAAAAATAAAAAGAAAGCGGGAAAATCATCAAGAATTAGATTTTGACGAGAAACTTTTATTCAACTAGCAAGAAAGAAAAACAGTTTTTTACTCTGACAAAAGTGTTGGTCTGTTCAAGCTGAAGGAAACCTAAAGAGTGGGATTCTCATTAAAGATAGTTAGTTCTTTCAAAGCCATTTCGAATCTTGAGATTTTCTGGAAAAGGATTTTCTTCTGAAGACCCTATTTCAAACTATTGATAAACCTTAAAAACAAAAATCTTCAGCAAACAGATTGGTTTTCACTCAAAAACTTCACAGATTTCATTCTAGTTTGAGCGCGAGAAGCTAGGTTCATAAAATTCTATTTTTTGAGATTAAAGAAATGCTCACAAATTCGTTGAGGATGATAAACTCACTTTTTAGGAAGGTGAAAATTATGAGTTTTCTTTCTTTTGACATCTTGGAGAATGAACAAAACAAAGAAACAAATAGAAAGTTAGTTGTGGAAAAGTGCTTTCGCAGCAAAAAAATTCGAAAGAAAAATATTATAATTGGGGAGAAAAAGGGTAAATTGAAGCAAATTCTTCTTCCACAATTCCCCCTTTTCAGGCAATTGCCCCTCTTATTACGCAATTTTTCTCTCGAATGACAATGACTTTTCTCTTCATCAACTTTTTTCCTTTAATTACACAATTTTTAGATGCACTTCTACGAGTCCTTTTTTTGCTGCTTGAATGTCCTCTTTCCTTGAATCTTCCTCCATCTAATAAATTTTTGTGAAATCATTTGAATATTTGTTTTGTTTCCTGTTGATCAATGTTCTGGAGATTCTCATCCCTTTTCTCCCTTTCTTCAAAGATTTGAGAATAATGGAAAAAGGATTATGAAGAGAAATATTTATTTCAAGCATTTTGAATCAATCAGTTTGAAGATTTTTCATTAGTGAGATTTGGAAAAAAGATTCCCTCAAAAAGGAGCTCATACTTTTTCAAAAACCTCGTTTCCCTCAAAAATTCTCTTGATTTTTTTTTTTAAAAACACAAATTGAGCCTGGATTTGAATTCCACGCCAGAAAGAAAGGATATTGCTTCTTCAACTTATAATTTTCTATGTCTCGAAGGATTGGAATTTCATCAAAAACGATTTGTTGAATACAGAAACTGAAGAATTAAAATTAAAGAAAAGATTGCACGACATCTTCGACGATTCACTTGATATTTTCCAACAAATAAGAAATGCAAAACTCTTCAGAAGAATGTTGAGAAATCCAAAATCAGTTTGTTTCAAAACGGTCAAAAGGCAATTTTTGGCAGGTTGCTTATTCAAAAATCTCTCGATCAAATGTCCTCTCATTTAGAATCCAAAAATCTCTGAAAAGAGGGAATGAAATAGTCTGTCTGTGCACAAAAATGAAAAATAAAACTAACTAAAACAAACGAAAATCAAAACCAAAACAAACAACTTCAAATAATTTACTCTGTTTATAAACTAAACTAATTATTGAATTTATATAATCAATCAACTTAATTGCATAGCAATTCGCTTGTCTGTACTTATGATATCCTCACTCAGTTCAAATAAATCAACACATATTTTATATCAATTCATTTGATAAGCCATCACCAAGAGAGGTTAAAAAAAGCAATTTGATCAACTGAAGAGCGATTTTGAGTTTGCATATTTTTCTCCAATTCTTTTCTTCAAACCGCTCTCCTTTTTCAGATTCAAATATTCCCTTTTTAACGATCTGACTTTCATTGAAAGATATTCTCCTTTTTTTGCCAATTTTCTAACCAAGCAAACATCTGAATGAAACGAAACAAGTTTAAGGAATGAATTGAAGAATTCTAGAATAAAATAGTCTGTCTCCTTTTCGAAAGTCGCAAAAGTTCTCTTTGGATTTCTTGACCAAGGGAAATATCTTGCTTCTTTATAAATTTCGCTTTTTTGAAATTCAAAACTGCTTTCCAAATATCAAAGAAAAGTGTGCTCAAAATATGATCCATTGATTTGAATCTAACCTATTAATAAAATACAAGAAGATCTAATGATTAATTTTAGACTAAATGATTTTTCGGTTCAAAATTCTAATTTGAAATCCAGAATCGAAGACAGAAGATTCCTGAAAGACTATCTGTCAAAGATTTAAAAAATTCAGGAATAAACCAAACAAAGCACATTCCCTTGAGAAAAAAGTGGCTTCTGAGAAGAAAGAGAAAGAGTTTTCTTCATCATAACAACAATAATCAAAAATTCGAATTTATCAAAGATTCAATTTCGAATCAAATTCTTTTCATGAAGAAAGATTGGGGTCGGATGGAAATAATAAGTTAATTATAATAAGGGTCACTCAAAAATAATACATATCTAATTAATACAATCCGAGAATTATTTACAAAAATATTGAATAAAAGTTTTGTTTACTACAAACAAAACTCTCAATTATAAAAAGACATTTAAACAAAGTTTGAAAAGGAGAATGTATCTGAAGAAAGGATGTTGGAAGAAAGCAGAATTAATTTTTCTAGAAATTTCTCTGTCCGTTATTAGTTTTGTTGCAAATAACGTCTGAGTTCATCTCTGCATCTTTCTTCGTCATAAACTGGACCTTGATACCATTTCATCTTCTTGACTTCTTCAATGGTGATTCTGTCTTCGGGGTCTTCTTCGAGCATCATTTTGAAGAGCTCTTTGAATTCCTTGCTGTAAAACTCTGGGTTCCCTCTATACTTTGAGTGGGTTTTCCAGAACTTTTCCTCGTCTTTTCTCATAAGCTTGTAAAAAGCATCGAATTCGTAGCCTGAAGGCTTCAAAGTTTCGTTATAAGGTGGGATTCCGCTCACCATGATAAAGAGCACGATACCGAGGGAATAGATGTCAGCGGCCTTGAAGTCTTCGCATCTTCCGTGGGCGACTTCTGGGGCTCTGGCTCCAGCTGTACCCTTGGATTCGTGATCGTGAGAATCGAGATTTTGTGCGAGATCAAAATCGGTTAATTTCAGTGTGAAATTTTCGTCAATCAACAAGTTTTCGACTTTGATATCCAAATGAGCAACATTTTTTTCGTACATATGACAAAGAGCATCGACAAGTTGGTGGAATAAAGTTCGAGCAAGCATTTCAGGCATCTTTTTGAATTTTTGGATGTTGCTAAGGAGGTCGCCATAAGCGGCATATTCAAGGGCAAGACCAGAGACAGTTTGGTCGCCAATTGCGTATTTATCAAAAGCGGATTGGAGCTTGACGATATGGGGGTGATTCAAGGTTCTGAGAACGCTCTTTTCCCTTTGGAAGAGCTTATCCTGGAGGGGATAAGTCTTGAGAGCGACATATTTATTGGTGATTTTTTCAGTTCCGAGGTAAACAGGGAATTTACTGGTAGAGATTTTCTTGACAAGAGAAACGTTGGAAGGGGTTTGGGTGATTGAACTCATTATTAAGTGAGAAAATTGGGTATTTTGGAGAGTTTAATGAAAATTATACTTTCTGGAGAACCTCACAATGTATTTAAATCCACAGACTGATATTAATCTTGACTTAAAATTAAGTTCTGATCAGTTTGCCCATAAATTGGAAATTAAGGATATTTGAAGGATAATAAAGGGTGAGCATTGGAAGAGCCTTTGAAGCCTGAAAAACATGAGACTCTACCTGGATTGAGCCTCATTTTGAGGCTAAAAAATGGACCATGAAAACAAGATTGAGAACAGAGACATTTTGGTTTGACTGGAATGAGTGAACGACGGTTGTGTTTTTCAGGACAAGAATTTCTGATGTCATCATGAATGAAAAGAAAGACGTAATCTATAATAATGTGAGCGAGTGGAATTAAATTTTATGGCAAGCCTGGAAAGTTTGATTTTCTGGAAAGTACAATTAATTTTAATTCAAGATTATTCCAAAGATACACTTTTTTATTTAAGCTTAAATTCTATTTTAATACAAGAGTTCAGAAATATAGATAACTCACGAGCGCCTTCTGACTTTCTGAATCAGGCTTAATTCCTGTTGAGAAATACAGAAAATTCAATTTTGAACTACCCTGACTCAAAATTCAAGCTTTAGATGTCGGCTTCTAGTGGATTCTAGAAAATGTTGGAAAGTGTTTGGGATGTTTCAATCTCTCAAAGTTCTGAAGATGGCTTGCCTCACTCTCCTTAAAATAAGTTTGAGGATCTCACTCGTCTCGGCACGAAAATTTTGATTAAAATTCCCCCGCATCGAAGAAATGCTTAGGCGAGAGTGTGTTTTTTATTTATAAATTCGCCTTGAAATAAATTTTTCGTTTAAATTGAGGCTAGCCTGCAAATAAAACAGTTTAATGTAATTTTCAAAGAAGTTTATCCTCTCTCGAGATCTTTGATTTCTAGAATCATCTTTTATCTGAATTAATGGGAGAAAAAGTCCCTCATCTTCTGATAATTTCTGCTTATTCATCCGAAGAGAAAGAACATTCAAAGTTGTTGGCGATTCTGTTCCAATTAGAAACAATTTAGGTTGAGAGAAAGCAGCTTACGTATTGAAATTTTTCAGGAGCCCATTTTCTTGCCCCATCTTTCGCCTTAAATTAAAATCACACTGGACATTTAATTATATTTCTGACGCTTCGAGAGAATTTTAATACGTGATTAATTTTAATACGTGATTAATTTCAATACGAAATTAATTTTTGTTGCTTTTGGGAATTCCAATTTACATGCAGTGATTATGGAAAAATCCAGATAAAATTCTCAGAATATTTTGCATCAGAGATTATGATGAAAAGTTTTGAAGGATCAGGGGCGTATTTTAGAAAAATATTGCTTTCTTATCAGTGGGAGAAAGGAAAGGACAAACTTTTTAGGAGTTTGAAACAAAGTCGTTGAAAATTCTTGGTATTGTCTTCAAATGCCTTTTTCATCATCTCGACATGAAAGATCAGATTGCCTTGACTCGATTCTCAATCATCATATAAAAGGATTCATGAATATGTCATGTCATTCATCCAATTCAAAAGGTTTTTTCACGCATTTGTCGAGTTTATAATAAATTTTTGTCTTTGACTTTTAATTTTTCGCTTCAAAAAAATTAAGTTAATGATTTCCAACTTTGGATTGATCTTGAATTGAGTCAGAGGAAACTTGGATGTTCTCAATGGTTTCCTTGTTTCTCTTCTCTCAAATTTTTCACTCTTTCTTCGTCAAATAAAATTGATGTATCTTTTCCTGTTTGATTTCTCAAAAAAGTTTTATTTTGATGATGGACACAATAAAATTCGAATCTTGAAAGTTATTTTTTATTTGAGATCTCAGGAAAGAGAAGTAAATAAATCTTTCCAGTCTTTGTTTTAGAGGCCTTTTCAAGATTCCTTCATCAAATTTTTTCAATGGAAAAAGTTTCTTCAGACAATTTTTATTTTCATGAAATTTTTTTTTCAAACTGATCGATTGTCTTCAATTTGAGAGAGAGAGAGAGAGAGAGAGAGAGAGAGAGAGAGTTTTTGTTCAAAAGACTTTTGTTAGAATTAAAGGATAACACAACAAACAAACAAATATAGTTATGAAAATTTAAATGATAAGATGCTTAGATTTTTTATTAAAGTTTTTTCTTGGCATCTTCAGCAAATATTTTTTTTTAGATTTAGTTCATATAGCCTTTATATCTGGCCATATCGAAAGCTTTCAAGACATAGGAAAGCATGATTTGATCATTATAGATGTATGCTTGTTGATCAATACCTTGGACATAGTTTTCCCAGTTATTCTTCACATTCTTTTGGATCCAATTTAATTTTTCTCTAAACATTTTCATTGTTTGGTCATTCAAAAGACCACATCTTTGATCCAAATTCTTCTTGACATCCGGATCCAACAATAACTTGGCTGTTTCCAGCTTGATAATCAGGAACTGGTTAGATATTTCAGATGCAGACATGAACCTTTCGAGGAATGAAGGGCACTTTTCTTTTGAAGCCAACATTCTGTCTTTCTTAAGAGTCCATGAGACTTGTCTGGTTAAATGTTCTTTCATCAACAAGTTCATGATTGAAGCATCATGAATGCCTTTGGATGATAAACTCAATTTAATGAGGAATTCACCCAGATCGCCTGAAACTCTTTTGTGTCTATTTTCTTCTTTAGCACAAAAGTTGGCGACTTCTTGGTCGATAGCTTCTTGAAGCTCTGGGAACAACTCAACCAACTTGACGAAAAGGCGGTACAATTGACAGTAAGTGTCAATACCCACCAAACTTTGATGGATTGTGCCTTTCAAAAAGTGGATTGCAGTCTTGACGAGAATGGGAGGGAGGACTTTGAGCACCATTGCTGGCTGGAAGTCATTTTCCTTCTTGCCTTCAACACCAGCGTAGATAATGGCGATCGAGTTGAGAATATATTGTTTGCTTCTTTCAAAGTGCTCATCATCAATATAAACTGGGAGCCAATAATTGTAAGCAGATCCAAACGATGATCTAAATTTGACGCCATGATAGTTGTCAAGTTTGTTGAAATTCTGTTGAATATTCATGACAAAAGCATCATAAGACAAGATTTCCATAATTGGAGTTGGCCAGTATCTTCCAAATGGGTCCTTTTCGAGGTCAATAGGATAACCAAGAATTGGCTTGGATTGGTCAAATATGTTGACTTTTGAAACTGAGCAGATCAATTTTGTGGAAATTTCTTTCTTGACCTGCTGAGGAGTCAGATTATCCGGCTTATAACATGATTCATTGTGGTTAAATATAGGTGTTTTTTCTCTTGTTTGCTTTTGGGTTGTTTTATTATTTGTCACCATAACTTGAGTTTGAGCTTTCTTGTTTTGAGGAGGTTTCTTCAGTGTGCTATTGTTACTCTTACCCCAATCTCCAACATTTTGAGGAGGATCTTGACTTTCTTCCTGAGACTTTGATTCTTCAACAGCGCGTGGAGGTGGACTCCTGTTGAATCTCTTGTTCTCATTGTTTTGATTTCTTCTATTACGATAGTTATTATTCTTGCCTCTCTTTGGAAGATTGAGAGGTTGCTGGGGTTGTTGTTCGATGGGCGGTTCAGGAAGAACCTTGATAACTCTGACAGTCACAGTTGTCGTTGTTGATGTGGCTTTGTTTTTTTGAGCTTCTTCTTTTGTTATTTTTTTGATAGGCTTGTCCCAATCAAAAATAGGAGATTTATTTGTCATACTTTCTTTTTGAGTACTTGAAGAGGCACTAGATGTTGTTGTATTGGTCTTATTGCTTTGGTCAAGCGTTGAGGGGGAGGAGGGGAGATCTGATGATGCTTTGATTTTAGCTTCTTTCGTTTCAGCAATCTTTTCAGGACTACCATCCTTTTTCCCACTCTCACCACCACTCAAAGGTGGGAATGGATGATCAAAGGAATGCGTGACAATATTGCTGTCATTGCCATCACTGACTTTGACATCGATTTTATATTGTTTGATGTGGTTCTTTAATTTTGCGATTTCCTCTTGGGAAGGAAGCGAAGTTTTGGGCATATCAGGATCTGCAAAAAAGACTTGGAGCTGCATCAATACAGAGGATAAAGTATAAGCAGGAGTCCAGCCACTCTTGACAGGCTTTCCAGAGGCATCAATTATGCTGAAATGACCTGCAAAATTGCTGGTCAGATCGGTGCAAATTGAGTTCCCATGGGAAGAACTATCATAGATATGATGATGATATTTATGCCCAAATTGCAATCCTGGTGAGATATTGACAGCAGGGGGACTCACAGGATAGTCTTCTGGGATATGGACAACCAAATGAATCAACAAACCTTCATAGATACCATCCTTAATTTCAATATTCCCATGCAGTTTAAAGGGGTTGGTATGGTCAGGCATACACAAAGAAACGCCTGGAAGTGGCTCAGCTGCGACTTCAGCCAAGTCACGAAGGACTCTTTTGATTGCTCTGCTTGCTAAGTTTGAAGAATTCATTTAAATTGTATTATAAAATTGAGAAAAGTAAACGGCTTTAAATAGATCAGGAGGATCAACTAAATTGCTACATATTATTAATTTGAAATAAATGAGTTGCGTGATGAATTTATCAAAAATAAAATTCTGGGAATTAATTCATCATAATAATTAATCAGCTGATCAGAAATATAAACTTTAATTATCCCAGAATTTTCGTAGGCTTTGTTTGATCAACTCAGCAAAATCTTTTAAAAGTTTGGAAGATGAGTGGGAGATAGGTGCCCTCCTGAAAGGAGAATTAAGTGAAATGGGGTAGTTTTGATTCAAAAAGAGAAAGATTAGGCTGAATTTTAATAAAGGTTTCACACGTAAATAAATATTTTCTTTCTAAAAAAATTTATGATCCCAGAATTTTATCTCAAATCTCATGAACTGAAAAAAAAAAATCCGCCCTCTAAAATAAAAGTTTACCGATTTCAGTCTGATCTACTAGATGAAAAATCAATCAACTTTTGATGCTCAGGTTTTCCTGTGAGAGAAAGATAGAACTTTTTTCTTTAACAGAAGAATTTATTTTTTACAAGTGAGAGTGAGCGAGACTTATTTTCTCTTGATTGATTTAAAATCCTTTCCAAATTCGATCTCCCTTTGTCAAATTCAGCTCCAAAAATGCCTTTATTTTTCAGCCCAAGGAAACAAAATCGAGTTAAGAAATTAAAAAAAGTCGCATTCCATTTTCCTTTACAGAGAGAAAAAAAACCAGATGTTTATTTTCAGCTCTCAGCTTCAAAAATCATTGTTTCCATCAACAGAATTTTGCCAAATAACATTCGCAGGAAACCATTTTTTTTGGGGAAAATTATCCTCTGAAATTCCCGTGATTCTTTCAAGTTTCTTGTTGAAAAGAAAGACAAAGAACTGTTTGTTTCTGAAGAAATTAATTTAACAAATCAAGTGTCTAAAATCCAATTAAAAAATAGTTAATTACAAAGTTTGGAAAAATTTCAGACAGGATTCATCAAGGCTGCATTCAAAATTTTTTGGATTTGTATGATTTCAGGAAGTCAATAGATTGACAAAAAAAGACAAAGAAATTTCTCACTTGATCTCTCTCTTTTCATCGAAAATTCTTTCTAAAATTTGACTAACAAAAGTTTTCCAAAAAGTTTCTTCAGTTTTTTCTCTTTTTTTCAATTCCTTTACATTTGACGACAGATAAATAAGAAATTCATATCATCATAATAACACTTAATGAAGTAAATATGATCTCTCTTGAATTAAGCGAGAGTTTCCATGATTTATTGGATCTCCAACGATAATAATAACAACAAATTATATACATTCTTGAGGAAGGTAGCTCTTGTATTTATCAATTCCTTCAAGATTTTCGTCGATAATGATTTCAAAACCATTTTGCGGATTTGGTGAAAATTCAGGCTCATAATAGTTCTTTGTGATTTGCTTGAATTGATTTCTGAGGGAGTCAAAGTTTGTGGTCAAATAGTCTTCAGGAGTTGTTGATTTTGAGCTATGAATTCTTTGGGTAACTTCATTTACAAACTCAATGATCCTCTTGATTCGAGATCTGAGAATGCTGTAAACAATATCATAATGATCTGAAAGCATTTTGACGAGCAACTTTTCGATTTTTTCGTTTGAACCAACGAAGTTTGGAGAGGTGTTACATTCTAAGAACCAAAGGACAAGGTTTTCATCGAGCATAAAATCTACGCCAAAGATTTCATAGATGGAGCTCCATTTCATGAAAGGCTTTTGAGTAGCTCTAATGAGGTGGATCATGGCTTTCTTGAATTGCGGTCTCAACTGGTTATCAAGCCAATTCTTGTCAGTGATAACCTGCTTTTTGAGTAGATATTGCTCCAATTCAGCCATGGTCCAAAGATGGAACTCCATAAGTTGGGTTGCATTCATTCCACTGTAAAGAACGCCTTGTTCGGCTCGTTCGAATATGTCTGAGTTCAATGCTGTGTTGGTCAAGAGGACATTTTTATCGTTCGAATTAACATCATATTTACTCAGAGAGACTCTTAAAAATCCGTCATGATAGTACAGCATAAGGGGGTTGGTCGATGCGATCATCATGTAACTCCTAAAATCAAATTTGTGTCCGTCAATCAGTAAAGGATTATGAATGAATTTTTGGACGATCAAATTTGCTCCTGGCTTTTCAGTCTCTTTTCCACAGAGAGCTCCGTTTTTAAAGATTGTTCGGATTGACTGTTCCTCTTCTTCGTTAACAGGCTGGACTCCAATTGCTTTGTGAACGTCTGTTCCCACCTTTCTAATAAAAACGATTCTCCTTTCTCTCCTTAAATCTTGGTAACTTGGGCTGTTGAGAATATTGAAGAACTCTCGACACTGAGCTTCATTGGCAAGCACCCAAGTCTGAGGGAAAAACTGGTCAAAGGTGAAACACTGGGGTCGGTCTTTATAATTTTCTTCTGCGTATTTTGTGATATACTCAGAAACCATGTCTTTTCGATTGAGCGAGTTTTGGCCAGGGATATGGTTGTACATTTGAGTAAGACAGCCAAAGGTTTTCCCAATATGATGATAGTAATGAAGTCCATGGATCGTATAATAGGAAGAGAGGGCAGGCTCTAATTTATTTTCGTTCGACGCTTTTTGAGCTTCTGACATTGTTTCTGCAATGTATGGTTGAACGTCATTTCCAATCACCCGTTGAACTTTACTTCTCATGAGTGAGTTGTGGGTCCATTCACTCAAGAGATTCATGTCTTTAAAGAAGGAATCAGGCTTTTTGGTAAAAAAAGCACGATGCTTTTCGCAATATTTCTCATCTTTCATGATTCCAAGCATTGGCTTGTTGTAGTTCTTGCCAGGTTTCAAGTAATCATTCGCGTCAAGAGGCTCAAGAATATCCAAAGATTTCAAGATTTGATAAGCTAAACGTGAATCATTAAACTTGTATGCTGTCTTGTCTGCTTTTGCAGGAGAGAGAGAAGATTGATGAGAAGGAGGCGGAGGATGTAGGACAAAGTAGGTTGCAATCGCAATAACGAGAATAAAGGAACTTATTGGTATCAAATATTTTGCTTTCAACACCATTTTGATTTGATCGTTATATTATTATATGATTGTTATTTGGAAGGTATGAATAATGATGAGTTTTTTTATTAAAATAAAACCAATTTTGATAAATTATAGATTATGAATGAGAAAAAAAACCTTTTTCTTCAACAGAAGATATTATTGATTTTGAGAAAAAAAATTTCAAACAAACAAACAAACAAATAAATATATTTGAAAATTATAATATTAAATGAGGAGAGTCTTGATTTTCACTGGAATTTGAAGAAGGGAGGAGACAATCAGTGGATTCAGATCGATTTCCAAGAAAACTTTCATTTGCC
>Ga0182738_1001125_pt1 | contig 34308 bp, 29 predicted proteins | sample eDN5th30CBELigMG_FD_128876 | JGI IMG/M metagenome (GOLD analysis project Ga0182738, IMG submission 128876) | Enriched Miracle-Growth compost microbial communities from Emeryville, California, USA - eDNA 5th pass 30_C BE-Lig MG (version 2)... ...
ATTGGTATGATCGGCACCTGTATCGTCGTCTGGTTCGGGGCGAAGCGGGTGATCGACGGCGCGTTGTCCATCGGTTTCGTCATGGCGTTCATCAACTACTTATGGCGTTTCTGGGGACCACTCAGCGCCTTGTCGAAGGTGTACAGCCAGCTGTTGTCGGCGATGGCATCCGCAGAGCGGCTGTTTGAAATTCTTGATACGGAGCCTGAGGTGAAAAATGCTGCGACCGCCAAGGAGCTGCCTCCGATTCGCGGCCAGGTCGAGTTTAGGAATGTGGCGTTCCAGTATGGTCCGGATAAGCCGGAGGTGCTTCACGGCATTAACTTGAAGGTGAAGCCCGGTCAGCGTATCGCCATTGTCGGTCCGACAGGCGCCGGCAAGAGTACGATCGTCAACCTGCTCATGCGCTTCTATGATGCGACCGGAGGGCAAGTGCTGATCGATGGTCACGATGTGAAAGAGGTGACGCTCGAATCACTTCGCAGTCAGATGGGAATCGTGCTGCAGGACTCCTTTATTTTCTCAGGGACGATTGAAGAGAATCTCCTTTACGGCAATGAAGATGCAACGGAGGAGAAGCTGATGGAAGCGGCGAAGAGCGTGCGCATCGACCAATTCGTCAGCAAGTTCCCGGATGGGTATGCGACGCAGGTGGAGGAGCGCGGCAGCAAGCTGTCCGTTGGTCAACGCCAGCTGCTTGCTTTCGGGCGCGTGCTGTTGAGCGATCCTCGAATCCTCATTCTTGATGAAGCGACCTCAAGCGTTGATACGGAGACCGAGCAGCATATCCAAGAGGCGTTGGCGCGGGTACTGGAAGGACGTACAGCATTCATTATTGCTCACCGGCTGTCGACGATTCGTGATGCGGATCTAATCGTTGTGGTGCGGGACGGCAGCATTAAGGAGCAGGGCACGCATGATGAACTGATGAAGACGAGCGGCTTGTATGCGAATCTCGTTCATTCGCAGCTGCTTATGCAGCAGTCGTTCAATGATGTTCTGAATGAAAAGTCGGAACAGCAGGTTGGATAAGTCATGATGTGAGGCGGATTGCGGACTTTTCCGTAATCTGCCTTTTTATTTGCTGCAACCCTTTGAAAGGGTGTTGCGTCTGTAGGGGTGTGAATAAGGCTTACTCATACATGAATTTACTACATACGGGGAGTTGAGATTTCGGATGAAGCAGAAGTTGAATAAGGTGATGCCGTTATGGTCCCAATTGTTAGTTGGTGCAGGTGCAACCGCCCTTCTGTTATTCGGTGCAATGCCGGAATCGAAGACGCAGTTTGTATTGGCTGATCAACCCGCCGTATCGGTGAACTGGGGAACGTACGAGGTGAATGCCCCATTCTTAACGCCGCAATGGTCGATGGCCGTCACCAACTGGAACGCCTCGTACAGCGGTTTGGAGACGAAGGCTGCACTCGCTGAGGATGGCCGAGTGATCGCGATTGACAGCAAAGGTCAGTTAATTGCCCTTGATGCAGCTACAGGCAAACGACTGTGGGCAAAGGGTACGGGTTGGCGGCCGCTGCTTACTTATAATCAAAAAACGGTCTATGCTGCACATAGCGATGGCCGTATATCCGCCATATCGGCTGACGGGAAGACGAAGTGGACAACCTCTGTCAAGGTACAAGGGATACAGTCGATTGAACCACTTGGTGATACGATATATGTAACGGCAAATATGAAGCTCTATGCATTTCATGCAGCGACTGGTGCACTCCGTTGGCAGATGGAGGAGAAAGGCACTGAATATTCGGCTGGATATGGCGGCTTGCATTTGGTCGATGGCGTGATCATTCGATCCTATCTCGTACAAGGCGCATTATCCTCAACACAGCTTAATGCATACGACGCGAAGTCAGGCAAGCAGCTGTGGACACGATTCCGGTCACAGGAGCCGATCACGATACGCGATGGACTGCTCTATTCCGTTCAAGATACCTATAACATGGGCGACTATGAAACGACGGAGGATGGTCAGATTCGTGAATCGCTATATATGAACGCCATCAATGCTCGAACTGGTGTTGTGAAAGGAACGAGAGTGTACAGCTGGACTAGGAAGTTCGATCCAACGCAATCCGTTCAAACGGGAGTTTCATCGGGCGTGCCGATGCTGGATGGCGATAAGCTGTATATTTTCCAAGGGGAGAAGCTCGCGCAGTACGATTTCAAACCATATAAACCAGGTGGCGCTCCCGTTAAAACTTGGGGTCAGTATATGCAGCATGTGTATCCCTTCGGCAAGGTCTATGGAGAGCGGATGTTGTACCGCAACTACCAAACAGGTGTTATTAGTGCGATGAAGCTCGTGAATGGTCAGATGATTGGATGGCAGACGGACAATCCGGCTGTACAGACCGATATTTATGACAATGGTCTGTTCGTCGGTCAATCGGATGGTATATTCCGCGCTTATAATTATTCGACAACGAATCCGGTGTTTGCGGTCAAGGCGAATTCCCGCTACTTCGGTCAGACGCTTCGGACGAACGGAATGATCATCATTCAGAGTAAAGGCATGCTGCAAGCGGTGAAGCTGCCGGCCGCTTTGAAGTAAGCCGGATATAGGATGGAATAGAGAGACAGTGCCTGGGGGGCGCTGTCTCTTTGTTGTTTTACAACGGATGCAGGTTAGCTCTATGTTGCCGCTCAGAGGAAACAAGTCATCTTTCTTGCGTTGAGGCATAGGTTTAAGTGAACTTGCTGCGCAAGGAGGGCTCGGTGTGAATAATGAAAGAATGGGACCGTTCGCGAACGATTTGTTAAAGGATAAAGTGGTTCTCATTACAGGGGGTGCGACCGGGCTCGGTCGTGCGATGGGAGAAACGTTCCTCGCCTTAGGGGCGCAGCTTGCGATCGCGAGCCGCCGTGAGGACGTGCTGAAGAAGGCAGCCGAAGAGATGGGCGGAGAAGAGCATAAAGTGTTCTATCACAGCTGTGATGTGCGTGACCCTGTCCAAATTCAAGAGATGGTTAGCGCCGTAGAGCAGCATTTCGGACATATCGACGTGCTCGTCAATAATGCGGCGGGGAACTTCATCAGTCCGACTGAACGTCTGTCTCCACGTGCTGTTGATGCCGTGTTAAACATCGTGCTTCATGGCACGTTCTATTCCTCACTGGAAATCGGCAAGAGGTGGATCGAGCAAGGGCGCAGCGGTACGATGCTCAACATCGTGACGACTTACGCGTGCACGGGCTCGGCATTCGTCGTGCCTTCAGCGGCGGCCAAGGCGGGCGTATTGACGCTGACTCGATCGCTCGCGGTGGAATGGGCGCGGTACGGCATCCGTCAGGTCGCCATCGCACCGGGACCTTTTCCTACAGAAGGCGCTTGGTCTAGACTTTCTCCTACGCCCGAGTTAGAGCTGAAGATGATCGGCCGCGTTCCGCTTCGACGAGTGGGCAATAAGGAAGAGCTCGCTCATCTGGCCGCCTACCTGATCTCCGATTACGCTGCATACATGAACGGAGAAGTCGTCACGATTGACGGTGGAGAGTGGCTGCAGGGTGCAGGCCAGTTCAATGACTTGCTCGAGCTTACCGAGCAGCAGTGGGATCAGCTTGCGGAGCTGACGCGCAAAGGCAAATAACGATGGTGCATATTCGAATAAGGATGATGCGGCAGCCGATTAAAATGTCGGCTGCTGTTTTTGTTAGGCTTATCGGAAGTTTTGTGCAACATTAAGAAGCATGTATCGTCTTATTATTACAACCAGTATTTGGGAAACAGAAGGAGGGAACTCATGTCACAGAGAAATGGCTTGTTGCTAATAATCATGGTATGGCTCACATTCCTAACCATATGGGCTGTTAATAAAGTCGTGAGTTCGAATGATTCCGTTGTAACCGTTAATGGGATCCCTGTACAACCAACGGCGCAGCCGTTTTCCGTCGTACAAGTTGATAAAGATACGGTATGGATCATCGATGATTCCAGTGACATGATCAAAATTATTAAGCGTGATGCGGATGGGTACCATTTGACGCAGGAAAGAATGTCTATTCAGGATAATTATTGAGCACCTTATTCCATTAAAAATAGGGCCTGCAATACGGTGATCAGTCACCGAGCGCAGACCCTTTACACTTAGTACTAGCGATTAACCCATTATCCTTGCATGCCGAACACTTCTGCAACTAGCTGGAACGAGCGAATGCGCGCTTCGAAGCTGTGCGTGTTCGTCACGATCATAAGCTCGTCAGCGTCCATCTGTTCTCGGACAGCCTCAAGCTTCTGCTTCACGATGTCAGGGGTCCCGACGATCATATTGCTGCGGCGGCCGTTAAGAAACTCGATATCGATCTCATCATACGGAAACGCTTCGGCCGTCTCAACAGAAGGGAAGTAGTCGAGCTTGTCGCCGCGATGGAGCATGAGGAAAAATAACGAGGTGCTCTTGGCGATTCGTTCTGCTTCTTCTTCTGTATCCGCACAAAATACAGCAACTGCGGCAAGTGCATTCGGCTTGTCGTTGAACGAGGAGGGCTGGAAGTTCGCCCGGTAGCCGCGAATCGCTTCCTCGCCGCCTGGCACGCCGAAGAATTGAGCGAAGCCGAAGCCAAGTCCGAGCCTAGCTGCTATCCGTGCACTCTCGAAGCTGGAGCCAAGCAGCCATAGCTCTGGTATCGTCTCGATAACTGGGGCTGCTATTAAGCCAGGGTATGCATGCGTTGGACCTGTCTCGTCGCGCAAGTAGGTGATCAAATCGGCCACCTGCTGCGGATAACGGTCAATGGTCGTGAACTTGCCTTCTTGCAGGGCGCGAGTCGACAGCGGCATCCCGCCAGGAGCGCGCCCGAGGCCGATATCGATCCGGCCAGGATGCATCGCCTCAAGCAGACGGAAGTTCTCCGCTACTTTATAAGCGCTGTAATGCGGCAGCATGACGCCACCTGAACCAAGCCGAATGCGCTTCGTATGCGCGGCCAGATGGGCAAGGAAAACCTCGGGGCTGGAATGCGCAAGCGCTCTTGTCGCATGATGCTCCGATATCCAGTACCGATGAAAGCCGAGCCGATCGGCCTCCTGTGCCAGCTGTGTTGTCTCCATTAAGGCATCTCTGGCCGTGCGGCCCTCTGCGATATGGGATTGGTCGAGTACGCTAAGCTTCATGGTGTAATCTCCTCATCTCTGCTCACGAGTTATGGTCAATCGCTTCAGCCATCGTCCGGTCGGTCAGGTGGGCATAGATCTGTGTCGTCTCCGGCGAGGCGTGGCCGAGCTGTTCCTGTGTCTTGTATATATCATTGCGCAAATAATAGTCCGTTGCAAAAGAGTGACGAAGTTTATGCACCGACAAGTAAGGCTTGCCGAACCGCTTCGCGTATTTGATGACCATCTCTTGAATAGCCCGCTTCGTCATGCGCGAGCCTTCCTTCTTGCCATTGGCGATGGCGAGGAAGAGGGCTTTCTCCCGCTTCGGCGCGTTATAGGACGTATCGCGAATTTGCAGGTAGCTGGTCAACTCATCAACCGCATCCTGTCGGAAGTAGACAGGGGTCTTGAACGTATCGTCATTTTTACCTTTGCGGAACACATAAGTCAGCTTCTTCTTCAAATCGATATCGTCCACATTCAAATTCACCACCTCCGAGACACGCAGGCCGGAATGGAGAATGAGACTAATAATGCATGTATCGCGGATGCGGTTCAACTGATAGCTGTACAGCGCCTGCTTGTTCGTTGCAACATCATGCTCGTAGTCATGACTGACGTAGGCGAGAAAAGCAGAAATCTCTTCTTCTTGCAGCAGCTTGCCTTCGAGCTTGGCCGCGGTATCTTTCGGCTTATGCGTCCGTTTGATCGACACCTTGGCCATGACGTTGCGCTTCAACAGCGGATAGAAGTTCTCATCCTCCGCGATCTGGCTCAAATAATGGAACAACGAGCGGAGCGAGGACAGCTTGCGTGTAACCGAAACCCGCTTATTGTTATGCTCAACCCTAGTCATCAGAAACATTCGGAACGAGTCGATGCTGTCCATATGAAGGCGTTCCAGCTCTTCAAGCTTAATGTCCTTAATAGAAGGGCCTTCTGCAAGTCCTTCTGCCAGCAGGTAGGAGAAGAAGGTATCATAATCGCGCACATACTCCAGCAGCGAAGAAGGCGACAGGTCAGGCAGCTTGAACTGAATGAATTTGTCGACATACCAAGGCATGAGCGGCACTTTGCGGTCCAGCTCTTGGCGGTCTCTAATCTTAATGACGTTCATGTCGGCGGTCAGCTCCTTACTTCGGGAATGGGGCGGCTGTGGCCCGTTCATAATCTTTACCATTATACGCCTGCTTCAGGAGGGAGAACAAGTATTCGATAAATGTAGAGGCATGACATAGATTGAACCGCTTACTGCTGGTATAATAAGGAGATAAGTAGAATAAGCAGGAGCTGATCACACGTTGAACAACTCGCCGCTTCAATCGTTTCACCCGGTCATTGCCGATTGGTTCAGTGATGCTTTCGGTCAGCCGACGGATGTGCAGGTTCGCGCTTGGGCGTCCATTCAAGAGGGACAACATACGTTAATTGCAGCGCCTACCGGTTCTGGCAAGACGCTGGCTGCTCTGCTCCCATGTCTGAATAACGTTGTTCTTGGCAAAATACAACCGTCCAAGCCGCGCGCCGGTGTTCGCGTGTTATACCTTTCGCCGCTGAAAGCGCTTAATAACGACGTGCATTATAATCTTGTCTCTTTCATAGAAGCAATCGACCGCAGCGCGGCGGTCCGGGAGCCGAATTGGCCCGGTATACGCTGTGCGGTCCGAACGGGCGATACGCCATCCTCCCAGCGAGCGTCGATGGCGAAGCGTCCGCCGGATGTATTGCTCACAACGCCTGAATCGTTATACATCCTGCTCACATCCGAGCAGGGTCGAGCAATGCTCCGCACCATTCAATACGTGGTCGTGGATGAGATCCATGATCTCGCATCGGACAAGCGCGGCGCGCATCTATCGCTGTCGCTGGAGCGTCTTGCGGAGCTATGCGATCAGCCGTTTCAGCGGATTGGCGTATCGGCTACGCAGAAGCCGATGTGGCGTGTCGCTCGCTTCTTGGGCGGCTGGCAGCCTGCAACGAATGAACCATTCGACACATCCGATTCAGCTGAAGTTGAGATGCCGTCCGATGCGGATGACGATGAGCGGCTGCCGCACCCGCTCGGCTATGTGCCGAGACAGGTGGCTGTAATCGAGAGTGCCATGACGAAGGCGATGCAGGTGCTTGTCACGATGCCCGACCTATCGAAGCCGATGACGACGCGCGAAGCGATATGGCAGCCGCTGCTGCAGCGATTGTTCGCCCTCATGGAGGGCTGTCGAACCGTGCTTATCTTCGTCAACAGCCGCCGGCTGTGCGAGCGCGTCTGCCTTCGGCTCAATGACGCAGCAGGGTTTGAGCTAAGCCGTGCGCATCACGGCAGTCTGGCGAAGGAGCGTCGGCTTGAAGCCGAGCGCATGTTGAAGTCCGGCGAGCTGCGCTGCATCGTCGCAACGTCCTCGCTCGAGCTCGGCATCGATGTCGGGCATGTCGATCTCGTCATTCAGATCGACCCGCCGTTTGACGCCGCTTCCGGCATTCAACGGATCGGGCGCGCTGGTCACTCTGTAGGCGATGTGAGCCGGGGCGCCATTCTCGTAAGACAGCGAGGAGCATTAGCCGAATCAGCCGTGCTCGCCAAGCTCGTCGCGGAGCGGGAGATCGAGCCGATCCAGATTCCGCGCCATCCGCTTGATGTGCTGTCTCAGCATACGGTGTCGATGGTTGCAGGGGGAGAATGGACGACGACGGCTCTTTATCAGCTCGTCTCTCGCAGCGATTCGTTCCGGTTAATCCCTTATTCGCGGCTGCTGTCTATGCTTCAGGTATTGAGCGGCTTCTATCCATTCGCTCGTCCGCTGCTCGATTGGAACCGGGACACCGATGTGCTGTCAGGACGTCGAAGCAGCGGCATTGCCGCGCTGACAGGTGCGGGAACGATTCCGAGCAGCTCGGCGTATCCGGTTCACCATCTGGAGAGCCGCGTACATCTAGGGGAGCTCGACGAAGAATATGTTCACGAGAGCAACGTCGGAGATGTGTTCCAGCTGGGCACGAACAGCTGGATGATTCGCCGCATTGACCGCGACCGAGTCTATGTGACGGAAGCAGGCAACAACTTCAGCGAGATTCCGTTCTGGAATAACGAGGCGCAAGGCCGAACGTCGGAGCTGGGACTGAAGATTGGCGCTTTTATACGAGAGATGGAAGATCGGTTGTCAAATGGCGAAGGCTCTCAACGGCCAGCTGCTGAGCATGATTCGGCCGAATGGCTGATGACATCCTACGGAATGGACGGTACATCGGCTTACGGCTTGGTTGATTATGTGAACGCACAGCATGCGTTCGTTGGCTTGCCGACCGATCGGCGGATCATCGTTGAGCATTATCAAGACGTGTCGAATAAAACGCATGTCATTATTCATAACTGGCTGGGCAGGCGGCTGAATCGAACGTGGCTGCTCGCCATCGAGCGGCAGTTCGAGCAGCTGCTGCCTTATCGGCTGTATGGCAATGCCAAGGACAACGGCATTGAATTCGTGCTGTCGGAGTGGGATCCATCCTGGCTGCAATCGATCTGGCATGTCACGCCGAACAATGTAGAGCCGCTCATTATGGAGGCCATTACAGGTTCGCCGCTGCTGTCCATTGCATTCCGCCATCTAGCGGAGACTTCGCTGCTGCTGTCTCGAAGCTTCACAAGAACCCCACTCTGGCAGAAGCGGCTTCGCAGCGAGGAGCTGCTTACCGAAGCGATGCCATATGCTGCGCAGTTTCCGTTCTTGGATGAAGCGATGCGGGAATGCTTGAACCGTTTTCTCGATGTGAATGGGCTCCGCAAGGTGCTGGAAGCGATCGGTACGGGCGACATCGCTTTCGAAATCCGTGAGACGCAGTATCCATCACCGATGGCGACACAGTTCATCGCGGACTATGTCAGTATGCGGATCTACGAAGGCGACGGGCTGGATGACAGCCTTCGAATGCAGCTGTTGAACGTTAGCCGCGAGCTCGCTGGCAGTGTATTCGGTGAGGAGGCCGTTCGAGGCACAGTAACTGTGGAGGTCCTTGAAGCCGAACGCCGCAGAATGGCGCAGCTTGCCGGGCAGCTTACAGCTCCGGAGGATGTGCTCTCCCTGCTGAAGCAGCGCGGCGACATGGGTACCGATGAGCTTGTGAAAGCTGGCGGCGAAGCGGTGCTCCCCTTGATCGCGCAGTTGAGCGAGCGCGGTGCTATCGTGCAGGTCGAGCTTGGCAATGCGTCAGCAGAAGCTGGTGTGCAGCGATGGATATGCCGGGACGAGCTGGAGGTGTACGCACATTTCCCGGCTGAGGCATCGTCTGTTCAATTCATTATCGGTCGATACGCTGAACACGTGCTTTCTTTTACGGAGCCTTCATTGTGTGAACGTTATCCAACGCTTACGCTTCAGGAAGCGCATCAAGCGGTCGATACCTTGATTGACCAAGGCAAGGTGGAGCAAGCCCCTTTCGCGGATGGGCCGGATGAACGACTGTGGACAGGACGGCGAACGGCGCAGCGTCTTGTCCGGTTATCGATCGGAGAAGCGCGCAAACGGTCACAGCCTGCGCATCCGAATCGATGGTTCGTTCAGATGGCGATGCGCCAATATGCGCTTAACGGCACACAGCAGCGCGGCGAAGAAGGTCTGCTGGCGGTCATCAGCAAGCTCCAGGGAATATTTCTGCCGCTGTCGCATTGGGAGACGATGATCTTCCCTTCACGGCTGTTGGATTACCGGCCAGAGCAATTGGATCTCTTGTGCGCAGCGGGAGATGTCATCTGGCTGGGCAGGAAAACGAATGGCGAGAAGGAAGGCAGGGTTGCCTTCTTCCTTGCAGAGAGTAAACCGTTATACGCGCCTTATCTTGCTGAGTTAGATAGGCAAGACACATCACAGCCTGAGCTGCTCCGACAGCTGCAGGATGGAGGCGCCAGCTTCTTAACGAAGCTAGCGCGCGATGCAAGCTTGACACCAACCGATATGCTGACGAAATTGCTAGATCTCGTATGGGAAGGGCAGGCATCTAACGATCAATTCGCCCCGCTCAGGCTTCATGCAGGCAAGAAGCAGGCGGATTGGGCGCGCTCTGGCTCCGGCCTTGGACGCTGGTATTGGACAGGCGGATTAGCCGCTGAGCGTGACTCCGGCGCTCGAACGTCGGAACAGGAAACGGGAAGTGAAGCTCAGTCCTCGGCCATGCACTGGGTTCGTCATTTGCTTGATAACTATGGCATCGTAACCAAAGAGCTGGTCGCTGCCGTATCGCCGCTGCCTTGGGATCGACTGCTTCCTGTACTGAAGCAGCTGGAAGAATGGGGGACGATCACGCGCGGTACGTTCATTGATGGCGAAGCGTCCATGCAGTTCACGACATCTGAGATTGCGGAATCGGTGAAGGCGGCCGTGCCGTTATCGGCTGACAGCATGGTTACCGTGCTCGCATCTGTCGATCCGGCGAATCCATATGGCATTATTGCGGATTGGCCGACCGATGCGTCTTGCGCATTTGCTCGTAAAGCGGGACATTTCCTCGTGCTTCGCGGCGACCAGTGGTTGTTCTGGATCGAGAATAATGGCAGACGTATTCACATGATGGACACTTCGGCTAATCGTATATCATCGCCACTAGCTGATGAAGGTAAGCATGAGACAGCCAGTGATAAGGTGATGTTGAATGAAGCTGCGCTGAATGAACTAAAGGCCGCATTGGCAGCGATCATGCGCCGACAGCGATTGTCCAAGATCGTGATCGAGCTGTGGAATGGCCAGCCCATCTTGGATTGTCCGATCAGCAGCGAGCTTAGGGGAATCGGCGCAGAGCGAGATGGTCAGCGTCTTGTGTTGTGGCCGAGTGCTCTTCGTTGAGAGAATGGCTTCACCATTCGTTAATGCAGTTAAATATATAACCATTAGAGGAGATAACCAACTATGAGCATCCGTTCCGTTCAAGCATTAGCCGATCAAATCCGTACGAATGTTGGACAAGTCATCGTCGGCAAGGAGGAGATGATCGACAAGCTGCTCATCGCCTTGCTCACCTCCGGACATGTGCTGCTGGAGGATGTGCCAGGTACAGGCAAGACGCTCCTCGCGAAGTCGCTGTCGTTATCGATCAGCGGCACCTTCAAGCGCGTGCAGTTCACACCGGACCTGCTTCCTTCCGATCTAAGCGGTATTAACTTCTATAATCAGAAGCTTGGCGAATTCGAATTCCGACCGGGACCTTTATTTGCGAACCTGCTGCTTGCCGATGAGATTAATCGTGCTACACCGCGGACGCAATCGTCCCTGCTTGAATGTATGGAGGAACGGCAGATTAGTATCGACGGTGAGACGCATCGACTGCAGCCGCCATTCATGGTCATCGCTACGCAGAACCCGATCGAGCAGCAGGGTACTTTCCCGCTTCCGGAGGCGCAGCTTGATCGCTTCTTGTTCAAGCTTCATATGGGGTACCCGACGACAGAGGAAAGTGTTCGCATTCTAAGCCGCTTCAAAGGGACGAAGCCGCTGGAGAGCTTGAAGCCCGTCGCTTCGGCTGATGCGATAGTTGAAGCGCAGCGCGCTGTAGCACAGGTCGAGGTTAACGAGGATGTGCTTCGCTACATCGTGGAAATCGGCGAGAAGACGCGCAGCTTCGAGGAGGTGGCTACAGGTGTCAGCCCGCGTGCGATGCAGGCGCTAATGGGCGCAGCACAAGCGCAGGCAGCGCTGAGCGGGAGGGATTTTGTCACACCAGATGATGTGAAGAAGCTTGCGGTTCCGGCGCTGGCGCATCGGCTTGTTCTGAAGAGCTCGGCGCGGGTACGCGGCGATCGGTTGGCGGCAGAACGCATTATCGAGCGTGTGCTGGACGGCGTCCAAGTTCCCGCCGAACAGCTTCGCTCTTAGGAGAGCGGAAGATGACAGCTTATTGGTTTCTTGTTATAAGTGTCTTCATCGTAATCATTCAGAATCGAGTATTCAAATTCATGAGTTTACGCCGCGTACGGTACTCTCGGCACTTCGACCGCCGAACATGCTTTGAAGGCGATGAGGTTGCGCTTGTCGAGACGATCGCGAACGAGAAACGGTTCCCGCTCCCTTGGCTGCGTGTAGAATCGCTGCTCAGCTCATCACTGCGGTTCGGACACGATCATTCGACGAATTTGGATATAAGCGCGGGACAATTTCTGCAGAATCATCGGAGCTTCTTCAGCTTAATGCCTTGGCGGCGGATTCGAAGGACCCATCGTGTAACAGCTGCTCGCCGTGGTTGCTACGATCTATCGACAGTGACGTTGTCGGCTGGCGACTTGTTCGGCCTTAGCGTTGACACGAAAACATTGACATTCTCGGAACGTCTGATCGTCTATCCGCGGCTGGTGCTGCCTGACGATCTTGCCCTCCCTCCGCGCAGCTGGCAGGGCGATATGTCGGTGAAGCGATGGGTCGTCGAAGATCCATTCCGCCGAATCGGCGTTCGTCCCTACCGGGCAGGCGATTCGCTTCGTCAGGTGAACTGGAGTGCAACGGCTCGCACTGGAGATTTGCAGGTGCATCAGCTCGATACTACGGCGGATTACAACGTACTGATCGTGCTGAATGTGGAAGATCATGCTGAAGTATGGCGGACCATTAACGATGTGGAGACGATCGAACAGGGTATCCGCATCGCAGCAGGTACAGCAAGTCATTTGATCCGTAACGGCATGGAAGCGGGATTCGCCAGCAACGGTACGCTGGTGGACGAGCTTCAGTCCGTCGTCTATGTACCGCCTTCTGGCGGCGAACCGCATCTGTATGCGCTGCTAGAGACGATGTCGATGCTTCTAGTCGAACGACAGCTACCGTTCAATGATTATTTGATGCTGTTGTCGGAACGGCTGGATCGTCCAACCGATCTGCTGCTGCTCACAACGCATACCGATGACCGCGTCATCGAAGCAATCGAACGGCTCTCCGTAGAAGGACATCGCATTGTTGTAAGGAATTTGCTTCCTGAGAGCGAGGCGAATGCTTCATGATGAATCGGAATGTATGGTGGAGCATTGGACTGCGTATGCTTGCACGGGCCTGCTTTCTGACCTTGCTGCTGCTGCCGATAATCGTTGCGCTTGCAATCTATGCCATCCCTGCTGAAGAACGGGTATTATGGATTGCGCTCGTCCCGTGCGCCCATCTGGCAGGTGATTTGATTAGCAGGCTGCTCTCCCGATGGCGGCGATGGATTCCGGAGACACTCATCGTTGTAATCGTCTTAATGTATGCTTATTATAGCTTCGGATTATCCGGAACGGGAATATTGACCGCAGTTCTGTATGGATTGTTCATGATACAAGGGACGATTCGTCCTGCGAACGGACAGCTGCTGTCGTTTCATACCTTTTACTTTACATCGTCATTCTTCTTGTATTTGATCATCACCTTCTGGTACCGGAGCAATACAGAGCATGAAGGTTATGTATGGCTCATGAACATCGGCGGAATGCTGACACTCGTATTGTGTCTATTCCTATTCAATAACAGCAATATGAAGAAAGAATCCTATTCGGATAGCAGCAGCGGAACGCCTATCTCGCGATCTATCGTTAGACAAAACCGTGTGCTCGTCACGATTGTTGCGATCATTGCGCTGCTCGTTTCCTCGATTTCTTGGATCGGTGAAATGGTAAGCCGCATCTTTGATTCGCTCATTGCGCTGCTGCGTCGTCTGTTCGCGACTTCGCCAGAAGATCAGCAGCCAGCTGCACCGCCAGAAGAAGAGCCGTCAAACAATCTCGTATTGGAGCCTCCTAATGAACCAAGCTGGCTCATGGAGCTGTTGGAGAAGATCTTCATGTTCGTAGGAGGCATCCTTTCTGTCATCCTGGTTATATGGCTGATGTATACGCTGCTGCGCAAGCTTCCGTTCATTACGAAGCTGATTGAGCAGTGGCTGCAGCGGCTGTCTCGGAAGGAACGGATGGCAGCGACGGATGTAGGCTATGAGGACGAAATCGAGCAAGTCGAGCATGAACGCGGGAGCTCTCGTTTGCGCAGATGGTCTGCATCGTTATTCAAAGGCCGTACAGAAGATCAGTGGGACAAGCTGACAGACAATGCGGCGCGCATTCGTGATCTGTACCGCAATGCGCTGCTTCATCGGGAGCGTCACGGCTATTCGGCTAAGCCGCAGCTAACGCCGCGCGAGACGGCTGCGGAGCTTCAGCATAACCAAGGCCACGCCGCATCATTGCCGCAGCCGCTTGTCGATTTGTATGAGCGCGCACGGTATAGCAGCTCGGCAATCGACACCCGAGAGGCAGAGCAAGTACGCGAGATGGAGCAGCAGAAGAAGAAGAAATAGAAGCTGGGTCGGCAAAGTTAAACATTCAAGGAGTATCACGCCCTATGGCTGGGCTGATACTCCTTTTTTTCTCGTACATATTCGAATCCGTGCGCAGCTGCTGAATACGTCCCAACAGGTTCATTCCATCGTGGGCAATCCCGTCATCGTCATCGGACCAAGATTCGATACGCGCATTAGAATGAGGGTTAGTTCCTCTGGCGGCAGGTTGGCATCTGTTTCAAGCCAATGCTTCACTACACCGAAGTTGGCCGCAATTAAGTATTCGCGGGGGATGAGCAGGTTCTCATCGCTTGGCTGCCAGTGAGTGAGTCGGTTGCTGATTCGTGCTGTGAGCCCTTCGGAATAAATATCTGAGGGGCTCTTTGATCTTGGTTTGTTTAGCTGATTTTGTCGAAGGCAATACTGGATATATACACCATGTCGTGAAGAGGTGAGATCGGAATTATGACGTCGATTATGCAGCAGTCGCAGCAGCAGTCGTTCTCACTTCAGGATCTCCTCGTCACTCATTTGGATGCGAATGTGCATGCCATCCGATTAGCTACCGGAGGGAGTAGCGATATTGTTTATCGCGATCTCATGCTGGTGAACGGCGTACGCGCTGTCATCGTCTCGACGGATGGCCTCACGGATCCTCAACAATTGCAGCAGTTCGTTGTTGATTCGTTAACGCTTGATCATACTTACGACTTCATGAATCAAGTGCCTCAGACGTTACATGAACTGCCATTCCATGAGCTCATCAGACAGTCTATTCTGAAAGCAGGAAGCATCGAAGAGCATTCGCGTCTTGACGAGACATTAGATGCGTTGTTGTCTGGACTAGCGATTCTGCTAGTAGACGGGTTTGATCGTGCGTTTGCGATTGATGTGAAGCAGTATCCGGATCGCGCGATTACTCCGTCAGAGGCAGAGACGGTCGTTCGCGGACCTAGAGACAGCTTCACAGAAAATATGCGTACGAATACGGCGCTCATACGCAGACGAATCAAGAATCCTGATCTTCGGATCGAAGGGCATAAAATCGGGCGCGTCACCATGACGAATATTTCGATTGTATATATTAAAGGAATTGCTCGTCACAGCATTGTGGATGAAGTTCGCAGCCGATTGAAGCGAATCGATATTGATGCCATGCTTGAGAGCGGCTATGTGGAAGCGATGATTCAAGATAATGCAAGAACAACCTTCCCAACGGTATATCATTCGGAGCGCCCGGATGTCATTGCAGCGGAGCTGCTTGAAGGCAAAATCGCCATTATAGTCGACGGAACACCATATATCCTTGTTGTTCCAGCCTTATTCGTCTCGTTCTTCCACTCGGCAGAGGATTATTACCAGCGTGCAGACGTGGCGAGCTTCATACGGCTGCTCCGTTCTATCGGTGTTTTCTTTACACTGCTCGGCCCGTCCTTCTATATTGCATTGACGACCTTTCATCAGGAGATGCTGCCAACGCAGCTGATCGTACGACTGATATCGCAGCGTGAAGGGGTTCCGTTCCCTGCGTTTGTGGAAGCGATGCTAATGGAGATTACGTTCGATATTCTGCGGGAAGCGGGCGTCCGTATGCCCAAAATGTTCGGACCTACGGTTTCCTTCGTCGGCACACTTATCATTGGACAGTCTGCAGTAGAAGCGGGGATCGTATCGCCGGCCATGCTGATCGTTGTGGCGTTCACTGCAATTTCAAGTTTTGTTATTCCGGAGACCAGCATGTCGCAGTCGCTGCGGCTGCTTCGTTATCCGCTCATGATACTCAGCGGAACATTTGGTTTGTACGGCATGATGGCCGGCATCATTCTATTAACGCTTCATCTATGCAGCTTACGATCATTCGGTGTTCCTTATATGAGTCCGCTTGCTCCATTCAATGCTGAGGACGTAGGGGATACGCTCATTCGATTGCCGCTTTGGTTGTCTAATAAGAGGCCGCATCAGCTTTCTGTTGAACCTAATACCCGTAACCGAACGCCGAAACCACACCCAGAGCCGCAGGTGAATCCGAATGAGGATCATAAGTAAAATCAGAGGATTGGAACATCTGTTCCTATTATCGAAAATCGTGCTAATCCTTTCGCTCCTTATGCCGCTTGCCGGCTGTTGGGGGCGGTTAGAGCTTAGCGATATGGCGATAACGATGGGACTTGGAATCGATCTGGCCGATGACAACAGTTATTTCGTCTCTATTCAAGTCGTCGATGCTGGAGAAGCATCCGGTACGAAAGGCAGCTTAGGCCGATCGCCGGTTGTGATCTATTCTGCTAAAGGGAAGACGATCTCTGAGGCGATGCAGCGAATGACTTCATCGAGTCCGCGCACGATCTTCAACTCTCATCTTCGCGTGCTCGTCATCGGTGAGAAGCTCGCGCGACATGGGATAAGCGAAGTACTTGATTATGTGTCCCGCGATCGTCAATTCCGAACGGACTTTCCGGTCGTGATCGCTAAGAACGATATGGCGAATTCAACCTTGAAGCTGCTTACGCCGATTGAATCGATACCTGCTATTCAAATGATGCGGACACTTCGAAATTCGGAGAAGCACTGGGCACCGACGATCGTGATTCATTTTGACGAGCTGATTCTAGGTCTTATCGCCAAGGGACGGCAGCCTGTGGTGACAGGGGTTGTCATGATCGGAAGCGCGGAATCGGGAAGTAAACGATCCAATATTCAAACGACCTCTCCGAAAAATCGTCTCAAGCTTACGGGATTGTCCGTATTTCGCCAAGATCGTCTTGTTGGCTGGATGACGGAGGAGGAAAGCCGTGGCTATACGATCGCAACGGGCAAGGCATATAGAGGTGTAGGTAACGTAGTGTGTGATGATGGAGAAAGGGTTGCGCTGGAAATCTTTAAATCATCCTCAAAGCTTGGAAGTAAGCTTCGCGGTGATAAGGTTGATCTGTCCATTGATATGAAAATCGAAGCGAATGTGGAAGAAGTCGCATGTTCGATGCCGGTGACCAAGGACGAAACCATACGCGAGCTTGAGAAGCGAGCTGAGGCATCGCTTAGAAATATTATTGAGAAGACATTAAAGCGTTGCCAGCAAGAGTTGAAATCCGATATTTTCGGTTTCGGCGACCAAGTGCATCGTCACTATCCGAAGTATTGGAAGAAGGTTTCGAACGATTGGGACATGCATTTCGCAGAAGCCGAGGTAAAGTTGAATATCGACGTGAAGCTTCGTCTGCTCGGAACCGTTACGAACGTTATAGAACCAGAAGAGTCAAAGTGAGCCTGGAGGAGGGATGACGGAGATGTCATTATCAGTGGTATGGATCATTATCATAGCGCTCGTCTTTACCGGCATTCAACGGAAAATGTTGTTCAACAAACAAGATGCGAACAAAGGTTCGATTGGTGAAAAAATCGCATTTTATTCGCTTCTGATCCTTGGCGTCGGGCTCAATATTGCTTTATTCAATGACTGGCTGCTGGCTTCTCCGTTATATGTATTGCGGATGCTGTTCAGTCCGACTGCCGAAGCGATTGCACGATGGGGATTGGTGGAGATGTAACGTGATAGAGGAACGAATTGGCGTAAGACAGCTTACGATTCTTGTCATTCACTTCATGCTAGGTACATCAATCTTGATCGTGCCTTCCAATCTTGCGCATGTAGCGAAGCAGGATGGCTGGATAGCTTGTATTATAGGTATTCTGGTAGTAGCGGCTTCCGTCTTCCTGTATGATGCATTAGCAAGGCGTTACCCGAAGCTGACGTATACGGGGATTATTGAAGTTGTCGTTGGCAAGTGGATCGGTAAACTGATCTCGCTGCTGCTGTTCGGTTATTTGTTTCTGCTGACATCATTTCTTGTTCGGGTAGCAGCCAATTTCATTACGACACAAATTTTGCCGGAAACGCCGATCGAGGCAGTATCCATCATCCTGCTTGTTGTTATTGTAGCTGCGGTTAGTTATGGCATAGAGTCGATTGCGAGAGCATCGGAGATATTATTCTTCCCTGTTCTTATCCTGCTCGTGCTATTGGTGCTGTTCCTGCTGCCTGAAAGCAAGCCAAGCAATTTGCTTCCGATGTTTGAGCGGGGACCGAAGCCGATCATGCTTAGTGCATTCTACTTGTTCACGCTGCAGGAAGTGGCTGTCTTCCTTATGCTGTATCCGAATGTCAGTAAGCCGGAGAAGACGCGAATGGCGATGCTGAAAGGGATTATGGTCGGCGGGATTGCAATCGTGCTTACAACCACATTCTGCCTATTGGTGCTCGGTACGGATCTAACGGAACGAAACATTTTCGCCAGCTACTCATTAGCGAAGAAAATATCGGTCGCGCAGTTTCTGCGTGTCGATGCGTTCATGGCGATTATTTGGTTGATTGCACTGTTCTTCAAAGCAGCGATTAGCTATTATGGTGCATCTACAGCGTTGGCAGAGACTCTGGGCATACGCCGCTACCGAGTGTTGATCCTTCCCCTCAGCATGCTGGTGATGTGGCTGTCGATCATTGTGTATCAGAATATCGTGGAGTTTCTAAACTTCACGCCGGCGATCTGGTCATTGTACTGCACCTGTTTCGTGGTAGTATTGCCCATGCTGCTTATTATGATCGATCGGCTCCGCTTCGGGAGTAAGCCTGGCGGACAAACGCAGTCGCAGTCGATGGGAAATGCGCAGCGTCAAGAGCAGCAACAATCCCCACAGCTTAATGATCAAGGTCAAGCCGGCAGGCAAAATCAGCAGATGAAAGATCAGCCCTCGCCATAAAAAGACGCAGTGTCTATTATAAACAGACGCTGCGTCTATTCCTCTTTGTACAGAATCGGATTGGGCAAATGAGCAAATTACAGCTTATGCTGCTGCAAATAAGCGGAGAAGCTTGCGGTGTTCATCTCCATATGCCGATTACTGCCTTCAAGCTTGCTAAGCATAATGCCGCCCTCCAATAGGGATAGGGCGAACGTAGCCATGGCATCCACATCTAGATTTGGCTTGAATTCGCCGTGCTCGATTCCTTCTAGAATGATCGCTTTCATCCTGGCTAAAGTCTGGGACAGACTTAACTTCGCACGCTCACGCAGAAGCGGGTGGGTGTCATCGCTCTCAACAGCTGTATTCTGCAGCGGACAACCACCTACAAACGGAGGATTGTGGACGACATCGGCATACACATGGAAAAAAGAGAGCAAACGGTCAGCTGCGGTATTTGTCATGTTCTCTGCTTCAGCAAATTTGGATCCAACTACGCCAACTGCATGATCGTATGCTTCGAGTGCGATCTCATCTTTACTGTTGAAATAGCGGTATATTCCGCCTTTCTTAATACCTGTCGCTTCGATAATATCGTTAATCGATGCACCTGCATACCCGCGTTGATTGAACAATTCTGCCGACATCGCCACGATACGCTCACGAGATCGATCACCTTTTTTCATAGTGCCTCCATCTGATTCGAAAAATGGGTGTTGTAAATTTATGGGTATCTGATACAATACAAAATACCGATTGGTATCTTTTTGTAGTATAACAGGAATTGGCCTGGATGAGAAGTGGATGGGAGTGGAGGATCATGACGATGAGAGAAGAGCTTGCGCAAGCGAAAGCTAGCTTTATTGCAAGGGTGCCTGAAGAAGCGCAGAACGCTATTCTGGGCCATGTCGAGAAGCAGCTGCAGTCGGGTCAGTTGTTCGGTTTGCAGGAAGGAGAACGTGCGCCAGATTTTACACTTCATAATCCAGCAGGAGATGCCATTACGCTGTATGAAGAGCTGACGACAGGGCCTGTCGTGCTAATTGTGTATCGTGGCGGCTGGTGTCCGTATTGCAATATTCAGCTTCGTGCATTCGAACAGCGGTTGTCTGACTTTCGTAAGCATGGTGCTCAGCTCATTGCGGTATCACCGCAAAGTCCCGATCATACGCTGACGCAGAGCGAATCAGAACAATTGTCGTTCCATGTATTAAGTGATTCAGATGGCCAAGTGGCGGCAAGCTATCGGCTGTTGTACGAATTACCGGATGTGCTTCAGCATACATTCAAGACTCTATTGAAGCGGGATCTTGCGGCGTTTAACGCGACGGATCGTTGGATACTGCCTGTTCCTGCGACCTATCTAATCGATCAGAATGGAATTATACGATTCGCAGCAGTTAACCCGGATTTCATGCAGCGTACGGACCCGCAGGAAGTCATTAATCATTTGCAAGATATTATGCGTCCATAGTAAAAAGAAGCCGATGGCGGGTAAATCCACCATCGGCTCTTAGTGATTAATGTGGCTGATTAACGTGTAACCGTTTGTTTGCCAGCAGCAAATTGGAACAACGTTTCGACTTTCTCATCTGTCAGCACACCGCTGTTATCGAATACGAGAATGGACTCTTGCGGAATGTCCCAGTTGATCTCAGGAACAAATTGGACACGCGTTGCGAACGAGTCCCAGTTATCGAGTTTCCACTGATCACGCACCGTTTGACGGTCGATAATCCGTGTTCTCTGCGTTTCCATATCAGACAGGGTAACAACAACAACCTTCACATCGACGTCGGAGCGGGATAGGCCAGCAGCGCTAATAACATCCTCGATCCACTGCTTGTTCTTCAGCTCAGCCGTGAATGGGCTGATCATAAACACGTTCTGACCGGCTGCAAGGTTCTCGATGCAGATGTCTTTGGTCGTATCGTATTCAAGGTCACGCAAATGCTTCTTATAGAAATCAGAGTCGCGGTCATTCGGATCCAGCCCGTTCTGAACGAGCATGTGTTCTACGAAACGACCGCCAACCGTATCACGATCGAGGAAAGCGGCAGGAATACGAGTCGATAGTTTGCGTGCAACCGTTGTTTTACCTGTGCCGGCGACGCCTACGAAGAAAATAAGCTTTTGCAAAATAATAGCCTCCACATCAGTTGATAGATTGCATTATTATAGCACTGATTGCAATAGAACTGAATAGTATGCCTAGTAGTTTACATAAATTTGATTAAGTATCGTCGCGGCTGCAAAATTGGAACGTATAGGCAATAAGTGGAACATATTATAAATTATGTTACTTATAATTAATTAGATGACTGTGTGAAATCTCCGAAAGCGATCCAGCTATGAGAAACAAACGGGGCAGTAACAAAGTCAACGACTTCTATTACTGCCCCGTGTACCATTGACATGAGCGATGCTCTTATAGCTTCGTGATCGGCTGATAGGTATAGTCCCTTGCTATTCGGAGCACTGTAATTTGCCGAATTCCTTTGGGCTGAGGAGAGATTACCTTAAATTCCATATATGGCGATACATTCTTCAGCTCAGCATCCAGATTATAATGTTTCTTGAACAGCTGGATGTAATCCCCAACATTCGCTACCGAACCTTTATCAAGCAAGAGATCGAACTGATCTACTTTCTTGCCATAGTAGTCAACGGTTTGAACCATAACGAAAAATTTATCCTTAACCACGCTTCTTTCATCACTTGGATTATAATTGAGCTCCATCCATATATCCCCCTTAATCCTTCTGCCTATTCATTGATTTATTAATGCTGACATATTGTTTATCGGCAGGTCAGTAGTAAATTTTTGAGGAAACTAAAATTTATCCGAACCCTAATCATTCGAATGGCACAGAAGGGTGAATCGAAATATTATCATGGTTGTATGGTTCTGACGAGGAGAAACAGATTGACAACATTAGGCGGGGCTGATATTATTCTTCCATAAGAATTCATATCATTTGCGTAGGAATAATAGGTATTTCCACCGGATAGCCGGAGACTTGAAGCGTGAGCTTACTCGTCTTCGGCTATTTTTTTGTCGGCATTGAAGAAGGGAGAACAATAGGATGAGCGTAAAGAAGAAACAGGTGCATTTGAACGTATTTCTAAGAGCGGCAGGTAAGTGGATCGTGACCCACGCAGCTGACGGCTTCAGTCTGATGCCGCCAATCTATCCGCATGGCCTTAATGATTTTGTCGATAAAGTCATACCTGAGTTGCAGAACAGAGGCCTGTTCCGTACGGTATATGAGAGCACTCGGCTTCGTGACAACCTCGGTCTTGCATACCCGGCCAATTCCTTGAAGAAGGGGCTTGCCGCCGCGCCATAACAGGCAACTAAGCAAAGCAGGTGAACGGGATTGCGATTCAGCACCATTATAGCAATAGCTTTCAGTTTTCAATTCATGATGAACCTTACCAGACCGCTTGTGACGCTGTATGCCATTCATCTGGACGCGAGCACGCTGGAGATTGGCTTTATTACGGCTGCCTACGCTTTATTCCCGCTCGTGTTCGCGATCATGATCGGCAAGGCGGCTGATCTCATCGGCGACCGCGCTCCCGTACAGATCGGCGTAGCCGGCATGATTGCGGGGATGGCGCTGCCGTTTCTATTCCCGGCGATCTGGTCGTTGTACGTGTCGCAAGCGCTTGTTGGGGTAGCCCATATTTTCATCAGCATATCTCTGCAAAATATGATCGGCAACTTGTCGAACGCAAGTAACCGCGACCATCATTTCGGCTTGTTCAGCATGGCCGTCGCGTTATCGGGCATTGTCGGTCCCATCGCAGGCGGCATGCTGGCGGATTTCCATTCGTATTCATTCGCCTTCATGATGGCAGCCATTGCCGGATTGATCCCTATGGCGCTTTCAATATACCTGCCGAACATTCGGCGCAGTAGCCGTGAACAGTTTGATGGGGAGGACGGGAAATCTGGCTCGTCACTTGCGCTGCTGAGGATTGCACCGCTGCGCCGGGCGCTTGCTTCAAGTGCGCTCGTCCTGTACTCCAGAGATGTGTTCATCGCTTATTTCCCGCTAATGGCCAGCGCATGGGGCATGTCGGCATCTATGATCGGTTGGATCATAGGTATTCAAGGGATTGCGATGGTGCTTGTCCGCCTGTTCCTGAGCCAGCTTTCCTCACGATTCGGACGTGAGAAAGTATTATGGGCATCCATTCTGCTCGCAGGCACGTCGTTCCTGTTCATGCCGCTTACAACGAACGCACTGTTATGCGGACTGTTAAGCGCGATTATGGGAGCCGGTCTCGGCTGCGGACAACCGCTATCGATGACGACGACCTATAACGCTTCGCCGAAGCATCGGACTGGCGAAGTGCTCGGGCTTCGAATGGCTTCGAACCGGCTCTCTCAGACGATAGCGCCGCTCTTCTTCGGCTTAGTGGGCGCATGGATCGGGATATTGTCTGTCTTCTTGGTGAGCGGGGCATTCTTGATCGGCGGAGCTTTTCTAACCTCAGAGCCGCCACGGCACCGCGGCCAAACATCCGTAAGTGATGGTTAACGATTCATCCTATCGACCGGTAAACCGGAGACAGATCATTCGATCTGTCTCCTTTTTATAATTCATTCATTCTAGGAGGATTACGATGAGCACATCGCAACGGAAGCTTCACCTTAACGCTTTTATTTCGGGAACAGGTCATCATGAGGCTGCTTGGCGCTATCCGGACAGCACGCCGGAGCTCGGGCTTGACATTCGTCATTATCAGAAAATCGCTCAAATCGCGGAACGAGGACTGCTCGACTCTTTGTTCGTCGCAGACGGCTATTCCGGCCGTTCTTCCGGCAAGCTGGAGCCGTTCACCCAACTGGCCGCGCTTGCTGTTGTGACCGAGCATATCGGTCTGATTGCTACCGTCGGCACCACATATTACGAGCCGTATCATGTCGCGCGCAAATTCGCTTCGCTCGATCATATCAGCAACGGACGGGCCGGATGGAACATCGTGACGACAGGAACGGAATCGACTGCATTCAACTTCGGTCTGGACGAGCATCCCGAGCATGCGCTGCGTTATGAATTTGCCGATGAGTTCGTCGAACTGACCAAGCAGCTATGGGACAGCTGGGAAGATGATGCCGTCGTATACGATAAGGCCAATGGCATCCAAGTCGACAATAACAAAGTCCATGAGATTAATTTCAAAGGCGGCCATTACTTCGTTAAAGGCCCGCTGAACATCCCGCGTCCGCCGCAAGGCTATCCCGTCCTAGTACAGGCAGGCTCCTCCGAATCAGGTAAGGAATTAGCCGCCCGTACAGCTGAAGTCGTCTTCACGGCGCAGCAGACGCTGGAGGAAGCGCAGGCATTCTACGCCGATGTCAAATCCAGGCTGCCGAAATACGGACGAACACCCGATCAGCTTCATATCCTTCCCGGACTCAGTCCGATTATCGCCGATACCGAAGCGGAAGCAAGAGAGATCGAGAAGGAGTTGAACGGTTACATTAACTTGGAATCCGCAGTCAGACGGCTGTCCGAAAGAGTCGGCTTCGATTTGTCTGGATACCCGATCGATGGCCCGCTTCCGATCGACGATTTGCCGGGCATCGATGCGATAAACGGACGCAAAGGCCGCTACCAGCTGGTCGTCGATCTCGCTGTGCGGGAAAACTTGACGATCCGCGAGTTGACTAAGCGGCTGGCGGGGGCTCGCGGCCACATCACCTTCACCGGAACACCGATTGGGCTGGCCGACCTGATCGAGAAGTGGTTCCGCAATGGCGGAGCAGATGGCTTCAACATTATGCCGCAGCTGTATCCGAGCGGCCTGGAAGCGTTCGTCGAGAAGGTGATTCCTGAGCTTCAGAACCGCGGATTGTTCCGCACAGCCTACGAAGGCAAGACGCTTCGCGAGAACCTCGGCTTGGCACGTCCGGCCAATACTCGCCATTTCCGGAATGTAGGCGCGGGGAATTGATATGAAGCAGTGGGGCACGAAGGGTGCAACTGGCCGTAAGAAGCGGCGTATCACACTGTCGCTGATTGTAGCTGCGGGGCTGCTTGCCTCTTGTTCGCAATCGGAGGTGAATAAGGATGCGCAAGGCGGATCGTCGGGGACGAAATCGACACACGAGCCGGTCAAGCTGTATCTATACGTGACCGGACCGACCTTGACGAACACGGAATTCAATACACTGATTGCCGATCCCGTGAACAAGAAGTACCCGTACATTACGATTGAGAGAATCGAAGCACTCGAAGGTGTGTCCATCCAGGAAGTTTTTACGACGAAGCCCGCTCCAGATTTGACGCTGATCATTAATCCGCATCAGTTAATTCGGTTAAATGTCGTAGAAGACCTGCGTCCATGGATCGAGAAATACAACTTCGACGAAAGCCGATTGAAGCCATTCCTCTACGATCATATTAAGGAGTTCGGCAAGGATGGAGAGATCGTATCGCTGCCGTTTAATTCCAATCAGGCTATTCTATACTATAACAAAGACATCTTCGACAAGTTCGGTGTCGAGTATCCGCCCAATGGCAAGCAGCTGTCGCTGGAGGCGTTGCTTGATCTCGGCAAGAAGCTGACGCATACCGATACGGATGGCGCACGTTTTATCGGCTACGATACAGGAGGCCCTACGGCGCTGATGCGCGATCTGGCACTTCCCGTACTTGATTCCGAGACGGGGGAGCCCCTGTTAACCAAACGGCAAGAGTGGACGAACGTGTTCGAGTTTCTGAAGCAATCGTATGAGGTTCCTGGCTATATCGGCCCAGACAATAAATTCGAGTATGGGCGCGACGCCTTCATTAAGGACCGGAATCTCGCGCTTCGGGTAGCTAATCTCGCCAACATGGTCGGCCCTCTGGAAGAGCTGCGCCAGCAGGGAGTGGAGTTGAATTGGGATATCGCGCCGACGCCGAACTTTGCATCTCAGCTCGGCAAAGCGCGGGAAGCGCAAGTCCATTCCTTCGTCATCTCGAATACAAGCAAGCATAAGGAAGAAGCGTTCCTTGCGATTACGCATATTTTGTCCGATGATGTGCAGCGCCTTCTCGCTCGTAACGCTCGTGTTCCTGCGATCATCAATCCGGAGCTGGAGAAGGAATTCGGCGCTGATGTGCCTGTCCTTGCCGGCAAGCATGTGGAGAATGTGTTCGTTGGGGAACAGCAGCAGAATCACAAAATTCATCGCTACGAAGATCAAGTACTAAAGTTTGTCACCGAGGCGGCGAAGCAGGTGGCATTGGAAGGGATCGACGTGAATACCGCGCTGCGCCGAGCCGACGAGGCGATCAGCCGAGAAGTCGTGTCGCTGCGCAATACGGAGTAAATGCCATTTCGGCACATGTTCTTATTTCGACGCCGGAGGCGCAGCCACCGGCGTTTTTTGTTTTAACGATATAAGTACTTGTCCAAGGTCAATGATAAGAACTTATAATCGTTAGCCGAAAAGCCGAAAAGCCGAAAAGGAACAAGAACATATTCATGACGCGGCACACTTGAAAAAGAATCAATCTGATAAAATTATTGGGATCTGCAAATTTGGTAATTACGTTTAAACACAACTTTTTCACAAAACCCGTATTTTATACAGATGTCTGTAAAACGAATTAATCCCTTATGTACCATGGTTTCATATATGATGTGTCACATTATATGTGCTGTTTTTCCTCTCTCGAAAAACTAAGTACTATCTATGATAGGAAAAACCGTTTCTATTTCGAGTACTCGTTACCCTCTTTAACCTACTCTCTAGTTGGTTTCAAATTTAACGAAAAAGGCCGGGGATACTTTCCCTCGACCTTTCTTAAACTGTTCAAAGAAGTTCTTTCAATGCTTGTGAAAGAGATCTGCTTCATAGATAAGGGGCATTATGTGTTAGGCCTTTTTCCATGGTGTATAATGTATCTTCTGAGAACTCTTTTTTAACGGAGCGATACGATCGTGATCTCATCTTTCGTCGCTTGTGCAGCGACATGAATATGCTTGATTAGTGCAGCAAAGAGACAGCGGCGGACAAAGACTTCAATAAAGTCCTTGTCCGCCGCTGTCTCTAGAATATCCGAATTTTAGGTTATGTGTATTGATCGAGTCGAGGTGTTTTTCAAGCCTATCTGAGGCTGGGTTACTTTGTTATTGCATTGTTCTCGCTAGTGTAAGCATTGCATTTTGGGAAAGTTTCTTGCTATCCATTTCAACGTAAGTGTCGTTTTGGATCCAACGAAGGATTCCCCCTGGGGTCCCATCAGCCCACGCTTCAAAACGAGCAGTAATCCCATCCCAATCTACTACTGTGCCATCGTTGTTAAATTTAAACTCTTCTTCAACAACTTTAGTATCCATTGTCTTCTTGCTAACATCAATTTGAGTAATTTCCCGTCGGCCTATGTATCCAGTAGCTTTATGTTGAGTCATGGAGAAGATGAAATCTCCAGACTTATTAAAAAAGCTGAGATGGGCAGCGGTAATCGGAGTATTTAATTCAAATGAAACAGGCTCTTTTACTTCGATATTCCACTTATCTAGGCTTGTTGGTAACAACATTTTAAAATCAGTTGAATTGCTTACCTGTTCAAGGGTTACTGAGCTACTCCCCTGAGCATTCTGAACACTGGCATAACCAAACGTAAGCATAGCTAAAAATATTATAGTGGTACCGATTTTGATAAGCATTATTTATGGACCTCCACTTCAAATGGTATTTTCCATAAATGTATTTTATGTTGGTTGTACCATTATTATGCAAGTCACATTTAAAAGGGACGGCATTATACCACCGTCCCTTTATTGACACATACTGATTTACTGATATGCTCTTCCATCAACTTTTATTTTCGTCCCGCCATCCATATCATTATTTGTAGTGGCTTCCCAGACGAGTTGATACATTGCACCTGCCTCAAGACCAGAGACATCAAACTGGGTATCATTTCTGTCTCCAACTACATTCCAACTGTAGACGAAGTCTCCGTCATGATTATAGAGCGTCCATTTTATTGCTGCCTGTTCTCCAGTGTGTATTCCCTTTATAGTATAATTCGTTAATGAAAATGTCGTGACACCAGTATTTAGTTCCACCCAAATGACGTCCCAATCACCGCTATCTTCTGATCTTACAGGGAACGGGCCATAGGTAGAAGCCGCAGCAGAAACTAACGATACGCTCATTGTATAAACAAGGACGATTGCCATTAGCATTGAAACCAGAGATTTTTTCCGTAAATTCATATAAAAGGTTCTCCCTTCTTGTTCTAAAGATGAGGACATAGCATAGTATAGAAACATGGGATCAGGCCAATTTCTCCTATTTGAGAATTGGCTTTCTTTATTTGAGAGGAGAAGCTGCGCAGCAAGTTCCTCAATTCTATTAAATACTATTTATTACAATATTTCCATAGCGAGGGATTTGTAGTTTTGTCGAATAAAGCTAAAATTCCGCAAATCCAGCACCTAATAACTTTCGTAATAGAAAAAGCCAACGTTAGATATCAGCGGAAACAGCTCCGATGTTATCAATCCGGATCTATTGAACAGTGCCTCCTATGTAATTATGTTATGCGGACATGCGGATGAACACTGCCCTGTCATTAGCAATCCTAACTTGATCAAATGGAACTGGGGATTTGATGACCCTGCTAAAGCTACCGAAGCAGAAGAAGAAATCATGGCGCAATTCCGAGGTGTTTGAGACGCGATCAAAGACAGAATCCAACTGTTCGTAGATCAAGGAGAAAAAAACAAAGCCGAACCCGTCAATTAAGGACGAGGCTCGGCTTTCTTACTTCTGTTCATATTACTGGTGCTTTTCGAAAGCATCCTTTAACCAGCGCTTATTGTTCTGTGCAATATATTGCTCTGTTTGAATTAATAATTCAACTAATTCTACCTTCGTAAGCTTCATATATCGGTTTCTGACGCGTTCTAGGTCTCTTTCCTCTTTCACCAGTTTAAAGTTTGTCTCTTGCCGTACTATAGCCGCTCTCCGAGCTGCCGGATACTTTTTCGCAGAGTTCTGAGAGATGTATTCATGTAACTCTTTGTTTGAACGAATAGTATTAACGTGTATTCCATTTCCATCAGGGTCTATTTCTTTTGACCTCTGTGCAACGGCCCGATGAGAGACTTTTTTAGATTCTTTAATTAACAGATCAGTCGCTTGTTTTCCTAGATCAAAGGCACGTCTCTTCCTTTCCTCATAAACATCATGTAACCAATCAAGTGTTGGAGTATCGAATTCCCGGTTCATACAGATCGTCCTTTTGATATTTTTCCATGAGACGAACTTCATCTAGCTCATGTTTGGCACGGTTCTTTGCAATCTTCATTTTCTTTGCTTCAAGAGGTAGACCTTGCTGTTCAAACCTCTTCTCGCTTTCATCTGCCCAATTATAATACGCTAGTAGTTCATTTTTGAATTCCGGCCGTGGAACTTTTGCGCCGCATCCAACACAAGCCATTTTTGTTGGACAAACATTATCGATCGTACAAATACCACCGACGACTTTAGATAAAGTTCCAACCTTGTCACGATAATCTTCGAACATTTCTTTGAGCTCGTCCGGTGCCCTTAAGATTCCCTTTTGAATATCAATAAAGGAGATCCAGTTTTCATGCAACGATTGGATAGACGATGAGATTTGCTGTTTTGTCGGCGCTGAGTAGTAAGTTGTAACCTCGATATCCCGTTGATGAAGTAAGCTCTTAACTATATCAACCGGAATTTTTTCCGTCTGAACGGCATGAGTTGCAAATGCATGACGGAGTAGGTGAGCTTTAAATACAACCTGGTTTCCCTCTGTAGTTTGAACTACAATGCCATGTAACAAGAACCGTAGAACTGCATTGATCGTGAACTCATTTATGTGTTGATTCTGGTACTGGAAGATGTACTTCTTGTCTTCTGAGCCCAGGTGCTTTCGATTATTGTATCTGACTGCTACTTCAGGCAACGTATCTGATTTATAAGCCCCCTTCAACGTATTCAATATTTCGCTCATAAACTTAAAAACGTCTTCGGGCACATAGTAATTTTCCGCTTCTTCTCTTCCCTTAGGAATGAGTCGGAGAATGTAATTGTTCTTCGGGGGGCTCACGCTTTTATCAACAGTTACAATGCAGCAATTCTTGTCGTAGCTAATCTGAAGGAGCTCATTCATTCTAGCTCCAGACGAAGTAATTAAATCTAAAGCGAATTTAGCAAACATGCAGGCAATAAAAATCGGCTCAATATTGATCAGGAGTCTGTTAGTAAGTCTAGCCGTACGTGTCGTCTCAAAGCCCTGAGTTAAAATCCCTTTATTCCGTGTCAGGAATGGAGATGGAATTTCCCCATCTTCTTTTATGTCGTATCCCCATTGATTTAAATAATCGATACATTTATTCTTATGCTCTTCTGAAATGTAATCCGTTGCCCAGTTACCCAATAATCTCATTCGTAGTAGGTCTAAAAACCAAGGACCATCACCAACGGAGCCGTCATCGAGCCTCTCTGCTTTCACGAATTCGAGCACAACGTCCTCATCAAGGAACTCTCGATAAAATTTCGTTCTCCCTTGATAACTACCAAGTCCTTTCAAATCAACAAGCTGAAAGTACCATCGTTCTCCGGCATATTCTGTCTCGTCATAGTTAAACTCAATGGGTAGTGGAATACGCTCGGCTCTTACCCTTTCAATTGCGCTTCTAAAAGCCTCACGTAGCCGTTTAACCTGATTCCAGCGAAGGTGACCTTCTGCCCGTATTTCGGGCAGGAGCGGTGTTACAGCGGAAGTATCCTCTTTCCGTTTATTCTTGGCATTCGAAATTGCTTTCTCACGCACGGAGAAATCACGATTATCGAACGGCAGCGTCGAGAGAACAAACGGATTTAATTCTGCTTGTTTATCATGTGAGAATTTAGCAGCAATCCATTTATTCAGATTAAACGTGAATGTTCCATAGTACGTTAAAAAAGACTGCCTTTGTCGATCTGAATGCTCATTTAGAATCTGCCCTGATAAATACTGTGCTATATGATTAGGTGTAAGTTGATTCATTGAAGCAAGCTGAAAATGATGAAATAGATCACGGAACCGTGCATTTAGGACTGTTGTTACGCTTGTGATCGATGCCGGCGTTAATTTGCGGTCTGTTAAACACAGTAGAGCAAGTGCGAAATGGTTCCCCCAAGGGTTCCCTGCAGAGTTACGAATGAAGTAGGATAGGTTCTTTTCATCAACCTTATCCCAAAGCGATTCTCCTTCTGAATCGCATAAGTGCAATAGGACATCATCAATCTTACTTTCTAATTGGAGGATTCTTGTGTTACCCTCGGCTGGCATCTTGTTGACTACGTGCATTATGAATCCATCCCCTCGTAAAACTCGCTTAACCAACTTTCAGTATGGTCCTCGTTGCCTGACTTTAGATCTGCGAATAAGTTAACTCCCTCGTTTAAGAGCTGCTTATTCTTACTCTTGTCTTTAAACTCTTTCTCACGCTTCAAGTAATTCTCTTGCAGTTTTTCATGCAGTTCTCTGAACTTTTGTTCATCGTAGTAATGCTCATATATGGCTAAAGTTTCCGGATCTCTCCACTTCATATATTCGATCAACTGCTTCTTTTTATCTTCAATCTGACCGGCTGTATCAGACGTTTCATAAATGCCTCTCAACATCGATGTAACGAACCAATGCCGAGCTTTATGAGGATTCAGTTTAATTCCGGCATTTTTCATGATCCTACTCCAATTCCAATAAAACGAGTTATACGTGTACGCTGTACCCCGAGTGGATAAGAATAATGGTTCTTCGTCCGGAAGATCATTGAATTTCGTTTGGGTGCTTGAGTACAGACGTCGCTCCTTATTTACGTACTTAATTAATAATTTGAGTGTCTCTGGAGATATCCGGACGAACTTGATCCGTCTCTTAAAGCTGCCTTTATTCATCGCCGCTAGCTCATGGATATCACTTCTTTTCCTGTAGTCGCCAACAGTTAGATCTAGTATTTCCGAAATCCTTGCGCCAGTCTCAAACAAAAATCGTGAGATGACCTCATCTCTGAGGCACCAATCACTGTTCTCGCCTGCGTTGTAAACGCGATATGGAAGATCCCAATCACCGATTATTTCGGGGACCCATTCATCATTAATAACTTTAAAATATGAGTCTGTTTGCTTACGGTGCGTGAGAGGATCTTCCGTACCTGCTTGTTGAGGCATTCTCGGACGATCACTTGGGTTCATCCCCTCTCTATCTTCAAAATGAATGTCGATCAAAGGGTTAGGGTGGCTATATTGCTTAAGATGAATCATTGTCTTATAAAAGCCTTTGGCGGCAGCTAAGAATAGCTTGACAGTCCTTGAACTTTTACTTGTAAGGTAGATTCCTTCATACCCGTCACGACCTCGAACTTTACATCTCATTTTCGAGATTAAATACTCTCTAGTGGCAACTTGGATAGCTGCTACTTCATCATTCCATTGAACCAATCTATCCTGGTACCGGCTCCTATGTTTTAGCCAATAGAAAAAAGGCTCCAATGCATTTAGATAAGCAATTACAGACTTTTCTCCAATCCTGGTTATCTGATGATGATAGTAATCAGTGAGAGGAAGAAACGCCTCCTTCTCATCATCGAATACAATGAGACGATACTTGCTGACGGTTCCCTCAGGACAGTATTGATGAAAATAACTTCCCATAATTCCCCCTTAATAACTGCTCTAAGGCAATAAAAAAGGCCTCTCCCTTATATAAAATCGGGAGGCGCCAATATCATGTGACACATTATATGAGAATACAGACATAGCAAGGTATCGTCAATCAAACTTATAACTATAGAATATATAGTATTTTATACATATGTCACTAAATCAGATATAGCCCTTATCTCCGTTTACTTTAATTAGACCTTTATCTTTTTCTTTAGGAGTTTTTGGTGCATTTGCTCGTTCTTCATGTTCTTTATTGAGTATATCCTGCTTTTCTTTGGGCAGCTTAATATCGTCATTTACGGCACTTACGGATAGTGGCAACACAATTAACAAAATTATTGCTGCTACTAATCCAGAGAATAATCCTCTACGTTGTTTCAATTCAATTCACTCTCCTTTATTTAGAGGTATTTATTTCCTATTTTCTAATATCCATACAATGTAGAGTAATATCGAATATCAGTGGCATAGCTAATTGGATCTTGACTGATTGTTGAATTTGTATAATTAAGTGCATCATATAACTGGTACCAAGCCGAGAATGGATCATTATTTACTCCATTACAAGATTGAGGCATCCCTTGTTGTTGGCATGCACCTAGCTGAGTAAGAACACCGATAAATGACATTGCCGAATTGTGATAATTTTTACTGTACAAGCTTAAACTCTTCCACTGATAAGCATTACTATTACTAGTGTTATATAATTCCGGAAGTGGCCATGATGCAGAAGCTCCCCAACTTACATAATAGACATCTTCAGCTGTCCATCCATTAGAACAGTTTGTAGTGCCGACGTACGTCCCTGATGTTGGACATGGGGCGTTACCAAAATTATATAATGCTTTACGATTAGTAATCGCACTATATCCATCAACCCAATTTCTTGCACTAGTAGCCGTAGAATAACCCATTTCAATGTCATTACCACCAACGACTGATACTTGGGAGGAATAACCCGATATTGCACTCGAAATATCAAGTACAAGTTGAGCCCAAACTCCACCAGTTATTTCGCTGTTAGTGGGGTGACTATTTATCGTATTTTTCACACCTGCTTCATCATTCGAACATGCAGCTAGAATACCAAGCAAAACTAATGAAATAGCAACCCTTAGAATGCTTACTTTCATGAGGGATCCCCTTTTTTGTTATGTAACATTTTTACAAATACTATAGCACTTCTATTCGTAAATGGCGAACTTTATCACATTGCCAATAAGCTCTTCAAGAACCTGCTTTTCCAGCCGCATCTGAGGAATGTTACAATGTTCTTGTCACTCATTGGGAATGTTATCAAGTTCTTGTCATTTGGTTTTGACAAGAACTTGATAACATAAAATAAAAAAGCCGCAGTTTATGAACTATGACCCGTAAGATGGACACTTTGAAAAAAGTGACCCTCTTACGGGTCATTTGTGTTTTAATCAAGGGAAGAGGAGTGGATCGGCTTGAGGAAATTGCAACGGACCGTTTTTACAGA
>Ga0182738_1001126_pt1 | contig 34294 bp, 33 predicted proteins | sample eDN5th30CBELigMG_FD_128876 | JGI IMG/M metagenome (GOLD analysis project Ga0182738, IMG submission 128876) | Enriched Miracle-Growth compost microbial communities from Emeryville, California, USA - eDNA 5th pass 30_C BE-Lig MG (version 2)... ...
CTCGCTCAGTACGCGACGCCGACCGAACTGCTGATGGAGCCGGCCGATGATTTCGTCGAGGATTTCGTCGGAGCCGACCGAGCCCTCAAACGGCTGGCCTTGATGCGAGTCCGCGACGTCGATCTTTGGACCGCACCGTTGGCCCAAGCCGGAGACCCGGCCGAAGCGGTGCGGACCGCGGTCGCCGCGGCAGAGGTTCCGCACGCACTGTTGGTCGACGGCGAGAACCGTCCCCTCGGATGGCTGTCGAACCGTGACCTGGCCGGCGAGCAGGTGCCCGCCATCCCCGACTCAGCCGCCGACCCGCTGATCGACGCCGACAGCGTGCTCCGCGACGGACTCGCCACACTGCTGCAGAGCGGTTCGCTTTACGCGCCGGTGATCGATGCCCGGGGTCGGTTGTCGGGAGTGCTCTCGGTTGAGATCGTCTCGGACTTCCTTGCCTCCGACGAAGCCTCCGAATCCGAACTGACCGCGGCCGAGCGTCCGCATGATTGAGGCCGCGGTCAACGAGAATTTCTTCACCGACCGCTCCGGCGGCGGGTGCATCCAGGACAACAGGCTCTTCTGCCCCGGTTGGGTGGCCGACAACTACGACCGCTACGTCGACCCGACCCTGCAGCATCTGGTCCTGGTCGGTAGCGCGGTCGCGGCCGGCTTCCTGATCGCCTTCGCGCTCGCGATCTTCGCCCACCGGCACCGCTGGCTGCAGACCCCGTTCCTGGCCGGCACCGGCGTCCTGTACACGATCCCCTCGATCTCTTTCTTCTTCCTGCTCCTGCCGATCACCGGCCGCGGGGCGCTCACCGCGATCATCGCGCTGACCGCCTTCAACCTTCAGATCATCTTCCGCAACGTCACGAACGGCCTTCGGAATGTCCCGTCGAACGTGACCGAAGCGGCAACGGGAATCGGTATGACCCCCGCTCAGATCCTCTGGCGGGTCGAGCTGCCACTGGCCTTGCCGGAGATCATCGCCGGACTCCGGATCGCCACCGTGAGCACGGTCGCCCTGGCCACCCTGGCCGTCTTCGCCAACGGGGGCGGGCTCGGGACCGAGATCGTCACCGGTTCGAACATCACCTTCAAGACCGGGATCATCGTGGCCGGCTCAATCGCCGTGATCATGGCGATCCTCTTCGACGCGGTGCTGCTGCTGATCGGGAAGCTGCTCGCTCCCTGGAAGCGGAAGCAGGCACTGGCGTGATCTCCCTGACCCTACCCACCGCCTCCTTCGGGCTTTTCGGTGATGCGTTCCACTTCGTCTTCTCGGGCCGGGAAGCCGAGACCGGCGGGGTCACGGTCGGCGGGACCAGCCAGGTGCTGGACCTCGCCGCCAAGCAGCTCGAGGTGACCCTGCTGGCCCTGGGCGTGGCGATCCTGCTGGCGATGCCGGTCGGACTCTGGCTCGGTCATCGCCAGAAGGGTGAGTTCCTCGCGGTCTCGGCCGGCAACGCCGGCCGGGCGATCCCTGAGCTGGCGCTGATCGCGTTGATGGCGGCCGCGATCGGGGTCGGGCTGGTCAACCTGGTTGTCGCCCTGGCCATCCTCGGCATTCCCCCGATCCTCACCAACACGTATGTCGGGATCAGTCAGGTGGACCGTGCCTCGGTCGAGGCGGCCCGCGGGATGGGAATGACCGAAGCCGCGATCGTCCGCAAGGTCGAGCTTCCGCTCGCGGTGCCGACGATCATGGGCGGCGTGCGGACCGCGGCGATCAACATCATCGCAACGGCGACGATCGCCCCCCTAGCCGGGATCCTCACCCTCGGCGATTTCATAATCGCCCGCAACGTCTACGGTGACGCGGGGGTGCTGGCCGGAGCGGTACTGGTCGCCCTGATGGCCCTCGCCCTGGAAGGAACCTTAGCCGGGATCCAGTGGGCGATGACCTCGAAGGGGTTGAAGCTCAACCGCTCCTAGAGCCAGTTTCGCGTGAACGCCCGCTCGGGCGGATACGGTCTGTCTGAGACCCCACCCAGTCAACACCAGTCAAGGAGAGAGAACGACAGATGCCTGTCAAGAAATTGCGCTACCTGCTGATGATCGCGCTGCTGGCCATGGCCCTCGGCCTAGTCGCTTGCGGTTCCGATGACGACGGCTCGAGCGACGATTCGTCCAGCTCCGGCGGCACGATCGAAAAGAACGCGGCCAACGCCGACACCCCGACCCTGACCATCGGCTCGAAGAACTTCACCGAACAGATCGTGCTCGGCGAGATCTACGCACAGGCTCTGGAAGCCGCGGGCTACAACGTCAAGACCGACCTCAACCTCGGTTCCGAGACGGTCGCCCTGGCGGCGCTGAAGAAGGGCGAGATCTCCGGTTACCCCGAGTACATCTCGACCGCTCTGACCTCATTCTTCGACACCGCGCCCGAGGACGTGCCAGGTGACGTCAACGGCGCTTACGAGATGGCCAAGAAGGACCTCGCCAAGGATGGGATCACGGCCTTGACCCCCACCCCGTTCGCCAGCGCCAACGCGGTCGGCATGCTGACCTCGAAGGCGGAGGAGCTCGGCGTCTCGAAGATCTCCGACCTCGAAGGCAAGAGCCAGGACCTGAAGCTCTACGGTTCGCCCGAGTGCCGTCAGCGGATCGACTGTCTGCTCGGCCTCCAGCAGTACTACGGGCTGGATTTCAAGTCCTTCACCCCGGTCGACATCGGCCTCCGTTACACGGTGCTCGACAAGGGACAGGCTGACCTCTCGATCGTGTTCACCACCGACGCCCAGCTCGGCACCGGTGACGACAAGTACACGATCCTCGAGGACGACAAGGGCGTGTTGCCGGCCGGCAACGTGATCTTCCTGACCAAGCAGAAGACGATCGACCAGGCCGGCGCTGACTACGCCGAGACGATCGAACTGGTCCAGGAAGGTTTGACCGAGAAGGTGATGCAGGAGCTCGACGCTCGCGTCGACCTCGACAAGCAGGAGCCCGCCGACGTCGCTCACGAGTACCTCGTGGCCGGCGGCTACATCTCCGAGTAGGCATGCGACGACGGCGGAGTTGTCAGATCTATTTGCTGACAACTCCGCCGTCGGCGTCCATTCGCGGCGGCCGGGACCGCGGTTTCGGTTCGGCGTCTTCTACCGCCGCAAGGGATCGACGGGGGAAGCGGCCGGGGTTCAGCGGCCGATGTGGAAGCCGATCAGCTGTGGGATGCGGGCGACCAGGGCACTGACCGGGTCGACGCTGCGGCCGGTCAGGCTGGCTTCCTCTTGGCGGCCGATCGCCTCGCGGATCATGGTCCCGCCGATCCAGCGGAAGGGCTCGGGCGGCACCCGCGTGAGCGCCGAGGCCGGTTCGATGAAGGCGAGCTCCGAGTACTCGTCCCGTCGGTCCAGGGCCAGCGAGGCCAGCGAGCGCCCGACCATCTGCGATGGGCCGACCCCGTTGCCGGTGTAGCCGAAGGCGGCGAAGGCCCGGCCGGAAGGCAGTTCGACCACATGCGGCAGATGGGTCGCGGAGGCATCGATCGGCCCGCCCCAGGCGTAGTCGATCCGGCGGTCTGCCAACATCGGGAAGTAGCGCCTGAGCCCGGCGATCACTCCTTCGATCACATCCGCGTCGAGTTCGGCCCGGCCGAAGCGACGGGCACCAGCGGCGATCCGTCCCCCGCCCCAGCCGAAGGCGATCCGGCCGTCGGGGGTGGTCCTGAAGTAGGTGAGGAGCGAGCGGCAGTCGCTGATCGCCTCTCCCCCGGTCCAACCAATTTCCTCGATCACATCCGGAACCGGCTCGGTGATCACCATGTGGCTGGAGGCGAGCGTGACATTGGCCTTGAGCGGTGAACCCATCCCGGCCAGGGTCGGGCCGTTGGCGAGCACCAGCCGCCCGGCCCGGGCGGTGCCGGCCGGGGTCGAAATCTTGATCTCGGAGCCACTGTCTTCGACCCTGAGCACGGGACTCTCCTCGAAGAGTTCGACCCCGAGCTGCTCGCATGCGGCCCGGATCCCGAAGGCGAGCCGAGCGGGCTGCACGGTGGCGGCGGCACCGTAGTGGACACCACCACGGAAGGCAGGTGAGGCGCAGATCTCCTGAACTTCCTCCGGGGTGAGCTCACGCGGCCCGTCGACGATGCCGGCTTCCCGCATCGCCTCGAGGTTCGCTTCCCAGGAGCCGTCCCAGGCTGGTGCAGTGGACACGTTCAGGTAACCGGACTTCCGGTACCAGGCGTCCACCCCATGCTGGTCCAGAAACTCGCCGACCTGGGCGACCGACCGCTCCGAAGCCCGGGCCAGCTTCAGCGCCGGCAGGCTGCCGTAGCGGGCGACCAGGCTGGCGAAGCTGACCCACATCGCGTCCACGAAGCCACCGTTGCGGCCACTCGGGCCGTGGCCGATCCGGTGTGACTCGATCAGTCCCACCGCGAGGTCGGGCTCAGCGCTTTTCAGGTGGTAGGCGGTCCAGAGGCCGGTGAAGCCGCCACCGACCACGGCCACGTCGAAATCCCGTTCGCCGTCCAGCGACGCGAAGCGGGGTTGTTCGCCTGCCTCTTCGATCCAGTATCCGGTCGCCTTGTGGATCACGAGAGGCTCAGGCTACTCGTTCGGGCGGCCGTTCGGGTCAGGCCGGCTTGAGTTCTTGGCGCTGCCTGTTTCGCCCGCTGATCCACCACGCGGCCGCCGCCGCGATCAGGCCCGAGATCGAGGCCATGGCCAGGGCCAGGCGGGGATCGGCCGATTCGGAGATAAAGCCGACCAGCGGCCCGCCGATCGGGGTCGATCCGAGGAAGACGACCGAGTAGAGCGCCATCACCCGTCCTCGCATCTCCGGTGAGACGGCGAGTTGGATGGTCGAGTTGATCGCTGCTGCGAAGGTCACGGCGGAAGCGCCGAGCAGAGCGAGGATCGGGATCTCTGAGGCCAGGCTGGGCATCAGGGCGGCCGCCATCGCCAGGCCGCCGAAGGCGAGAGCCGAGGTGGCGATCACGCCCATCCCGGTCTTGCCCCGCGCCCCGGTCACCAGGGCGCCGATCACCGAGCCCGCTCCCATTGAGGAGACCAGGACCGCGTAGGAAGAAGCGCCGCCCTCGAAGGTGAGTCGGGCCAGCAGCGGCAGGATCACCTGGAAGTTCAGACCCAGGGTCCCGACCACCGCCATCAACAGCAGCGGCATCGCGAGCTCGGGTGTGTCCAGAACATGCCGGACGGCCGCCCGCACCCGGCCGGGTTCCCGGCTGTCGACGCGAGGCGGTTCGGAGAGGCGGCGAGGATCCATCCCGTAGAGCGCCCAGATCATCACCAAGTAGGTGGCGGCGTTCAGGCCGAAGCAGGGTGCGACCCCGACCGTCGCGATCAGGATGCCCGCCACAGCCGGCCCGGCGACCCGGGCCGAGTGCACGATCACGCTGTTCAGACTGACCGCGTTGACGATGCGGTCGGGGCCAACCATCTCCATGACGAAGGCCTGCCGGGCCGGGTTGTCGACCGCGAGCAGGGTGCCACGGATGAAGATCAGGCCGAAGACCATGGCCGGAGTGACCACGCCGGCCGCGGTGACCCCGAGCATGACCAGCGGCGGGATCATCATCAGCGCCTGGGTCACCATGAGCAGGTTCCGTTTGGCGAAGCGGTCGGCCAACGAGCCTCCCCAGGCCCCTAGGACCAGGATCGGCAGAAATTGAAGCGCCGTGGCGAGGCCGACCGCGAAGCCGGAGTTGGTCAGGCTGAGGATCAGCCAGACCTCGGCCACGGTCTGCATCCAGTTCCCCGAGAGGGAAACGACCTGTCCCTTGAAGTAGCGGCGGAAGTTGGGAACCTTGAGGGAGTCGAAGGACCGCCGCAGCGCCGCGGTCAACTCCCCTCCCCTTGGTCAATGCCGAGCTCCCGGGGCAGGCCGAACTCAGCCGTCCGGTGCCCTTCCAGAGCCTGGGTGAGGATCTCAGCGGCCCGCGCCAGGGTGTCGGCGTCTTCGGCCGGCATCTCTTCGATCAAGTTGGCAAGCCAGGCGCTCTTGCGTGAGCGATGCTCGGCCAGGTACCGATGGCCCTCTTCACTGACCGAGAGCAGGGAGGAGCGCCGATCTTCCGGATCTTCGCGGCGGTCGATCAATCCCGCCTCGGCCAGCCGGTTTATCGCCCGGGTCATGGTCGGGCGCTGCACGCCTTCGATCCGGGCCAGTTCGCCGGGAGTCAGAACCTTGTGACGCTCGATCGAGGCGAGCGTCGCGACCATGGTCGGTGAGAGCCCTCCGCCGGCTTCTTGGCGAAGGCGGCGGGCTGTGCGGGTGATCGCGAGTCGAAGCGCGTCAGCTTCGGACCTGCGGACATCGACTTCTATGCCGGAGAGCGCCGATTGTCTCCCGGCTTGGCTTTCCTCTGTCTGACGCTCTGTCTGACTGATCGTCTGACTCTGTGGATCTTGCTCTAGCACTTGGATTCCCAACTTATAGCTCTATCTCGGGAGCTGACGACCGTCGTCTGATTCAGGAGCTCGACCGAGAGACTGTTCGCCTTGCTAATTAGTTTAGCGAATTACTTTCGGTAAGTCAACACACGTCGGTTTTCGAATTGCGAGTACAGGCGCCCTCGCGCGCGCGTCGAATACGGCTGCGATGGCCGACCAGAGCTACGAACCAGATTCCCAGCAGCCTCGGGAGCCCGACCCGGCCCAGGGTCGGGGCAAAGATTGCCCGGATCAAGACGAACACCACGTCCGCAAGGCGTTCCGGGCCGAGCTGACCGGGGGCAGTCAACCGGACAACGGCGTCGAAGGCGAACGCGCGATCAAGGCCGAGCGGATCATGAACGGGCCGCTGATGGTCGCTGCTGCCCTAACCCTGCCCAGCGTCGCGCTCAGCGAAGCCCATGTCGGTGGGGCCCTTGAGGTGATCGCGCAGGTACTCAACTGGGGAATCTGGATCGCCTTCGCGATCGAGTTCGTGGTGATGCTCGCTCTCGTCCCCGACCGTCGCAAGTATCTTCGGCATCACCCGGTCGAGATCATCGTCGTCTTCCTCACGCCGCCGGTGCTGCCGGCCGGCCTTCAGAGCCTGCGGGCGATCCGCCTGCTCCGCTTGTTGCGGCTACTGAAGCTCGCGCAGCTCTCCAACCGGGTCTTCTCGAACCAGGGCTTGCAGTACGCGGCCCTTCTCACTCTCCTTGCCACCGTCGCCGGAGGGTCGGTGTTTCGCGCATTTGAAGCCAAAAGCCAGCACCTCAGCGAATGGGATGGCATCTACTGGGCCTTCACCTCGATGACCACGGTCGGCTCCGAGTTCAACGCCACCACGGTCGGCGGCCAGATCACCGAGGTCGTGATCCTCCTGGTCGGAATCTCCTTCGTAGCCATGCTCACCGGCGCAATCGCCCAACGCTTCCTGAAGCCTTCATCGGATCAGAGTTAGCCCGCGGAACCGGTGGGTCGCCGTGCCCGGTGGGTCGGATTTCCGGTATCGGTGCCGGTTATCCGACCCACCGGCTCCGGAAGGGACGGGTGGCTGTGCCCACTGGGTCGGATTTCCGTCCGGTACACCGGAAATCCGACCCACCACGTCCGAACAGCGGGCAGGCGAGGGGGCGAAACGGGTTGCCGCTACCGACTCTGGTGGCTCAGCCAGCCTGGTTCGTGGGTCGAGATCCGAGTTAGGAGCGCTATGTGGCGAGAACTTCAACCTCGGTGAATTCGACCCCCAGGCCGGCCCAAACCACGCGAGACGCAGAAAGGGAGCGCTATCTGGCCACTATCTACATCTCGCGGAGATTCACCGGCATCCGGGCAGGCTTCCTAGACTTCGGGCCGGCTTCCGAGACTGCTCAGACCTCCAGCGGGTGGATGCCAGGGGCCTCCAGCCGTTCGCTGGCAAGGAGTAAGGCCGGAAATGGCCGCGATAGTACTTCCGTACGTGAGCTGCCGTTTCCGGCCGTCGACGCCGCCAGCGGACGACTGGTGGTTCCTGGCGCCGCCCGAGCTAGAGGCCGGAGGGGTGGCGGGCTACGAAGGCCGAGGTGTCTTCCCAGCCGAGATCGCTCGACCAGCTGGGGCCTGAGCCTCCGGTGCCTGAGGTGTCGAGGCTGATGCCGGCTACGTGCATGAAGGCGTGGCCGGAGTTGCCGTAGACGGTGATCCAGTTGCCTTCACCCGGTTCGCCCCAGGTGGTGAGGCCGGTCGAGTCGAGGGGGCTGGAGATCAGGCCGCCGCCGTGGAGGGCGTAGCTGACCGAGCCGGAACAGTCGTAGCCGGATGATTCGAAGGAACCGTGGCCGCCGCCCCATACGTAGGGCAGGTCGATGATCTGGTTGCCGGCGGCGATCACGTCCTTGACCGCCTGGGGTGCGTCGGCCGGCGGTGAGGCGGTCCCGTCGGCGTTGATCACGGCGACCGAGCCCGACACTGGCGGTACGGCGCGCGGGGCCGAGCTGGAGGCGGGGTCCATGGTCAGGTCCGGCAGCGAATCCTCGAGCTTGCCGGCCTTCGCTTCGAGCGCCTCGATCTTGGCCTTGCGGGAGGCGCTGGCGGCTTCAAATTCGGCCTTCTGCGATTCGACCGCGTCGCGGGCCGCTTCGGCTTCCTTGGTTTCGGCGGCGATCTCGTCGCGTGCCTTCTGAAGTTTCTTCTCCTGAACCTTCATCTTCTCGACCATCGCCTTGATCTGGTCGCGAAGGTTCTGGACCCGGGTGACTACGGATTCGTTGCGGTCCTGAATCGCGTCGGCGTAGCCGGCGCTGGACACCAGCTCCCCGAAGTCAGATGAGGCAAGCACCATCTCCTCCACGTCCGGCGAGCCGTTCACGTAGAGGGCGACGAGCTGGTCGGAGAGGATCCCGATCGCGCGGTGCAGGCGGGCCCTCACCTCGGCCAGATGCTTGCGTTCACGTTCGAGGTCGGCTTCAACCTTGTCGAGTTCGGCCTGTTTGGTGGCCAGTTCGGCTTCCAGGGCGGATGCCTTGGCGCGGAGGCCGGAGAGTTCCCCGATCAGGGAGTCGATCTTGCGGTTGTCGTCGGCGACCTGGGCCTTGAGGTCATCGACCGAGCCGTTGATCGAGTCGATCTTCGACTGGGTCTGCTCTGCGGTCAGGGCGTCGGCCGGTCGCGCCCAGGCGGCGAGGCCGATCACGAAGGCGGCGACGATCAGGGCCGCGGCAAGGCTGAGGCCACGGGCGCGGCCGCTGGGTGTTTGCGGGAGTCTGGTCTGCATAAGGGCTCGCCGGAAAGGAGCGGGCGAGCGGAAGGGACAAGGTAGCGGCACCATTCGTCTCGCAAGTCCTGACGCAGACCGCTGGGAAATACCGTGCAAGGGCAGGAAAACGGCTCTGAAAAGCGACGGGCTGGCCTGCGGGGAGCAAACCCGGGAGCGAAAATAGTGGGCTTAGGTGATGGAACCCGGGGTTTAGAACTCGATTTCCGAGACCAGTTCGTAGGACTTGAGGCGGTCCTTCTGGTCGTAAACCATGGTCGAGATGATCAATTCATCCGCCCCGGTCCGCTCGATCAGGTCGGCCAGGCCGGCCTTCACGGTTTCGGGGCTGCCGAATATATGCCCCTTGGCCACTGAGGCGACCACAGCTTCCTCGTCCGGGGTGAAATCGTGCGCGTCGGCTTCCTCGGGGCTCGGGAAGCGACCGGGCCGGCCGCTCCGCAGGCGGGCGAAGGCGAGTCGCGAGGGACCGGCCAGCCACCGGGCCTCGGCGTCGGTCTCGGCGCAGATCACTCCCACCCCGATCATCACCTTGGGCCGGTCGAGGTACCCGGACGGCTCGAAGCGCGAGCGGTAGAGGGCGACCGCCGCCTCGGTGTTGCCGGCGCTGAAGTGATGGGCGAAGGAGTAGGGCATGCCGAGTACACCGGCCACCTGAGCGGTGTATCCGCTGGAGCCGAGCAGCCAGATCTCCGGCATCGCTCCTTCGCCGGGGACGGCGGTGATCGACCGATAGGGGTGGCCGGAAGGCCACCCGCCGGTAAAGAAACCGAGCAGCTCGCCGAGCTGCCGGGGCAGGTCCTCGTCGGAGAGCGGGTCGACTCCGCGTCGCAGGGCGGCCGCGGTGGCCTGGTCGGTGCCGGGGGCACGCCCGATCCCGAGGTCGATCCGGCCCGGGTTCAGCGATTCGAGCGTGCCGAACTGCTCGGCGACGACCAGCGGCTGGTGATTGGGCAGCATCACGCCGCCCGAGCCGACCCGGATCGTCTCGCTGTTGGCGGCGAGGTGGGCGATGATCACGGCCGGCGCTGAACTGGCGATCCCGGGCATGTTGTGGTGCTCGGCCACCCAGTGCCGGTGGTAGCCGAAACGCTCGGCCGCCCGGACCAGTTCGGTCGAGTTGGCGAGCGCGGAGCCCGGATCAGACCCTTCAACCACCGGGGCGAGGTCCAGTACCGAGAGTTTCGTTTCAGCCGGGTCGCTCATTGGACGAAGGTGAATTGTCCCGCAGCGAGCTCGCCTTGTGCTTTCTTGCCTTCCGGCGTGTACTCGACTTCCTGGTCTTCCTCGCCGGAGGGGTCGGCCCGCCAGCTCCACCAGCTGATCCCCTTGAGCCAATCCGAACCGGACAGGCCGTCGAAGGTCGCCCGATAGGCGAGCGCCTGGATGTTCTGGTCGGCGGGCTGGTCGGTGACCTCATATGGCGTGGCGGTCGCACCGACCTGGCTGGGGAATCCAACCTCGGTCAGGATCACGGGCCGCTGCCACTGCTCGGACTTCGCCTTGAGCTGGTCGCCGATCTGCCGCCAGGCCGTGGTCAGGCTCTCCAGGGTCGGCGCGGGGCCACCCGCCTCGGAGAGCGGGTAGTAGGCGTCGACCCCGATCGCGTCGAGGTCGTCCCAGAACTGGACCTGGTCGAGTTCATCCCAGTTCGCGGCGTAGGTGACCGGGCCCATGAACCGGTCGCGGACGGTCTGGATCACCGCCCGCCAGCGCTCGGTCTCGCTGGACATCGTCTTCAGCTCGGTGCCGACCACGAACATGTCGAGGGATTGGGAGGAGGCGAATGATGCGTAGTGGTCGATGAAGCTGCCGTAGGACCGGAACCAGGCATCGCGGTTGGAGGGTTGGATGTCGCCCCGGTAGGAGTCGTCGATCACGTCGACGTGCGGCTTCAGGATCACCTGCATCCCCTGCTCCCTGATCCACTTGATCACCTGGGCCAGGCTGTCGTCCGAAGGCGACTTCCCTTCCTGTGGCGCGATCTGGTTGGCGTTGGACGACTGCATGTACCAGGTGGGAACCAGCGTGATCGCGGTGCTGCCGAGGTCGGCCAGGGTCTTGATGTCCTGCTTGACCGCGGGCTGCGAGTAGCCGTCGCTGCTGTAGGCGGTCAGGTTCACGCCGAGTAGGGGCCCGTTGATCGTCAGGGGGATCGCCTGGGCGTAGTCGAGGGTCGTGCCTTCCCCGGTGCCCCCGGTGTCACCGGTCACGGTCAGCGGCTCCCCGGGCTTGGGCGCGTTGGATCCCTCGTTGGTGTTCAGGACCGTCAGCGCGAGCACGGCCCCGATCAGACCAGCCGTAACTGCAACCACGGCAATGACGCGAAGGTGGAGATGCACGGTTCCACCCTACGCCGATACCGAACACTTCTACAAAAAGTTGAGGGGCCGGAAAATTATCGCCCAATAATTTCGGCGATTCCGGCCCCTCAGTCCGGCTGCAGAGACACCCGAGCAGTCCTCCAGCGCCGGCTAGGAACAGCAAACAGGATGGCAACCGGGGGACGGGCGACACTCGCTCTGACCTTCGCTATACGACCACTGACCGTGGGCCAACTCGCCCTGCGCACGCTTGCCCTCGGGACTGTACTCGATGTCCGTTGCTTCTTCGGCCGAAGGATCTGCGCGCCAACTCCACCATTCGATGCCCCGCAACCAGCCACTGCCCGACAGTGCCCTAAAAGTCGCCCGGTAGGCGAGAGCCTGCAACGCCTGGTCGGGAGGCTGGTCGGTCAGTTCATAAGGTCGGCTGGCGCCGCCCACCTGGCTCGGATAGCCAACCTCGGTGAGGATCACGGGTCGTTCCCATCTGCTGGCGATATCACGGAGGTGGAAGGCAATTCCCCGCCAGGCACTGACCAGCTCTTGGAGCGTCGGAGCCCTTCCGGTACCGGAGAAAAGCGGATAGTACGCATCGGTCCCGATCGCGTCGAGGTCATCCCAGAAACCCACCTGTTCAACCTCGTCCCAGTTCGCGGCGTAGGTGATCGGCCCGTCGTAATGCTCTCTCACCTGGCGGATCACTTCCCGCCACTGCCCCGTGTCCCTAGACATGGTCTTGAGTTCCGTGCCGACGACGAACATCTTGACCGACTGCGATGCCGCGATATCTGCGTAATGGTTGATGAATTCCCGATACGAGCGGTACCAGGCCCGACGGTCACGGGGCCGGATCTTGCCGCGATAGGTGTCATCGGTCACGTCTACGTGAGGTTTCAGCACTACGCCTAGCCCGGTCTCCCCGGCCCACTTCATGGCCTGGATCAGGCTCTCGTCCGAAGGTGTCTTCCCGTCCTGCCGGTGGACTGTGTCCGAGTCCGGCGCCTCCATGTACCAGGTGGGAACCAGAACGATCGCGGTCGAACCGAGCGCCGCCAGTTCGTACATGTCCTTCTGAACTTCCTCATCGCTATAACCGTCTTCGGAGTAGGCAGTCAGGTTTACGCCGAGCAGAGAATCCGGGATAGGCCGCGGGAACACCTCCGCGTACTCGAGTGCTTTCCCGGGCGCAGCGGTCCTTGCTTCGTCCTGGCGAGCTGCGAAATTTGCGGACTCATCCGTGTCGAACACGGTGAGGGAGAGCCCGACCCCGATGGCCAAAGCAAGAATGGCGACTGTCGAAATAGCCGTGGAGTTCACAGACACCCCGCACGATAGCCACCGGGCGACGTCCTCCTCGGAAAAAATAAGGGCCGGAAACGCATCGCCCAACAGGCAACGCGGCTCCAGCCCCTATAAACGAATCGAGAAGGCTACTTGAGGATCTCGGCCTTCATCTTGTCGTACTCATCCTGGTTGAGACCACCGCTCTGACGCAGCTGGTCGAGCTTGTGCAGCTCGTCGACCGGCGTGGTGCTCGCGGTTTCACGGACGTACTCGTCGAATTGTTTCTTCGCGTCGGCCTGCTCCTTGATCGCCCGTTCGCGCATGCCCGAGCCGCGAGCGATCAAGTAGACCAGTGATGTCAGGACCGGTATGAAGATCAGGAAGAAACACCAGACAGCCTTCCACCAGCCGGAGAGCTGATGATCGCGGAAAAGGTCCATCAGGATCGTGATCACGATCCAGACCCAGATCACGAAGAAGAAAATCGCCAGCGTGGTGAGCAGTGCTTCACCAAGCCCGTAATCAGCTAGTACCAACTTGTTCCTTTCAAGAAAAACGGGGGACGAACACGATCAGGCTACACCCGAACGGTCCATCCCCCTTTCATCCGTAATGGATGATTGATTCTCAGCGGGTCTTCTCAGCCAGCTTCCAGGCGGCCGGCAGAGTGATCGCGCCGATCGCGGCCTTGATCATCTCGCCGATGATGAAGATGGTGAAGCCGTTGTGGATCACCCAAGACCAGGATTCACCTGTGTTCGCCTTGAGGACCGGGAGACCGCATGCGTAAATGATCAGGAGCCCCACTGCGTAGGAACCGAAAGCGGTGACGAACTTGCGGTCATTCCCGCGCTCGGCCAGCTTGCCGACCACGTAAGAGGCGACGACGAAGCCCCACAGGTAACCGCCCGAGGCGCCGACCAGGACTTCGAAGCCCTCGCGACCCTCCGAGTAGACCGGGAGGAAGAGTCCCATCGCCAGGTAAAGGAGCATGGCCGAGACGCCGCGCCAGGAGCCGAGGGCAGAACCGACCAGCAGGACGCCCAGGGTGCCGCCGGTGATCGGTACGGGCGAGCCCGGCACCGGGATCGAGATCCGGTTGCAGAGGATCATGAAGAGCGCGCCACCGAAGATCAGGGCAGCATTCTTGACCCAGGTGTTGGCAAAGAGATCGGCGAGAACAGGTACACGGGGAGCTGACACCGTGTTGGAAAGCGTGGACATCGAGACCCTTTCTTAGGCGGGAAGAACGGCTGAAGCCTATCCGGATGCGAAGCTATGACGATGCCCGGCTCACCCGCCCCCGAACTAGAGACCGGCCTGCGCCGCGTCGAGGCGATCAGGTACGTGACGCCCCTGCGGGAGGGAGGTTCACTGCCGGGCCTGGTGGAAGGCGATGACGACGGCACCTGGGTGGTCAAGTTCCGCGGTGCCGGCCAGGGCGCCGGGGCGCTGGTCGCTGAAGTGGTGGCCGGCGAGATCGGCAGCCGGATCGGACTGCCGGTGCCAGAACTGGTCACCGTCGATGTCGCGCCTGAGCTCGGACACGCCGAACCGGACCCGGAGATCCAGGAACTGATCGAAGCCAGCCCCGGCCTCAATCTGGGCATGGATTTCCTGCCCGGGTCACTGCCCTTCACGCTCGCGCCCGAGGAGGGGTTTGACCCTGACCTTGCGGCCGAGATCGTCTTCTTCGACGCCTTGGTCACCAACATCGACCGCACGCCGCGCAACCCGAACCTTCTGACCTGGCACGGCCGGACCTGGCTGATCGACCACGGCGCCGCCTTCTACCGGCAACACGGTGCCACGCCCCTCGCCGAAACGGCGTCGTCTCCCACCCCGGCCCTGCGCGAACACGTCCTGCTGCCGGTGGCCGGCTCGCTCGCCGAGGCCGGTGAGCGGCTGAGTGCCGACATCGAGGCCGCGATCGATCCGGCCGTGGAATCGGTCCCCGACCTGTGGCTGGGCGAGGAACCCGAGGCGCGGCGCGAAGACTTTCGTCTGTTCCTCCAGCGGCGGCTCGCCGGACAGGCGGGCTTCATCTCCGAGCTGGAGGGCGACGATGGCTGAGGCCCGTCCCTTCAGTTACGCGGTACTTCGGGTAGTGCCGTGCATCGAGCGGGGCGAACGGCTCAACGTCGGCCTCGCCCTCTTCTGCCGCCAGCACGACTTCCTCGAACTCCGGACCGGGTTGGACCGGAAGCGGCTGGCGGCGATCGCGCCAGATCTCGACCCCGAGCCCGTCGAGCAACGTCTGGCCGCGATCAGCCGCGTGATCGCGGGCGATCCGGCCGCCGGCGCCCTCGCCGAACTCGAACCATCCGACCGCTTTGGGTGGCTGACGGCTCCCTCCTCGACGATCATCCAGAGCTCCGAGGTTCACACCGGTCTGACCCGCGATCCGTCAGCCGAATTAGACAAGCTCTTCGAGAGCCTCGTCCTCTGATCGTGTCCAGACCGCTGCTGTCCGGCGCATTCGAAGCATTCCGCGACCATCCGTCCAGCCCGGCGGTGATCGAGACCGACCGTACCTGGGTGTGGAGCGAACTCAAGGACGAGTTGGAAGCCGTCGCCCGCGAACTCGAGACCGATCCGGATCCGGGCCCGGTCAGAATTCTCCGTCCCTCCGACAGCTCGTTTCTGATCGCCTTTCTCGCCGCCGCTGCGGCCGGCCGGGCGGCCAGCACCCTCCACCAGGATTGGTCCCGGCCAGAGCTGGAAGCGGCGATCGACCAGATCAGCGGGTTCGAGGCAAACCCGGCCGTCCGCGAAGAGGACCCGATCTTCTATATCGGCTTCACATCCGGGACCAGTGGACGCCCCAAGCCCTTCGCCCGCCGCCAGCGGTCCTGGTCGTCGAGCTTCGATCCGGCAGGGAAACTCTTCGGAGTCGAGACGGGGGACCGGGTCTTTCTCCCCGGCTCCCTTCAGCATTCGCATTTCCTCTTCGGGGCGGTGTTCGCACTGAACCGCGGAGCGGCGGTCCGGCTCTTCGAGAGCTTCGACGCCGATCTCCTGGCGCGAGAACTTGCTGCGACGGATCGGGGAGTGGTCTACCTGGTCCCGACCATGCTGCTGGATCTCGACGGGTCCGGAACCGAGTGCTTCGAGGGGGTCCATTCGGTGGTCGTGTCCGGAGCCAAGATGGAGGCACACCACTGGGAGATCGCCCGCCGCATCTTCCCCCACGCCCTGGTCGGCGAGCTCTACGGCGCATCTGAGTTGAGCTTCGTGAGCGTGAACACCGGCGGCGAGGCCGCCGCCGACCCCGGGTACGTCGGCCAGCCGTTCCCCGGGGTCGAGATCGAGATCCGTCCGTCCGGCGACGCCGGGGACGATGAAACTGGCCTGGTCTACGTCCGCAGCCCGTATCTGTTCGACGGGTACATCGAGGGATCGAGCATGAGCTCGCCGGTCGGACCAGATGGCTTCATGACGGTCGGTGACGTCGGCCGCCTGACCGGGCGGGGCCTCTCCCTGGTCGGCCGCGCCTCGAACATGCTGATCACCGGCGGCAAGAACGTCCACCCGGAAGAGGTCGAGGCGCAACTGGGCCGGCACCCAGGGGTGGATGAATGTGTCGTGATCGGCCTCCCCCACCCCCGCTGGGGTGAGGAACTGGTTGCCTTCCTGACCGCCGCCGACGACGCCGACGGCCTGTCCGCCGAGCCGTTGCGGGCGTACTTGAAGGAGCGCGTAGCCTCGTACAAGGTGCCGAAACGGTGGTTCCTGGTCGACGAGATCCCGCGCACGCGGGCGCAGAAGACCGACCGCTCACCGGAACGGCTATTCGACGGCGCGACGGAGATCGTCTGAACCCATCGCCCAGATCGGAAAAGTTGGCAATAGTTGCCAACTTTCCAGACCTCACCCGGGGCGCGCGGCGCTCCGGCAGTCCAGGGCGACCTTGCCGACGCCCGTCCTGCCTTCGACCGCGCGGTGCGCCGCGCTCGCCTCGGTCAGCGGCAGGATCGGCCCCAGGGTCGGGTTCAGCTTGCCCGCCATGTTTAGCTCGAACAGCCCGGCCAACGCGTCGCGCAGCAAAATCGATCCGGGGTGCCCGAGCCAGAGGCCGGAGATGTTCCACCCGTTCTTCAGCATGGCGCCGGTGCTGATCTTCGCCGGGCTACCGCCGGCCACCCCGTAGATGATCGCCCGGCCGCCCGGCCGCAGACGCCGCAGCATCGCCATCAGAGTGTCGCCGCCGATCATGTCGATCACCAGGTCGACCTTGCCGCCTTCGAGCCTGGCTTCGAGTTCTTCCGCAAGCGCGGCGTCGAGATCGGACCGGACCGCCCGGTCAGCACCGAGTTCCAGTACACGATCGGCCTTTTCCTGGCTGCTGGCGATTACGGTGACCTCCCCAGCCCCGCGGTGGCGGGCCAGCTGAACCAGGAGGTGGGTGACCCCGCTGCCGGCGCCACTGACCAGCACACGCTCCCCTGGGGCGAGACCTTCCGACAGTCGCCAGGCGGTTGCGCCCTGGATCACCATCGCCAACGCGACCTGGTCGGAGACCTGGTCGGGTACCGGCGCGACATCCTCGCTGGGGGCGGCGACCAGCTCCGCGTAGCCGCGGCCGTCGAGCAGGGCGACCACGCGGTCGCCGGCCCCGAAGGCGCCATCCGGAGCGGCGGACATAGCCCTGCCGACCACTTCCCAGCCGGGGATCACCGGGAGAGCTTTGCGGCCGAAATACTGCCCCTCCCGGACCAGGACGTCACCGAAGTTGACGCCGGCCGTGTCGACCTCGATCAGGGTTTGACCGGGCTCCGCGACGGGTTCGGGAACCTCCTCGAGGGTCAGAACGGGAGGCCCCCCGAACTCATTGACTCGAATCGCCCGCATCGCCGACGAGGCTACCGTTTTCAGTTCCCGTGGAGCCTCTATTCGAGAAGGCCCGGAAGATCGGCGATGCTGTCGACGGTGGCCGATGGCTCGATTCCAGACTCCGCCACCTTCTCCTCCTGGTATTTGCCGGTCCTGACCTGGACGGCGGCGATCCCGGCGTTTTGGGCACCGCCAATATCGCCTTCGATGTCGTCACCGACCATGATCGCGCGGTCGGCCGCGGCCCCCACGTCGGCCAAGGCCATGCGATAGAAGTCGATCGAGGGCTTGCCGACCACGACCGCCTCGGTCTCGGCCGCGTACTCGAGCGCGGCGGAAAACGCGCCTACGTCGAGTACCAGTCCGTCTTCCCGCTTCCAGTAACGGTTGTGCTGGAGAGCGATCAATTCTGCCCCGTCCATCATCTGACGGAAAGCGTGGCTGAGGGTCTCGGAGGAGAACATCGGCCCCAGGTCGCCGAGCACGATCGCGTCCGCTTTCTGGTCAGTGCCGACCACGTCGATCTCCTCCAGGTCCTCTCGCAGGGACCGGGCGACCATCAGGTTGACCTTCGAGAAACCTTTCTCGCGGCAGTAGCGAACCGCCATCGCAGCCGGGGTGAGCACCTCTTCGTCCTCAACTTCGAAACCAGCTTTGCGGACCCGGGCGATCACCTCCTTGCGGGAGATCGAGGAGGTGTTGGTGACCAACCGGATCCCATCCGCCATCTCGCGCAGACGACTCAGTGCTTCGGGCGCCCCCTCGATCGGGTCGCCCTGTATGTAGAGCACCCCCTCGACATCGAGCAGGATGGCTTCGGGGTTTTCGGGCAGCGCGGCCATGCACAGAATTTATCCCGTCGAGCCGGCCCCCACCCTGTCCCACGGGACAAACCGCGGTCTCACCGGGACGATCGGCCAGTCAGGTGCGGTCGACGAAGAGGATCTGGCTGGCGTTGCCGAAGTGGCCGTGCTCATCGTGAAGGCGGGTGGTGGTGAGGCCACTGCCGTTGGTGTCGACCTCGGTTCGAGACTCGAGCCCGATCCATGCCCCGACCGGCTCTCTCAGCAGGGCAACGTTCAGGTCGCAGTTGATGAACAGATACTCGCCCCAGCCGACCGGATGGGCGACACCGTTGCCGAAATCGGCTGCGGCGACGGCACGCTGAGCGGCACTCAGAGCCTCGCCGGCGACCAGCGGGTAGTCGAGCCGGATCCAGACCATTCCTTTCGTGCCGATCCGGTCGGGACCGCCCTCGATCGCCACAACAGTGTTGGCGGTGCGGTGGAAGGCTTCTCTTTCACCCGCCGCCCAGAGCTTCTGTTCGACCGGGCGCCCCTGCTCCGGGCCGGCGAACCGCGGCTCGGGCACCTTGACCTCGTCCGGCAGGTCCACCTCACCCCGGCGGATCAAAATCGCGCGGCCCTCGATCAGGGTTCGCCCTCCCGCGTCGATCGCAACCGAGACCACTCGCTGACGCCGGCCGGGCTTGACGGTCTCGGCCCGAACCTCGAGGCCACCGAGCGTGACCGGTCCGTTGAAGGCGAGTGAGATCGAAGCGAGGCGCAGGTCATCGTCGGCCCCGAGAAGTTCGGCGGCCCTGGCAAGCAGCCCGGCCGGAGCCCCGCCGTGAGCGGCGTCCTCCTGCCAGGGACCGCGGGCGAGCCCGGTCAGTTCATAACGACCTTTCCCCTCGAGGGGTAGCGCGATTGCGACGTGATCGGGCTTGATTTCCACCCCGCGAACCCTACCCGTACTCTTTAGCCATGCCGATCACCGAAAAGGTCACCTTGCATGCCCTGCCACCCTCGCATCCGTGCAAGACGGTGGGTGCCGCACTCGATTACAAGGGAATCGAGTATGAGTGGGTGAACCTCGATTTCGGCAAGCACAACGAGCAGATCGCCGAGCTCTACGGCGAGGGTAGGACCCGCGTTCCGGGCCTGACCATCGGCGAGGAGCGGATCCACGGCTCGACCAACATCTTGAAGCGCTTGGAGGAACTGGCGCCCGAGAATCCGCTCTACCCGGAGGGCATCGCCGATCAGGTGCGGGAGGCGGAACTCTGGGGCGACGGTGAGCTGCAGGACTTCGGGCGGCGCATCCCCTGGGGTGCCCTCTACTTCCGGCCGGAGAAACTCGGCCGCATGAACGGGATCGATGAGCTCGATCCGGCCGGGACCGATTTCGCGATGAAGTTCACCCGCGGCACCTGGAAGTACCACAACATCACTTCGGTCCAACTCGCCCAGGATCTCGAGCGCCTGCCCGGGATCGTCGACGAGATCCAGGAGATGGCTGACCGGGGCCTGCTCGACGGCGAGCAGCCGACCGCCGCGGATTTCCAGATCGGAGCTTCGGTCTGGGTAATCGCCACGGTCTCCGATGTCCGTCCCGTCTTCGACGGCAGCGCCGCGATCCGGGTAGCGGAACGCCACTTCGGTGGGATCCCGGAGTTGGTCCCGGCCGGCGCCTTTCCCGCCGGCTGGCTCAGGCCGCTCAGCTGACCTTCAGCGGCGTCTGATCCGGATCCTGATTCCGTCACCGTAGGAGCGTGCGCCCCGGGCGGCGGCCCGGAACCAGAGCAGCCTCGGCCTGCGACTGGCGGCTCGCCCAGCGCGGACCGTTATGCGCCGGGTGATCGCCCGGCCGCGGCCGAGCCGCCGCACCTTGCGGCAACGAGTCCGGGCACGGTTCCATTTCGCCTTGCGGGTGCAGACCCGAACCTTCGCGGCCTTACGACGTCCGTGGTTGCGGACCGTCACCCGCACTGTCCGACGCTGACCGGGCGCGAGCCTCAGCCGGGAGGGGGTCGCCTTGACCACGAGGATCGCCGGTTCCGGCCGGTCGACTTCCGTCCGCAACGGCTCGTCTACTTGACGCGAATACAGCCGACCCAGGTTGGCGTCGGCCTCGGAATCGTCGAACCATGAATAGCGGATGAACCCGAACCGATCGTCCGTCTCGCTGGGCTCCGGCGGGAGGGTGAAGACCGGACCGGCCGCGCCGTAGGAGTGAGCGTCACCCGAGCAGCGCATCGGACTGGTTTCCGGCGGCTGGTCCATGTCCTCGTAGAACGTCGACCGGGTCAGCCCACCGGGCGCCCCGACCGTTCTCGTCACGTTCGTGACTAACCCCGAATCGCCGCTGACCTGCTCCCAGTCGGCCGGCCCCGGAGCAAGCTCGTCCCGTTGACCGTCGATCGTCACCCCGATCGGGTTACTCGAGTTTCGGTAGGTCGACCGCCGGACCTGGCCGGAGAGATCCATCGCCGAAACCACCGGGCCGGTCTCCCTGGTGGATGTCCCTAAGAAGGTGCGGGTTTCGAGCATTCCCTCGTAGAAGAGGTAGTCGCGCTGAGCGTACGCCTCGGCATCGACGCTGATCGCCGAACGGATCGCCCGCACGGGACCGTCGATGTCTGCGATCACGCCGCCCGGCCCCTGGCTCAACGCCAGCTCGCTTCGGGCACAGCCGGGCATTCCAAGGTTGAGCTTGTCGCCGTCGAGGATGTCGCTGTCTGACCGGTTGCCGGCGGCGATCCCGAGGTGATCCAACATCCAGCGCCCGGGCATCTCGGTGTCGTAGCGACTGGTGATCACGTTCGAGTCCTCCGGGTTGGCGGGGGACCCTTTCGGGTCGAGCGGGATCCCTTCGAAGTCGTACCCGGACCGATAGCTCCCGTTGAGCTTCGGGCTGAACTTGCGTTCGTAGTCCACCATGTGCTCGCCAGCGTCCGGAGCCAGCGTGCCGTCGGATCGGAACAAATAGATATAGGCGGCCCGGCCGGGGTCGAGCGGATCGGTGACCGTCACCGAGGTCCGGGAGGCCGGATCCACGCCCTCGGGAGCAGGTCGGTCACCGGCCGGCAGACCGGCATCCCAGGCCATCATCGCGATCTCGTCGTCAGCGTCCAGTCGTGGGTCACCCGCGGTGCCGGGGATCGGTGACCCGCTGCCCGGATTCCCGGGGGCGGTCGCCGTCTGAGCTACACCATCCGCTTCCGTCCAGGTATCGGGGTCGGCATAGGCCATCGTCTTGAATTGGTCCTCGTCCATGTTCCGCTGGCTGACTGGGCGCAAGTCGATCATCTTGCGTTCATCGACCTGCACCGGTATCTGGAACCAGCCGGTCGGCACCCGGCTCCAGCCTTCGAACCAGGCGAAGGCGACCACCCTTCCGGGCCGCGCCCCGAGCAATCGCGGGGTCTCGCCGCCGGTCATCACAACCGGTTGAACATCCCGGCTCTCCGGAAGATCCGCTCTCGCGGTTCCGGCGTAACAGAACGCTGCCACGAGAATGCTGGCAGCAAGAAACTTCAGTTCCCTGGCCATACACCGGGGCTACCCGATCAGAACAAAAGAAACCAGCGGCCGGGACCCCCGGCGGCGTCAGCCCGAGGCAGGCTCGGTGGCCGGGCTGTTCTGGTCGGCAGGTCGGACCCGGGGAGCGACCACGAAAAAGATGATCACGAAGCCGATCGCCGCGGCAATCGCGTTGAAGCGGAAGGCGATATGAAGGCCGCTGATCAGGCCGCTGGCCGAAGCGAACAGGGTCGTGGTCAGCGCCAGACCGACCGAACCACCGGCGACCTGGAACATGTAGATGATCCCGCCGGCCAGGCTGGACCGGGACTCGTCGACCGCGGTCACCCCGATCGTCGTCGCGGATGAGTAAAAGAGCCCGACCCCGATCCCGAGCACGACCATGCCGGGGATGATGCCGCCGATCGACCCGCTCTCCTTGACCCCGAACGAGATCAGCAACGGACCGAGCGCGATGCAGGCCGCGCCCAGCGTGACGATCAACCGTCCACCCACGCGGTTGTAGAGCGGGCCGGCGATGAATGAGGTCAGCGCGAAAATGGCCATGAACGGCAACAGTCCGAGGCCGGACTCGAAGGCTGATAACCCACCCAGCTTCTGCAGGTACTGCGGGATGTAGAACAGCGCCGAGAAGAAGGTCGCAGACATGAAGAGGATCGCCAGGCAGGCTGCTGTGAAAGCGGTGTTGCTCATCACATCGCGCGGAACCAGGGCATGCGCACCCGCCCGTCGCTCGATCACTCCAAACAGTGAGATGAGGAGCACCGAGACGAAGACCGAGATCACGATCCGCGGGTCCCCCCAGCCGAGGTCGACGACCTGGTCCAAGGCGATCATGAAGATGACCAGCCCCAGGGAGATCGTGGCAATGCCGCCGTAATCGATCTTGCGGTCATCGGTCACCGGCCGCGGCTGATGGATCAACTTCCAGACCGCCAGGATGGCGACCAGGCAGATCGGGATGTTCAGGTAGAGGATCGCCCGCCAGGAAACGAACTCGGTCAAGGCCCCGCCGAGCATCGGGCCGAGGGCGTTGCCGATCCCGGCCACACCGAGGATCAGCCCGCCGGCCAGGCCCGCCTTCTCTTCCGGCAGTTCGGCGAAAGTCATACCGAGGACCGCGGGCCAGATCAGCGCCCCGCCGATTCCCATCGCGGCCCGGGCAATGATCAGCCAGGCCTCGGTCTGGGCGACAGCCGCGGCCAGCGAGGCGAACAGGAAGATCCCGGCCCCGACGAAGAAAGCCTCACGGCGCCCGAAGAGATCGGCCAGCCTGCCGCCGGTCACGATCAAGACACCGAAGACCAGGGCATAGGCGTTCACCACCCATTGGACGGTGGTGACGCTGGTGTCGAAGTCCTTTTCGATCGCCGGCAGGGCCACGTTCATCGCGGTGATGTCGTTGGCGATGATGAACACCCCCAACGCCATCGCCCCCAAAGCGAGGTAGGTCGAACGAGTCACCCCTCCACCTTATGCCGGTGGGACGCATTACTCAACTTTTTCTCCGATTGCACGCCCTTGTTGCGACCGTCTGATCGCCCGGCTGACTAGGGTGAGGACATGACAGATGCAGACCAAAGTGAGGAAACCGGCGAGTCGATTACTGCGGCCGGGCTGGCGCAGCTCAAGGAGGAGCTGGAAGAACTCGAGGGCCCGGCCCGAGAGAGGATCGCCGAGCGGCTCAAGGTCGCGCGCGAACTCGGTGACCTGAAGGAGAACGCCGAGTACCACATCGCGAAGGAAGATCAGGCCCACCTGGAGACAAAGATTCAGCGCCTGCGCGAGCGGGAGAAGAACGCGGTCGTGGTCGACGTGGAGCAGGGCGGCGACGTCTTCACTTTCGGCCGGACCGCCGAAGTGACCGATGATTCCGGACGCGACCACAAGTGGACGCTGGTCGGTTCGACCGAGGCGAACCTGGCCGAGGGGCGACTCAGTGCGGAATCGCCGGTCGGGCAGGCGCTGCGCAACCGGAAGGTCGGAGAAGCGGTGAAGATCGCCACCCCGAAGGGCGAGCGAACCTTCACCATCAACTCCGTCAGCTGAGTCAGATCACTCGTTGGACGCCGTATCCTTCGCCAATGGCCGATAAGAACTCGAAAGCGAAGAAAGCCGGCATGGCCATCGGCCTGGCCGGCCGGGCCTGGGAGTACGGCAAGCGGGTTGACTGGCCCGCGGTCTGGATGCGGGCCCGCTGGCTGACCCACCACACGCAGCGCCTCTATAACAACCTGACTCCCGCCGAACGCAAGGAGTTCCTCGATCTGGTCGTCCCGACCAAGAGCTCGAAGCTCGTCGCCAAGGAAGACCGTTCCCGGGTCACCGAACTGGTCTCCAAGGCCTTCACCGGCAAGTAGCCCCGGTTCTCTCCGGAGGCATTCCGGCGGGTTCCCGCCCATGACGCCGCAACTCGGCCGCTAAACGGGGTTTGAAGCGGTACAGCTGGGCGACGGCCAGTCGATACGTCACAGGAGGAGACCAAGCTGCCAGCCGTTTTCAAGGGGAATTTCGGGGAGCGCGAAGCCCGCAGACTGATCTGCCGGGCCGGCTTCGGGCCGCGCCCGGGCGAGGAAAATGCGCTGGCCGCCATGGGCTTGCGGAAAGCGGTGCACTCGCTGACCCGGCCTTCCGGCAAGGCGCGGCTCAGCGGACCGGCGCCGGTTGACCAAAACGGCCTGGCGATCGCTCCGGCCGACGCGGCCGGCCATGATCACCTCTGGTGGCTGGACCGCATGGTCCGCTCCGACCAGCAACTGGTTGAGCGGATGACCTTGATCTTCCACGACTGGTTCGCCACGCTCGGACCGAAGGTGTCGAACCAGCGGCTGATGCTGGATCAGTCGAATCTGTTCCGGCGCAACTGTTTCGGGTCGTTCCTCACCCTCTTCACCCGGGTCACGGTCGACCCGGCGATGTTGATCACGCTCGACGGCCAGAAGAACCGGCGGGGACGGCCCAACGAGAACTACGCCAGAGAGATGATGGAGCTGTTCTCGCTCGGCGCGCGCCGCGGCTACACCGAAGTGGACGTGAGGCAGATGGCTCGGGCGTTGACCGGCTGGACGAACCGCTACAGCGACCAGTTCGGTGTCTACGACTTCCACTTCGAACCGAAACTCCATGATTCCGGTCGCAAGATCGTGTTCGGGAAGAGCGGGAAGTGGGGCTGGCGCGACGCTCCTCGTCTCTGCGTGCGGAACCCGAAACATCCTTCTTTCTTCATCGGGAAGTTGTGGAGCTATTTCGTCTCCCGGCCGCCGGAAAGGGCGACTCGGGAAAGGCTCGAGGGCATCTACCGCAAGTCCGGCTGGAAAATCCGGCCGGTGGTCGAGGCGATTCTGCTGAGCCCGGAGTTTTATGCAGACGATCCGATGGTCAAGCCGCCGACCGTTTATCTCGCCTCGATGCTGCGGGCGCGCCGGCGCGGAATCGACACGACAGCCTGGGTTCGGCTGTGCGAGCGGGCCGGCCAGCGCCTGTTCAGTCCACCCGACGTTGCCGGCTGGGATGACAGCCGCTGGCTCGATACGGCCCGCATGCAGGCCCGCTGGGAAATGACCAACGCGGTGATCAGGCCGGCGGTGGCAGCGCTCGAGCGACCCTATCCACCAACCGAGACGACGGCGGACGCCTTGGAGAAATCGATCGCTGCCTGGGGCCACCCGAAGCTCGAGTCAGGAGAGCTTGATGAGATGACGGATTTCGCCACCCGCACCGCCGCCCTCGCCGGCCAGCCCGGTGAATATTCGAACTTCCGCCGGCTCCGGCAGGCAGGTCTACAGCAGCTGATCGGGGTCAGTTCAGGGATGGTGATGATGTGAGCGGTGCGTCTCGCAACGCCTGCGGCTGCGGCGAGTACACCCGCAGCCAGATGCTCCACGCCGCCGCGGCCGAGGCCGGCAAGGGACTGCCTCAGATCGAGTCGGGCATGCCCGAACCCGCCGGAACTGGCCTGACCCGCCGCTCGTTACTGCTGCGCGGCGCCGGGCTCGCCCTCGCGGTCTATGGCACGAAGCTGTCTTTGCCGGCACTCGACCAGGGCATTGCCGCCGCCCCGGCGCCGAAGCGGGTGCTGGTTTCGATCTTTCTCGACGGGGGCCTCGACGTGATGAGCCTGCTCGCGCCGACTGGCGACTCGCGGTATCGCAAGTTGCGGCCGAACCTCGCGCTGAAGACCTCGGAGACCCTGCCTTTCGGCGAGGACCGGCGCCTGCGCTGGCATCCGGCCGCGGCCCAACTCGCTCGGCTACACCGCGAAGGCAAGGTCACGGTCTTTCCCGCGATCGGTTATAGCGGCCCCGACCAGTCCCACTTCACCTCGCGCCACTTCTACGAGATCGGGGAGATCGAGGTCGGCGCCCGCACAGGCTGGCTCGGCCGCTACCTCGACGTCACCGGTACCGCGGACAACCCGATGCAGGGTCTCTCGCTCGAGAAGGCGCTCTCCCCCACCTTGGCCACCGCGTCCAATCCGGTCGCCACGCTGAGCTCGGCCGGCGGCTATGAACTCAGCTCGCCCGCTGGGGACCCGGTAAAGACAGAGCTTTTCAACAGCTTCGAGCGCATGGGCGCGTTGCCGGCCACCAGCGCCGGGCTGCGCCAGCTGCGCGGCGCGACCACGCAGACCGCCCAGCTGCGGCGAGAGTTGCCGGCCTTGGAGACGACCGGAGACGGCGACTATCCCGGCAGCGCGATGGCCGCCCGGCTTCGGCTCTTGGCCGGGTACCTCGACCTCGGTCTGCCGATCCGGGTTGCCTCGCTTGTCGGCTCCGGCGGCTACGACACGCACGCCGGCCAGGCAGCCACCCTGAAGGGCAACATCCGGTCGACTTCCGACGCGATCTTCGCCTTCCAGCGCGACCTCGAACGCCGTGGCATCGCCGACCGAGTGCTTGTCCACGTCTGGAGCGAATTCGGCCGCCGCCCGGCTGAGAACGGCTCCGCCGGCACCGACCACGGGGCCGCCGGGATCGGGTTGGTGATCGGCAGCCGCGCCTCCGGCACGATGGCCGGGGAGTTCCCGGGGCTGAACCGACTCGACCGGCTCGGGAACCTGCGTCATACCAGCGATTTCCGCGGGCTGTACTGCGGCCTGCTCGAGCAATGGTTCGATCAGGATCCGGAGCCGATCATCCCTGGGGCTTCCGCCTTCAAACGCCCGCGAGTGGTTCGGTGAAGCGGCCGCTGCTGATCGGCCTGGCCTCAGCTCTGCTCGCGACCGGACTGGCGGGGTCGGCGCCCGGCCTGGCGGCCACCGACAAGGGCGAGACCTGCGCCAAGGTCCGGCACTCGAAGATCGTCTGGGTCAAGGTCAAGCGCAAGGGCAAGATCGTCAAGGTCAAGCGCAAGAAGGTCTGGTGGACCTGCGATCCCTACGAGGCCGCGGGGCCACCCCGGCTCGGCGTGGTCGCTCGCGAGTTCAGGCTCACCTTCACCCGGCCTTACGTCAAGTCAGGGAAGCTGATCTTGGAACTAAACAACCAGGGAGAGGACGTCCACAATCTGCGGATCGCCCGTGGTTCAGGCGGGCCAGCGCTGACCAGGGTGGATGACACTCTCCCTCGTCAGCAGAAGACGATCCAGGTCGCCCTGAAACCGGGCACGTATCGCCTTTGGTGTGCCTTGCCAAGCCACGCCAGGCTGGGCATGAAGACGCGTCTCAAGGTAGTCGCACCGAATCGCTAGACAGTGGCCCCGGTATGGTCAGGGCTGCTTTGAGTCCTCGCGTCCCGATCGTCACCGAAGTCCGCTCGACCGAAAACCTCACACCGCACATGATCCGCATCGTGCTCGGGGCGGACGAGTTACGCGGGTTCCCGGTGGGGGAGTTCACAGACCACTACGTGAAGCTTCAGCTCCCACCCCCCGGCGCGAGCTACCGGGTGCCGTTCGACCCCGCCGAGGTCCGCCAGGACCTGCCGAAGGATCAGTGGCACCGGCAACGCACCTACACGGTTCGCGACGCCGACCCTGAGGCCGGCACGATCACCATCGATTTCATCACCCACGGTTCGGGCCTGGCCGGCCCATGGGCCGAGGCCGCCCGCCCTGGTGACCGGGTCCAGCTGGTCGGCCCTGGCGGCGCCTACGCCCCGGACCCAAAGGCCGACTGGCATCTGCTGGCCGGCGACGAAGCCGTGATCCCGGCGATCGCCGTCGCTTTGCCACGCATACCGGCCGGGGTGCCGGCCTTCGTGGTCCTCGAGATCGAAGACGAAATCGAGCAGCGTGGCCTCGAAACGAGGGCCGGTCTCTCGACCAAGGCCGACCTGAGGCTCACCTGGATCCATCGCGACGGAGCAGGCCACACCGACGAGCCGCGGATCCTCAACCTGATCGAGTCCCTGGACCTACCCGAAGGCCACGGCCAGGCCTTCGTTCACGGCGAGGCCGGCATGGTCCGCGAAGTACGCCGCCACCTGGCCAACGAACGCGCGATGGACCTCGACCAGCTTTCCGCCACCGGCTACTGGAAGTACCGCCGCACCGAGGAAGGCTGGCGAGAGGACAAGCCGGAATGGAAGCGGCTGGCGGAACAGGATCTGGATCGCACCCTGTAACACCGGTCGGAGTCACGGCGTCGTGCGGGAGTGTCCGAAAAAAGATGGATAGCGAGCGAAGCGAGATCTTTTTTCGGACACTCCCGTGCCGCGCCTCACTACTCCGGGTGGGCGAGTTTTTCGGCTTGGCGTTCCGGGGTTATCCGGACCACTTTGCGGGCGAGGCCGAGTTTTTCCATTGCCTTGATCACCCAGGCGCTGGGGTCGAGTTCCCACTTCTTCAGGCCGTGGTTGGCCGAGCGCGGAAAGGCGTGGTGATTGTGGTGCCAGGCCTCGCCGAGTGAGGGCAGCGCCAGCCAGAAGACGTTTGTCGATTCGTCTTCCACGTCGAACCGGCGCGAGCCGAGGAAATGGCAGACCGAGTTGATCGACCAGGTGATGTGGTGGACGAAGAAGACACGGACCAGGCCTCCCCACAGGAATCCACCCGCGGCGCCGGCCAAGGTGCCGGTCACGAGATAGCCGATGCCGGCCGGGATCAGCAATCCGAGCACCACCCAGAGCACGAACCAGTCGCTGATGAACTTCATCCCCCGGTCCTCGTACAGATCCCGCGCGTACTTTCTCTGGTCGGCCTTGCCATGCTCGGTGAAGGTCCAGCCGACGTGGGCGTGGAAGAGCCCCTGAAAGACCCCCTTGACCCCGCCGTCGTGGCCGACGTGGGGACTGTGGGGATCACCCTCCTGATCGGTGTGGGCGTGGTGCTTGCGGTGGTCGGCGACCCAGGTCGTCACTGGGCCCTGCACCGCCATCGAGCCGAGGATCGCGAAGAGGTACTCGACCGGCTTGAAGGTCTGGAAGGACCGGTGGGTCAGCAGCCGGTGAAATCCGACGGTGATGCCCAGCGCGGTGACCAGGTACATGCCGACCATGATGATCAGGTCGGCGGGAGTGACGATCCGATTCCAGAACAGGATGATCGCCGCGATCGTGGCGAGGAAGGGGATCACCACGGCGAAGAGGTTGACGACCTTGTCCAGGGTCGGCATTTCGTGCTGGGTCATGCCGTAAATCTATGTTGATGACACGAGTATTTCTTGGCTCAGATCGAATCCATCTGCCGTAATTGTTATAAACATTCTTATAAGAACTACGCGTCAAGAACCCTGGCGGGACCTGGAACCGGAAGTTGCCGACGTAATCGAGCCGGAGCTTGCCGGGATCGCCGACGAGATCCTGAACGCGATCGGGCAGGAGATCCCCGAGTACGCCCGACCGCTGGAAGGCTCGTTCGGGCGGGCCGTGCACCGCGGAGTCGACGAGGCGCTCGGCCAGTTCATGGGCTTGATCCGTGAACCGGACCGGGACCGGCGCTCGAGTCGCAAGGTCTACGTGATCCTCGGCCGCGGCGAATATCGCCAGGGCCGGCCGCTCGACTCGTTGCAGTCGGCCTATCGGATCGGCGCCCGCATCGCCTGGCGGCGGATCGCCGCGGCCAGCCTCGAGGCGGGCTTGGACGGCAAGACGCTGAGCCTGCTGGCCGAGTCGATCTTCGTCTACATCGACGAACTCTCGGCCGACTCGACGGAGGGTTACGCCGAAGCGCAGTTCAAGCAGCAAGGAGCGCGACTGAGGAGAGAGCGCGAGCTTGTCACGCTGATGCTCCGCGAACCCTCGCCGAATCCCGAAGAACTTCAGGCGGCCGCCCGGATGGCCGCCTGGCAGATCCCCAAAAGCCTGGCGGCGGTTGCCTGCCATGAACGCGACCTGGCCGAGGTCACCCGAGTCCTCCCCATCGGTGTGATCTCGGCCACGGTCGACGGTTACGGCTGTATCGCCATCCCCGACCCTGGAGGCCCAGGGCGTCACCGACAGATCAGCGCCCAGTTCACCGGGCGACCCAGCGCCATGGGTTCGAGGGTTGCACCCGGCCGGCTGGGAGAGTCCTGGCAGTTGGCTCGGGTCGCTTTCGATGCCGCGACTTCCGGAACGTTGCCGGCCGACCGTCTGATCCGGGCCGAGGACCACCTCGTCGATCTTGCCCTCTTCCGCAGCCGCGACCTGATCGCTCGGCTTCGAGAGCAGACTCTGGCCCCGGTCGAGGACCTCACCCCCAAAGCTCAGGCCCGCATGGCCGAGACCGCGCTTGCCTATGTGGAGAATTCCGGCAACGCGGCCGAGATGGCCCGCAGCCTGAACATCCATCCCCAGACCGCCCGCTACCGGATCGCCCGCCTGCGAGAGCTGTTCGGGGATGACCTCGACCGGCCCGACCGGCGTCTCGCCCTCGAACTTTCGCTGCGCTCCGGCCACAACCCTGACCGGTCCGTTTCCGGTTAGATTCTGTGCGCCGTTCGGTTTCCCTGAATGGATTTTCCTAACCCCGGGTAGGGAGAGAAAAACGGGGCACAGGCAAAGGAGAAGTGCAGATTGACTCGATTGGCAGCAGGTCGGACGACCCATCTTGAACCAGAAGAGATCGCAACCGAAACACTGCGGCTATTCGACCAGGGCGGGGATCCCAGCATTCGTCAGCTCGCGACAGCGCTCAACGTCACGCCGTCGGCGATCTATCACCATTACGGCTCGCGGGCCGAAATCGTCCAGGCCGCCGTCGAACTCGTCTGGACCGAGGTGCTGACCCAGACCACGCTCGAGGTCGGCAATCCATTCGAGGCGGACCCGGTCGAGGTGTTGACCACGGTCGGACTGTTCGCCCGACGCGGCTTCCTCAAGCACTACGCGATCACGCCCTACATGTCGGCGATCCCCCAATCCGATGAGCTCTCGGCCGGCGGCATGGCCCTGTTCGCCAACGTGTTCGAGCGACTCGGAGTGAGTGGTGACGCGGCCGGTGACGCCTTCCACTACTACGCCAGTTACTGCTTCGGCAACGCGCTCTACGCCGCGAGCCGGCTGATCGCCAACAAGATGCTCGGCGCCGAGCATCCCAGCCACAAGACTCTGGAAGAGCTGCGCCGGGCCGCCGGGGTGACGGACACCTCGAACGAAAAGACGAGGGCCGCGATGGACGCGATCCTCGATCTTTCCGAGAGCGACCCGGAACGCGACGAGAAGCTCTTCGTGCTCGGCTTGAGGCAAATCCTCGAAGGGTTCGCCAAAGTCTGAGGCCAGAGGGGCCTTAGAGTTCAGGGCATGCCACTAGTCAGAACCGAGCGGGACGGCCCGATGGCCGTGATCACGCTCGACTCGCCGCCACTCAACCTTTTCGACCGTGCGATGACCACGGAGCTGATCGCTGCGGTCGACCAGATCCAGGACGACCCGCCCCGGGGTCTGCTGATCCGGGCCGAGGGCAAGGTCGTGTCCGGCGGGGTCAACGTCCAGGAGTTCAAGGGCCTTACAGAAGCCGAGGGCATCCGGCTCTGGGAGCAGTTGCTGGGCCTGGTCGACCGGGTCGAAGGACTGCCCTTCCCCGTCGTGTTCGCCGCCCACGGCCTGACCCTGACCGCCGCCTTCGAACTTTCGCTCGCCTGCGACCTGATCATCGCTTCCGAATCTGCCCAGTTCGGGCTGGTCGAGATCGTGGTCGGGCTGACCCCTTCTATGGGCGGGCCACAGCGCCTGGCCGAGCGAGCCGGTTCCGGCCGAGCCCGCCAATTGGTGATGACCGGTGAGCTCTTCGACGCGGGTACTCTGGAGCGGTGGAACGTGGTCAACGAAGTCAAGCCCGACGACGACCTCGACGCCTATACGCGGAGCCTCACCGCACGCCTGGCGAACGGGCCGACCCTTGCGCACGCCATGACCAAGCGAATCGTCCGGGCCTGGAGGGATGACGGCATGGCCGGCGCAGATCGGGTGACCCGGCGCGACGCGGCGGCGCTTTTCGAGACCGATGACCTCAAGAATGCGGTCGATTCCTTCCTCGAGAACGGTCCGGGCAAGGCAACTTACGAGGGTCGCTGACCCAAATGAAATCGAGATGCACTCCGACCGCCGGATGGCGCCGTGAACGTGCATCTCGACCGCGATGAAACCGCAGGCGTGGCTAGGATGCGGTGATGGCGGAGACGGCCCCGGCCGGAGACACCAATTCCCGGAGGAAGATGTGGATCACGCTGATCGCGATGACGGTCAGCTCGGCGATGATCCTGGTCGATCAGACCTCGGTGCCGCTGGCCATCCCGCATGCGATGCAGGACCTCGGGGGGAACCCGTCGATCGGGTCCTGGATCCTGACCGCGAACATGCTGCCGTTGGCGGCCTTCATGGTGCTGGGCGGTCGGCTCGGGGACATCTTCGGCCTGCGGAAGATCTTCCTGGTCGGTGCGGTCATATTCGCCGCATCGTCGGCCCTGGCCGGCTTCGCGCAAGACGTTCCCTGGATCATCACCGCCCGAGCGATCCAGGGAGCCGGCGCGGCCTTGATGATGCCGACCGCGGTGGCGATCGTCAGCGCCACCTTCCCCCGCGAGGAGAAAGGCAAGGCGCTCGGCCTCCTGGCCGGTTTCGCCGCCTTCGCGGCCGCGCTCGGCCCGGTGATCGGCGGGGGGCTCGCCTCGCTCGATTGGCGGCTGGTCTTCCTCGTCAACACCCCGCTGGCGATCATCACCGTCCTGCTCACCCTCAACGCTACCCAGCCGCTAAAGCTGAACGACGACGCCTCACGAAACCTCGATCTGCCCGGAGTCACGGTTTTCTCGATCGGCATCGTCGGCATCGTCTACGGCCTGAGCCAGGCTGCCGAACTAGGGATCGGTAGCGCGCAGGTTCTCGTCCCGCTGGGCATCGCAGTCCTCGCCTTCGTCGGGTTTTGGTTTGTCGAGAGGCGCAGCGCCAACCCGATGATCGAGTTCCGTCTCTTCCGCCACCTCAACTTCCTCGCCTCCAACATCAGCCAGTTCCTCGCCGGGATGATCGAACTCGGCACGGCATATCTGCTGCCCTATTTCCTGCTGATGATGATCGGGCTCTCACCGATCGCCGCCGGTATCGCCCTGATCCCGGCGACCGTGCCGATCATGCTCGCCGGCCCGCTGGCGGGCAAGATGTTCGACCGGGTCGGTGGCCGGATTCCGTTGGTCACCGGATTCCTGGTCCTGGCGGCGTCCGGCATCGCCTTCGCCCTCGCCGTAAGTCACCGCGAGTACATCTATCTGCTGCCGGGGCTGATCTTGCAGGGCATCGGGTTGGGCATGGTGCTGACCGTCAACGACCCGACCGGGCTCGATTCGGTGCCGCCCGAGGATCAGGGACAGGCGGCCGGGGTGATCAACACGAGCGAGCAGCTCGGCGGGGCGGTCGGCATCGCCGTGCTCTCGGCGGTCCTGATCAGCGACTCGATCCACCGGACCAACGAGCAGCTCGCAGCGAAGGGGATCCATCCGACCGCGGCCCAAACCGAGGAGTGGAAGGGCTTTATCCAGAAGATCAACGCGGAAGGGCTCGGCAACATCGACATCTCGAAGCAGTCGGAGACGATCCGCTTCGCCCTGACCGACGTCCTGAACGCCCACGTCGCCGGATACGAGGCGGTCTTCTACACGACGGCCGGAATCGCGCTGCTCGGAGCCCTCTTTTGCTTCTTCCTGGTTCGCAAGTCCGATCGAGTCGAAGAAGGAAGGATCTTCGTCCGACGCTCTCGCTGGGTCACCTCGAACACTGGCCGAACCCCGGCGGTAACGAAGCACCCGCCGATGGCCGAATAAATTCCGCCCCCGCCCCGCCCCGAGCAGCCAAACAGCCAAAGCGGCGTACGCAAGCAGCCAAAGGCGAACGCAAGCAGCCAAAGGCGAACGCGAGCGGATCGAGACACCACTTTTCGTTCTATACGACCTAATTTCGGCGTCTCGATGAGTCCGGCAACAGCCCGTGTCCGTTCCGGGTTTCGCGATCACCGGTGCTCGCGATTACCGGC
>Ga0182738_1001127_pt1 | contig 34247 bp, 10 predicted proteins | sample eDN5th30CBELigMG_FD_128876 | JGI IMG/M metagenome (GOLD analysis project Ga0182738, IMG submission 128876) | Enriched Miracle-Growth compost microbial communities from Emeryville, California, USA - eDNA 5th pass 30_C BE-Lig MG (version 2)... ...
ATTTGTTTTGACAAGGGGGATTGCAAAGGTAAGACCCTTGGTTAAACTCATCTTGATATGGGTAAGGACAACCTGATAAGCATGAACCATTGAGATATTTGTAATCATTGGGAGAAGGACATCCTACAGTCGAATTTGCGCTATTAGTACTGTTATTAGGATCAGAGTGGCCATCGCAGTAGAGGATATCATCTTCAAATCGAATGTACTCAGGTTCGCAAGAATCGATACAATTATTATCCAAAGTGTTGAGGTATTTGCTAGGACAAGGAGGAGAGCAGAAATAGGATCCATTGTGCCACTCATCTCTGTATGGGGAAGGACAGCTTGATAAACATGAACCATTTGGGTATTTGAATTCATAGATTGAAGGACATCCAACGGTTGAGTTGGTACTATTTGTACTATTGTTAGGATGAGAGTGACCATCGCAATAGAGAATGTCATCTTCAAATCGAACAAATTCAGGCTCACAGGTGCTCACACATGCCTTAGTTGAGATATCAAAGTATCCGTTCGGGCAAGGAGCATCACAAAAATAAGATCCATCTCGCCATTCTTCTCTGTATGGGGAAGGACAGCTTGATAAACATGAACCATTAGAATATTTAAAAGCATAGATATTAGGGCATCCTGTAGTTGAATTCGTGCTGTTTGTCCCATTAGTGTGATTCGAGTGACCTTCACAATAAAGGATACCATCTTCCATTCGGATATATTCAGGTTCACAGGAGTCAATACAGATTTCTTGGAATGCATCAAAATATTTATTTGTACAAGGAGGATAGCAGAAGTAAGATCCATCATGCCATTCATCTCGATGTGGGTAAGGACAACTTGACAGGCATGACCCATTGGGATACTTGAAATCATAGATGTTAGGGCATCCTGTGGTCGAGTTGGTACTATTGGTGCCGTTATTAGGATTGGTAGCATTGGAATGACCAGTACAGTAGAGAAGATCTTCCTCAAATTCAATAAATTCAGGTTCACAGATGCTAACACAAGATTCCTTCAAGATATCAAAGTATTGATTTGAGCAAGGAGGATAACAGAAGTAGGATCCATTCTGCCACTCATCTCTGTATGGGAAAGGACAGGTGGGCAAGCATGAGCCATTAGCGTATTTGAAGTCATAAATATTGGGGCATCCTGTTGTAGAGTTGGTGCTATTAGTGCCATTGTTGGGATTGGAGTGACCATCGCAGTAAAGGATATCATCATCAAATCTAATGTATTCAGGTTCACAAGAGTTCAAGCAGCTCTCTCTCAAGATGTCGTAATATCTTCCAGGACAAGGAGGATAACAGAAGTAAGATCCATTCTGCCACTCATTTCTATGTGGAGAAGGGCAACTTGATAAGCAAGAACCATTTGGATACTTGAAATCATAGATGTCAGGACATCCTGAAGTTGAGTTTGTGCTATTTGTACCGTTATTTGAACCATCGCAGTAGAGAATATCACCATCAAAGCGGATATATTCAGCCTCACAAGTGCCAACACAAACCTGACCCAAGGTATCAAAGTATCCAAAAGAACATGGAGGATAGCAGAAGTACGACTCATCATGCCATTCATCTCTTCGTGGAGGAGGACAACTCGATAAGCAAGAACCATTGGGATACTTGAAATCAAAGATATTAGGGCAACCTGTGGTCGAATTGGTACTATTCGTGCTGTTATTAGGGTTTGTAGAATTGGACTGGCCAGCGCAATACAAAATATCCTGGTCAAATTGAACGTATTCGGGCTCACAGGTGCTAGCACAAGATTCTTTCAAGAGATCAAAGTATTGATTTGGGCAAGGAGGATTACAGAAGTAAGACCCATTATGCCACTCTTCCCTGTATGGGAAAGGACAGGTGGGCAAACATGATCCATTGAGATATTTGAAGTCATAAATATTGGGACACCCTGTTGTTGTATTGGTACTATTTGTGCTATTGTTGGGATCAGTGTGACTCTCACAGTAGAGGATATCGTCTTCAAACCTGACATATTCAGGTGGGCATGAACCAACACAAGCTTTAGTCAAGACACTCCAATATCCATGGGAGCAAGGGGCATAGCAGAAGTAAGATCCATTAGACCATTCATCTCTGCGTGGGTAGGGACAGCTTGATAAGCAAGAACCATTAGGATACTTGAAATCATAAATTGAAGGACATCCGGTTGTTGAGTTCGTCGAATTTGTACCATTGTTAGAGTCTGAATGGCTTTCACAGTAAAGGATATCTTCTTCGAATCTAACGTACTCAGGCTCACAAGAATCAACACAGGTCTCTTTCACAGCGTCAAAGTATCTATTCGGGCAAGGAGGATAACAGAAATATGATCCATTGTGCCACTCATCGCTGTAAGGATATGGACAGCTTGGCAAGCATGAGCCATTGGGGTACTTGAAGTCGTAAATCGAGGGACATCCAGTGGTCGAATTCGTGCTATTAGTACCATTGTTTGAACCGGATTCTCCATCACAGTAAAGGATATCATCATCATCAAATATAATGTATTCAGGTTCACAAGCATCAACACAGCTCTCTCTCAAGAGGTCGAAGTATCTGCCAGGACAAGGGGGATAGCAGAAGTAAGACCCATTATTCCACTCATCTCTTCGGGGTGGAGGACAACTTGATAAGCATGAACCATTGGGATATTTAAAGTCCCAAATAGAAGGACACCCTGTGGTTGAATTGGTGCTATTAGTACCATTATTATTGTGATCGGATTCTCCATCGCAGTAAAGGATATCATCTTCAAATCGAATAAATTCAGGCTCGCAAGCATCAACACAGGTCTCTCTTAAGATGTCGAAGTATCGACCAGGACAAGGGGCAGAACAGAAATAGGATCCATTGTACCAATCACTTCTGTAAGGAGAGTTGCAAGTCGATAGACATGAACCGTTGGGATATTTAAAGTCATAGACACTTGGACATCCTGCAGTTGAATTGGTATTATTCGTACCATTATTATTGGGATCACTGTGACCATCGCAATAAATAAAATTGTCCTCGTATCGAACAAATTCATTCTCACAAGTGTCAACACATGCCCCACTTGGTGAGTCCAAGTACCTATTCAGGCAAGGAGAATTGCAGAAATGGGAGCCATAGTAAGATTCACCTCTGTATGGGTCCTCACAGCTTGACAAGCACGACCCATTTGGATATTTAAAGTCCAAGGCAGAAGGACATCCAATTCTGACCTCGCATTCGACAATGTCACCGGGAACTCGAATGCCGTCAAGATCGCACGAGTCAAGACATATATCTTTGACAGAGTCATAATACCTGTCAGGGCAAGGAGGATAACAGAAATAAGAGTTCACGTGCCATTCATCCCTGTATGGGAGAGGACAGGTTGGTAAGCAAGAGCCATTTGGGTATTTAAAGTCAAAAATAGAGTCACAACCATTTGTGAAGTTCGTGATGGAGTCCTCACCATCACAATAGGGGACATTATTTTCCACTCGAACGTATAAAGGTTCACAGGTTCTCACACAATCTTTGGTCAAGTTGTTCAAGTACCCTTGAGGACAGGGAAGGTTGCAGAAGCTTCCTTGATCGTGGAACTCCTCAATATAGGGGTCAGAACACTCCCATAAACAAGATCCATTTTGGTACTTGAATAAATAACTTTCATCGCAGCTCTGGTGGCTTGGGCTTGTGAAGTTCACATCCTCACAAAACTTGTATACAGCCTCCATCCGTATCGAAAAGAAGTCTGGGCAATAATCCAAACAACTTCCATCTGACCAGAGATAGTCGTCTGGAGAGCATGGATAATCACACCAATTTTCACCTTCTCTTCTCTGCACCAAAGGAGCATCACAGGTAGGAGAACAAGTATAATTCCAGAGCATAAAGCTTCCAGGAGGGCAGCCATATTCGCAGATTCTCACAAAATCTGCACGATCTCCCAAAATTTTGTTGCTCTTTATCACAGATGGCCAGGTGTTGCAACTATCTTCAGCATTGCAGGTTCCGTCAAAGTCAAGGGTATAGCCAGGATTACATAACAAGCACTGATTGCTGCCATCTCCTGAACAAAAGACGCAATTAGCCGCGCATTGGATGCATTGGTCTCCATCAAAGTTGTAATTCCATTTACATTGATAACATTCAGAACTTGATGGGCCAAAGCAGTCTTGGCATGCGGCATTGCACCTAAAGCAGTAGTTTCCTTCGCTGTAGTAGCCTGTTGGACAGCCTGTCTTGCCATTGTCTTCAGATCCTGAGGAGGTACCTTTTGCCAATGTATCAGTAAGAACAAGAGCAGAACTTGTTCTTGGACTATAAGACACAAATCTTGGAGTTAAACTCACGTCCTTGATGGCAAAGCTGACTTCTGGGGAACTCGACAGGTCCCAAGCTAAGGAGATGGTCACAGAGCTTGATGAATGATCAAAACTTCCGACAAGGCGAGTATCTAGATCGTTTTCTCTGCCACTGCAAGAGCTTCTCTTGTCTGAATCACCAACCTTTTCGATTGTGAAGGATTTTAAGGTGGATCCATCCACTTTCAAGGTCAGCGTGTCCTGGTTGTCCTTCCAGCCTCCGATCATCTTGACTCCAATCTCATAATAGATGATGTTGTGACCGGAGAGGTTTTGATATGTACGGGAAAAAGAACCTTGAGAGCTGACAACTCCAGACCCTCCAAGGACTGGGGTCCCAAATCCGCACCAGCCGATCTTGACGTTAGGAGAAATCAGGCCTTCTGTAGTCCACTCATTCGCCATCATCGTCAAATCACCGAGATTAAAGCCGCCATAGAGGTCTCTGATTGTAAGCCCTAATGGAGAATTAAGAATTGAAAGAAGGGGAAAGGACAATACCAAACTCAGTTGGAGGTAAAAAAATACTCTGCACTACTGTGCATAGTAGAATCAAGGTTATCAAAGTTTTCAGCATACTGATATCAAAACTGAATTAATTAGTTATTAAACTCAAAACTCCCTTGATTTATTTTTAAGGAAACTAATTAACTTTAAAAATTTTCCAAATCCACTGGCTCTTTCATTGAGCCAAATCAACCTTGATTCAAGCCTCAGAAAATCTATTTTTCGTGAATTTCAACCCCTTTCTAACAAATTTATCTCGATTTCCTCTCTCATCCAAAACGGCAAAGTATTCTTCTTATCTTTAAAAAAAATAAAAGCCCTTTTAATTTTATCATTTACAAACGATCTAAAACATGCTAATAAACAATACCCTTCGTCATTTGGCCTCTGAAACCCATCATCTCAGTTATGCAATCTCTTCAAAACTGAAGCAAATATCGATCGAAGCATCGCATAATGGAAAATCATAAATTAAACAAAAAAGTAAATCTTCAGTTTTTAATCCCTCAAAATTCCTTTCAATCAAAACACTTTAACTCGAAAGAGATGCCAGAAATCTATTAATTTCCCAGACTCTCGAGAACTTATTCTCAAGTTCAACTGGACATTTAAGTGAAGAATCCAATTCAAGTTCTTTTTGGGTCACTCCTGATGAAAATTAAAATTTTAATTTACTGAGGTAATTATTTTGTCTCGTCTGGTTTTTGTTTGCTCAGAAATCTCTAATTTAAAACGGGCAGAAATCATCCCCAAATTAGATTTACGTTTATTAAATAAAAAACTAAGGTCAGTCAAGAACTACTAAAATTAAACTTCAATTTAGGGTGACGAAAGCAGCCTTTAACAATATTGAAATTGAGACTTATCTTGAATAAGTTTATTGTTTTAAAGTTTCTTCTTGCTGAGAAATGCATTCATTCACTTGTCGAGAAAATGTGCAGATTTAAGACATTACTATTCAAGCCCAAGACTCGTGATTTGCAAGAAAAAGGACCGCACTTCCGCAGTTTTACAAGCTCTTTGTTAAATTTTGGAAACAAAATTTTGGTGTGTCTTTGTTAAGCTTTGAAAATTTTCAAGGTGAATCATTAAACTTAGAGAGTTGATGGGCATTTATGGATATTAATTAAAAAAAGAAAGTATCTTTCAATTAATTTGAGAAATGAAGCCAGTTATATTGGAAACAATATCTGTTCAAACAATCTGGGGAAAAGCCTCGCTCCTTTTATTCCTAAATTTAGGCTTTGAAGAAAACCAAGGCTAAATGAAAAGAAGTTATAGTTAGACATCAAAAGACTCAATATTAAATTCGGAAAAAGGTGAGACTTGCATTGAAAAATTTGATCCTTTGTAATTTGACAGGGATATGAAATTTCATTATCCGAGTTAAAACTTAGTAGTTTGTTGAGAGAGGAGAGGGAGTTTTATCTTTAATCTCTCTGATTGAAACACTTTCAACCTTCAATTAAACTTGTAAACTCTCGGAATTTTTACTTGATTCAGGCTTGTCAAATGAGAAATGCCAAGCCGACTTGCCACTGGGTCAAAGCGGAAGAGCCATCCACATTTTGAAGAAGTCTAGTCCAGTATTCAAATGAAACAAACTGAATGTTCAACTTTTTCCAAGGGTTTTAATTCTTCTTTTCAAAGCTTTTCATCAACCGAAAAACAAACGCACAAAAATGAGAAGAAAATTTGCAGATCCTTGGACCAAGTTTTGAAGACCCAAGATTTCCAAGTAAAAATGAAATCTAAAAATTTTGAGAAGTTTTTTTCCTGAAAGAATCCTTGAAATCCTCATTTGAGAAGGACAAAAAATTCCTGAAATGTGAAGTAAGGAGGGGAGTCTGTGTTCGAAAAAGAGTTTTTCATTTCATAAAAACACGACCTAAATCACATTGTCATATAATGAGTTTGAGTAATATTTTTCTTTGAATAAGCAAACAAACAAGACTTTTCATCTATGCTAAGTTTTCATCATTTCAAATTGGGAAAATAAAAATAAATTTTTTTATCAAAATCAAAAAATATCACGAGTTTTCATTAGAATTTAATTTTTCCAAGGAGAAACTTTTTACATAATATTTTTCATAATACCTCGGAATGACACTGGTTTTGCATTCTCAAGTTCATTCACTCCTTTAGACTTTCCAGTTTTAGCTTGAATTTTAACTTTTTTCGGATCTGGACCTTATCCTGCTCCAAGTCAATTTTGATGGTAAGGTGAAAAGCCTCTGTCCTGCTCACTACTTTCGAGAGGCTGAATTCTTGAATTCTCAGTGGGTTGGATTCTTGAAACTTCACCAAGAATGGATGTTCCCTCATCCTTTTTCTGATTTTGGGGTCCAGTTGTTTTGTCAACACTTTCTTCTACCTTGTAATTTTTAGCTCGATCAAGGGACACAACTTTGCGTGATGCCCGCTTGAGCTCATATATCAAGACAGCCGATGCAGCAATAATACCAGCTGCGCCAACGACTCCGATTATGACAATGAGAACAGTTTTTTTGGAGGATGACTTCGTAGATTCAACTTCCAGAAGGACAAGGAGGGTTGCAGAAATAGGTCCCGTTACGCCCCTCATCTTTGTATGGAGAAGAGCAGCTGGAGAGACAAGAACCATTCAGATACTTGTAATCAAAAATAGACTCACAACCATTTGTGGAATTTGTTTTGACAAAATAAAAGAGTACCAAACTGAGTTGGAGGTACAAACTGACTGTGCGCTATGGAGCATAAGATAATAAAAGTTATCAAAGCTTGAAGCAATCTGATATCCAGATTGATTAATTCTGGACTAAATTCTCAATTGCTAGTGCCCCTTTAAAGACAGCTCTTGAAATTTATTCATTTATCCTCTCCATCCATTCTTTCTCTCAATTTTGACTCAAATCTTGAAAAACCTCTCTCAAGGTTAACTTCTGACTCTCCAAATCCAACAAACCTGACTCTCAACTCTCCATTGCGTCCCCTTCCTTTTGAGCTTGACAACATCTTCCAAATTTTGAAAATATAAGATAAAAATAGTACTTTTTTCTCATATAAAAATGGTAGAAAGCCAGCTGAGTCAACAAAATTATTCTAGTATCGGCTCCATAAATTCGCTTCAATGAGAAAATTTTCTCACCCAAAGTCATTGGAGAATCGAAAACTCCTTTCTATTATCGTACCTTTTTAAAGTCTCAAAGAAAAAACGTTATTGAGAATTCAAAAATTTATTTGTTCTTTCTCCCTGCTTGGTCCATATCCATTTTCGTAGATAATTCCAATTAAAAAAAAACTCAAGTTATTGAACTCTCAATTTATGTACTTCAACATTTAAACGCCAATTAAAATTTTCAATGAAGGGTTGCACAGCCTGAAAAACAATGTTTTATATTTGTTTTTCAAAAAGCAACACAAACGAGTGATCACATGAAAAGAAAGTCTAGGACTTCATTCATTTCAGAACTCTCTAAAGGTTAGTTTTTAAAGACATTTGCCTTTTAGAGAATTTGAAATTTTTATCATTATCATCGAAGGTTTAGACCCATATCTTTCAACAGTGTCTGAGGTTTGAGGTTGTATTTTATGATGAATTTGCGGTAATTAAGCTTAGAAAGTGAATAGCACATTTCGAGTCAATTGACTGAGAAGGAAGTAAAATAAACTTTTTATTTATTACAAAAAAAACTTTATAAATGAGCAAGACTCAATAAAAACCGTTTCTGAACACAACTCGATTGATTCGAGCAAAAAGTGAAACTCTCCCGTAGATATTGGAATTTTTGTAATTCATGAAAACATGAAACTGAGAGGGTCTGTCAGTGAGTGGATTTCTTTGAAGTTGAAACTAGCAGAAATTCGGTCGGAAGATCCTGGAATCATTTATTTTTCGTCTCCTTTCCAGTTTTTCTTCGTTCATAAAGAGTTTTCATGAAAGTGAAGAGTCTTGAGAAAAAAATAGAGAAAAAAATATTTTCAAAACAGCCATTTCACAGTTTTATTATTAATGTTTAACCCATCGAGAATCCAAACTTAGATTTATAATTTAGCTTCAAAAGACCAGAATCTCAGCCTCTTCACTTGGTTTCCCCTAAGGCCATTGAAGCTCATTTGATCCTCCAAAGATTAATCTGACTTCAAAAGAAAATGAAAAAAAATTCTTTTTGTACTCTTGAGGAGCCGCTCAAAAGCAACTGCTATTTTAGGAAGAAAAGATTTGAATTTAAGCTTGTTAAGACCAATTGATTTAATTTGATTGATTCTATAAATTGCGATTCTAATTAAGTGAATTTAGCAAAAAGTCTCTGTCTCATCAAAGACTTTATCCAAACACAACTTGTGATTTTTTGCCAATGAAAAGCCCTTTCAAAAATCTGAATATTCAAGTTCATCTTTTTTTTTTTTTCCATTGAGAGTCATAATTCCACATTCCCTGAGTCGCTCATAAGAAAGTCAATTAAAATTTTGAGTGAAAATAAATCACCAAAAATAGTATTTAAGTAATTTTCGAATTAAAATTTCCTCGATAAGCAAAGAAACAATTTTTAAGGGATTGTTTCTGGATTCACGAACTCTCTCACTCAATTTTATCAGGGAGAAATTCTTCATTACCGATCTATGCCTCTAAGCTCCATCGACATTTTGTTGAAAAAATATTTGAGAAATTCATCAACAAGCTTTTTCAATTTCAATTTCAATTTCAGAAGGTTCTCAATCAATGAAATTCAACCTTTCTAAAAAAAAGTAATAAGGATCTCGGTCAAATATTCTTTTTTGACAGCCCTGAGACTTGAAATTAAAACGTATCTTACATGGTTTGTTTGAAAATGATTTATTTACAAATTATTTTTAGTTGAGATGAATTGTCCTAATTTTAAATCAAATTAAAATGCTTCGAATCCAAACTTTAGCAATTGATTTTCCACAGGTTAAAAAATTTATAGATAAAATTCCTTAAAAAAAAGATTTGATCGCCCAGCTCTTTGGTGAGTAAACCCTCTTGAAAAGAGAATTTTCAACAAAACTCAAGAATGAATCTCATCCAAAGCCTAAACTTTCCTTTCTTTAGTCATATGTCGGACGAGACATGGAAATGAGAAAGCAAACTGAAGCTTTTTTCGATTTAAATATTTCAAGAAATAGCTCAGTCTTTCTTTTCAATAAAGATAATGAAATAAATTTTGGAAAATTCAAATTGTAATCATTTATATCATCAAAAAATTTTCCAAGCTTTTAACAAAATTCGGGGGAAATTTTTTTTCATTGTTTTTCAGAATTCATGATCCATGATCATCTCACAAAAATATCACCATGATCAAATAGTTCAACTTTATGATTTCCATAAAAAAATTTCAGTTCGATCCAGGATTGAGGGTTGCGGAATTTTTTGGAACATTTTTTTTTTCTAAAGCCAAAATTGAGGAAAATAAAAAAAACATCCCTTTCAAAAAAATTCGTTCTCCAAAGAGCAAATTTGTTTTTTCTAAAAGCATGAACATTTCAAATCTCAGAACAGAGAAAAAAAAATTTTGATTTCTTGGAAATCATCTTCTCAGCAAATCCATGATAAAGTTCTAGATCAGACAATTGGGGCATATCTCGGCGTTTCTACAAAAAAAATAATGATAATGTCCTTTTTGCAATGATTCAATATTTTTGAGAATATGAAAAAGAGTTTCAAATACGAGAATTATTTTGGATTACACCTAGTAAAAAATTCGCCTTTGAAAAATAAACAACAGTCTAATGAGAACATCAAGAGGAGGAGAAGAAAAAATGAAAGTTATTGCTTGGTGAAATTGGAAAAAACAATCGAAAAAAATCCTCATCCTATAAATGGAAAAAATCTTTGTAATTCAGACCCAAAGAGATCAATTTTATTTAGAACGCATAAATAGACGATGATCTTTATCATTAGATCTCATCACATATCATAAGTTTCATAATTCATATTTAATATTGAATATTTAAGAATATTTAATAATATTTATCCTTGAGCTTTTCAAGGCTTATATTTGTTAATCATATATATCAAATACAGAAAATAAAAATAATTCTTCTCACAAAAATAATAAAAAATTTTTCATATCTAATCTTTCATAAAAAATTTTCGTTCATTCATTTATTTTCTAATTATAAACATTATCTATCAATAGAGGCCTTATTCATCAATTCCTTCCATGATTTCATTTAATGACACTGGTTTCCCATTTTTAACTTCTTCATCCAATCCTTGAGCTTTTCTTCTCATTTGCTTCAATTTCTCTTGGGCTAAAGCCTTAGCTCTTTGCCTTGCAACTTCTTGATCCTGCTCCAAGTGAGCTGGGACTGTGGGAAGTTTCATATCATGAATTCTTGAATTGTCATCAAGAATGCCTATTTCTTCATCTCTTTTCTTCTCTTGAATTTCAGCATTTCCTTCAACACTATATTCTTTAGCTCTCTTGAGATCGACAACTTGCATTGATTTTCTTTTCAGCTTAAATCTGTAAACAGCAAAGGCGATGATAGCAAGAGCGACGGCAGCGATTGCGATGATAACTATAAGAACGACAATCTTAGATGAGGAAGACGATAATGCCGATGATTTTTTGGAGTCAGTACTACTATCTGAATCATCATCAGGAGTTATCACACTGAATTTAGAATTGAGAACAGCGATACCATCAAGGTCCAAGTCCTTGGATTCTGCAGCAGCTTCGAGTTTTTCATTCATTGTTTGTGCTTTTGCCTTGTTGGTAGCAATTGATTCGGTATCAGAAGAATCAGACGTCAATTCAACCTTCGATTGAATAATTGTTGAACCTTCTGTGATTGAAATGATAATAATTTGAGAAGGATCAACACCCAAGAGATTTGCAAGGAGGTTGATGAATTTGATGAGGTAATTCAATGAGTTGAAATCAGTCAGAGTGATGTCATATCTGATGTAGATTTCAATAGTCACAGTGTAAGATTCAGTTGAGTTAGTGGGAGGATTTGTTTCAGTCGTATCTTCAACACAAAGTTGGAAATTACCAATCATTTCAACGGTGTATCCTGTTGAGCAGCCAGATGAACAGCTACCATCTGGATATAAAGCACCATCGAGACCACAAGGGAAGGTACAGGATGCGTTCAGACTAGGAGTAAACTCGGCGGGACAGGTCACATTACAGCTATAATCTTCAAAGAGGAAAGATCCAGTGGGGCAGTATCCTGAGGGACTTGTGCAGTCTGTCGTGGCACTTCCATCGGCGGCATAATCAATAGTACAGTCAGAGGAATTTGATGATGATGTTTCGCAGATAGCAATACCTTCCTCGAATTGGATTGATTCAGGCTCGCAGCTGTCAACGCATGCCTCGCTTGATGTATCAAAGTATCCATTGGGGCAAGGAGCATTACAGAAGTAGGATCCATCTTGTAATTCCTCTTTGTATGGGTAAGGGCAAGTCGACAAGCATGATCCGTTCTCATATTTGAAGTCATAAATATTGGGGCATCCAGTGGTAGAGTTAGTGCTATTGGTGCCATTGTTTGAGTCGGATTCGGGGTCGCAGTAGTGAATATCGTAAACAATTCTGACATTTTGAGATTCACATGTGTCGAGACAAACCATATTAACGGCGTCAAAGTATCTGTTTTGACAAGGAGGATGACATAAGTTGACTCCTTCATAATACTCGTCTCTGTAGGGGTAATCGCAACTTGGCATGCATGAATCATTAACATATTTAAAGCCAGAACCAGCAGGACAGTCCTCGTTAGTCGCTTGATCATCACAATAAAGGATATCACCTTCAACCCAAATAGAATCAGGTTGGCATGTGTCAACACATCTCTTCTCCAAGGTATGGAAGTAATATCCAGAAGTACAAGGGGCATCACAGAAATAACCTTCTTGAGTCAATGTTGCATTGAATGGCTCGGGGCAGCTTGAGAGGCATGAACCATTGAAATATCTAAAATCATATTTCCAGGGGCAGGAATTTGTAGAGTTAGTGCCATTGTTGGGATTTGTAGAATTGGATTGATCTTCACAGTACAAAATATCCTCTTCAAATCTGATGTACTCGGGCTCACAACTATCAACACAAGACTCGCTCAAAACACTAAAGTATCCATGAGAGCAGGGAGGATTGCAGAAATATGATCCATCACGCCATTCGTCTCTATGTGGGTAAGGGCAGCTTGATAAACATGATCCATTGGGATACTTAAAGTCCCACACAGAAGGGCATCCAGCTGTAGAGTTAGTGCTATTTGTGCCATTGTTAGGATCGGAGTGACCATCGCAATACAAAATATCGTCTTCGAGTCTGATATACTCAGGCTCACAGTTAGCAACACAAGACCCACTCAAAGTATCAAAGTATCCAGAAGAGCAGGGAAGATTACAGAGGTATGATCCATTATCCCATTCTTCTTTGCGTGGGTAAGGACAACTTGAAAGGCATGATCCGTTGGGATACTTGAAATCATAAATGTTAGGACATCCGGTGGTCGAGTTAGTGCTATTAGTGCCGTTATTCGGATCAGAGTGGCCATCACAATAGAGAATATCATTGAACCGAACATATTCTGGCTCACAAGTTTCAATACAAGTCTCTGTCAAGGTATCAAAGTAGCGATGAGGACAAGGAGGATAGCAGAAATATGATCCATCATGCCATTCATCTCTATGTGGGTAAGGGCAGCTTGATAGACATGATCCATTGGGATACTTGAATTCCCAAACAGAAGGACATCCAGCTGTAGAGTTAGTGCTATTAGTACCATTGTTAGGGTCTGAATGGCCATCGCAGTAAAGGATATCGTCTTCGAATCGAACGTATTCAGGTTCGCAGGCATCAATACAAGCCTGATTCAAAGTGTTAAAGTATCCTTGAGAGCAAGGAGGATAACAGAAGTAAGATCCATTAGACCACTCATCTCTGCGTGGGTAGGGACAGCTCGATAAGCAAGAACCATTAGGATACTTGAAGTCATAAATTGAAGGGCATCCAGCTGTTGAGTTAGTAGAATTTGTACCATTGTTAGGGTCTGAATGGCCTTCACAGTAAAGGATATCATCTTCAAATCTCACGTACTCAGGCTCACAAGAATCAACACAGACCTCTTTCACAGCATCAAAGTACCTGTTCGGGCAAGGGGGATAGCAGAAGTAAGATCCATTAGACCACTCATCTCTGCGTGGATAGGGGCAGCTTGACAAGCATGAGCCATTGGGATACTTAAAGTCCCACACAGAAGGGCATCCTGTTGTAGAGTTGGTGCTATTTGTGCCGTTATTAGGATCGGAATGGCCATCGCAGTAAAGAATATCATCATCAAATCTAATGTATTCAGGTTCACAGGAGTTCACGCAGCTCTCTCTCAAGAAGTCGTAATATCTTCCAGGGCAAGGAGGGTAGCAGAAGTAAGATCCATTGTGCCACTCATCTCTGTGTGGATAAGGACAGCTTGACAAGCATGATCCGTTTGGATATTTAAAATCAAAGATATTAGGACATCCGGTAGTTGAATTAGTGCTATTAGTCCCGTTATTTGAACCATCGCAGTAGAGAATGTCATCTTCAAAGCGAATATACTCGGCTTCACAAGTACGAACACAGACCTGATTCAATGTATCAAAGTAACCAAGAGGGCAAGGGGGTAAACAGAAATATGATCCATCGCGCCATTCGTCCCTCCTTGGGTAAGGACAACTTGATATGCATGAGCCATTTGGATACTTGAAATCATAGATGTTAGGGCATCCGGTGGTCGAATTAGTACTATTGGTTCTATTGTTATTATTGGATTGACCCTCACAGTACAGAATATCATCCTCAAATCGAACGAATTCGGGTTCGCAAGAATCAACACATCTCTCATTCAAGATGTCGAAATATTTGGTAGGGCATGGAGGATAGCAGAAATATGATCCATTGTGCCATTCATCTCTGTGTGGGTAAGGGCAGCTTGAGAGGCACGAGCCGTTGGGGTACTTGAAGTCGTATACATTAGGACATCCTGTGGTCGAATTAGTACTGTTGGCACCATTATTAGGATCAGAATGACCATCACAATACAAAATATCGTCTTCGAATCTCACGTATTCAGGTTGACATGAGTTCACACAAGAGTCTTTTTCAATGTCAAAATACCCGAGAGGACAAGGGGGATAGCAGAAATAAGATCCATCATGCCACTCGTCTCTACGTGGGTAGGGGCAATTTGGTAAACATGAACCATTAGGGTATTTAAAGTCAAAGATATTAGGACATCCAGTTGTAGAGTTGGTGCTATTTGTGCCATTATTAGGATCAGAGTGACCAGTACAGTAGAGAATATCTTCTTCGAATAGAATAAATTCAGGTTCACAGGAGTTCACGCAAACATCTTCCAAGGTGTCATAATACTTACCGGGGCAAGGAGGATAGCAGAAATATGATCCGTTGTGCCACTCATCTCTGTGAGGGTAAGGACAACTGGGCAAGCATGAGCCATTTGGATATTTAAAGTCATATATTGAGGGGCATCCTGCAGTTGAGTTGGTGCTATTTGTGCCATTGTTTGCACCAGATTGGCCTTCACAGTAAAGGATGTCATCTACAAATCGAATGAACTCAGGTTCGCAAGAGTCAACACAGGCCTCTTTCAAGATATCAAAATATCCAAGAGGGCAAGGAGGATAGCAGAAATATGATCCGTTGCGCCATTCATCCCTGTAAGGATAGGGGCATCTTGGCAAGCACGAACCGTTAGGATATTTGAATTCATAAAGAGAAGGACATCCAATGGTTGAGTTTGTGCTGTTAGTGCCGTTATTGGGATCAGAATGGCCATCGCAGTAAAGAATATCGACTTCGAATCGGACATATTCAGGATTGCATGAGTTTACACAAGAGTCTCTCTCAGTATCAAAGTATCCAAGAGGGCAGGGAGGATAACAGAAGTAAGATCCATTGTGCCATTCATCTCTGCGTGGGTAAGGGCAACTTACCAAGCATGAGCCGTTGGGGTATTTAAAATCGTAGATTGAAGGACATCCAGTGGTGGAGTTGGTACTGTTGGTATTATTGTTAGGGTCAGAATAACCATCACAATAAACAATATCATCTTCAATTCGAATATATTCAGGCTGGCATGAGTTCATACAAGAATCTTTTTCAATGTCAAAGTATCCGAGAGGACAGGGAGGATAACAGAAATATGATCCATTGTGCCATTCATCTCGATGTGGATAGGGGCAGCTTGGCAAGCACGAGCCGTTGGGATATTTAAAATCGTAGATTGAAGGACATCCAGCGGTTGAGTTTGTACTGTTAGTGCCATTATTAGGATCCGAATGACCATCACAGTAGAGAATATCATCTTCGAATCTCACATATTCAGGCTGGCATGAGCTCACACAAGATTCTGCTTCAGTCTCAAAATATCCAAGTGGGCAGGGAGGGTAGCAGAAGTAAGATCCATCGTGCCATTCATCTCTGTGAGGGTAGGGGCAACTTGGCAAGCACGAGCCATTGGGGTACTTGAAGTCATAAATTGAAGGGCAGCCAGTGGTTGAGTTGCTACTGTTAGTACTGTTATTTGAACCATCACAATACAAAATATCGTCTTCAAATCTCACGTATTCAGGTTGACATGAGTTCATACAAGAGGCTCTTTCAGTGTCAAAGTATCCAAGAGGGCAAGGAGGATAGCAGAAGTAAGATCCATTGTGCCACTCGTCTCTGCGAGGATAGGGGCAACCTGGTAAGCAAGACCCATTAGGATATTTAAAGTCATAAATTGAAGGACATCCAGTTGTCGAATTGGTACTATTTGTGCCGTTATTTGAGCCATCGCAGTAGAGAATATCATCTTCAAAGCGAATATATTCAGGCTCACATGAGCCAACACAAACCTCATTCAAAGAACTCCAGTATCCGCGAGGGCAAGGGGGATAACAGAAATATGATTCATCACGCCATTCCTCTCTGTGTGGGTATGGGCAGCTTGGCAAGCATGAACCATTGGGATACTTGAACTCCCAAACAGAAGGGCATCCAGTTGTAGAGTTGGTACTGTTTGTGCCATTATCAGAGTGTCCGTCACAATAAATAATATCATCAGCAAAACGGATGTATTCAGGTTCACATGAGTTCACACAAACATCTTCCAAGGTGTCATAATATCTACCAGGGCAAGGAGGGAAGCAGAAGTAAGATCCATTGTGCCATTCGTCTCGCTGTGGGTAGGGGCAGCTTGATAAACATGATCCATTAGGATATTTAAAGTCGAAAATAGAAGGGCATCCAGTTGTCGAATTGGTTGAATTAGTACCATTGTTTGAATCTGATTTGCCATCACAAAACAGAATATCATCTTCAAATCTAATATATTCTGGGTCACAATGACGAACACAAACCTGATTCAAGGTATCAAAATATCCAAGAGGGCAAGGAGGATAACAGAAATATGATCCGTTGTACCATTCATCTCTTCGTGGGTAAGGACAACTTGGTAAGCATGAGCCATTTGGATACTTAAAATCAAAGATATTAGGACATCCAGTCGTTGAATTAGTGCTATTAGTACCGTTATTGGAACCAGATACTCCATCGCAGTAGAGAATGTCATCTTCAAAGCGAATATATTCAGGTTCGCATGAGCCAACGCAAACTTCAATCAAAGAACTCCAGTATCCACGGGAGCAAGGAGGATAACAGAAAGATGATCCATCATGCCATTCCTCTCTATGGGGATATGGGCAGCTTGGCAAGCATGAACCATTTGGATACTTAAAATCATTCTTGTCAGGACATCCAGTTGTTGAGTTCGTGTTATTAGTACCATTATTTGAACCATCACAGTAAAGAATATCATCATCAAATCTAATATATTCAGGTTCGCAGGAGTCAACACAAGCTTCTCGCACACTGTCATAGTATCTACCAGGGCAAGGAGGGTAACAGAAATAGGCTCCATCATGCCATTCATCTCTATGAGGGTAGGGGCAGCTTGATAAGCATGATCCATTTGGATACTTGAAATCAAAGATAGAAGGGCATCCAGTTGTTGAGCTAGTACTATTGGTGCCATTATTATGACCATCGCAGTAGAGAATATCATCTTCAAATCTAATATATTCTGGATCACAATGACGAACACAAACTTGATTCAAGCTATCAAAGTATCCACGAGGGCAGGGAGGATAACAGAAGGAGGATCCATCATGCCATTCATCTCTATGAGGGTATGGGCAACTTGGTAAGCAAGAGCCGTTGGGGTACTTGAAATCAAAGATATTAGGGCAACCTGTGGTTGAATTGGTACTGTTGGTTCCGTTATTATAACCATCACAATAGATGATGTCATCATCAAATCTGATGTATTCAGGTCCACAGGTGTTCACACAAACATCTTCCAAGGTATCATAATATCTACCAGGGCAGGGAGGGTAGCAGAAATATGATCCATCATGCCATTCATCTCTATGAGGGTAAGGGCAGCTTGACAAGCATGATCCATTTGGATACTTGAAATCGTAGATGCTAGGACATCCAGTGGTTAAGTTAGTACTGTTGGTGCTATTATTCTGACCATCACAAAACAGGATATCGTCTTCGAATCGAATATATTCTGGATCACAGTGACGAAGACAAACTTGGTTCAAGGTATCGAAGTATCCGCGAGGACAAGGAGGGTAGCAGAAGTAGGATCCATCATGCCATTCATCTCTTCTTGGATAAGGACAGCTGGATAAGCATGAGCCATTTGGATACTTGAAATCAAAGATATTGGGGCAACCTGTGGTTGAATTGGTACTATTGGTTCCATTGTTAGGGTTGGTAGCATTGGAATGACCAGTACAGAACAGAATATCCTGGTCGAATTGAATGTATTCAGGCTCACAAGAGCTAATACAAATTTCTTTCAAGATGTCAAAGTATTGATTAGGGCAAGGGGGATAACAGAAGTAGGATCCATTGTGCCATTCATCTCTGTATGGGAAAGGACAGGTGGGCAAGCACGATCCGTTGGGATATCTGAAATCATAAAGATTGGGACACCCTGTTGTCGAATTAGTGCTATTGGTACCATTACTTGAACCTGACTCTCCATCACAATAAAGGATATCATCATCAAATCGAATCTCTTCGGGTTCGCATGAACCAACACAAGCTTCAGTCAAGACACTCCAATATCCATGGGAGCAAGGAGGATAGCAGAAGTACGATCCATTTTGCCATTCATCTCTGCGTGGATAAGGGCAACTGGGCAAGCATGAGCCGTTGGGGTACTTGAAGTCAAAGATATTAGGACATCCTCCAGTAGTTGAATTAGTGCTATTGTTCGGATCAGAGTGACCATCACAATACAAAATATCATCTTCGAATCTCACATATTCAGGTTGACAGGAGTTCACACAGGCGTCTTTTTCAGTTTCAAAGTATCCAAGAGGGCAGGGAGGATAGCAGAAGGAAGATCCATTGTGCCATTCATCTCTGCGTGGATAAGGGCAATCGGGCAAGCATGAGCCGTTGGGGTACTTGAAGTCAAAGATATTAGGACATCCTGTAGTCGAATTGGTGCTGTTGGTGCTATTATTCTGACCATCACAATAAAGAATATAGTCTTCAAATCGGATATATTCGGGTTCGCAGGAGTTCACACAGACTTCTCTCACAGCATCAAAGTATCTGTTAGGGCAAGGAGGATAACAGAAGTAAGATCCATCGTGCCATTCATCTCTATGTGGATAGGGGCAATTTGAGAGGCATGAGCCGTTGGGATACTTGAAATCATAAATAGAAGGACATCCTGTGGTTGAATTAGTGCTATTGGTACTATTATTCGAGCCATCGCAGTAGAGAATATCATCACCAAAACGGATAAACTCAGGTTCACAAGAGTTAACACAAGCCTCTCTCATATTGTCATAATATCTACCAGGGCAAGGGGGATAACAGAAGTAAGATCCGTTATGCCATTCATCTCTGTGGGGATAGGGGCAACTTGACAAGCATGAGCCATTTGGATACTTGAATTCCCAAACAGAAGGACATCCAGTTGTTGTATTTGTTTGATTGGTACCATTATTTGAGTCTGACTTGCCATCGCAGTAAAGGATATCATCATCAAAACGGATATATTCAGCCTCACAGGCACGGATACAAACTTGGTTCAAGGTATCAAAGTACCCGCGAGGGCAAGGGGGGTAGCAGAAGTAGGCTCCGTCATGCCACTCATCTCTGCGTGGATAAGGACAACTTGATAAGCAAGAACCATTTGGATATTTGAAGTCAAAGATGTTAGGACATCCTGTAGTCGAATTGGTGCTGTTGGTGCCATTATTATGACCATCACAATACAATATATCATCTTCGAATCGGATATATTCAGGTTCGCAGGAGTTTACACAAGCTTCTCTCACACTGTCATAGTATCTACCAGGGCAAGGGGGATAACAGAAGTAGGATCCGTCATGCCATTCATCTCTATGTGGGTAGGGGCAGCTTGATAAACATGATCCATTGGGGTATTTAAAGTCATAGATACTAGGACATCCTGTGGTGGAATTGGTGCTATTGGTGCCATTATTTGAATCTGCCTTGCCATCACAATACAAGATGTCATCTTCGAATCGGATATATTCGGCTTCACAAGTGCGAACACAGACTTGGTTTAAGGGATTAAAATACCCAAGAGGGCAGGGGGAATTACAGAAGTACGACCCATTACGCCACTCATCTCTTCTTGGGAAAGGGCAGCTGGATAAGCATGAGCCATTGGGGTATTTGAAGTCATAGATATTAGGGCATCCTGTGGTGGAATTGGTGCTATTGGTACCATTATTTGAATCTGACTTGCCATCACAGTAAAGGATACCATCTTCAAAGCGGATATATTCGGCTTCGCAGGAGTTCACACAACCTTCTCTCACAGCATCAAAGTATCTGCCAGGACAAGGGGGATAGCAAAAGTAGGATCCATCATGCCATTCATCTCTATGTGGGTAGGGACAGCTTGACAAGCATGATCCGTTTGGGTACTTAAAGTCATAGATATTAGGGCATCCTCCAGTTGTGGTATTTGTTTGATTCGTCCCATTGTTTGAATCTGGTTTGACATCACAATACAAGATATCATTTTCAAATCGGACATACGCAGGCTGGCATGAGTCAATACAGACTTCTCTCACGCCGTCATAGTATCTACCAGGGCAAGGGGCATAGCAGAAATAGGAGTTGACATGCCACTCATCCCTATATGGGAAAGTACAGGTTGGTAAGCAAGAGCCATTAGGGTATTTAAAGTCAAAAATAGACTCGCAACCATCCGTGGAGTTTGTGGTGGAGTTCTGACCATCACAGTAGAGGATATTATCATCAACTCGAGCGTATTCAGGCTCACAAGTTTCAACACAGTCTCTGCTCCAAGGATTAAAATATCCTTCAGCACAGGGGAGATTGCAGAAGCTTCTTTCATCATGGAACTCCGCGACATAAGGGTAGGGACAGTCCCCGAGGCAAGATCCATTTTGATACTTGTATAAATAACTTTCCTCACACCCTTGACTTGAATTTGTGAAAATCAAATCACAAAATCCGTACGAGCCCTCCATTCGGGTTGAATAGCCATCGGGACATCTGGAATAACACAGACCATCTCCCGTTATAAACTGATTGACCCCACAGGGGTAATCACACCAAAGAATCCCATCTTCTCTTCTCTGGATGAGGGGCGCATTACACAAAGAAGAACAGGTATAATTCCAGAGCATAAAGCTTCCAGCAGGACAGACGTCCCCGCAGATGCTCACGTAACCTGTAGGCTCTCCAATTTCGCTGTTCTTCTTGATCACATATGGCGAGGTCTTGCAGGTCTCTCCAGCATTGCATGTTCCGTCAAAGTCAAGGGTATAGCCAGGATTGCACAGCTGGCACTGATTGCTGTTCCCTCCAGAACATATGCCACAGTTAGCAGCGCATTTAACGCACTGGACCCCATCGAAGCCATAACCCCATTTACATTGGTAACATTGGGAGCTTGATGGCCCAAAGCAATCTTGACAGGCCGAATTACACCTCATGCAGTAGAGCCCGTCACTATAGTGGCCTGTTGTACAGTTTGTCTTGCCATTGTCTGAAGATTTTGGGGAGAAAACTGTCACCAATGTATCAGTCAGAGTTAGAAGGACATTATTAGGGTTCTTTCTTGGGCTTTGAGACGTAAATCTGAGGGTTAAGCTGACATCCTTTATTGAAAAGGTGGCATATGAAGCATAACTAAGATCCCAGACCAAAGATATAGTAACAGAACTCGCTGAATGGTAAAAATGTCCAACCAAGCGCGTATCTAAATCAACATTGTTCCCACTACAAGCGTTGGTCTCGTCTGACTCACCTACGTGTTCGATCGCGAACGTTTTCAAGGTCGAGCCATCGACCTTCATGGTCAACATTTGATTATTGTTCATCCAATATCTAAGCATCTTGACTCCAATGTCAAAATAGATAATATTGTGGCTGACCAAATCTTCATATGTTCGAGTCAAGGAACCTTGCTTCTCAAAAATTCCAGGTCCTCCGAGGACAATATTCGAACCACACCAGGAAAGCTTCTCGGTAGGGGGTCGAACCAAGCCTTCTACGTCCCATTGACTAGCTGCCCAGTCCATATCACCTTGATCGGTGCCATAGAGATCTCGAATTGTATAATCTTGAAGAGAATTAGTACTTGAAAGAAGGAGATAAAAGAGTACCAAACTGAGTTGGGGGAACAAACATACTATGCCCTATGGAGCATAGCAGAATAAAAGTTATCAAAACTTTAAGCATTCTGATACCAATATTGGATTAATTCTTTATTTAATTTTCAGCTCCTTTGGCCCTTTAAATAGAAAAATTTAAATCTAAAGATTCACCCTATCCACCCACTCTTTCATTCAACCCCAGCATCTTGATTCCAACCTCAAAAACTCTCCTATTCTAAAAACTGCAACTCTCTAATCCAAACCTTTCTTTCTATTGACGCGAAACTGAGATTCACCTTCTCATTTATGAGAAACTCTTGATCTTGGATAAATAGCGCGCCTTTTTTCTCTTTTGATCTCATATAAAAATAATATTGAAGATGTCACCAACAAAATTCTTTCTCAATTTTGACTCTATAAAAACACCTCACAATTTCATTTTTTATCAAAGTTGACTCAACACCTTGCTTGATTGAGATTGAGAAATGATATGATATCCAGAGGACAAATGATCCATCAATAATTTGTGATCTCATTTCTCATACTCTTCAGTTATGTTTGCTGAGTACCAGACCGTTTTTATTTGAGATTGGTATTTTAAGGCAACGGGATGAAAGAATCCTTTCAGAGGACAATTTGAATTTAATTCATTAAAATCATTGATTCTTGCAACGACTTGAGTGGTTTTTTGTTCCAAAGTATTATTTAAATTAAAGAAATCATTTCAGTCTAGGTTGAGGTTCTGTAATATTAAGAAATGAGCTAAGACGTTGTCTCACTCCAATATATCTTCAAGGAAAGGTTTATTGATTGATATCCCATCCCATTCGTTCAAAAGAATCCTCCAAACAAAATTTTATTGCTTATTAGTTTCAAGATATACCAAATATAGTTACCCAAAAAAATTTTCAATTTCCACGTTTTAAAGAAACTTCTAAATAAAGACTCAATTGTTTAGAACCCCTTACTCAGTACTATATATATCGTTTCGCTAGTTCTAAATACAGTAGTCCTTCGAGAACTCAACTAATCTTTTTCCCTTCTTGCCAAACTTTCAATAATTATTTTCTTTTGGGCAGATTTAGACCACTGCGATTCATCAAAAAAGATTAATGATAATGTTTTCTGTTCTTCCAGGCGAAATTTTAATCACTGGGAAAGCAGAATTGGACTATCGATAAAAGAGTATCAAACATGAGTACGATAAAAGAGAGTACGAAAAGGCAACAAAAATACTTCATCCATTTTTTTAATTTTAACAAAATTTATATAATAACTTGACGGATTAAACCTGAATTAGTGGAGCATAAGAATCATCAAAAGCAGTGGATGGCAAGTTAGACATCTCAGTGTTGAAGCTCATTCTGGAAAACAATTCATTGTTTCAAAAAGAAGGTCGCTTTTGGAAGAATTTATTATGCTATTGAAAATCTTCAAAGCCTGGTGAGAAGTTTATCAAAACAAAAGCCCTCTTACCCATAGTACCTAGAATGCATTGGCGTAGGGAAACAAGAAATCAGCAAAATTTCTGAGGATTTGAACGTGATGAGAAAAAGGATTGCACCAAAAAAGAAAGTGACTTGACGTAAATTGAAAGTGAGGACAAAGTTTGTTTTGAAGACCGTTAGAAAAAAATAAGAAAGTCGTGTGTGATACCCATGGGTGTGATGAAGGAGTTTTGCTTCACAGAGAGTGTAAGGAAGAGATTGAAAGAATAAGGCCAAAGGATGCCACAAAAGATACAAGATAAAAAAAGACCATCCTTCGCTAGATAAATGAATGTTTGTCCTTCTGTATTTATTGAGTTGATGTAGAAGTGTTTCTTAATATCGTAATACCATAGATACACTGGGAAAAAGCTTCAAGCACAATACTTATATTGTTTTTCATTTTGTAAGTAAAATTTTCTGTCTTCATAAAAAGATGTGTAAAATTCGAAGAAAAAAATTCTCATCCTGAAAATTTATTATCAGCAATGACATTCAGTCAGTCTGCTCCTTTTACTCTGAGTTGAATTTGTTCATTCAAGACTAAGTTCTCTTTGATTTTCTTTGTTTATTACATTTTGTTGGCATACATCATTAATCTTTCGAACCACCTTTATTGAATTGTCTCAGAACAACATCTTAACTAAAACATACGCAACTCATCTCTTTGAAACCAGAGTGATCAAGCCATTCATTCATTTTTAAGGAAATTAATTGTGGCGGAGAAATCACCCAAAGTTACATCCAAATAATCAACCCCTTTTCTTTTATTGATCATCCAAATCATTCTTCATCAAGAAGAAGAACCTCTGGGAGAGCCCTTAGACAGCAAACGCATAAGCAGAAAATTATCCACCCTTCTAAAAAGCTATCTCCTAAATTTTAACCTATTTATAGTAGAAAATGAGAGGTAAAATGATTTGAGATGTCGTCTCGGGCGTACAAGTTTTTCACCTTTCTTTCCCACTCAATGTCCTCAGAACTCACACCAAACTTCTAGGTTCCTGTTTCAAGACAAAAGGTTTTCATGATGTTTCATCAGGAGTTAATTATTAAAAAAATGAACAGAATAAAATCAGATTGAGTTCCAAAATTGCATAAAATCGAAATAATTGAATTTGATTGACTCTTTTAATTGGGATTCAAACGAATTTTAGTATCTTCAAATTCTTCATATTCGTTGAAAGAGATTTGAACTGGTCCTGAAGAAAAATGCCTTGTCTTTGGTCTCTAGAAACAGTTCTTTGAGTCAAATCTCTTTGACTCTCTTTTTGATTTTGAGGGTTGACTTGATCAATTTTTTTTGTGCGAAAAAATTTTCGAGTGTGAAGGCGAAAGGCAATTAGATTAGAGAAAAGCTCTACTTTTAAATTGAAATTTGATAGATCAGAAAACCAAATTAATTTCTTTTTTTTTAATTGAATCAACTTTATTCATCAATGCCTTACCCTTTGAATCTTTCGTTGAAGCTCTCAGGATTTCATTTCCAAACACTCTACATTGCAAATCTCCTTGCCTTTCATGTCCATAATCCCTATTTTCATATCAAACAGAAAAACTAAAGCCGAGATTTTAATAAAATTTAATTTTTGCCTCGAAAATTAGATTCAAGAAAAATCGTGTTCCATTTCAAAAACATTTTAATAAATTTCCGTCCAAGAAATTCTTCTAATTTTAAAACTTTGCTAATGATTCATATTCATATGTATAAAAATTTCTCCCAATAATATTATTTTCTTCTATTTTTGGTAGTCCAACCTTATGAGGTTTTTTCTTCAAGACTACTAAAAAAAGGTAATCCCTCAAACTTTGTTGTAAAATTGGCTCATTCTTCTAACTCTCGCAAAGGAATTAGACTGAGTATTTCCAGAAAAAAATTCATTTTCTTCCAGTCATGTCTTGAAGTAGCTCGTTGTGAGAACCAAACTTTTTGAGGTTTAAAGTGGGATCATCTAAATCCTTGTAAAAATTTTGGCCCCAAAAATTTTCTTTTCTCAAAAGATTCAAAAACTTTAGCAGATGAAACGCTAAAATCTCCAAAAATTCTCTCGAGACTCAAATTCCTTTTTCTCTTGCAATTCAAAAAAATTTTTAAGTTGGAAAACTGAGAAAACTTTTTGAGAAATAATTGAGAATTAAGTAACAGGAAACTTTTCAATTATCATATAAGCAAATTAATTTTCTTAAAATTATATTTGCAATATTAAACTAATCTCAAGTTTCATTAAAACTCCAATATAATTTCAATATTCTTTTTCGGAGGAAAGATCAAAACTTAGTTTGTTCAGAGAAAATGTTATTTGACTCTCAAATGTTACTTTCTTAATCGTGATCAATATTTTAATTTCAAAACGATGGAGATATCTAACCTTTTGTGAACTTTGTAGGAGAAAAACTTCAGTCTCTTAAAATCTCGTTCAACTAATTTCTGATCTCAGGAATTATAATTAATTGGAAACTAAGGGAGCTAAAATTTTCTAAATTCAAGCCTAAATAGAAAACATTCAAAAATAACCTTTTTTCTTCGGAAGGACACAGTTTTGAATGAATTATCTTAGAAAGATTCTTCAAAAAGTTCATACTGAGATTTTGATTTTGAGCTTCTCGGGATTTCAAAGTTGTCAGTTTGAGGGAAAAAGCTCACCCATGTCTAATTTTTCTCCTTTGAAAGAGAGGGGATATGCCTTGGATGAGAAAAATACAATAAAAGGTTTCTTTCCCAAGAATAATCATTCTTTTGAAAGAAATATTTTTCCAGAAAAAAATTGGAATTCATTGGATTGTGTTCATAATGTGGAATATTTTACATCATGATTATTTTACTAAGGAAAATTTTTTATGGATTTTTTTTCAAGGAATCACCACCCCAAAAAAAATACTTTTCAGTCGCAAAATCTTCATATCAGCATTTTGAAGTCTTTTCAAAAAGAGATGAATATTTTGACTGGTGACATCTTCCAAAAATAGACAGCTGGCTAAAGGGAATTCTTAGTCAATTTTGTTGACCCTTCATCTTCCTTTATTCCATTTTCTTCAAGACGTTTTTTTCATAAAATTTATTCTTGGAAAAAATTTTGGTTTCTTTGAAGCGAATTTTTTTTTCTCTTTTTTTTCCAGAATCAAATATTGAAAAATATTTTGAGAATTCCTTTTTGTCCAGGTTACTGTTTCAAAAATAAAAGTTTATTTCTCAATGTGGATAGCCTGGAAATTTTGAGAGAGTTCAAATTCTCTGGTGAATACGACTTTTTTATTGAAAATATTCTTTTTTCAATTATAAGAAAAGATTTCTCTCTTTTCAACTTTTCTCAGGTTTGGTTTTGTTGGAGGAAATTATTTTGAAGAATCTCCGAAAAAATCGATTTCGATTTTTTGAAATTGGTTTTTCAAAAGTTTCTTCAGAAACCTGAAAAAAATTCCTTTTTTTCTTTCAAAGGAAAAAATCCGAACAAATCCAATTTTATTTAAAATTTCTTGAATTCTTATGCCTTGGAGATGAAGAGAATAAATTCAGAATTTTTTTGTTTGGAAATTTCTAAGTAGAAAAAATTTGATCGACCACTCTCTCCTTTTCGAATTCAAAAGAAATTTTTAAACTGAAAGATCACATACCATGAGAAATTCCAAGTTTAAGATACATCCATTCTCGGTAATCTTCTGAGGATTTGGAGTTTGACATTATAATTCATTTTTTTTAGAGAAAGGATTTTTCCTTGAAAAAATCTCAGTAACTCTCTTGCCTTTTCTCTTGAAAATCAAAATTCTAATTCCTCATCTACCTCAAAAAATTTTATCTGGGCCTTCCTTTCATGCCTCAATTAAAGGAAAAATTCTTTTAAAATTATTGTTCTTAAAGACCTCTAGTTTGGTTTATAGGAGCCTTTTTCAAAAGACAAGTTTGTCTCAATATCGAGAAAGGCTTGGCACAAAATTTCATGTTTGAGTCAGACTTGGCTAAAATTAGAGAACCTTAATATTGAGGAAATTTGACCATTCCCTTCTGGAAAGCACCAAAATAATTCTGATTCTGACCCTTATCAAGCGCACCACATATTTTCCGAACTTATGAAATTAAATCACCTTTGATTGATCCTTTGAATATATCCTTAGAATCTATTTTTCATCCTCAAGATATTCTCATATGTTTCTCTTTTCCCTTAGTCTTTTGAATTGAGTCTTGATGAAATCAAAGGAGGGTATTTTCTTTCTTCTCAAAGGAGTCAGTTTTATATGATTTTGGACATAAAAGCTTTTTTTTGTTCTCACAGCGAAAATTCAACCCATGGAGTTTTTCCAAATTTAATTCGTTTCATATTAACTGTTAATCTGTGGCTAATTAATTAAAATTAATGAATTGGAGACTCATCACAGTAATTGACCTATCATTTGGATACCTTCCTTGGATATCATCTCAAGAAAACAGTAAAGCTCAGAGTCCTTAGCCTCTGAATGATCTTATTCTATCATCCTAAGATGTTTTGAGAGATTTTTAACCTCGAAACAGATCCCTCAGGTCTAAAATTTCAAGGCAACTTTATTCTGAATCAGTTGTTATTATTCGGAAAAAAGTTGCATATTCTTCGACAGTCTTAAAATAAACTCCTCAACTCTCTCATTCGCATCTCAATGAATGAAAAACTAATCCTCAAATTTGAACATTCTTGAATCACAAAGTTTTCTCTCTCAAGTTTCTAATAGAAATTCAGAATCACAAGAGCTTCTCCTAAGTTTTGAGGTTTCAATTATTCCATTCTTTTTCATCCCTGGGAAAGAAAAATTCCCTTTCGAAAAAATTTCCCCTTCACAAAAAAGCTCCTCCTCCCCCTTTCACATATTTTCAAAGTTTAATTTCACCCACTTTCAACATAATTTTTATCCCATCCCCTAACCTTGGTTAAATTTCCTTACTTCTCTTCTCAATTAAAAATTATTTGTAAAAACAATCAGTAATGAAGTTTTTCCTTTTCTTCATTTCCCTTCTTGTCCCATCACTTGTGGCCTTTAACTGTAACAGTGTTACCAACTCAGATGACTGTATCACCCTCACTGGCTGCTCCTGGGACAGTACTAGCTTACTCTGCTCGGGAACCTTTGCTCCATCCTGCACTATCCCAAATTGCTATTATGTTGACCCTGTCGGAGGCTTGGATACCCAAACTGGAGATGGAACTACCCCTTTTAAAACATTAAAACCAGCTTTTACAGCCCTTGCCGCAAAGACTGGAACCATTTATGTCATCAATCTTGTCCATCTTCAAGAAGCTGACCTCCTTTCTTCAACCTCCATCACTTCTACAATTGGACTCAGGTATTTTTATTGATCTATCTTCAGAGCATAATCCACGTAGTGCGTTGTTTCCAAACAAACAATTTGTGCTTAGTTTGGCTAATTTTGATACAACAACATATCCAAATCCATCCTTAAGAACAGCTTTTAATATCACAGCAGGTCAGTTGACAGTCACAGGATGCGTTTTTACCGACAGGAGTGTACCTTCATCAGGAAGTATTGATACCATTTTTGAAGTTTTTAACACCAAACTTTACTTCAATGTAAGTTTTTCTTCAAAAGCCTATTATATTAATCTTCCTATTAGAATGTGTCATCTTATGGTTACGCTGGATCAGCTTATTTGGTTGATATTCAATCATCAAAAACCAGCTCGATTTTTAGTCATAATATTGGAGATTTTCAAAATACCTCCTTTGCTTTTAACCTCCTTGCTGGCACTCAAACCATCACAAATGTCAATTTTTACAATATCACTATCCCTACAGTCTTATTCAATATTGGTCTCACCGCCACATTCACAAACGTCATTTCCACGTCTGGGTCAACACTTTTTATGAATTTGCAAGCTCAAGCAATTCTGACAATGACAAATTTTATTATGACTGAACATCAAGGCAATTTTATCACAGGCACAACCGCCAAATATATCACATTAACCTCTTGCACTTTTGAAAATATCACTCAAAATATTAGTGAGCCTTTTGTTCATCTCATAGGCAAAGGCTCGACACCTTATCAACACACCATATCAACCTCAATTTTCCGCAATATCACCGTGAGAAATAGTCTCTTTTTGCTTGAGAATGCTGCTGGCTATCTGACTTTCAATAACAATTTAATGACCAATATCTACAAAATCTCTCTTACCAAAACCCAAAAGACCGTCACAGATCTTTCTTATGAGTCATATTTACCAAGCGGTGGCATCTGTTTTATGGGAATGATCGCTGCTGGAATAAGAGCCACCAGCTCCAATTTCACTAATATCCATTCTCATTGCATTGGGCTCTATCAATCTATCCTCTCATTGACTTCTTGCATCTTTGATAATTCTGGTTTAGCCTCCCAATACGAATCTTCCCTCAAAAATACAAGTCTCACAGATTCTGATGGTGTCACTTTTGTTACATTCAAAGACGGAACCACCGATATCAATCCCGGATCTCTTCTCGCTTTGACTTCAAATACCTTTATTAACAACGTAAGATATCCAAAATATGGAGGAGCCATGAAGTTTATTGGAACATTTTCCATTATTGTGAATTTTATCACGAATAATTTTACTGGAATGGGAGCTCTTTATGGAGGTGCGATCTATTGCGAAAACCCCCTTGCTGGCCTAACCTTCACTTCTGATAATTTCCAAAACAATGTTGCTATTCTTGGAGGAGCTGCCTATAAAGCCACTCAAGAGACTGCAACGCTATTGAAATTATCAACACAAACAATATATTTTTCGGGTGTTACCTTCAATGAAAATGTTGCTACGAAAAAAGGAGGAGCAATATATCTCGCCTATGAAACCTTGGGACTTTATAATTCTTTCATCAATGGAAATACTGCTGTAAATGGAGGCGCAATCTATTTCATTAAACAAAATCCTTATGCAGCTGTTCAATCCCAAATCGGGAATAACAATTTTACAGCAAACATCGCTTCAAATTCTGGAGGAGCTATCAAATTACTCTTTAATTATTATGATATTCTTGACAACACAACATCGGAATCAAACTTCACAGATAATGCTGATTTCAAAGGCTTAGCGGTTTCTGACGGCATTCCTTCTTATTATACCATCTCTTTCTATGATGTCCTCACCGATGAAGAAGAATCTGCCTTGGAGGATTTCACTACCTGGATCACCAATCCTAATAAAACTGTATTAATTTATCTAATCTGATTCACCCTTCACCTATTTCTCCTAGAGATTAGCGGATAGCTTTAATACAACAGATTTTCCAAGCACATTCCAAATAGAACACAAAAGTGGTCATGAACTCGCTCAAATTATTTCTATCCAAGTCTTTGATGATCGAGATCAGCTCGCTGATTACATCACTGATGAGTAACATTTTTATGAAGAAACCCATCCAACCCTTACCTTCCATTAGAACGATATTGACATCAATTACGGATACTTATAACAATAATTCAGACTTTAAAGCTTACCTGGCTTCCAGTTCAATCGCTTTTACATTCTCAAGAGGTCTCTTGGCAATGAAAGCAGGTGTTACTCTTGTTGGCGAGCCAAAATCTGTCGGCGTTTTGACCTTCTCCAGTCTTAAAGATAAATCCAACATCTTAATTGATGCAAATTTCCTCCTCAAACAAAATGTTGAAGTTTATTTCATTGATTGCGAAATTGGTGACACTTACTCTTCTCAAACTAAGATGTAAACTTTGCTGTGAATAATCTCTCCTAACCCTCTCCCATAGCTGTCAGACATGCGCGAAAGGAACGTATAGTTTAGCAGATCCTTATTCACATCCATCATGTATCGTGTGCGATCCTGACTCTTCAATTTGCTTGGGTGGTTCCAAAATCGCTCCTAGAGCTGGCTATTGGAGATATAGTATGTATTCTGACGTTTTTCTTGAATGTCCTGAATCGAGCGCTTGTCTTGGAGGATATGTGGATAACACGTACAATCCTTATGGAGAATGTAAATTCCCTTATGAAGGAAATTTATGCAATCAGTGTGCTCCTGAATATGCCAAGTTCGGAACATCTGAACAATGTGTTAGCTGTACCACTGATGTAATGTATTATGTGAAATTTGCAGGTTTATTGATATTGCAAATTCTTATCTTGTTATATGGTGTCAAGTACTACTAATTTTCTTCTTCCTATTCACCCCTCCCTTCCAATATAGGTGTAACGTTGATAAAGTGGCACAAGTGAAAAAGGCTCAGACACAAGAAGATCAGAAATTAATGAAACATCTTAACAATAGTGACTTCCAATCCAATCTTATGAAAATCACGGTCAATTTCTTACAAGTTAGCTCAATCGTTATTCAATATAACTTTGAATGGCCCAAATTTATCACGAATCTGATCAATGTTACAAATAAAGTTATCCCCAGTGATAAAAACGGCTTCTCTATCGATTGCATCATTGCTATGATCAGTGGAGATAATCGATATATTCTATTTATCAAGCTTGTTGTGACCCTTGTTGAGCCATATGTCATGTGGGCCTTGCTGATTCTGACATATATCCTTTACCTGAAAATCAAAAGTGAACAGCTTATTGGAAATTCTAAACTCAAAAAGAATATTCTTGTGCTCTTCATTATCACTGCTTTCCTTCTTCAACCAAATATTATACAAACCACTCTTGAAATGTTCAGATGCAAAAATTACGAATCAGACAGCAATCCAATCTATTTCATGAAAGGAGATTCAGAAACTGAATGCTGGACATCTTTGCATTTATTCTGGAGTCTTGTTGTGGCCTTACCAAACTTTGTCTTCTGGACTATTTTACTCCCACTTGCTCTGTTGTTGGTCCTCAAGAAAAACGCGAAAAATCTCAAAGATCCTGAAATTTACGCAAGATATTCCTTTATCTATGAAGGCCTCAAAAAAGAGCGATATTATTGGGAATTCCTGATCTTGGTAAGAAAAACTTTGATCGTTATCATCTTTGTCTTTCTCAATTTCGTCTCCTCTCAAAGCCAAGTAATTAAAACCAATTATTTGCCTCATTTAGCCCACCAATAGGCATTCGCGACATTTTTGGTTATCTTTACATTTAGTGCTTTACACTACATTGCTTGGCCATATAGTGATGAAAGATTAAACCGTGCTGAGATGCTTTCACTTGTCACCCTCGGTGTTATGGTTTACTCAGGAATGTTTTTCCTCTCACGTATTTCTCTTTTCATTTTAAAATATTAACATCTTTTCCCATAATAGAAGGAGGAACTGAATGGTTGAACGTGACATTGATAGTGATATCAAGTTTATTCAATATTGTGTTTTTCTGCTATTTGCTGAAACACTTTGTTTGGAGTTACAGACAACAAGCCTTGAAGTTAAGAGACAAGGCGAAAGAAGTCTCCAAACATGTCTTCAAAATCAAAGAAAAATTCAGTAAACTCAGAAGCTCAAGTAAAACTGGCTCCAACTACACAAATAGTTCTGTTTCGGACGCCAAAAAGATCGATCATAGTCAAAGCGTTGATGTCAAAGATCTTTCTCTGGTCCTTAACCAAATCCAATTCGACAGTCCTTTATATCCAAAAAGTTCTTTTGCCAAATCTGTCTCTGTTCCACAAGGCAATAATGAAAGCACTGACCAAACTCCTTACAGACACCGAGAGAAAAGTCCAAAGCATGAACAAGGAGAGGAGTCAGAACATTCTATACCAAGTGAAGAAAATGAAAAGACTACGAGAAGAAGCAAGACTGTTTATAATGAGGAGAAAAATGAAATTAGCAATCACTCTGTTTTGAGAAAAAGTATGGAATTGCCAAAGAGATCAGATTTGAGATTTGAGCACCAAGACTCTGTCCTTTCACAGGCTACGCCTGATATGCTCAATGAAATGCTAAATTTGTTCCATGCAAGGCGTTCATCTCCGACGTCTCCGACCCACCTTGTGAATTCAAATGATTTGCCATATATTGGAAGAGCTTTTTCGCTGAATGAAAAGAAAGTTGAATCATCAAAAAAAGATGAGAAAAATATTTTCCCCATTGATGAAGAAGAAAGTTTCTAACTTCATATTGTATGTAAATATTTTATCTATTGTCGCTGTTTTATATAATAAAAATTTTTGGTTTTTTATTGAATTTTTTTTAATTTTGTTTATCTAATTATATCATTTTGTCTATTCAAAATTTCATCTCTTTGACTCAAGACGAATCTCGAAAATGGTCAAAATTTTTTCTTGTCTATCATGAAGAGAAAAAACA
>Ga0182738_1001131_pt1 | contig 34176 bp, 34 predicted proteins | sample eDN5th30CBELigMG_FD_128876 | JGI IMG/M metagenome (GOLD analysis project Ga0182738, IMG submission 128876) | Enriched Miracle-Growth compost microbial communities from Emeryville, California, USA - eDNA 5th pass 30_C BE-Lig MG (version 2)... ...
CCCGCGGAAGTCGCGGACGCGCGGCAACGCGATCGTCACCAGGCGATCGAGGAAGTCGTACATCCGCTCGCGCCGCAGCGTGACCTTGGCGCCGATATTCATGCCCTCGCGGAGCTTGAACGTCGCGATCGAGGTTCGCGCCTTGGTCACGATCGGCTTCTGCCCCGCGATCAGCGCGAGGTCGCCGACAGCGGCGTTGACCTTCTTGGAGTCGCCCACAGCCTCGCCGATGCCCATGTTGAGCACGACCTTGTCGATCTCCGGCACCTGCATCGGGTTCTGGTACCCGAACTGCTCGATCAGCTGCGGGCGCACGACCTCGTCGTAGGTCCGCTTCAGCCGCGGCTGGTACTGCGCCTCAGCCATCGATCACCACTCCCGAACCCTTGGCGATGCGGACCTTGCGGCCGTCGTCCTGAACCTTGAAGCCGACCCGCGTCGCCTTGCCCGTATCGGGGTCGGCGAGCGCGATGTTCGACAGGTGGATCGAGCCTTCCTTGCGCACGATGCCGCCCTGCTCGGACGCCGTCTGGCGCTGGTGGCGCGTCACCACGTTGACCCCGCGCACCACGGCGCGGTTCTCGCTCGGCGAAACGCTCAGCACTTCGCCGGTCTTGCCCTTGTCGCGGCCCGTGAGGACGACGACGCGGTCGCCCTTCCTGATCTTCGCGGCCATCAGAGCACCTCCGGCGCCAGGCTGATGATCTTCATGTGATTCTTCGCCCGGAGCTCACGCGGCACCGGTCCGAAGATGCGGGTGCCCACGGGCTCCTGCTGGTTGTTGATCAGCACCGCCGCGTTACGGTCGAAGCGGATCACCGAGCCGTCGGGCCGCCGGATGTCCTTGGCGGTCCGAACGACCACCGCCTTCATCACGTCACCCTTCTTCACGCGGCCCCGCGGAATCGCCTCCTTGATGGAGACGACGATGACGTCGCCCACCGAGGCGTATTTCCGCTTCGAGCCGCCGAGCACCTTGATGCACATGACACGACGCGCACCGGAATTGTCGGCGACGTCGAGGTTTGTTTGCATCTGAATCATGACTGGCCGCCTGTTTCTTCTCTTGGCCTACCGGCCCGTCCCTGTTCAGCCCGCGACTGCGGCCGGCTCGCCGCCGGCGGTCTCGGCACCCACGACGACCCAGCGCTTGGTCTTCGAGATCGGACGCGACTCCTCGATGAGGACCCGGTCTCCGACCTTGTACTGGTTGGTCTCGTCGTGCGCCTGGTATTTCTTCGACCGGCGCACCGTCTTCTTCAGCAGCGGGTGCGTGAAGCGACGCTCCACCCGCACCACCACGGTCTTGTCCGTCTTGTCGCTGACGACGATGCCCTGAAGCACGCGTTTCGGCATCCTCGCCTCCTACTCGGTCTCGGCCGCACGCTTCTCGCGCGCGATCGTCTGAATCCGCGCGATGTCGCGCCGGACCTGGCGCACCCGCGCCGTGTTCTCGAGCTGGCCGGTCGCCCGCTGGAAGCGCAGGTTGAACTGCTCTTTCTTCAGCTGCGCCTCGCGCTCGTCGAGCTGATCGGGGGTGAGCCCCCGCGCTTCACTCGCCTTCATCGTCCCATTCCTTCTCGCGCCTAGTCGGCGATGCGCTGGATGAAGCGCGTGCGGATCGGCAGCTTCGCGGCACCGAGGCGCAGCGCCTCGCGGGCGATGTCTTCCGGCACGCCGTCGATCTCGAACATGATGCGGCCCGGCTTGATGCGCGCCGCCCAGTATTCCGGCGCGCCCTTACCCTTGCCCATGCGGACCTCGGTCGGCTTCGACGACACCGGCACGTCCGGGAACACGCGGATCCAGACGCGGCCGGCACGCTTCATGTGCCGGGTGATGGCACGGCGCGCGGCCTCGATCTGGCGCGCGGTGACGCGCTCGGGGTCGACGGCCTTGAGGCCGAAGGCGCCGAAGTTCAGGTCCGTACCACCCTTGGCGACGCCGTGGATGCGGCCCTTGAACTGCTTGCGGAACTTGGTGCGCTTCGGCTGAAGCATTGCAACTCTCCGGTCCTATTCCTTACGCCGCGTCGCGCCGCGGACGGCGCTCGCTGCGCTCGCGGTCACGGTCGCCGCGGTGATGGTCGCCGCCGCCCTCGCCCTCGCTCGCCCGCCGCTCCGACGCCATCGGGTCGTGCTCGAGGATCTCGCCCTTAAACACCCACACCTTGATCCCGCAGGTGCCGTAGGCGGTGTGCGCGGTCGCCTGGCCGTAGTCGATGTCGGCGCGCAGCGTGTGCAACGGCACGCGGCCCTCGCGATACCACTCCATGCGCGCGATCTCCGCGCCGCCGAGCCGGCCCGACGCGTTGATGCGGATGCCCTCGGCGCCGAGGCGGATCGCCGACTGCACCGAACGCTTCATCGCCCGGCGGAACGCCACGCGGCGCTCGAGCTGCTGGGCGATCGACTGCGCGACCAGCTTGGCGTCGGTCTCGGGCTTGCGCACCTCGACGATGTTGATGTGCACCTCCGACGAGGTCATCGCGCCGATCTTCTTGCGCAGCTTCTCGATGTCGGCGCCCTTCTTGCCGATCACCACGCCCGGGCGGGCGCTGTGGATCGTCACCCGGCACTTGCGGTGCGGACGCTCGATGACGATCTTCGACACCGCCGCCGCCTTGAGCTCGTCCATCAGCCAGTTGCGGATGGCGAGGTCTTCGTGCAGCAGCTTGCCGTACTCGCCCTTGCCCGCGAACCAGCGCGAATCCCAGGTACGATTGACGCCGAGCCGGAGGCCGACCGGATTGACCTTCTGACCCATCAGGCACTCTCCACTTCACGGACGACGATGGTCAGGTTCGAGAACGGCTTCTCGATCCGGCCCACCCGGCCGCGCGCCCGCGGCGTCCAACGCTTGATCACGAACGCCTTGCCGACGAAGGCTTCCTTCACGACGAGCGCGTCGACGTCGAGATCGTGATTGTTCTCGGCGTTCGCAACGGCCGCTTCCAAGGTCTTCTTCACGTCGTGCGCGATGCGCTTCTGCGAGAAGGTCAGGTCGGCCAGCGCCGTCGCCACCTTCTTGCCGCGGATCAGTTGCGCGACGAGATTCAGCTTCTGCGGGCTGATCCGGATCATCCGGGTCACCGCCTTGGCCTCGTTGTCGGCGAGGGCGCGCTCACGGGCAGGCTTCGCCATGTTACTTCCTCTTCGCCTTCTTGTCCGCCGAGTGGCCGTAATAGGTCCGGGTCGGCGCGAACTCGCCGAACTTGTGACCGACCATGTCCTCGGAGACGCTGACCGGAATGTGCTTCTGGCCGTTGTAGACGCCGAAGGTCAGGCCCACGAACTGCGGCAGGATCGTGGAGCGACGGCTCCAGATCTTCACCACCTCGTTGCGGCCGGACGCGCGCACGGCGTCTGCCTTCTTCAGCAGATAGCCGTCGACGAACGGACCCTTCCAAACTGAACGAGTCACGCGAGTGCTCCCTTAACTGGACTTCTTGCGCGCGTGACGGCTGCGCAGGATGAACTTGTCCGTGGCCTTGTTCGACCGCGTCTTGGCGCCTTTGGTCGGCTTGCCCCACGGGGTGACCGGATGCCGGCCGCCGGAGGTGCGGCCCTCGCCGCCGCCGTGGGGATGGTCGATCGGGTTCATGGCGACGCCGCGGACATGCGGGCGGATACCGAGCCAGCGCGAGCGGCCGGCCTTGCCGATCGACGCGTTGGAGTGATCCGGGTTCGACACCGCGCCGACGGTGGCCAGACACGAGCCGTGCACGAGGCGCTGCTCGCCCGAATTGAGGCGCAGCACCGCGTAGCCCTGGTCGCGGCCGACGAACTGCGCATAGGTGCCGGCCGAGCGGGCGATCTGGCCGCCCTTGCCGGGCTTCAGCTCGACATTGTGCACCAGCGTGCCGACGGGCATCGCGGCCAGCGGCATGGCGTTGCCGGGCTTCACGTCCGCCGCACGCTCCGAGGAGACCACCCGGTCTCCCGCCGCGAGCCGCTGCGGGGCGAGAATATAGGCGAATTCGCCGTCCTCATAGCGCAGCAGTGCGATGAAGGCCGACCGGTTCGGATCGTATTCGAGCCGCTCGACGGTCGCGGACACGTCAAACTTCCGCCGCTTGAAGTCGACGATGCGATACGTCCGCTTGTGCCCGCCGCCGTGATTGCGCGAGGTCAGCCGGCCGTGATTGTTGCGGCCGCCGGACTTGGTCAGGCCCTCGGTCAGGGTCTTGACCGGCTTGCCCTTCCAGAGCTCGGAGCGGTCGACGAGAACCAGCTGGCGCTGACCCGGGGTCGTCGGATTGTAATGCTTCAGTGCCATGGGAAAAGTCCTGCCTTCCCGATCAGAGCCCGGTGGTCACGTCGATCGAGTAGCCCTCGGCGAGGGTCACGACGGCCTTCTTGACGTCCGACTGCTTGCCCATCCGGCCGCGGAACCGCTTCACCTTGCCCTTGCGGACAAGCGTGTTGACGGCCGTCACCTTGACCCGGAACAGCGCCTCGACGGCGTCCTTGATCTCGGGCTTGGTCGCCGTCGGGGCGACGTTGAACACGACCTTGCCGCTCTCGCTGGCGAGGGTCGCCTTCTCGGTGATCACCGGGCTGCGGATGATGTCGTAATGCTTGAGGTTAGCCATTGAACCGCTCCTCGAGCGCCGCCACCGCAGCCCTCGTCAGCACCAGCGTGTCGCGGCGCAGGATGTCGTAGACGTTGAGGCCCTGGATGGGCAGCACGTCGACATTCGGCAGGTTGCGCGCCGCGCGGCCGAAGTTCAGGTCGAGCTCCGCGCCGTCCACAATCAGCACGTTGGCGAAGCCGAGGCGGCCGAAGGTCTCCTTCAGCGCCTTGGTCTTGCCCTCGGCGGAGACCGCCTGCTCGAGCACGATGAGACTCTGCTCCTGGGCCTTGGCCGAAAGCGCCATCTTCAGCCCGAGCGCGCGCACCTTCTTGGGCAGGTCGTGCTCGTGGCTGCGGACCACGGGCCCGAACGCCCGGCCGCCGCCGCGGAACTGCGGCGCCGACTTGGCGCCGTGACGGGCGCCGCCGGTGCCCTTCTGCCGGTACATCTTCTTGGTCGTCCGGTTGATCTCCGAACGGCCTTTGGTCTTGTGCGTGCCGGCCTGACGCTTGGCGAGCTGCCAACGAACGACGCGCTGCAGGATGTCCGCCCGCGGCTCGACGCCGAAGATCTCGTCCTTGAGGGCGATCGTGCCGGCGCTGCTGCCGTCGAGGGCCTTGACTTCGAGTTCCATGATCTCAGGCCTCGCTGCCCGTCTCAGTGTTGCCGGCCGCGGCCGTCTCCGCCTTGCGGAAGGCGCCGGGCACCGGGGCCGCCTCGGGGCGCGGCCGCTTCACGGCGTCGCGCACCAGGATCCAGCCGCCCTTGGCGCCGGGCACCGAACCCTCGACGAGGATCAGGCCGCGCTCGGCGTCCGTACGGACGATCTTCAGGTTCTGCGTGGTGACCCGCTCGTCGCCGAGATGGCCCGCCATCTTCTTGTTCTTGAACACCTTGCCCGGGTCCTGGCGCTGGCCGGTCGAGCCGTGCACGCGGTGCGACACCGAGTTGCCGTGGGTCGCGCGGCCGCCGCCGAAGTTCCAGCGCTTCATCACGCCCTGGAAGCCCTTGCCGATCGAGGTGCCCGTCACGTCGACGAACTGGCCCGGCACGAAGTGGTCGGCCGTAATCTCGGCACCCACCTCGATGAGGTTCTCCGGCTCGACGCGGAACTCGACGAGCTTGCGCTTGGGCTCGACCTCGGCCACGGCGAAATGGCCGCGCATCGCCTTGCCGACATTCTTCACGCGGGCTCGGCCGGCACCCAGCTGCAGCGCCGTGTAGCCGTTCTTCTCCTGCGTGCGATGGGCGACGACCTGGCAATTCTCCAGCCGCAGCACCGTCACCGGGACATGCTCGCCGGCGTCGTTGTAGACGCGGGTCATGCCCACCTTCTGTGCGATCACACCTGAGCGCATCGTTCCTATCCCTCGGCCCCGCAAGCCTGAATTACTTCGGCCTGGAGCTCGGCTTAGAGCTTGATCTCGACGTCGACGCCGGCCGCCAGGTCGAGCTTCATCAGCGCGTCGACGGTCTGCGGGGTCGGATCCACGATGTCGAGCAGCCGCTTGTGCGTGCGGATCTCGAACTGCTCGCGGCTCTTCTTGTCGATGTGCGGCGAACGGTTGACCGTGAACTTCTCGATCCGCGTCGGCAGCGGAACGGGACCACGAACCTGGGCGCCGGTCCGCTTCGCCGTGTTGACGATCTCCCGCGTCGAGGCATCAAGCACGCGGTGATCGAACGCTTTGAGGCGGATGCGGATATTCTGGCCGTTCATTTTCGTTTTCTCTTCGCAGGAGGCGGTCGTTGCGATGCGAAAGGTGAGCAGCGAGTAGCGAGTAGTGACCTACCCGCTACTCCCCATTCGCTCCCTCGCCTACTCGATGATCGAGGAGACGACGCCCGACCCCACCGTGCGGCCGCCCTCGCGAACCGCGAAGCGAAGCTTGTCTTCCATCGCGATCGGCACGATCAGCGTCACCTCGATGGCGACGTTGTCGCCCGGCATGACCATCTCCGTGCCCTCGGGAAGGGTCACGATCCCGGTCACGTCGGTGGTCCGGAAGTAGAACTGCGGCCGATAGTTCGTGAAGAACGGCGTGTGACGGCCACCCTCTTCCTTGGTCAGGATGTAGACCTCGGCCTTGAACTTGGTGTGCGGCTTCACCGAACCCGGCTTGCACAGCACCTGGCCGCGCTCCACCGCCTCGCGATCGATGCCGCGCAGCAGGGCGCCGATATTGTCGCCGGCCTGACCCTGGTCGAGCAGCTTGCGGAACATTTCGACGCCCGTGACCGTGGTGGTCTGGGTCGGCTTGATGCCCACGATCTCGACGGTCTCGCCCACCTTGACGATACCGCGCTCGACACGGCCGGTCACGACCGTACCGCGGCCCGAGATCGAGAACACGTCCTCGATCGGCATCAGGAACGCGCCGTCCACCGGACGCTCGGGCTGCGGGATGTAGGAGTCGACTGCGCGCATCAGCTCCAGGACCGCCTCGTGGCCGAGCTGCGGCTCGCGGTCCTCGAGCGCGCACAGCGCCGAGCCCTTGATGATCGGAATCTCGTCGCCCGGGAACTCGTAGGACGACAGCAACTCGCGAACCTCGAGCTCGACCAGCTCGAGCAGCTCGGGGTCGTCGACCATGTCGACCTTGTTCAGGAACACCACGATCGCCGGCACGCCGACCTGGCGGGCGAGCAGGATGTGCTCGCGGGTCTGCGGCATCGGGCCGTCGGCGGCGGACACGACCAGGATCGCGCCGTCCATCTGCGCGGCGCCGGTGATCATGTTCTTCACGTAGTCGGCGTGGCCGGGGCAGTCGACATGCGCGTAGTGGCGGTTCTCGGTCTCGTACTCGACGTGCGAGGTGTTGATCGTGATGCCGCGGGCCTTCTCTTCAGGCGCGTTGTCGATCGCGTCATATGCCCTGAACGTCGCGCCGCCGGTCTCGGCGAGCACCTTGGTGATCGCGGCCGTCAGCGAGGTCTTGCCGTGGTCGACGTGACCGATCGTGCCGATGTTGCAGTGCGGCTTATTCCGCGAGAACTTCTCTTTAGCCATCGGATTTCTCCACTAACCCTTCTGTCGCTACCGTCTCGTCTCAACCAGGTCAGGCGTACTTCGCCTGAACCTCGTCGGCCACGGCCTGCGGGACCTGCTCGTAATGGTCGAACTGCATCGTGTACTGGGCACGTCCCTGGCTCATCGAGCGCAGCGTGTTGACGTAGCCGAACATGTTGGCCAGCGGCACGAACGCCGTGATGATGTTCGCGTTGCCGCGCATGTCCTGGCCCTGGATTTGGCCGCGCCGCGAGTTGATGTCGCCGATCACGGAGCCGACGAAGTCTTCCGGAGAGGTGACCTCGACCTTCATGATCGGCTCGAGCAGCGCCGGGGCCGCCTTCTGCATGCCCTCGCGCAGCGCCGCGCGGGAGGCGATCTCGAAGGCGAGCGCCGAGGAGTCCACCTCGTGATAGGCGCCGTCGATCAGCGCCACCTTCAGATCCACCACCGGGAAGCCGGCGATCGGGCCCGAGGTCAGCACCGAGTTGATGCCCTTCTCGACGCCGGGCACGTATTCCTTCGGCACCACGCCGCCGACGATCTTGTTCTCGAACTGGAAGCCCTTGCCCGCCTCGTTCGGCTCGATGACGAACTTGACGCGCGCGAACTGGCCCGTGCCGCCTGTCTGCTTCTTGTGCGTGTAGTCGATCTCGGTCGCCTTGCGGATGGTCTCGCGATAGGCGACCTGCGGCGCGCCGACGTTCACCTTGATGTTGTACGGCGGGCGGCGAAGGATATCGATCTTGATGTCGAGATGAAGCTCGCCCATGCCCTTGATGATCGTCTGGCCGGACTCCTGGTCGGTCGAGACGTTGAAGGACGGGTCCTCGCCGGCGAGCTTCTGCAGCGCGACGCCGAGCTTCTCCTGGTCCGCCTTCGACGCGGCCTCGACGGCCATCTCGATAACGGGCGCGGGGAACTCCATCTTCTCGAGGATCACCGGCTTCAGCGGGTCGCACAGCGTATCGCCGGTCCGGGTGTCCTTGAGGCCGACGAAGGCAACAATGTCGCCGGCGTGGGCCTCCTCGATGTCCTCACGCGAATTCGCGTGCATCAGCACCATGCGGCCGACGCGCTCGCGCTTGTCCTTGATGGAGTTCAGGACGCTCATGCCCTTCTGCACCACGCCCGAATAGACGCGGGCGAAGGTCAGAATGCCGAACGGATCCTCGATGATCTTGAAGGCGAGCATCGCCAGCGGCTCGGAATCGCTCGAGACGCGCTCGATCTCCTCGCCGGTCTTGACGTCGATGCCCTTGGTCGGCGGCACGTCGACGGGCGAGGGCAGATAATCCACCACCGCGTCGAGCAGCGTCTGCACGCCCTTGTTCTTGAAGGCCGAGCCGGCGAGAACCGGGAACCACGCCGAAACGCGGACCGCCTTGCGGATGAGAGCCTTCAGCGTCGCCTCGTCGGGCTCGTTGCCCTCGAGATAGGCCTCCATCGCCGCGTCGTCCAACTCCACGGCAGCTTCGATGAGCTCGGAGCGCGCCGCAACGGCGGCGGCCTGCAGATCGGCCGGAATGTCCTCGTCGTGGAACTTGGAGCCGAGACCCTCGTCCTCCCACACCACCGCCCGCATGCGGACCAGGTCGATCACGCCGCGGAAGTTCGACTCCGCGCCGATCGGCAGCTGAATCGGCACCGCACGCGCGCCGAGACGGTTCTTGATGTCGTCCAGGCACTGCTGGAAGCTCGCGCCCGTCTTGTCCATCTTGTTGCAGAAGACGATGCGCGGCACGTGATACTTGTCGCCCTGGCGCCATACCGTCTCGGTCTGCGGCTCGACGCCCTGGTTGGAGTCGAGCACGCATACGGCGCCGTCGAGCACGCGCAGAGAACGCTCCACCTCGATGGTGAAGTCGACGTGGCCGGGCGTATCGATGATGTTGAGGCGCATGCCCTTCCAGAACGTCGTCGTCGCCGCCGACGTGATGGTGATGCCGCGCTCCTGCTCCTGCTCCATGTAATCCATGGTCGCAGCGCCTTCGTGCGTCTCGCCCAGCTTATGCGACTTGCCGGAGTAGTACAGAATCCGCTCGGTCGTCGTCGTCTTGCCCGCGTCGATGTGGGCCATGATGCCGAAGTTGCGGTAGTCTTCGATTTTGTGGGTGCGCGGCATGGGTCCGCTCCTTACCAGCGGTAGTGCGAGAAGGCGCGGTTGGCTTCCGCCATTCGGTGCGTGTCCTCGCGCTTCTTCACCGCGCTCCCGCGGTTGTTGGCGGCGTCCATCAGCTCGCCCGAGAGCCGCTCCACCATCGTCTTCTCGTTGCGCGAGCGGGCCGCGCCGATGAGCCAGCGGATCGCCAGCGCCTGCCGCCGCTCGGTACGGACCTCGACCGGCACCTGATAGGTCGCGCCGCCGACGCGCCGCGACCGCACCTCGATCGCCGGGGCGACGTTGTCGAGCGCCTGGCGGAAGGTGGTCAGCGGGCTCTGCCGCGTGCGGCCCTCGATGACGTCGAGCGCGCCGTAGACGATCGCCTCGGCGACCGACTTCTTGCCGTCGTGCATGATGGAATTCATGAACTTGGAGAGCACGACGTCCCCGAACTTCGGATCCGGGTTGATCTCGCGCTTCTCGGCGCTGTGACGACGCGACATGCTGGTTCGTCCTTGGATCTGGGTCTCGTTCCGCCCCGGTCTGCGCTCCAGCGCGCCCGGGACGCGTTCCGCTCGTTACTTCGGCCGCTTGGCGCCGTACTTCGACCGGCGCTGCTTGCGGTCCTTCACGCCCTGGGTGTCGAGCACGCCGCGCAGGATGTGGTAGCGCACGCCCGGAAGGTCCTTCACGCGGCCGCCGCGGATCATCACCACCGAGTGCTCCTGGAGGTTGTGCCCCTCGCCCGGGATGTAGCCGATGACCTCGTGGCTGTTCACCAGCCGCACCTTGGCGACCTTGCGGAGCGCCGAGTTCGGCTTCTTCGGCGTCGTGGTGTAGACGCGGGTGCACACGCCGCGCTTCTGCGGATTGGCCTGCAGGGCCGGAACCTTGTTCCGCACCGGAGCGTCGCGACGCGGCTTGCGGATCAGCTGATTGATCGTCGGCATCTTCGCCCTTCAGTCTTCTCTGACCACCCCTCAGGCTCGCCCGCAAGCAAAGCCGCGCCACGCCGCATTGCTGCGGCCGGCGCGGTTGATGCAGAGGACCAGCCCGGCCACCCCGCCGGTCGGTCTTGCGCTCGCGACTTTCGCCTTCAGAACGAGAACAGTGTTTAAGCCACCTGGGTCCGGCGCTTTTCGGCGCGCCGAACAAGTCGCTTACGGACCTGCCCTGCTAATTGGCGCGGAACCTAATGATTCAGCGTCTCCCCGTCAACCCCGGCGCTGCTGGATTTCGCGGAGGAGTGCGTCACCGTCCGTCGTCGGGCTCCACGGTCGCCTGATAGGGACGCATGAAGACGTCGGAGAGGCCGCCCGGCAACAACTTGGAGGCCTGCAGGCCGAGCACCAGCAGGAACGGGAACGCGATCGTCGCCCGCCCTGCGCCGAGGCCGCGTATGATGATCCGCGCCGCCTTCCGGGCCGAGATCTCGAACGGCTTCGGCCCCTTGTGGCGGGCCGACATCGGCGAGGTCACGAAGCCCGGCATGATGACCGTCACGCCGACGCCGAACGGCTTCAGCCAGCCGCGCAGCGCCACGCCATAGGCCCGCACCGCCGCCTTGGTGGCGCTGTAGGACGGCATGTCCGGATAGGGCCTGAGGCCCGCGATCGAGCTGACGAGCGCGATGCGGCCCCGCCCGCGGCGGCGCATCGGCTCGAGCAGCGGCTCCACCGTGTTCACCATGCCCATGTAGTTGATCGCGGCGAGCCGCTCGCTGACGCCCTCCGCCTCGGCGCTGCGGTCCGGCCCGAGCCCGGCGGACACGCCGGCATTGGCGATGAGCAGATCGACCGGGTGACGCGCGTCGAAAGCGCCGAGCCATGCCGCCATTCCCGCGCGGTCGCGCACGTCGAGCAGCGCCGTCTCCACGCTCGCGCCGGCGGCACGGCAGCGCTCGGCCACCTCGCCGAGCCGCGCCGCGTCGCGACCCACCAGGCCGAGCGTCACGCCGGACGCGGCATAGCCGAGCGCCAGTGCGCGGCCGATGCCGCCGCTCGCCCCCGTGAGGACGATCACGCGATAGGCTCGTGCCAAATATCTACTCCGCCGCCCGAGGCCCGAGCACCGCGTCGCGGTCCTGCGGTGCGGTCCTGCGCAGCTCGAGAAGCCCGCCCGTCAGCTTCTCGGCCACCGCCTCCGCGGCGGCCTCGATCGCCTCGGCATTGTAATAGCCGCCCTTGACCTGGGTGGCCCCGACCAGCGCGCGGATGAAGGCATCGCGCAGGCGGGAGTCCGGGCGCTCCGCCTCGGTCCAGAACGTGTCGAGCGGCCCCTGATGGGTGAGCCCCGGCACGTCGTAGATCGCGTTGCCGAGCGCCACCACCGGGCAGTCGAACCGCAGGGCCGTGATGCCGGTGGTGGAATTCACCGTCACGCAGCCACGCGCCGCCTTCAGCATCGAGTTGAGATTGCCGCCCTCCAGAAAGGTGACGCGGCCTTCGACCCCGCACGCCGCCGCGGCGCCCGCCAGGACCTTCCCCCAGGGGATCAGCCCGTTGTCCAGCGGGTGCACCTTCACGGCGAGCCGCGCTTCCGCCGGAGCGTGGGCGGCAAAGGACGACACCACGAGCCGGACCACCGTCTCGAGGTCGCGGAACCGCGAGTGGGCGCGAATCTGGTAGTCCGTCGCCAGCTGCAGCGGGAAGACATAGAACGGCGCTCCCGACCCCATCAGCGCGGCATAGTCGCGCCCGGTGCGCCGGCGCGTGCGCGGGGCCCGCACGAACTTGCGGATCCAGCCGGCATATTCCGCCAGCGGATGTCGGATCGCGTGCCATTTGTAATAGGGATGAAAGAGCGGCGACAGGAACACATTGGCGAGATTGTAGGCCACGTCCCAGCGCACCATCGTGCCGAAATCGCTGGTGTAGCGAACGGCGAGGTCCGGCTCCGGCACCGTGGCGGCGAGCGCCCGGATGCTCTCCGGATCACGCGGGAAATGGGAGAACGTCGTCATCCCGTCGCGCTCGATCGTCACCCAGTCGGGCCGGAGATAGCCGAGCTCGGTGACGAACACCCCGATGCCGCGCTCGCGGGCGTGGCGGATCGCCTCGATATGATGGGGCCGGCAGTCGCCCAGCAGCACGATGTCTGTGACGCCCTCCTGCGTGCAGTAGGCGGCGAGGAAGGACGGCCATTCCTCGATGCTGCCGCGGAAATGGACGGCACCGGGCCGCCGCCAGAACAGGCGGTCGCCGAAGGAGATGTTGATCCGGCGCGCGGCGTGGCCCATCGCCTCAAGGCGCACGGCGACCCGCTCCATGAAGGGCGAGGCAGGGCCCTGCAGGAACAGGAAAACGCGTCGCGACGCAGCCGGCATGAGCCCTCTTCGGAGGTGCGGCCACGGTCCCCCGGCCCGGCGCTCCCCCTCGCGTGCAGGATTACCAACGCAGCCCACGCAAGTCGAGAGCTGGTTGCAACTGCGCGTGAGGAAGCGCGCAGGATCGCTGCGGCGAGGCTTGCTTTTTCCCGCCTTGCCGCGCATGTCACGACGCTCCCCGCGAGCCGCCGATGATTTGCTGCACTCCCCCGCCCGCAAGGCGCGCGCCATGATCGCGACCGCGCTCGCCTTCGCCGTCACCGCACTCGGCGCGTCCCTGCTCGAGGGCGCCTATCTCATGCCGCACCGGCTGCGCCACCGCGCGCCGCTCGCGACGGCCATGATGCTCGGCCTTGTCCTGGCGCTGTTCCTGCTCTGGTTCGCCGTGTCCTGGCGGCCCGTCTTCAGCGCCACGGCGTCGCTCATCACGCTCGCCATCGTCGCCTTCATCAGCAACTTCAAATACGACGTGCTGCTGGAGCCGCTGAGCTTCGCGGACTTCCTGCTGGTGCCGCAGATCTTCAGGCACCCCGACCTCTATTACGCCGACTTCCTGCGCCGCTGGTGGTTCTGGCTCGGCGTGGCGGCGCTGCTCGGGGTCATCGCGGTCTGGTTCGCGATCGAGCCGACGGTGCTGCCGCGCGGCTTCTGGCCCGACACCGCCCTCCTCCTTGTTGGCGCAGTCGTCGCCATCGGCTTCACCACCGGCCTGTTCCTGGCGGGCCGCGCGCCTGTTCTGGGCGAAGCCCTGCGGCGGCTCGCCCCCCGGCCGCAGGTTCCGGCCGACACTGCGCATTTCGGCTTCTTCGGCGCGACCGCGATCCAGATCGCGCGCTGGGCGGCGACTCCGCCGGGCCGGGAGACGCCGGCCCCCGGCGCCCCCCACCCGCGCTGGCCCGCACCTGCGCCCATGCGCCGCACCGCGCCGAGCATCGTCGTGATCCAGTCGGAGTCCTTCTTCGATCTCGCCGAGGCCGGCTTCCCCGGGGAGGTCCTGCCCGTGATCGCCGAGGCCCGCGCCCGCGCGATCGCGCACGGCCGGCTGACGGTGCCCACCGAGGGCGCCTGGACGATGCGGACCGAATACTCGTTCCTGACCGGACGCCCGCTGGCGCAGTTCGCCTTCGACGCGCTCGACCCCTATTTACGCGCCGCCTTCCAGCCGCCCCAGACCATCGCGCAGCGTCTGCGCGAGGACGGCTACGCCACCCACTTCGTGCACCCGTTCGATATCCGCTTCTTCCAGCGCGACAGGATCGTGCCGATCCTCGGCTTCGACGCGGCGATCGGAAGCGAGGCCTTCGCCCCGACCGACACCTACGGCTACTACCTCTCCGACCGCGCGCTCGGGGAGAAGGTGCTGGAGGTCGTGCCCGGGCCGGGGCCGGACTTCGTGTTCGGCGTCTCGATGGAGAACCACAATCCCTGGAAGCGGGGACGCATTCCGGAGATACCCGATCCCGTGCACCAATACCGGCGGCACTTGCGCAATGCCGATGCCATGCTCGGCATGCTGATCGCCGAGCTCGACCGGCGCGACCGCGACACGCTGCTGCTGTTCTACGGCGACCACGTGCCGATCATGCGGGCGCTGGCGCACCCCTTCCCCGATCCGCGGACGCATTACGTGCTGCTGCGCTGCGGCCGCTCTGTCGGGCCCGCGAGCCCGCGTCGCTTCGACACCGGGGTCGAGGCGCTCGCCGGCATGCTGCTCGACGCGGCGCGAGAGGGCTGACGCTCAGCCGGCCGGGTGATGGGCGTGCCAGTGCCAGGCGATGTCGATCCGCCGCGGCACCCAGACCCTCTCCCTGGCCGCCACGTAGTCGAGGAAGCGCGCCAGCGAAGCGGCACGGCCGGGCCGGCCGACGACGCGGCAGTGCAGGCCCACCGACATCATCTTCGGCGACCCCGCCTCACCCTCGGCATAGAGCACGTCGAACGCGTCCTTCAGATACGCGAAGAACTGGTCGCCCGAGTTGAACCCCTGGGCGGCCACGAAGCGCATGTCGTTGGTGTCGAGCGCGTAGGGGATGACGAGCTGCGGCCCGGCTGGTCCACTCATCCAGTACGGCAGATCATCGGCGTAAGTGTCGGAGACGTAAGCGAAGCCCCCCTCCTCCGCTACCAAGTCGAGCGTGTGCGTCGAGCTCCGCCCGGTGTACCAGCCGAGCGGCCGCGTGCCCGTCGTCTCGGTGTGGATGCGGATCGCCTCGAGAAGGTGCGCGCGCTCCGCCTCGCGCGTGAAGTCGCGGTAGTCGATCCATCTGAGGCCGTGGGTCGCGATCTCCCAGTCGGCCTCCTTCATCGCCGCGACCGCGTCCGGGTTGCGCTGGAGCGCGGTCGCGACGCCGTAGACGGTCACCGGCATCTCGCGCGCGGTGAACATGCGCCAAAGCCGCCAGAACCCGGCGCGCGAGCCGTATTCGTACATCGACTCGACGTTCATGTGCCGCAGGCCCGGCCAGGGCTCGGCGCCGATCACGTCGCACAGGAACGCCTCGGAGGTTGCATCGCCGTGGAGGATGTTGCGCTCGCCGCCCTCCTCGTAGTTCAGCACGAACTGCACCGCGATCCGCGCCCCGTCCGGCCATTCCGCATCGGGCGGACGCCGGCCGTAGCCGACCATGTCGCGGGGATAGGCTTCGCTCATCGCAGTCTCCGGGGCAGTCTCCGGCACGCTCCAGGTGCGCCTGAACAATGCCGCCGCGCAGGCGGCGCGGGAAAGCGGAAAATGCGTGCCCCTCGCCGGATTTCGGCGGCGCGCGGAGCCGCCTTCGGCGGTGGCGCGGACTCAGCGATCGTTGGCGTGCGGCCGCGCCGGCCCCGGCCCGCCCTCGCCCGGCCCCGCGGCCGCCGCTCCTGCGGGATTGCGGTCGGCGAGACGCCGCCAAGCGGTGAGCCCTGCCGGCAGTGCCGCCAGATAGGCGAGCGTGCCCGCCGCCAGCACCGCGAACGGGTAGCTGACGAGCAGCCCCACCAACACCACCGACAGCACCAAGATCGGCAGCACGAGGTCGCGCCGCACCCGCGTGCCGATCGTCTTCGCCGAGAAGGTCGGCAGCCGGCTGACCATCAGCAGTCCGATCGCCACCGCATAGACGAGCACGATCCAGGCCGCCCACGGCGCGAAATGTATGCCGAGCTCGGACAAATAGAGCGGCAGCAGCACGGTTATCGCCGCCGCCGGCGCGGGCACGCCCATGAAGAACGCGGACTGCCAGGCCGGCCGCTCGCCGAGCAGCATCACGTTGAAGCGCGCCAGCCGCAGCGCGGCGCAGATGGCGAAGGTCAACGCCGCCAGCCAGCCGATCGAGCGGATCTCGTCGAGAATCCAGCCATAGACCATGATCGCCGGGGCGACGCCGAAATTCACGAAGTCGGTCAGCGAGTCGAGCTCGGCCCCGAAGCGCGAGGTCGAGCGCAGCGCCCGCGCCATCCGCCCGTCCACCGCGTCGAGCACCGCCGCCAGCACGACGGCGGCGATCGCCGCCTCGTAGCGGCCCTCGAAGGTCATGCGGATCGCGGTGAGCCCGAGGCAGAGCGCGAGCAGGGTCACGAGATTGGGCAGGATCGCCCGCACCGGGATCGGGCGCAGCGCCACCCGCCGCCGCCCGATGCGGCCGCGGCGCAGGCCGCGCCGGCCGAACGGGTCGAGGGTCGGCCGGGTCCGCGGCATCGGCTCAGCTGACCCTTATGATCGGCGAGGCGGCCTCGCCCGAGAGGTCGCCGACCACCGTCTCGCCCCCGACCGCGCGCTGGCCTTCCGCGACGCGCGCCACCGAGCCCGCGGGCAGATAGACGTCGAGCCGCGAGCCGAAGCGGATCAGACCGAAGCGCTCGCCGACCATGACGGTCTCGCCCTCGCGGACGAAGCAGAGGATGCGCCGCGCCACCAGCCCGGCGATCTGCACGACGCCGATCTCCTCGCCGTTCGCGGTCTCGATCACCAGCCCGTTGCGTTCGTTGTCCTCGCTCGCCTTGTCGAGTTCGGCATTGATGAACTTGCCGGCCTTGTAGGCGACGCGCGTCAGCCGGCCGCTCGCCGGGGCGCGGTTGATGTGGCAGTCGAACACCGAAAGGAAAATCGAGACGCGCAGGCGCGGCGAAGGCCCGAGCCCCAACTCCGCCGGCGGCACCGCGGCGCCCACGAAGGAGACGATCCCGTCCGCCGGCGCCACCACGAAGCGCGCATCGACCGGCGTCACCCGCAGCGGATCGCGGAAGAAATACGCGCACCACAAGGTGAGCGCGAGGAAGATCCAGAACAGCGGCCCCCACAGCCAGCCGAGGAGCAGCGTCACCACCGCGAAGGCGGCGATGAACTTGTAGCCGTCGGGGTGGATCGGCGGGATGGCCCGGCGGACCGAATCGAGCACGGAGGAGAGCATTGTTCCTGAGCCACCCGGGTCTGGCGTTCGGCGCGCCGCCGACCCGTTCCTTTGGCACACCGCGCCTGGGGCCTCAAGGCGCGCCCGCCGCCGGACCGGTCGCGTGTCCGTCCGGCGGCGCCCGCCGCGGGGACGATCGAGCTCTGCCTCCGCGGTCCGGCAGACCTGCGTTTGCCGCGCCGCTCCCGCGCTTTGCCTTGAGGGGAGCCCTTTGCTATAGGGGCGCGCGAAGCGGCGCGGCCCTCCCCTCGCCTCGCGAACCCCGGAAAAGCACGAGGTCGTCCTTCATGGCGAAGATCAAGGTCGCGAACCCGGTCGTCGAGCTCGACGGCGACGAGATGACCCGGATCATCTGGCAGCTCATCAAGGACAAGCTGATCCATCCTTATCTCGACATCGACCTCGAGTATTACGACCTCGGCATCGAGCACCGCGACGCCACCGACGATCAGGTGACCATCGACGCCGCCAACGCCATCAAGCGCGTCGGCGTCGGCGTGAAATGCGCCACCATCACGCCCGACGAGGCGCGCGTCGAAGAGTTCAACCTGAAGAAGATGTGGAAGTCGCCGAACGGCACGATCCGCAACATTCTCGGCGGCGTCATCTTCCGCGAGCCTATCATCTGCCGCAACGTGCCCCGCCTCGTGCCGGGCTGGACGCAGCCGATCATCGTCGGCCGCCACGCCTTCGGCGACCAGTACCGCGCCACCGACTTCCGCTTCCCCGGCAAGGGCAGGCTGACGATCAAGTTCGTCGGCGAGGACGGCGAGGTGATCGAGCACGAGGTGTTCAACGCGCCCGGCCCGGGCGTCGCGATGGCAATGTACAATCTCGACGATTCGATCCGCGACTTCGCCCGCGCCTCGTTCAACTACGGCCTCGCCCGGAACTATCCGGTCTATCTCTCGACCAAGAACACCATTCTCAAGGCCTATGACGGCCGCTTCAAGGACATCTTCCAGGAGGTGTTCGATGCCGAGTTCGCCGACGCCTTCAAGGCGAAGGGGCTGACCTACGAGCACCGGCTGATCGACGACATGGTGGCCTCGGCGCTGAAATGGTCCGGCGGCTATGTCTGGGCCTGCAAGAACTATGACGGCGACGTGCAGTCCGACACTGTCGCGCAGGGCTTCGGTTCGCTCGGGCTGATGACCAGCGTGCTGATGACGCCGGACGGCAGGACCGTGGAGGCCGAGGCCGCCCACGGCACCGTCACCCGGCACTACCGCCAGCACCAGGCGGGCAAGGCGACCTCGACGAACTCCATCGCCTCGATCTTCGCCTGGACGCGCGGCCTCGCCCATCGCGCCAAGCTCGACGACAACGCCGCGCTCGCCCGCTTTGCGAGCACGCTGGAGCATGTCTGCGTCGAGACAGTGGAATCCGGCTCGATGACCAAGGACCTCGCCCTCCTCGTCGGCGCCGACCAGCCCTGGCTGTCGACCACCGGCTTCCTCGACAAGATCGACCAGAACCTGCAGAAGGCGATGGCGTAAGCCGGCCCATTCTGCCAGGTCCCCAGGGAGGGAGAGGCTTGCGCAACCTCGTCGTGCTGGGCGTGATCGCGCTTGCCGCGCTCGCCGGCCTCTATTGGCTGAACGCCTCGCGCTTCGCCCCGGTGCCGGCAGACCCCGACCCCGTGATCCTCGCCAATGGCGGGCTGGGGCAGGTCTACGACCTCACGGGCCTCGCTCCGGACACCTGCACCGCGTCGCGCACCGTCCTCTCCGGCCAGCGATTTCTGGAGAACACCCTCCCGGCCTTCGAAGCCGCCTTTGCCGCCGGCGCCGACATGGTCGCCGCGGACATCCAGCCGACCGCGGATGGCGGCTTCGTCGTGTTCGGGGACGCCGACCTCGCCTGCCGCACCGACGGTACCGGCGCGCCCTCCGAGCACGGCCTCGCCGAGCTGCAGGCGCTCGACGTCGGCTACGGTTACACCGCCGACGGCGGCGCGAGCTTCCCGTTCCGCGGCACCGGCATCGGCGCGATGCCTACGCTCGACGCCCTCCTCGCTGCCTTCCCCGAGCGCCCGCTGGCGCTGCGCCTTGCGGGAGCGAACGCCGAGGCCGCCGACCGCTTCGCGGCCGTGTTGAACGCCCTGCCCGCCGAGCGGCGGGAGCGGGTCCTCGTCCTCGCCGAAGACGAAGCCGCCCCGGCGCTGGAGATCGCGCTGCCGGACGTGACCGTCACCTCCGCGCACGACGTGACCGACTGCATCGGACGTTACGTCTCCTTCGGCTGGGCGGGCTTCGTCTCCCCCGCCTGCCGCGACACCGTGCTGCTGCTGCCGCTCGACGTCGCCCGGCGGCTGTGGGGCTGGCCCAACAGGTTCCTGCTGCGCATGCACGGCGTCGGCACCGAGGTGTTCGTGTTCGCGCCGCAGCGCGACGGCGACGCCGCCGCCGGCATCGACACCGAGGAAGATTTCGCCCGGCTGCCGCCCGCCTATGACGGCGGCATCTGGACCGAGCGGCCGGACCTCGTGGCGGCGCTGCTGTCGGCCGACTGATTGGCCGACAGCCCGGAGGTTGGCGCCCCGCATTCCAAGCCACGGACCGACTTCCCGCGACTAGACTTGTTCAACAACCCGCATGGCCGCAGAAACCGGGCGTTCAGTGTTTTCGCTCATCATGCCGTTGTCCCGCGTGCTCTTGGCGGGACGAGTCCATCAAGTCGCGAGCCCACGCAGATGTCGACAATACCGGCCCCTCGGATGCAGGTGGCGCCGATCTATGCCTTGATCGCGCTGTTCGTCGGCGCCGTCGGTGCCATTGCGGGCACCGGGCGCTGGGCGGCCGACCGGGCCGACGACAGCGTGCAGGAGCGGCAGACCAAGCTGTTCAGCGCCGGCATGGAGGCGTTCCGCACCGGCCTTGCCGCGGACCTCGAGCGCTTCGCGACGCTCGACGAGGTGGTCGCGACGGCGGCGCGCCTGCCGAACCCGGACGCCGCGACCTGGTTCGACGTGCGCGTCACGCCGCTCCTGGGGGCATTCGGATACGACCGCTTCTTCGTCGTGGAGGGCAGCGGGCGAATTCTTTACGCGGGCGAGGGCAACTCCCGGGCCGACCCGAGCCTGTTCGCCGCGAACGCGGAGGCCGTCGAGGCCCAGGCCGCGAGCGTCCGCCGGCCGGAGGCGCCGGCCGGACCCGGCGGCGTGCGCCCCGTGCTCGTCGACTATGCCGTGACCGACGGGCGACCGATCGTGACCTTCGCGGTTCCGCTGTCCTTCGCCGCCCCGGACGCGACGACGCCGGTTCTCGTCACCGAGGCCTTTCTCGACGACTACATGCTCGCCGATATCGGCCACAGCCAGCCGCTGGAGGACGCGCGCTTCACCCCCGCGCCCGAGACAGGCGAGCGGGCCTCGATCCCGCTTGTCGACAATGCCGGGCAGACGATCGGCTATGTCGGCTTCGTGCCGTTCACGCCGGGGGCGGACGTGCTGCGGACGGTGACGCCGCCCATCACCCTCGCGCTGCTACTGGGCGTCGCCCTCGCGGTGGGTCTATTCCTGCGCTGGCGCCGGGCTTCCGGCCGGGCCATGCGGAGCGAGGCCAAGGCGCAGCATCTCGCCTTCCACGACGTGCTCACCGGCCTGCCGAACCGGGCCCTGTTCAACGACCGGCTCGAGCAGGGCCTGGCGCGGCTGCGCGGCGGCGGCCATCCGCTCGCCCTGCTCTATCTCGATCTCGACCGCTTCAAGGCCGTCAACGACACGCTCGGCCACAGCGCCGGCGACGGGCTGATGCGCGAGGTCGCCGCACGCCTGCGCGCCATCGTCAAGGAAACCGACACCATCGCGCGGCTCGGCGGCGACGAGTTCGCCGTGCTCTACACCGAGCTCGGCGCGACCGCGGAGCTGCCGCTGCTCTGTGCCAGGATCGGCGAGGCGATCGGCCGGCCTTTCTTGCTCGCCGGCAACGAGGTTTTCGTCGGCGTCAGCATCGGCGTCGCCATCGCGATGGACGGATCGGTGGGGCGCGACGACATCGTGCGCCGCGCCGACATCGCGCTCTACCGCGCCAAGAGCGAGGGGCGGAACACCTATCGCGTCTTCGAGCCCGAGATGGATCACTCCATCCAGGAGAAGCGCGCCATCGAGCAGGCGCTGCGGCAGGCGCTGCAAGGGGGCGACGGCCTCGAGGTCCATTTCCAGCCGCTCTACGCCAGCCGCGAGCACCGCATCGTCGGCGTCGAGGCACTGATGCGGTGGAACAGCACCGTGCTCGGCCCGATGCCGCCCTCGCGCTTCATCCCGGTCGCGGAGGAGACGGGACTGATCCATCAGCTCGGCGAGTTCGTGCTGCGCGCCGCCTGCCGCGCAGCCGTCGCCTGGCCGATCGAGACGCTTGCGGTCAACGTGTCGCCGATTCAGTTCCGCATGGCCGGCTTCGCCCAGCGCGTCCTCGCCATCGTCGAAGAGACGGGCTTCGAGCCGCGCCGGCTCGAGCTCGAGATCACCGAGAGCGTGCTCGTCGAGCACGCCAGCGCCGCGCTCCAGGAGCTGCGGGCCGCCGGCATCCGCGTCGCGCTCGACGATTTCGGCACCGGCTATTCCTCGCTGAAATATCTCGGCCAGTACGCCGTCGATAAGATCAAGATCGACAAGTCCTTCGTCGATTCGGTCGCGGCTCACCAGGACGCGCGCGCCATCGTCATCGCCATGGTCGACCTCGCCCGCGCCATGGGCATCCGGGTGACCGCGGAGGGCGTCGAGACCGCCGAGCAGAGCGCATTTCTGGCCTCGATCGGCTGCGACCAGCTCCAGGGCTACCTGTTCGCCAAGGCTATGCCCGCGTCGCAGCTCGAAGTGCTGCTGCTGCGGGAGATGGCCCAGCGCATGGCGGCCGTAGGCGACGGCGACGCCGCGCGCGCCACAGGCACCTGAGGGCGCGCGGGGGCCCGGTTGTTCCCCCAACGTTCCGGGCCCGCGGCACACAGGCCCTTCATCTTCGGCAAATTGCGGGTACCCTGCCCGGGCAATCACGCTGCAGGAGGAGGCCATGCGCAATTCGGATGGAGGGGGGGCGCGCACCCACCCTGCCCTCGCCTGGGCCGCGGGACTGGCTGCCGTCGCGATTCCCGCATGGGGTCACGCACAGACGATCGAACTGGGCGCCGTCATGACGGGGGCCGGCGAGGCGCCGCCGATCGCGACCCCTGCGGCGGGCATGGCGTTCGCGACGATCGACACCGCGACCCTCACGCTCAACTGGCTGGTGGCCTTCTCCGGCCTCAGCGGCCCGCCGACCGCGGCCCATTTCCACGGCCCGGCCATGGTGGGGGTGAACGCGGGGGTAATGGTGCCGATCGCGGGCGGCGACGCTGCGAGCCCGATTACCGGCTCCGCCCAGATCACGCCGCAGCAGATGGCCGACCTGCTCGGCGGCCTCTGGTACGCCAACGTGCACACCGTGTTGAACCCGCCCGGCGAGCTGCGCGGCCAGATGATGCCGCGCGACATCTTCGGGGCTGAGCCGACCGCACCGGGCGGCGACGAGCCGGCCTGCACCGCCTATCTCATCGCCGACGCCGGCAGCTTCGCGCTCGACTGGTTCGTCGCCTGCCCCGGCCTTTCCGCCCCGCCGGCCGCGGCCGAACTGCGAAGCCCCGCCCCGGATTCGGTCGTCGCGCTCGATGCGAGCACGAACCCGATGACCGGCTCGGCAACGCTCACGGCGCAGCAGTTCGCGGCTCTCTCGGCAGGCGAGTGGACGCTCTCGGTGCAGCCGGCCGACGGTCAGGCCATCGCCGCGCCGGTACTGCCCTTCCGGTTCTGACACGCGGCCTCAGTCCTCGAATACGACCCCGAGTTGCGTCGCCGACCGGCGGCGCACCGCGCAGCGGCGCCGCGCGCCGTCTTCGAAGCGCAATTCGAACCTGTCGGGCACGCCGACGACGCTCGCCACCTCAAGCAGCGCCCCGTGCGGGGACAGGTTGCGGATGCGGCAGTCGATCACCGAGGCGCTGTGGTTGAACACGATGTGCCCGCCCTTCAGCGCCCTGACCCGCCGCTCGGTGCGGCGCTCCTCGACACTCATTTCGCCTTCCTCCGCTTCGCCGTGCCCGGCAGCACCTGCCGCAGCTCGGACATGCCGGCCCAGGGGTCTGGCGTGAGCGTCGCAAGGCGCCCCGGCAGGTTCGCCACGGTGAAATGGTTCGGCTTGATGTCGGGCGTCAGCTCGTCCCAGCCGAGCGGCGTCGCGACCGGCGCGCCCGCCCGCGCCCGGGTCGAATAGGCCGCCACCGCCGTCGCCCCGCGCCCGTTGCGCAGGTAATCGACATAGAGGCGCCCCGTCCGGGCGCGCTTCGACACGTTGTCGGTGTATTTCGCCGGATTCTCCTTCGCCATGGTGCTTGCGACGCCCGCGGCGAAGGTCTTCACGGCGTCCCAGTCCGCCTTCGGCTCCAGCGGCACCACGACGTGCAGCCCCTTGCCGCCGGTCGTCTTCACGAAGCTCGCCAGCCCCATCGCGTCGAGCCGCGCCCGCACGTCGAGCGCGGCGGCGATCACGTCGGCATAGGCGAGGCCCTCGTCGGGATCGAGATCGAAGGTGATGCGGTCCGGCAGCTCGGGGTCCGCCATCGTTGAGCCCCAGGGATGGATCTCCAGCACGGAGGCCTGCACCAGCGCGACGAGCCCTTCGAAATCGGAGACGACCAGCACCTCCTCATCCCCGACCGTGTGCCGCGCCACCGCCTTGCTCATGCCGGCGAAGGCGTGCTTTTGGAAAAAGCAGTCCTGGCCCACGCCTTGCGGGCAGCGCACCAGCGCCAGCGGCCGGTTCACGATATGCGGCAGGATGAAGTCGGCCGTCGCGGCGTAGAACTCGGCGAGCCCCTGCTTGGTTAGGCCGATATCCGGCCACAGCACGCGGTCGGGATGGGTCAGGGCGAAGCTGCGCGCCGGGGCCGGCGCGTCCTCGGGCTCGGTCATGGCTCCCCCCTCGCGCACGATCTCGGCGGGATCGAGGTCGCGCCTGAGGCCCTTGAACGCGGCATGGCGGACATTGCCGTCCGCGGTCCAGGTGCGGAACTCGACCTCGGCCACCAGCCTCGGCTCGGCCCAGCGCACGCCCTTCCTGGCTTCCGTCGTCAGAGATCCGTCGAAGGGCGGGGTGGGCCGCGCGATCGCGTCGAGCTCGGCGGCGATCGACCGCGACACGGCCTCGCTGAACCCGGTGCCGACGCGGCCGACATGCACGAGCCTGCCGCCCTCGTTGACCCCGAGCACGAGCGAGCCCACCGCCTTCTTCGATGTCGTGGAGGGCACATAGCCCGCCACCACGAAATCCTGGCGCAGCGCGCACTTCACCTTGAGCCACTGGTTGCCGCGGCCGGAGCGATAGGGCAGGTCCCTGCGCTTCGATACGATGCCTTCGAGCCCGAGCCGGCAGGCGTGGCGCGCCATCGCCTCGCCCTCGCCCTCGATGTGCTCGCTGAAGCGGATCGGACCGTCCTTCGGCACATCGTCGAGAAGGCCCGCTAGCAAGGCCTTGCGCTCGGCGAGCGGCATCCCCGTGAGGTTGAACCCGGCGAGATAGAGCAGGTCGAACACGTAGTAGACCATCGACGCCGACGTGCCGGCCTCGAGCGCCGCCTGCAATGCCGCGAAGTTGGAGACCCCGCCCTCCTCGACCACGACCTCCCCGTCGAGGATCGCCGCGCCGAGCCCGAGCGCGGCGAGCGCCTTTCCGACGGCGGCGAACTTGTCGCTCCAGTCGAGGCCTTTCCGCGTCAGCAGCTTCACCTTGGCGCCGTCGATGCGGGCCTGGAGGCGATAGCCGTCGAACTTGATCTCGTGGACCCAGTCCGGCCCGTTCGGCGCCCTGTCGGCGAGGCTGGCGAGGCACGGCTCGACGAAAGGCGGCATGATGCCCTTCTTCGCGCCCTTCGCCCTGGCGAGGTCCGGCAGGGCACGCGGCTTGGTCGCGGCGGCTCGTCCGGCATGATCGGCGCGCACCGCGCCCGTCTTCTCGAGCTCGGCGTTAGTCGTGCCGGAGAGCACCGAGCCCATCTCCAAATCCACCGGCTCCGGCGTCCCTTCCGCGTGGGCGTATTCGTCGTCGGCCTTGATGAGCAGCCAGTTGTTCCGCTTCTCCCGCGGCCGCGGCTTCATCTTCACGAGATGCCAGCGGCCCCTGAGGCGCTCGCCCTCCAGCGTGAATTCGAGATGGCCCTTGTCGAGCCCCAGATGCGGGTCGAATTCCGGCCGCCAGGTCCCGGTGTCCCACACGATCATGGTGCCGGCGCCGTACTGGCCCTTCGGGATCACGCCCTCGAAGGTCAGGTATTCGAGCGGGTGGTCTTCGGTCTCGACCGCAAGCCGCTTCTCTGATGTGACGAAGCTCGGGCCGCGCGTGACGGCCCAGCTCTTCAGCACGCCGTCGAGTTCCAGGCGCAGGTCGAAATGCAGCCGCGTGGCGTCATGCTTCTGCACGCAGAAGCGGAAGCCCTCGGTGGGCGTCACCTCGCCCGCGGGCTCTGAGGTCGCGCCGAAATCGCGCTTCGCCTGATAGGCCGCGAGGCTCCCCGCCCGCACCGGCGGGTCGGCTTTCCGTCCCTCCGCGGGGGGAGCGGAATCGGCGGTCTTGCGGGAACGCGGCTTCGCGGCGGGTTTCTCCTCCGCCGACGTCTCCGCGGCCCGCGCCGCCTTGGTCCGGGTGGTGGCCGGCTTGGCCACGGCGCGTTATCCCGCCTTCTTGGCGGGCGCCCTCTTGCGCGGCGCGGGCTTGGCCTCGGCCGCGGGCTCGGCGGGTTTCGCCGACTTGCGCGAGGCGCGCTCCGCGCTGGTCTTCGAGGCCGCCTTCTTGGGTGCGGTCTCCGGCTTTTCCGCGTCGATCGAACGGCGCAGCGCGTCCATCAGATTCACCACGTTCGACGGCCGCGGCTCCTCGACGGGCGTCGGCGGGGCGAGGCCTTCCTGCTTCGACTTCACCAGCGCCACGACGGCGTTCTCGTAGCGGTCCTCGAAGCTCTGCGGCTCGAAATGCCCGGCCTTGGTCTCGATGATGTGCCCTGCGAGGTCCCGCATCTCCTTGGGGATGTTGAGGTCCGGGATCTCCTCGAAATAGGCGTCCTCCATCCGCACCTCGTAAGGGTAGCGGAGCAGGGTCGCGAGCAGGCCCTTGCCGAGCGGCTCCAGCAGCACCATCCGCTCGCGGCGCGAGATCACCACCCGGGCGATGCCCGCCTTGCCCTTCTCGCGCATGGCGTCGCGGATCACGGCGAAGGCTTCCTGCGCCACCTTGTCGTCCGGGGCGAGATAATAGGGCGCCTCGAGATAGCGCTCGTCGACTTCCTCGCGCGGTACGAAGGTCTCGATGTCAATCGTGTGGGAGCTTTCGATGCGAATCGCCTCGAGCTCATCCTCCTCGACAAGGACATAGGCGTTCTTGCCGACCGGGTAGCCCTTGACCTGGTCGTCGCTCTCGACCGGGTCGCCGGTCTCGGGGTCCACGTACTGCCGCTTCACCTTGTTGCCGGTCTTCCGGTTCACGGTATTGAAGCTGACCTTGGCGGAGGAACTCGTGGCCGGGTACAAGGCAACCGCGCAGGAGACGAGGGACAGCTTCAAGTATCCCTTCCAATTTGCCCGGACAGCCATTCGATTACTCCGAGACCCGAACCGCTACGCTGGGTCAGAATTGACTCTCGACGAATCCGGTGTGACTCAAGGGCGACTCGGCTCCGAGTCACACGCCGCGAACGGAGAGTCGAACGCGGGCGGCGGATGGACGTTCCTGACCACGATCACTCACTGCCGGTGAAAGAATACTTACCATTTCCCTATCCGGCAATGACGGGACGGGGGCTTTTGGAAAGCGGTGCGGAGTCTGGCATCATGGCCGGCATGAGCGGGGAAGCCTTCCGCCTTCTCGTCGTCGGGCGCTTTGCGGGCGTCACCCGCGAGCGCCTCGCCGTGCTCGCGGCCGAGGCGGGCGGCGTGCTGCTCACGCGGGCGAGGGCGGCGCCGACCGTCGTGGCGCTGACGAGCGCGAGCGCGCCCCGCGTGCTGGCCGAAGCGCCGCCGCTGCGCCTGCCGCCCGGCATCCCGCCGGGGGTCCGCTTCGTCTCCGAACGCGGCCTGCGGCGCCTGCTCGGCCTCGCCCCTCCGCCTGCCGACGTCCCGCGCACGCTGACGCACGCCGAGGTCGCCCGCAGCGCCCGGCTGCCGGGACAGACAGTGGATATCCTCGCGCTCTACGACGTCCTCGACCCCGTCGACGATCATTACGGCTATGCCGATCTGCTCGCCGCGCGCGAGGCCGGCCGGGCGCTCGCCGCGGGGCTCGACCTGCCGCGCGTCGTCGCCGCCGCGGCGAAGCTGGCCCGCAGCGGCGCCAGCCTCGCCGACACGCGGCTGCTGGAAGCGCCCTGGGGCGAACTGGTGCAGGAGAAGGCGGGGCGGATGGGACGGCTCGACGGCCAGTTCGCGCTGCCACTGGGCGAAGCCTTCACCAGCCTCGACGCCGCGTTTCGCAACGCCGAGGCGGCGGAAGCTGATGGCGACCTGCGCGAGGCCGAGCGCTGGTACCGGGTCGCCCTCAGGATCGACCGCCGCGACCCCGTGATCCCGTTCAACCTCGGCAACGTGCTCGACGCGCTCGGCCGCGGCGCCGAGGCAGCGCTCGCCTACGGGCAGGCGGTGGCGCGCGACCCGGACTTCGCCGAGGGCTGGCTCAATCTCGGCCATCTCGCCGAGGCCGGCTCGCGGCCCGCGGAGGCAGAGACGCACTATGCCCGCGCGCTCGCCGTCCGCCCCGACGATCCGGACGCGCTGTTCGCGCTCGCCAAACTCCTGACCCGGCTCGGCCGCTTCGCGGAAGCGACCCCGCTCTGGGACCGCTATCTCGGCCTCCAGCCGGCGCCGTCCGACCTCGACGGCGCACGCCGCCTCGCCGCGCTGTGCCGGGTCGGCACAGTCGCCGGCCGCCGGCGCAACTGATCCTCGCCCGCCTCTCAGACGACGCCGAGCTTGCGCTGCAGGTTGGTGGACGAGGTCGTGTACTGGAACACGATCCGCTCGTCCGGGCTGACGATGCGCTTCGCCGCCTGCGCCATCAGCGCCGCCTCGTGGAAGCCGGAGAGGATGAGCTTCAGCTTGCCCGGATAGGTGTTGATGTCGCCGATGGCGAAGATGCCGGGCTCGGAACTTTCGAACTTCGCGGTGTCGACCGGGATCAGGTTCTCGTGCAGGTTCAACCCCCAGTCCGCGATCGGCCCGAGCTTCATGGTAAGGCCGAAGAAGGGCAGCATCCGCGTCGCCGGCAGCTCGACAGGGCCGGCACTGGTCTTCACCACCAGCGAGGACAGCGCCCCGCCCTCGCCCGCCACGCTCGCAACCTGCCCCAGCACCAGCTTCATGGCGCCTGACTCCACGAGGCCGCGCATCTTCTTCACGCTGTCGGGCGCGGCGCGGAACTCGTCGCGGCGGTGGACCAGCGTCACGCTGCGGGCGAGCGGCTGCAGGTTCAGCGTCCAGTCGAGCGCGGAATCCCCGCCCCCGACGATCACCACGTCCTCGCCGCGGAACGCATCCATCTTGCGCACCGCGTAGAACACGCTCGTGCCCTCATAGGCCTCGATGCCCGGCACCGGCGGGCGCTTGGGCTGGAACGAGCCGCCCCCCGCCGCGATCACCACCGCCTTGGTCAGGAACGCGGTGCCGTCGTCGGTGCGCAGCACCATGCGCCCGTCCGCCTGCCGTTCGAGGCTCTCGACCATCCGGCTGAAATGGAAAGTCGGCTCGAACGGCCTGATCTGCGCCATCAGGTTGTCGACGAGGCCCTGAGCCTTGATCTCCGGAAACCCCGGAATGTCGTAGATCGGCTTCTCCGGATAAAGCTCGGCGCACTGCCCGCCCGGCCGGTCGAGGATGTCGACGACATGGGCTTTGAGGTCGAGGAGGCCGAGCTCGAACACGGCGAACAGGCCCACCGGTCCCGCGCCGACGATCACGACATCCGTTTCGATCCGCTCGCTCATGTCAGTCCTCGAAAAAAGGCGGGAGGCCCCGACGCCATGGATAGGTCGGGACGGCCGGGTTGGGAAGGAAACGTGTGGCCCGCCCGCGATTACCCGCGCCGCGCTGCCGCCATGGGGTCTTGCCTGTCGGGATGGAAGGCGTGCGTGAGCTCTGCTATGGGCGGCGGGTCGCCACGCGAGAGTTCGCCCGCCCGGGCCGGCTCAGGCCTGCCGCTCCGGCACCGCGACCACCAGCCCGTCCATGTCCTTGGTCACCCGGATCTGGCACGACAGGCGCGAGGTCGGGCGCACGTCGTAGGCGAAGTCGAGCATGTCCTCTTCCATCGGCTGCGGCTCGCCGACGACCTCGGCCCAGGCCTCGTCGACATAGACGTGGCACGTCGCGCAGCTGCAGGCGCCGCCGCACTCGGCCTCAATGCCGGGCACGCCGTTGCGGATGGCGTTCTCCATGACCGTGGAGCCGACGGGGGCCTCGACCTCGTAGGTCTTCCCCGAGGGGGTCTTGTAGGTGATCTTCGGCATCGGGATTCCGGTGTGAGGCCGCCGCTGCCGACGCGGGGGCGCGGCCGGGCGGCCCGAAAATGGGGGTGATGCCGGGGGATGTGACGACCGTGACGCGGCGCGTCAAGGGGAAGGGTGGGCCACTTGCGCCCTCGCAAGGGTTGCGACCCGACGCCGCGCCCTCAGGCGCCCGCGAGCACCTGCGCGATGAAGGCGTTGGCCTCGTCGACGGCGAAGGCAAGCGCCTCGACCTCCGCCCGGACCGGGCGCCCGGTCCGGGCCGCCTCCTCGATCGCCGTCGCGGCGCGCATCACGCGCCACGCCCCGATGCCGCTCGCCGAGCCCTTCAGCGTATGGGCATGCACGGCGACGGTCTCGCCGGCCGCGATTCGGAACAGAGCGCTCTCCGTCTGGCGGACGAACAGCTGCAGCACTTCGCGTTCGAGCTCGCGATTGCCGCTGGTCTGCCGGGCGAGATGGGCGAAATCGACCGGACGGTCCCCCGCGCGCACGGCGACGCGGGAAACCGCGGCCTCGGGCTCGGCCTCAACGACACGGACGGCGGCGGGCATCGGCGCAACTCCTCGTGTGGCCCGGGATGGCGGGCGAGGAAACCTGTCGCCAGCATAGGCCGCAACGCCTTGCGGCTCGGTGAATCAAGCGCCCCACCGGCGCCTGCCCCCAACAAAGTGAAGCTGGGGTTAACGCGCCCGGGCGCCCTCCGCCGAACCGACATGCTCGAAGACCGGAAAACCGGCGTTCCTGCCGCGCTCCCGCCACCATCGAAGCGCCAGAGACTTGACACGAAACCTGCGGGAATCACCTGGGATTCGGGCGCATGCTCGTTTCTCCGCGGCGGTTTGGGGTATATCCTGCCGGTGGTACGGTGAGAGTGGCGCAACGGGACGTGAGTGGTGCGTCCTCTGCGCAACGGTCGATAAAAATTTCGCCGTTGCGCGACGTCGCCGCCGTTCGGGAGAAACGGTCCGGGACGATCGTGCGGCAGCGCTTTGATCTTCCGCCCCTGCCCTCCCGGCGCGGTCTTGCGTCTTGGGGGCGCGGCCGGTTTGTGTGTGCGTACGGCGCGAGGCGAATATGGCGAACAGCACCAGCAGGGCTCCCGAGACCACCGAGGCGGCGCTTTCCGCGGTGGAGGAGGCGCTTCGCGCCGATTTCGGGGCCGAGCCGACGCCGCCCGCGGCCGAGCCGGCCCCGCCGGCGGAAAAGCCTGCCGAGGCCCCGCCCCGCCCCGTCGCCGAGCGCGCCGCCGCCGCCGAGCGGGCGCTCGCCGAACGCGCCGCCCAGTCCGGCACCGCCGCGGAGGCCGAGGCCGAGCCCGCCGCCGAGCAGCCGGCGCGCCGCGGCCGCGGCCGGCCCCGCGCCGCCGCCAACGACGACCGCCGCGCCGTCGGCACCATTCTTTATCAGCTGCAGCGCCGCCCCTCGCGCGGTCCCCTCGTCGCCGCCTTCATTCTCTCCGTGCTGTGGCTCGCCGCCGCTGCGGCCTTCGCCTGGTACGCGCTGGACGGCACGCTCGACGGCGTCGACACCGCCGACGAGGTGTTCTCCTCCCCCGCCCTGCTCGGCCTCGCCGCCGCGGCCTTCGTGCCCGTCCTCTTTTTCTGGGCCGTTGCGGTGCTCATCCGCCGTGCTCAGGAAATGCGCATGGTCGCGCGCTCGATGACCGAGGTGGCGATCCGCCTCGCCGAGCCCGAGAACCTCGCCAAGCACTCCGTCGTCACCGTCGGCCAGGCGATCCGCCGCGAGGTTGCCGCGATGGGCGACGGTATCGAGCGCGCGCTCGCCCGGGCGAGCGAGCTCGAGGTGATGGTCCACAACGAGGTCGGGGCGCTCGAACGCGCCTATACCGACAACGAGCTGAAGATCCGCGGCCTGCTCGCCCAACTCGTCAGCGAGCGCGAGGCGATCGCCACCAACGGCGAGAAGGTGCGCGGCGCCATTCTCGCCGCCCATGAGGGCCTCTCGGGCGAATTGCGCACCGCGAGCGAGCTGATCGGCAGCCGCGTCGACGATGTGGGCCGCGCGCTGACGCAGTCGCTGGCCGAGACCACCGACCAGCTCACCATCACGTTCTCCACCGCCGGCCAGGCCATGGTCTCCCTGGTCTCCGGGCGCGGCAACGAATTCGCCGCGCGGCTCGAAACGACAAGCCGCGAGCTCGCCGAGAGCGTCGAGCGCAGCGGTGCGCGCGTGCTCGACGGTCTTTCGGAAACCGCAGGTTACGTCACCAGCGCGATCGAGGAGCGCGGCAGCACGATCACCGGCGCCATCGAGGCGAGCGTGGCCGGTTTCGGCGACGCCGTCGCGCGCGCCGAGGCCGAGATCAGCGGCGAGATCAGCCATCGCGGCGAGACCTTCACGGCCGCGTTCCGAGCGGCGGGGCACGATCTCGTCACTAGGCTCGGCGCCGACGGCACCGCCCTTGCCGACAGTCTCGCGGCCCGTGCGGCCGCGCTCGGCGAGACCATCGCGTCGGCCTCGGCGAGCGCGGCGGAAACCATCACCGCCCGCACCCAGACGCTCACGGCCAGCCTCGCCCAGACCCAGACCAGCCTGGACACGGCGCTCGAGGAGCGCACCCGTGCGCTCAGCCTGGCGGTGGAGACCCGCGCGGCGGCGATCGACAGGCTCATCGCCGACCGCTCGGAAGCGATCTTCACCGGTCTCGACGAGCGCAGCGCCGCGCTCGAATCCGCGCTCGGCAGCCGCGCGGAAGCGTTCGGCACGCTCGTCGCCCGCGCCGGCGACGCCGTCACCGAAACGGTGGTGCAGCGGACGACCGAGCTCGCCGCTACCCTCACGCGCGTCGGCAGCGAGACGACGGCGGCATTCGACACGCGGGCCACCGAGGTCACCGCCAGCTTCGCGCGCTCCGGCGAAGAACTGCTCGCCGGGCTCGGCGCCCGCGCCGACGCCTTCTCCGGCGCCCTCCAGCAGTCCGGCGAAGCGCTCCTCGCCGGCTTTGCGGCCCGCGGCGGCGATCTCGCCACGCGCATCGAGGAAACTGCCGGCCGGCTCAGCGCCGAGGCCGCGGCCCATGGCGACGCCATCGCCCAGCGGCTCGCTGCCGCCGCCGAAACCGTCAACCGCGCGGTGGCGGTGGACGGTGCCGCGATCGCGGATCGGCTCGAGACGGGCGGCGCCCGTCTCGCCGAGACGATCGCAGAGCGCACCTCCGGCATCGCCTCTCTGCTCGACGGCGCCACGACCGGCTTCGCCGAGCGGCTTGCGGCCTCGGGATCGGACATCACCGAGCGCCTCGCCACAATCGGCTCCGAGATCGTGCGCTCGATGGATGCGCGCGGCCAGCGGCTCGCCGAACAGCTCGCCACGTCCGGCACCACCATCTCGGGCATGGTCGAACGCGAGTCGGAGGCGCTCGCCTCTGCGCTCGAAGGCCGGATCGCCCGGCTCGACGAGGTGGTCAACGGCCGCGGGGCGGCGATGGCCGAGGAGCTCGGCCGGCGCGCCGAGACGATCGACGCGCGCTTCGCCGAGCGCGCCGGCGCCCTCGGCGACACCCTTGCCGCGCGCCAGGACGAGATCGCGCGCGTTCTCGGTGAGCGCAGCGCCGGGATCGAGACGATCCTCGAGGGCGAGATCGCCCGGCTCGACCAGATGGTCGCCGCGCGCGCCGCCGCGCTGCTCGACGGCCTCACCCAGCGCGGGACCGCGACCGACGCCGCCCTCGCCGAGCGCGCCGCCGCGCTCGAGGCCGCGCTCGGCACGCGCCAGGAGGAGCTCGGCCGGATGCTCGCCGACCGCACCTCCTCTATCGACGCCGCCTTCGCCCGGGAGCTCGGCCGGCTGGACGACATCGTCGGCAACCGCGCCGGCGCGCTGGTCGCCGATCTCGCCACCCGCACCGAGGCGTTCGAGACGCGGTTCGCCACCGAGGCGACGCACCTTGCCGAGGTGCTCGGCGCCAGCCGCGACGACGTCGCGCGCATGCTCGCCGACCGTACCGCGGCCATCGCCGCGGCCGCGGCGGAGCAAACCGCGCGCATCGAGACTACGCTCGGCGAACGCGCCGCCGCCATCGACGCCGCCCTCACGGGGGGTGCCGAGCGGGTCGAGACGGCGCTCGCCGCGGGCACGGAAGGGCTCGGCGCTGGGCTCGACGAGCGCATCCGCGCCGTCGAGGCGGCGCTCGCCGATCGCGAGCACACGTTCGGGGCGCTGCTCGACACGCGCATCGCCCGCGTCGCCGAGACGCTCGACACCCGCGCCGAGGCCGCCGCGGACACGCTCGGC
>Ga0182738_1001132_pt1 | contig 34155 bp, 25 predicted proteins | sample eDN5th30CBELigMG_FD_128876 | JGI IMG/M metagenome (GOLD analysis project Ga0182738, IMG submission 128876) | Enriched Miracle-Growth compost microbial communities from Emeryville, California, USA - eDNA 5th pass 30_C BE-Lig MG (version 2)... ...
AGAAAAGGCCGGGAGGTACGGCAAGACCGTGGTCAAAGTTGACCGCTGGTTTCCGTCCTCGAAGACTTGCTCCGACTGCGGGCAAATCGTTGAACGACTGCCGCTTTGCGTGCGGGAATGGACGTGTCCTGAGTGCGGGACGATCCACGACCGCGACGCGAATGCAGCGGCGAATATTTTGGCGGTCGGGCAGATCGTGACTGCGCATGGAGGGACGGTAAGACGCACTTCGGCCAAGGCCGAAGGACGCAAGACCCTGCGAAGTGCGAACCGACAAGGCGTCAATTGTGCGTAGCATGGTTCTCGCTGTTGGAATCCCTTTTCTTTAGAGAGGGGAGGATGTCAAATTCCGAGATTCGCTTCAATCTTTGGCATGCGACTGGGAACCCTTCATTCTTTTCAAGTCCTCGATTATTTCAACGGAATTGCGCGAAGGGCTGGCTGATAAATAAATTTTAGCGATCCTGCCTTCCGGGTCAATGAGGTAGGTATTGCGTTTGGCCAGGCCGATGAGGCTCCATATCGAGTCGTAACGCTTGGCAGTCTCGCCTTTGCTGTCTGCCAGAAGCGGAAAGGGAAGATCATACTTTTTGGCAAAGCTGGCATGGCTTGCGCTATCGTCCACGCTTACACCGACAACTTCCGCGCCCAGATCCCTCAATTGGTGAATGTCATCACGGAATTTGCATGCTTGCTTGGTGCACCCGGGTGTATCGTCCTTGACATAGAAATACAGTGCCAGCCATTTGCCGTGGTAATCCGAAAGCTTGTGGTTTTTGCCATTTTGATCCGGAAGATTAAAATCAGGTGCTGCCTCGCCCACCTTAAGAGGCTCGGCAAGTACTCCACGGCTTCCAAAAGTCATAATAAGTGTTACTAACGTTGCAAGCACTCCCAGTACTTTCATGATTTCTCCTTGATATTCAAATCGATCTGACAATTCGGCATCGCACGATGTTTCTGCACGCGGGTTGAAACACTTGTGCTCATACCAGGTCTTCTCTTTCATGCTGCATGCATCATATTATGGTTTACTTCCTTATTTGCATGCAAAGCCCTTCAGTTGAATTTGGACGAGTAATTGAGCAATAAACTCAAATTATGGATACTGGCCATACTTTCAGTCGCCATGTTGTTGCTTGCGGCAATTGTTCCACCCATTCCGCAGCCCCTGTCATATCACCATTTCGCCGATAGCCGTGAGTGTTTCGGCATTCCAAACTGTTTTAACGTAATCTCCAATCTTCCCTTTCTCTTCGTGGGCGTCGCAGGACTGCTATTTCTGCTGAACTCTCGAGGTTCGCTTGCGGCAAAGGCCTTTACCCTGCCATCCGAACGCTGGCCTTTCGTGATTTTGTTCCTGAACGTGGCGTTGGTATGCTTCGGTTCAGCCTACTACCATCTGGCTCCTGATAACGATCGCCTGCTGTGGGACCGACTACCCATTGCAATCGGCATCATGGCGCTGCTGGCAGCAACGCTCAACGACCGGATCAGTCCAGAAGCAGGGACACGCCTTCTGCCTGTCCTGATTGCGATCGGAGCGGGTACCGTACTGAACTGGTACTGGAGCGAGCGGCGCGGGGCGGGCAATCTGAACTTTTACGTAGTCGTGCAGTTCTATTCGTTGCTGGTCATTGTTCTCCTCGGTGTTTTTTTCCGCTCGCGCTATACCCGCGGAGGAGACATCTACGCTGCGTTGGGGCTTTATGCCCTGGGCAAGGTTGCGGAATTCACAGACCGGCCGATTTATGCTCTCGGGCACGCAATCAGTGGGCACAGCGTAAAGCATCTGCTTGCCGCTTGTGCTATCTGCTGGGTTTTACGCATGCTGAGGAAACGTGAACCTTTGCAGGGAACAACGGAGGAAGCAGCGGCCCGTTCTTCCGGCCTTCCCTGACGATGGGACAGTCTGGTTAAAATCTGATTAAAGGAAAGAAGGAGAATGAAGTGCATCTTATAGAAGCTTACGAACGGATGGGTGGGGAAGCAGCCATTCGCCGTTTGGTAGACCGTTTTTATGACCTGATGGATGAGGATCCCGACTATTACGGCATACGCAAGCTTCATCCGCAGGACCTGACCAGTTCCCGGGAGAAATTGTTCATGTTCCTCTCAGGTTGGACCGGGGGGCCGACACTTTATACCGACAAGTATGGCGATCCCCGCCTGCGCAGCCGCCATATGCCTTTTCCTATCGGCGCTGCGGAGCGTGATCAGTGGCTGGGCTGCATGTATCGAGCGATGGTGGATATCGAGCTGGAGGAGGCCTTGCGCAAGAAGCTCGCCATGGCGTTCGATCAGACCGCGGACTTCATGCGCAACCAGCCGGAATAAAATTGACGCAGGGAAAGATTGCGCGAATAGCGGGACAGGGAAATTCCCGCTGCTTCCCTCCCCGCTGGTCCTACAGAACATGGTTGAAACGCCTACTTTCCCCTGAAATAAGCGCTGGAACCGATCGTGCTTCCAAATGCATCGCGCCTGCCATTCCCTCCGCTACCGGCTCTGGCGGTTCTGGCATTGCTCGCTGTATTACCCCATGTATCTCGATTACCGGCAGGTGAACGGCTCTGCCCGGCCTTCCAGTCTCCATCGGACCTATAAGCGTTGCTCCGGTGCGGGACATCGCTGGACCAGGTACGGCTGCGTTTATGGGTGACACTAGGCGTACTTCTGGGCTGGGTACCCCCGCCAGGGCGTGGTTTAACGCGGGGTTCCAGGCCGGGCACGACATGCGAAGCAATGCGCTGGCCGGTAAAGCGTTCGATTTTTTTCAGATGAATTCCATCCTTGCTGGAAGCGAATGAAACCGCAATTCCTGACGCGCCGGCGCGTCCTGTCCGCCCGATGCGATGCACATAGTCTTCGGCAAATTTCGGCAGATCGAAATTGATGACGTGGGTAATGCCTGCCACGTCGATTCCCCGCGCGGCTACATCGGTCGCCACCAGTACTCTTATGCCGCCCTGGCGCAGTTTTATGAGAGTACGGTTGCGGTCGCGCTGACTCATGTCCCCGTGCAGGGCGGCTGCCGCATGACCCTGGGCGGAAAGACTGTCGGCGAGCATATCCGCATCACGTTTGGTGGCGGTAAAAACGATGGCTTGTTTGAGCGCTATGTCCTGAAGCAGGTGATCCAGCAACTGGTTTTTGTGGGAAATGTCGTCCACGTAATGCAGTCGTTGTTCGATATTGTTCAACCGGGCCTTGGAGGTGGCGACCTGGATGCGCTTCGGCGAATTCAGCAGACGCGCAGCCACATTATCCATTGCACTGTCCAGGGTGGCTGAAAACAGCAGGGTCTGGCGGGTTGCAGGGGTGGCCGATACGATTCGCTCGACATCCTCTATGAAGCCCATGTCGAGCATGCGGTCGGCTTCGTCCAGCACCAGCATTTCCAGGCGCGAAAAATCGATCCGCCCCCGTTGGATGTGGTCGACCAGCCGCCCTGGAGTGGCCACAAGAATATCGACCATCTGCGAGAGCAGCTTGTTTTGCAGCGGGTAAGGCATCCCACCAAGTATGCTCACCACTTTTGCCCGCGGGAGGTACTTCCCATATTTGGCAGTGGCCTCGGATACCTGGAGTGCAAGTTCCCGCGTTGGCGTCAATACCAGCACGCGAGGTCCGCGGCTGCGCACCTGCGAGGGAAAAGCCAGCCGGTGCAGAGCAGGCAACATGAAAGCAGCGGTTTTGCCTGTGCCGGTCTGGGCCGATGCCATGACATCATGCCCCGTCAGCAATTCGGGAATGGCTTGTTCCTGAATGGGAGTAGGCGAGGTATAGCCCGCATCATTGATGGCTTTAAGAATGAGCGGATGGAGATTCAAACTTTCAAAAGACACGTTGTTTTTTCCTGTTGAATGAAAAAGTGTGCATCCTCATGAAAACCCGGTTTCCGTGCCTCAGCCTCTACTTGAAAAGATCTTGTGCCAGGAGAGCTACGACAAGATTGTCGAGTTCTGCACAGGGATGTTTCCGTCCCATTTTATGGCTGAGTCAAATGACCTGATATTGATTCTTGGATGCGCTCTCAAGCGCGCAAGCAGGACGTACCCTCGAAAACGGACGGGCTGTTGGTCGGCCAGCGCACATACATAAGAAACCGCTTGAACAACCCATAAAGGGTTGATCCAGGGTTTCAAACATCGCCGCTAACCACGGTGCCGCCAATTTCCGGTGGAAACTTGAAAATCGAAAAAGCTCTGAAACGGTCAGGAACGATGGACCGAGAAAAGCCGTGATGCTACTAGGGCTTTTCATCGAAGCGCGGAGTATACAGGAAACTGGAGCCTGTATAGAAGTTTTTTATGGGGATAAATGCATGCGCGACTTGACTGAGATTGTAAGATTGCCATACTGGAGCAGACCCAGCACAGACCCAGCGGGGCCTGTTCCAGCGTAGCAACAGTCATGCAAAGTCAGCATTCGAAGCCTATATTTTCTCCAGGACTTTGTCGCTTTCCGGGGGAGTAGTCTCGGTGCGAGGAAGCACGGGCCTGGCAGTGATCTGCCGTTTCAGGTTCTCTATCTCGGGTTCATTCAACGTTTCAGCCTGAAGCAGTTCCTCCGCCGTACGGTCGAGCAGTGCGCGGTTATTTTCCAATATCTCTATTGCCCGCTCCAGTGCGCCATCGACGAGCGCACGCACCGTATTGTCAACCGTGTTTGCCGTATCTTCGCTATAGTCCCGGCTTTGCGGCATGGGAATGCCAGGTTGCAGAAACTGCGAACGTTCGCGGTCATACGCAACGTTACCGATTGCCTCGGTCATTCCATAGCGGAGCACCATTGCACGGGCGAGATCGGTTGCGCGGACGATGTCATCCGATGCGCCGGTCGATATTTCGTTGAATACCACACGCTCGGCCGCTCGTCCGCCCATCATCACCGCCATTTTATTTTCCAACTCTGCCCGGGTCATCAGAAACCGGTCTTCGGTAGGTCGCTGCACTGTATAGCCAAGCGCGCCTATTCCACGTGGAATAATGGAAACCTTGTGCACCGCATCGGTTCCCGGCAAGGCGAGCGCCACCATCGCGTGTCCCAGTTCATGAAACGCGACCACGCGGCGTTCTTCCGGATTGAGCAGGCGGTTGCGCTTCTCAAGGCCGGCCACCACCCGCAAAATGGCGTTATTGAAATCCCCCATTGTCACGGTGGCGCCATTCCTGCGGGTGGCAAGCAGGGCAGCTTCGTTGACCAGGTTGGCGAGATCGGCGCCCGTAAATCCCGGCGTCAAAGCTGCAATCTGCTCTTTTTTTACGTCAGGGTCGAGCTTCACCTTTTTCAGATGCACCGCAAGGATCTGCTCTCGCCCCAGTTTGTCGGGCCGGTCCACCAGCACCTGGCGGTCAAATCGTCCCGCGCGCAGCAGGGCAGGATCGAGGATTTCCGGTCGGTTGGTCGCTGCGAGCAGCACTACCCCACTTTTAGGGTCGAAGCCATCAAGCTCGGCCAACAGTTGATTCAGCGTCTGCTCCTTCTCGTCATGACCTCCAAGCCCATAGGCACCCCGAGCTCGTCCAAGCGAATCCAGTTCATCGATAAAGATGATGGCAGGCGCCATCTGGCGCGCCTGTTCAAACAGATCGCGCACCCGGGCGGCCCCAACCCCGACAAACATCTCTACGAACTCAGAACCGGAGATCGAGAAGAACGGAACATTCGCTTCGCCTGCCACAGCACGGGCCAGCAGCGTCTTGCCCGTACCGGGCGGTCCCACCAGCAGGATACCCTTGGGTACCCGTCCGCCCAGGCGGCTGTATCCGGCAGGATCCTTCAAAAAATTGATGACTTCTTCCAATTCTTCTTTGGCCTCATCCACCCCCGCCACGTCTGCGAAAGTTACCTTGGTTTCTTTCTCCACGAAAACTTTGGCGCGGCTCTTGCCGATCGACATCAGCCCGCCGCTCATGCCGCCCGGATTCATGCGCCGGATGATAAACAGCCATATGCCGAAAAAAATCGCCATCGGCAATAGCCACGACAGCAGATCACGCATCCAGGTGCTCTGAATCACACCCGTATACGTCACGTGATGTTGATCGAGCTTATCGGCCAGCTCGGGTTCCACCCGCGTGGTCACGAAATCCTTCAGCCCGTCGGTACCTTCCCCCTTCAGGGTGCCATAAATATGATTTTCGGTGATGGCTATCTCCGCAATCTTGTCCTCATCCAGCAGGGTATGAAAGCGGCTGTAAGGGATGGGCTCGACCTTGGTATAGCGGGCATACATGCTTTGTATGAGCAGAATGCTGAGCACTGCAATAATGACGTACCAGAAGTTGATCTGGGTTTTTTTGTCCATGGGAAGTTGGGGCTTTTTATCCTTTTTATCCATCAGATATCCTTACTCTCGTACTGTTATATTCGTAGACACTCAAATGCCTGACTTTGTTCAGCATAGTATACGGACGCTGTAGCGCAAGGGGTGCCGCAGGAGATAGACGGGTGGAGAGAGCCTGCTCGGCAAAGGTTTGACGCATTGCACCGCATGCGCTTTACCGGATTTGCGCGGAAAGCTCCTCCATTCATGGGGAGATGGATAGCGCGGACGCTGGGAGCGTCCATCCAGGTTTATAATTTGAGCCATGCAGCGACTCCAGGCCTATAAATTCGAGCTGAAGCAAAACGGCGAACAGCAGCGCAACATGCGTCGCTTTGCGGGTTCATGCCGCTTCCTGTTCAACAAGACGCTGGCGTTGCAGAAGGAACGCCACGAGCAAGGAGAAAAGAAGCTCGGACTGACCGAATGGAAAGCGCAAGAGGAAACGCCATGGCTGTCTGATACCCCTGGCCAGGCCTTGCAGCAGGCGTTGAAGAACCTGGAACGGGCCTACAGGAACTTCTTCGCCAAACGGGCGGATTTCCCGCGCTTCAAGAAAAAAGGTCAGTCGGACAGTTTCCGCTATCCGCAGGGCTTCAGGCTCGATCAGAGCAACAACCGCATCTTCCTGCCCCGTGAAGTGAGCGATGCGGCAAGGTCGTCAGCAGCAGGAACCCACCAAAGTGACTCAGTGCGACGTGTCGCACTGAGCGCCATAGGAATCTCCGGCCTTTAGCCGGGGAGGATGGCAATACTGCGGGCTTTCAAAGTGTTGATGCAGCCCTTCTCGCATTTGCCTGTCTTGAAATTCTTGTTTTCTCTTCTGGTGAATAAAGCGTGCCTTTATCTCGGTGTGATCATTTTGCTCATGCTGGGTAGCAGCAGGGTCGAAGCGGGTCTCTTCGGCGATCTCTTCGGGGGGCTCTTCGGGGACGATGCTCCGCCCCCCTCCATCGGGCTTTCCGCTCCGGAGCCCGTGGCGGATCTGCTGAAGACACATTTCCATCTGCCGACGGAGCCTCTGGAAGACGAGACCGCGCGTGCTACTTTCATGCGGCGCGCCCAGCGCGAAATCAGCGAACTGCTCGCCACTGAAGGTTATTTCATGCCCAGGATAACATTGCATCTCTCCACATCCGGCGAGGTACCGCAATTGGAAGTCGCACCGGGACCACGGACAATGGTTACCGAGGTGCATATCGAGTTCAAGGGGGACCTGGGTGTCGATGAGCCTGTACGGCGCGCACGGGTTGAAAAGCTGCGGTCTGCCTGGCCGCTCAAGGAGGGCCAGCCCTTTCGCTCCCCTGCCTGGGAAGAGGCCAAAGCGGTATTGCTATCCAGTGTCGCGGGAGAAGATTATGCCGCAGCGCAGATCGGCGAAAGCAAGGCGGAGATAGATCCTGATTCTTCGCAGGCCCGATTAATGGTGATAGTAAACTCCGGGCCGGCATTCCGCTTTGGCGATCTCGACGTAAAAGGGCTTGATCGCTATGAACGGTCACTCATAAGCGGCCTTGCGCCATTTAAACCGGGGGATCTTTATCGCCGCGATCAATTACTCTCGTTCCAGACGAAATTGCAGAATCTGCCTCAATTCAGTTCCGCGGCTGTCAATATTCAACCTGACGAAGCAACGCATCAGGCGGCTCCGGTAGAGGTAGTGCTATCAGAGGCGAAATCGAAGAGGGTAGGGTTCGGTGCAGGTTACAGTTCCAATACGGGTGCGCGTGGCGAGGTTACTTACACGAATAACAATTTCCTGAATAACGCATTGAGATTGAACAGTGGATTGCGTATCGAGCAGAAACGCCAGAGCTTGACGGGCTCGATCGACAGCGTGGCGGATGCGTCGGGAACATGGTTTTCCCTGGGGGCGTCGGGGGATAGGACCTTCATCCAGCACTTGGAAACCATACGCCAGAAAGTCGGCATCAGTCGCAACCAACTCTTGGACAAGACTGAAACAAGATTTTCATTGAACTGGCAGCGGGAAAACCGGAATCCAGAAGGGGGCCTGGAGCAGATCAACCAGACCTTGGTGCTGGATAGCTATCTGCGTTATCGTTCCGTGGATGACCCGTTATTCCCCAGGGATGGCAGTGTTTCGGAATTGCGCATAGGAGGTGGTAAACGTGAATTGCTGTCCGATCAGGACTTCTTGCGAACCTATGCAAGACATCAGGTCTGGTATCCGGTGGGCAAGCGCGACGTGCTGTTTCTGCGGGGCGAGGTGGGGTACACCTTTGCGCCTTCACGCTTCGGCATTCCCCAGGAATATCTCTTTAGAGCGGGCGGTATTCAATCCGTTCGCGGATACGCTTTTCAGCATTTAGGCGTGCGGGAAGGCAGCGCGATAGTCGGGGGCAAAGTAATGTTCACAGGATCGATTGAATATAATCACTGGCTTACGCGTAATTGGGGTGCTGCCATCTTTACCGATGTGGGGGATGCAGCCGATACCATAGGCGGACTGAACCCGGCCGTTGGATATGGTGGAGGGGTACGCTGGCGCAGTCCCGTCGGGCCGCTGGCAGTGGATGTCGCCCGTGGGCAAAGAGACGGGAAATTCCGTCTTCATTTTTCGATTGCCGTGGCGTTCTGACAGCACATGATACCTGCAAGCGAACAGCGAATCCGGCATGTCTTCCCAAGCTTCCGCCGGTGGCAGTGGATGCTGCTGGCGGGAATCTTCATTCTCCTCGCGGTCGCGGGCTCTGCCCTCTGGCTGGTTACAAGCAACTCGGGCCTCGTCTGGCTCGGGTCGGCTCTGTCCCGCCTGAGCGCGGATAGCATTTCTCTTGAAGGGCTGGAAGGAAAACTATCCCGATCCGTCAGCGTCCGGCGCGTGCGCTTTTCCGGAGAAAATCTGCTTATCGTCGTACGGGATGTGCAACTGGATTGGGAACCCGGTGCATTGCTGTCAGGCCAGCTCAAGATCATCGCCTTGACAGCAGGGGAAGTGGAAGTTGTTTCACCCCCCTCCCCGGAACCGGCAACACAGCCGGATAATCTGGAACTGCCCTTGTCACTGGACGTGCGCAAGTTCGAGATCGGCGTCCTCCGTGTGATGCACGAAAAAGGGGGTGCTCCGGTTTTTCGGGCGCTGGACCTTGCCGCGAAATTGACAAGTGATGGACATGTTCATCAGATTCCGGAACTGCGCGTCATGCTCGACTATGGCCGCCTGGCTGCATCAGCCGAACTGAAAGGCGAGAAGCCTTTTCCGCTGGAAAGCCACATAACTCTGGCAGGGATTGCCGTTCCCAAAGTGCAACAACCACCCGGTACGTTGACGGAGAAATCGGAAGCGCGCATTTCTGCCACCCTTGGCGGCGATCTGGCACAGATCGACGTGAAAATCGAGGGGCAGGGCGCCGGACTGGCAGGGGAGGGGGACGCAAAGCTGCGCCCCTTTGCCCCGTTCGTGGTGGCGGGGCTACGGTTGTCACTGAGCGGTCTGGATCCTCATGTCTTTTCAGCTACGGCACCCCAGGGCAAGCTTGATTTGCAGGCAGATTTGAATGAAAAAATGGCAGGGCAGCTCGAAGGTACCCTGACCGTTAAAAACAGCAAGCCTGCCGCCCTGGATACGGGCGGTCTCCCGGTGCTCGAGGTGCGTGCGGACCCCGTGTTGTCGGCGGAACTGCTCCAGCTTCATGGCTTGCAACTGCTGCTGCCGGGCGGTGGGTCGATCATGGGTGATGTCGTATGGCAACTCAAGCAGGCAAGCGGATCGGCGGACTTGCGCATCCGCCAGGTTAACCTGGTCAGGCTGGATACGCGCATGCGCCCTACGAATGTCAGCGGATCGCTGAGACTCAGCGGGGATGCAAAGAGCCAGCAGGGAATATTGGCGCTTCATGATCGGAAGCTGAGCGCGGGTGTTCATATGACACTGGCGGACGATGTGCTGACACTGGAAAAAGTGCGGCTCAGCCATGGGCGATCCATGTTTACCGGTCAGGCCAGGATGGAGCTGACCGGGCAGCGTGGGTTTGATCTGGCGGGCAGCTTGCGACGCTTCGATGTCTCCGCGTTTTTGCAGGCCCCTCGAACCGATCTCAACGCGACCCTCAAACTGACAGGTGAACTGGGTTCAACCGGGAAACGCGGGGAGATACGCGAATCCTCCCAAAAAGTTTCTGAGCCGATGGGTACGGCTCAATTTGCAATCGCCAACAGTCACGTTGCGGAACAACCGGTATCAGGCAATGGCCGCATCGAGTTTGCAGGGCTCAGCCGGGCTAAAGGGGGAATCGAGTTAAACTTCGGCACGAACCGGCTTCTGGCGCACGGCGGTTACGGGCGACCGGGCGATCAGCTACAGCTTGAATTGAACGCTCCTGCGCTGGCGCAAATCGGATACGGGCTTGCCGGCTCCCTGACGGCGAAGGCAATGATGGGGAGCAGTTCTGCCAGTTTCATCGAGAAGCCGTTTGAGTTGCCGGATATAAGCTTTTACGCCATCGGAAAGGGTGTCAAGCTTCCGAATGAGCATTATCTGGATAATTTCACTGCCGATGCCAGGCTGCACGGCGATGCGATCACGTTAAAGATTCTGGCTGCGGACTACCGGCTCCAGGCAACTCCGCGTCTGCAACAACTCGATGTGGAAGTGGAAGGCAGCACTTCGCAACACGAGATCCAGGTCTCTGTCCAACTGGTCAATGATCAGAGCCTGTCTCTCCGCGGCAAGGGTGGTCTCGCCAAAAAGGGAGGGCAGTGGCGGGATGCCGAGTGGGCGGGGGAACTGGTGGAGTTGTCCGGATCCGGCCGGATTCCATTCAGCCTCAAAAATGCTTCTCCCGTACGGATTGGCTCGCATCACGCATTACTCGGCTTATCGAATATCGCCATTGCGGGAGGCGAGGTCCAGATTCGCGAAATCGACTGGAGTCCTGAAAGGTGGAGCACAAAGGGGCATTTTTCGGGGATCGGGCTGCGTCCCGGCGCTGGAGGAAAAAAATCTGAGGAGACGGCGGGAACTGTGGCGGCCGTGGAGACCGTAAAGACTGCAAAGACTGAGACTGCCCGGGCAAACGAAAACGAGGGTACGGGTGGAGGTAGGGTGTATGAAGCCGATCGGGGAGCGGGCCATGAAGCTCTCCGGCTACACGGAGAATGGGATATTTCAGCCGGTAGTCAACTGAAGGGTTTTATTGACATCGAACGCGAGGGAGGTGACTGGGTATTGCCGGCCGAGCCACCGTTACCGCTGGGTCTGCAAGTCCTCAAGTTGTCTACCCGGACCACAGACGGCCAGCTGACCGCGGAACTCACTGCAAGAGGCAAGCGGTTGGGCGAGGCGAACGCTCTTGTCTCCATGCCGCTGGCGAGATCAGCCGAGTCCGGGATGCACTGGACGATTTTGCAGGGTGCCGCCCTCTCCGGGCATATCCTTGTCAAAATGCAGGATATTTCCTGGGCGGGGCCCGCTATTGACACCAGCATCAGAACCGGTGGCGCAGTCGCATTGCAGGCGGATGTGATCGGGACGTTTGGCAAGCCACGTCTGGAAGGGAAGATACAGGGAGATAATCTGGCGGTTGCTTCGCTGGAGCACGGCGTGCGGCTTGAACAGGGAAAGCTCGCCGCGCATTTTGACGAGGAGTCTCTTCACATGGACATCCTGGATTTCTCGGCGCCGCATTACTCACCTCCGCAGGATCCTCTGTTGCGGCACCTGGAACTCGCAAAAGGACCGGGTACTTTGCGGGCGTCGGGAGTCATGGATTTTACCGGAGAGCACGGCAGCGTCGAAATTACCGCCAATCTTGTTCCGCTGGCTCAACGGCCTGACCGCTGGATTATTGCTTCGGGAAGCGGTAATGCCACGCTGGAACACAATATGCTCACCCTCAAAGGAAATCTCATGGCGAACGCGGGTATTCTGGCGCAGCCTACCGCGGGCCGTCCTCATTTGCCCGATGACGTGATTATCATTGGCCGGGATGAGCTGGATGAACAGCATCCCGAGCGCAGGGGATTGCGCATCGATGTCGAAGCTGCCCTCGATCTCGGCGAGCGGTTCTACATTCATGCATCGGGGCTGGAGGGCAGGCTTGCCGGACAATTGCATTTGAGGGGCGAACCCGGACAGAAGCTACGCACTGTCGGCACCATTACCGCACAGGATACGAAATTCGAGGCCTATGGACAGGACCTGACTGTGGAGCGAGGCATCGTGAGCTTTCAAGGTTCGATCGACGATCCGGCACTGAACGTGCGTGCGGTGCGCAAGGGGTTGGCGGTGGTGGCAGGAGTTGAAGTGACTGGCAGCGTGCGTCATCCCGTCATACGGCTGGTATCGACGCCGACTGTGTCCGATCTGGAGAAACTCTCGTGGATTACGCTGGGGCGAGCTCCGGGAGGAAAAGCAGACGCCACATTATTGCTTGCCGCAGCCGGCTCCATTCTCGGAGGGCAATCCGGCGGTGTGACCGATAAAATAAGCCAGGCACTGGGAGTAGACGAATTATCGATCCGGCAGGTGGGAAGCGATCCCTTGACCGGACAAATCGGCACGATCGGCAAGCGCCTGTCGAAGGAGGCTTACATCAGCTACGAACAAGGCCTTGCCGCGGCAGCGGGTGTGACGAAGCTCACCTATGCGCTAACTCCCAAGATCACATTGGTTGCCCGTGCGGGAATGGATAATGCGATCGATGTGCTTTATTCGCTCAGTTTCGATTGATTGAATCCGCGCCGAGTGCGCGCAAAAGGCCGGGAATCAATCAGATTGCCGGATGAACAAACCTCGTATTCGCGTCATAAGAATATTTTCCTGGAATACCTTCCTGCTTTTTCTTCAGTTGCGAATACCGAACTGGAAAGCCCGGAGAATAACACCTACACCTGCCCTTTCGCCTGACCTGAACAGGCTTCCACCGGAAAAGCCTCACCGTTCAGGATGAGTGTGTTACCGAACAGAGAGAGCTCGCTTTCGTTCTTAAAATTCAGACATCTGCTCTAATTCGAGTCGGGCGGTTGATCCAGGATCAGGTGGGCGGGCGGCATTGCACGGGATGCAGTTTGCTTCTCCACTGAGAACATTGAGAATTTCGTGGCCATCGATTGCTTCGGCATCCGACATACTCTGGCTGGACGTGCAGACGTCGGTCTGTTGAGAGAGGAAGTGCTCTCGTGTGAATGAGGCGTCTTCTTCTGTTTCATTACCGGCAGGCGCATCGTGATCGGCTTCAATGAAAGGGGAAGGGTATGAAGAAGAGAATCGCTCTCATCAGTGAACACGCTTCACCCATTGCGGCAATAGGGGGCACGGACACCGGCGGACAAAATATCGCGGTGGCCGAACTGGCCCGGCATCTTGCCGCCCTTGGCTACGAAATTGACGTTTTTACCCGCTGGGACGATCGTCGTGTTCCAAAAATCCTCAACTGGCGGGATGGCATACGCATCGTCCATGTGGAAGCCGGGCCAGTCACGTTCATTTCCAAGGAAAAGCTGCTGCCTCATATGCCCGCCTTCACGCGGAACATCCTGCGGTTTATCAAGGCGGAAAACAATCGCTACAAGCTCGTTCATGCACATTTCTTCATGTCCGGGCTGGTGGCGGCGGATATCAAGCGAAAACTGGGTATTCCTTTCATCGTTACCTTTCACGCTCTTGCAAAAGTGCGGAGGCTTCACCAGGGGGGGAATGACTGGTTCCCGGATGAGGGTTTTGCCATCGAGGAGAGGGTGATCACGGAGGCGGACCAGATTGTTGCCCTATGCCCGCAGGATCGCGAGGACCTGGTCAATCTCTATGATGCTGATTCGGGAAAAATCACGGTTATCCCAAACGGATTCAGGCCGGATGAAATCTATCCTCTCGATAAGCTGTTCGCGCGCATGGCGCTGAAGCTCGATCCCAAGGAAAAGATCATCCTGCAACTGGGGCGCATGGTACGGCGAAAAGGTGTCGATAACGTCATAAAAGCGCTGGGCTACATGCGGCGCGAGCATAACTTCGAAGCACGCCTCCTGATAGTGGGCGGGGAGTCGGATGAGCCCGATCCAGAAACAACGCCTGAAATCGGCCGCCTGCAAAAACTGGCTGAAGCAGAGGGCGCGGGCGATCTCGTGACGTTTGTCGGGCGCCGGCCGCGCGATATGCTGCATTACTACTATAGCGCGTGTGACGTATTCACGACCACGCCCTGGTATGAGCCGTTCGGCATCACCCCGCTTGAAGCCATGGCCTGCGGGACACCCGTGATTGGTTCAAATGTCGGCGGCATTAAATCCACCGTCATGGACGGCAGGACGGGCTTTCTTGTGCCACCCAACGACCCCGTGTCGCTTGGCCGCCGCATCATAGAGCTTTTGAGCAGTAACAAGCTCATGACGTATTTCAAGGAAAACGCCATTCGCCATGTCAATCAGAATTACACATGGATGAAGGCAACGCATCTCACCGCCAACATGTACGAGCGGATTGCAACGCAGAGCCCGTTGCGGGCAGACGACGAAGAAGATTCGCTGTCGTACATCGACGACTCCTTCGCGTCATTGATAGAGACTATTGAAAAAGCCAGGCGGAAAATCCGCCTTGCCACCCTCGATTCGGCCCAGGCTATTTACCGGTCATTGGCACGCGGCGGGAAGGTATTGGTTTGCGGCAATGGCGGGAGTGCCGCCGAAGCGCAACACTTTGCAGCCGAACTCATGGGGCGGTTCGAGGCGAACGGTCGCCGCGGCTTGCCCGCAATGGCCCTCACAGCCGATACCGCCTTTGTGACTGCCTGGTCGAACGACTATACATTTGATGATGTATTTGCCAGGCAGGTCGAAGCACACGGGCAGCCGGGAGATGTTCTGGTTGTCATCAGCTCGAGCGGGCAGTCAGTCAATCTCGTCAAGGCGCTGCGGACGGCGCGCCGGCGCGAGATGTTCTGCATCGGCGTGCTTGGCAAGGAAGGTGGGCCCGCCAGCGAACTGACCGATGTCAGCATCATTGTTCCGTCAAACGAAACTTCACGCATCCAGGAAGTACAACTGCTTGTTCTCCACGTGCTGAGCCATCTGATCGAGCAGCAAATCGTGGTGGACGACCTGGATACCATTCAGATAACGGAAGAGTGGTCAATAAAGCACTTCCAGGTCCAGGAACTGGCTAAAAATGTTAATAAGAGGAAAATCAGGCATGAATCAACAAAGTGTGACTGACAAAGTCGTTATTGTCACCGGGGCGGGCCAGGGGTTGGGCGAGGCGATTGCGAATACGCTCGGTGCGGCAGGTGCGGTTGTCTGCGCCTGCGATATCAAGGAAGACAAGGTAAAAAACGTAGCCCAAGCCATTAATGATGGGGGCGGGACTGCTTATCCATTCGTGCTGGATGTGCGTAACGCGGAGGATATCCGTCAGATTGTCGATGACATCATGACCGAGCATGGGCGCATCGACATCCTGATCAACAACGCCGGTACCGACATGACTCTCGGGATTGAAGATTTAAGCGTCACGGATTGGGACCGGGTGGTGGACGTCAACTTATGTGGTCCCTTCCTGTTGTCGAAAACCGTCTATCCGCTCCTCAAGCGTCAGGGCAGGGGGCATATCGTCAACATTGCCTCGACAGCCGCAAAGCGGGTCTGGACCGAGGCAAGCGCCTACCACGCGAGCAAATGGGGTCTGCTTGGTTTCAGTCATGCGCTGCATGCGGAAGGGCGCCGGGACAATATCAAGGTCACTGCGGTGATAGCAGGCGGAATGCGCACGCCTTTTATCATGGAGCGGTTTCCCGATACCGACCCAAACGTTCTCCAGGACCCAAAAAACGTGGCCGACACCGTGCACTTCGTTCTGACTCAGCCGGATGAAACGGTGATTCCCGAGGTCATGGTTCTTCCGCTGCGAGAGACATCGTGGCCGTAGCGCCTGCGGAAACTGCAACCGGAAAGGCGATGTTTATCGACAAGGATGGCACGCTTGTTCACGACGTGCCTTACAACGTCGATCCGCGGCAGGTACGGTTGATCGCGGGTGCGGGCGCAGCGCTCCGGAATATGAAAAATGCGGGCTATAAATTGATTGTCATTTCCAATCAATCCGGCATCGCCAGGGGCTTGTTCGAGGAAAAGGACTTGTTTCCTGTTAACCGCTGCATCCAGTCCTTGCTGGCCGAATATGACGTTTCCATCGACGCTTTCTATTACTGCCCGCATGGGCCGACTGAGGGTTGCCAATGCCGTAAGCCGATGCCGGGCATGATTTTGCGGGCAGCCAGAGATCATGACGTGTGCCTGCAAACCTCCTGGATGATCGGCGACATCCTGAATGACGTGGAAGCGGGAAATCGCGCGGGTTGCCGCACGATTCATCTGGATAATGGTAACGAGACAGAGTGGGTAAGGGGTAATTACCGCGAACCCATGTATTCGGTAACGGATTGGATGGAAGCCGCCGAGATTGTTTGTCAGGGCGTTGGCAGCGATGCGATGCGCAGGGAGGTTGCACACTGCTGAGGCTGGGGCAGTTTTCTCGATTGCTCCCTGAAATTTGCTTTGACCCCCTGTAGCCCCTGTAGCCCATACGCAGGGTGACATCCAGGTAAAAGAGGTAAAAGGAGGCAGCATGAACAGCAGTTATCTTGCCGCTATAGACCGCTTCAGCGGTTTGAATGTGCTGGTAATCGGCGATGCAATGCTCGATGTGTATCTCGACGGATCGGCAAATCGTATCTGCAGGGAGGCACCTGTTCCCATCGTGGATATCAGGGATGTCAAGGCGGTACCGGGAGGGGCGGCCAATACGGCAGTGAACCTCGCGCAACTGGGCGCCAGAGTCCACTATCTTTCGGTTGTCGGATGTGATCACGAGGCGGAATTGCTGAAAGAATCGCTCGCCAGTCATGGCCTCGACATTTCCCTGGTTATCTGCGATCCCACCCGTCGCACGCTTACCAAACAGCGTGTAGCTGCCGGAAGCCAACTGCTGGTGCGTTTCGACGCGGGCACGATCGAACGGGTATGCAGGGAGCATGAACAGCGGATGATCGATACCCTGAACGAAAAATTTCATGAGATGGATGCCGTCGTTGTCTCCGATTATGGCTATGGCATTCTCACTGACACGGTGATCGATGCTCTGCGTGTCTTGCAGCAAAAAAAGGAAAACATCCTGGTAATCGACGCGAAATCACTCGATAAATACAGCCGGGTTGGGGCGACGGTGGCCAAGCCGAACTACCAGGAACTCGTCACGCTGCTTGCCATCACGGAGCCTGCGCCTGCCGGCCAGCGTTCTGAGCAGATCAGGCTCTACGGACAAAAGCTGCTCAAAAAAACCGGAACGAAATATGTTACGGCCACCATCGATATCGAAGGTGCGTTGCTGTTTCAGCACGGCAAGGAGCCTTATCGTACATTCTCCAAACCGGTAGAGAACACCAGGGCAGCGGGAGCAGGGGATACTTATGTCAGCGCGCTTACGCTGGCCCTCGCCAGCGGGTCTTCCATTGAAGTGGCGGGTGAGATTGCCAAGTCTGCCGCGATGGTGATACTGCAAAAATCCCATACCGCAACCTGCACACAGAACGAACTGCGGCATTACCTGGGAAGCAGCAGTAAATATCTCCCGGACTGGCAAGGCTTGAATAATCGCCTGGCTATATTCAGAAAAGAAGGCAAGCGTATCGTGTTTACCAACGGGTGCTTCGACCTCCTTCACAGCGGCCATGTCGGCTACCTCGAGCAGGCGCGGGACCTGGGTGATGTCCTCGTGCTGGGCCTCAATTCCGATGCGAGTATAAAACGCCTGAAAGGGAGCAACCGCCCCATCAACAACCTGTATGAACGTATCCGCATACTGTCCGGATTGGAGTCAGTGACACTCATGACGTCATTCGAGGAAGACACGCCCATCGATCTTCTGGAAGTCATTCGGCCGGATTTGTATGTAAAAGGCGGCGACTATACAGTCGAAACGCTTCCCGAAGCGCCGGTCGTCCGGGCATACGGTGGAAAAGTGGAAATCATGCCTTTTGTTCAGGACCGATCCACGACAAACATCATATCCAGGATCAAAAGCATGGACAAACAGGTTGCATAGCCGGAAAACCAAAGTGTTTGCCGAAGCCTGGAAAAATTACAGGAACATATTATGTGTCCGCCCGGACAACATGGGCGACGTGCTGATGAGCCAGCCGGCCATGCGGGCGCTCAAGGAGCTGGTTCCAGGCAGAAAAATAACGCTGTTGACTTCCACCGCGGGAGCATGCATTGCCTTCTTCATTCCGGAAGTGGACGAAACGGTTCCGTTCGACGTTCCCTGGGTAAAGACGACCGAAACCAATGGAGCCCAACGATTGCTGGCGCTTGCCGGCGAATTGCAAGCCCTTCGGTTTGACGCCGCGGTAATCTTTACCGTTTACAGTCAGAATCCATTGCCGGCGGGCATGCTGTGCTATCTCGCGGGTATCAAAACGGTTCTGGGTTATTGCCGTGAAAATCCCTACCAGCTTATCAATCAGTGGGTGCCGGATAGGGAGCCGCTGGACTACATCGTTCACGAGGTCGAACGGCAGCTTCGCCTGGTCGAGATGGCCGGCGCGGAAACCTCCGATACAAGGCTCCTGCTGAAAATTCCGGAGGAGATGCGGAAAGAAGCAACGGGCAGGATATGGGGTATGTTAAATGCTGCTGGCATCCGGGCCGGTGTGCGTTGGCTGGTGCTGCATGCTGGGGTGAGTGAAGAGAAGCGTCTTTATCCAGCCAGTGATTATGTAATGGCCTGCCAGTCGCTCATCAGGCAAGGCTATAAAATCCTGCTCACGGGCAGCGGCAGCGAGCGGACTTATGTAGATCGGATCGCTCGCCAGCTCGGTGATGCTGCGATAAATATCGCAGGTGAGCTATCCATTGCAGAACTCATTGTCCTGATCGAAGCAGCACCCGTTCTGGTGTCGAATAATACCGGTCCTGTCCATATCGCCGCAGCTGTCGGCACCCCTGTCGTAGTGCTGTATGCGATGACCAACCCCCAGCATACGCCATGGCAAGTGCCGAGCAAGGTGCTCTACTTCGAGGTGCCGCCGGAATTGAGGACAAAGAACCGGCTGCTTCAGTCTTTCTCGGGACCATCCACACCCAGGGCTTCGCCGGAGGCAATCGTGGCGGCTGTAGGTGAGCTTGTTTCCCCACGGAGAAAACTCAGGTCTGTCATTCCGGGCCTGACCATGGAGGATATATGAAGCGGGCACAAATCCGGGCTGTGTTTGTATCGCATGGTTTCGAATCTGGCCCGGGATCCAGGCGGAAACAACAACGGCAGGTCGCCGATTCCATTGCACCCCATCTCCCACGGTCTACAGGCTGTTTTGCTTGTTCACCGGATCAATAACAAGGGATACATGATGCGGGAAGACATTACCGTAGTCATTCCTTCCTACAATCGCCCCACGGCGCTGGCGGTGACGCTCACCGGGCTTTGTTTCCAGCAATATCGGGATTTCGCTGTCGTTATCTCCGACCAGAGTGACCTCCCCGTGTACAGAGACGCCTCGGTGCAGACGGCAATTCGCCTGCTGGAAAAAAAAGGCCCTGCGGTGCAGCAACTGACCAACCTGCCTCGCCGCGGCCTGGCGCAGCAACGGCAATTCCTGCTGGATATGGTCGATTCGCCATACTGCCTCTACCTCGATGATGACGTTCTGCTGGAATCTTTCGTTCTGGGAAACATGCTGTGGGCGCATCAGGAAGAAGAGATCGGGTTCGTCGGGCAGGCAGTCATCGGATTGTCATATCGGGATGACCACCGTCCCTGGGAGCAGGCGATCGAGTTATGGCAAGGGCGAGTTGAGCCGGAGATTGTTACCCCCCAGCACGCAAGCTGGCAGCGTTATAGCCTGCACAATGCGGCCAATATCCTTCATGTGCAGGAAAAACTGAAACTGACTCCCGACACGCAAAAGAAATACAAGATCGCCTGGGTGGGAGGCTGCGTGCTGTATGACACGGAAAAGCTGCGGGAAACGGGCGGGTTTGAATTCTGGCAGGAAGTGCCCCAGGAACACGCGGGCGAGGACGTCCTTGCGCAGTTGAGAGTCATGAAGCGCTACGGCGGCTGCGGCCTTATCCCCTCCGGCGCCTATCATCAGGAAGCGCCGACTACCATAGTCAACAGAAAATTCGATATCCCGAAAGAGTTGGCCCTGTGAGCAGTAAACAACATAGCTTCAGTAAATAACCGACGTCATTCGGGGCTTGACCCGGAATCCAGTCGAAAACGCAGTTTCGCAAGTTCACGTTCTGTATGCCCCCTCAAGGTATAGCGATTATGCCGTTTAATATTGAATTAAACAAAGCGCCTATGAAAAACCAGAAGATCAGCCCGCCCGAACAGGGCATTTTTTTTATCGAGGAAATAGAACAAATAGCAAGGTCAGCCGGAGGCATTATCAAAGCGCACTACACTCAAGGCGTGGCGCACGAATTCAAGTCTCCTCGGCAGGTTGTGACCACCGCTGACAGGGACTCCGAACAATTCCTGAAGGAAGCGCTGCTGAAACTCCACCCATGCCATTTCTATGGAGAGGAAAGCGGGGGAGTCATTATCGAGCAGGGCGACCAGTGGGTCGTAGACCCACTGGATGGGACCGAAAACATGAGTGGATACCCGCCGCTTCTTGCTGTTTCCATCGGGCTTCTCCGCAACGGAAAACCTGTTCTCGGCGTCATTTACGATCCCATCCATGACACCTTATATAGCGCACAGGAAGAACATCAGCTAAAAATAAATGGAGAAGCTGCGCGAATAAAGAGCCAGGCCGACCCGGCAAACGCGATCGTTGGACTCGATTTTTCCTCTGAAATGCAGACACGCCCGGAAACACTCGATCAGCTATCGCGCGTATTGCAGCAGGCCCGTGCAGTAAAAGTATTGGGGACGCCGGTACTATCGCTGGCCGAAGTTGCCGCAGGACGACTGGACCTGTTTTTTCGTCCATCGACCAAACTGACAGATATGGTAGCGGGTGTCTGCATGGTGAGGGCGTCGGGAGGGAAAGTGGTCGATTACGAGGGCATGGAATGGACGATACATTCGAAGGGGATCATTGCTGGATCTTCTGAAATGATAGAAGCCTATCTCCCTTGTTTTACATAATTCTGACGAAATTAGAACAGGGGGTAGCTTCGCGCAGTTCTGATGAATTAATCATCAGGAGACTATCGAGACTAGGTTCAAAACTGAAGTCCTTAAAGAAATAGAAAATTAAGAAAATTAGCAAAAATTTGGCGCTTGATCATGCCGCTGTAAAAAAACACCTAACAATAACTCAGCGCTGATAGCAGGATGATAACTCCAGTAAAAGAGATGCCTCCGGTAAAAGAGCCCCTCGCTGGTCTGGCTTTACTCGTCATATTTGGACTCTTGATCTGGTATGACAGGCCGGTCCAGAGCTCCCGCCCCTTTGATTCATACGCTCAACAACAAGACTTACCTATTAGAGGAAACGCTTACGAAAGCTGGTTGTGGCAAGACCCTTTTGGCTTTAAACCTGACGAGAAAGAGAATCCAACTGTTCCATGCGCGTTAAATGCGCAAGTCACATTGAGTTATAAACCTGATGAAAAAAAACCAATAATCCCATGCCGATGTCAGCTAAGTACGAAAATACGCCATATTAAAAACGAAGAAAAAAAAGACGCAAAAATATTGGCTCCATTGTTAAAGGTTCGATCTGAGACCGTAGACATAGAAAATAAGGAACTGCGAATTCGTAGTCGCTATGCAGTAATTGCAGGACTCATAGAATCAGGCTATCGACCACAGGAAAACTACCTTCATTTTTGCTCCGCTCAAAAGAATAAAGAGTATGACGTACGCTGGGAACATTTCCGTTATGAACCGGAAGTTCCACCGGATGCAGATACATCCAGCAAAAATAAAACAGATCAATCAGGCAAAGATGCGTCGAATGATAAATCTAACCATAAACCGGAAAATAAACCGGACATTATTGTGGTCTGGATGAACAGTGAAATATTTACCGATGACGTGAAGTTCGATCAGATGTTGGGGAGTCTGTTTAAGTCAGAAGAGATAAGCGAGGTTAATTTCTCTATTTACGACCTGAACAACGTTCTTGACCAGAAGCGCAGTACTTGGATAACGGAAAAAATTAACCATATTAATGATAAAAGCTGTAAAAACAAGGGCATCGAACTCAAGGACACACAAACGGATGACGAAGCGCTTATTAAAAAGCTCACTAAGGAACTAGAACTACGCAATATCAAAAATCCATCTGACGTAATGATTATTACCGAACAGGATTCAGGAAATGTACGGAACCTGTCACATAACTTTCGTGAATCTCTCTGTAAGTCGAGCGGCGAAAACCCTGTACATAAACAAAACGAGCAGCCTATTGTTTCGGACGCGTGCGAGATAAAAAACGTCTTCTACCTGAAAGGCCTGGATGCCTACCAGCAAAAACTTAAACAAGATAAGAATGAAGATCAAGCCAATAAAGCGGCTAGCCGTCTTTCTAAAATAGGCCTGAGTACTCCACCGTCGCTACCCATCGGTCCAGGCCAATTCGATTACTTTCATCGATTGGCGGAGCAAATAAAAAACTCTCATAAGGATATAAACCTGGAGAAACGCGATAGCGGGATAAAAGCTGTAGGTGTTTTTGGCAATGATTTTCATGACAAGCTGCTAATATTTGAAGCTTTGCGTGCAGAAATGCCTAATATCCTTATTTTTACTACCGATTTGGACGCGCAAATGCTTCACCCGCAGCATTGGCTCTCAACCAGAAACCTCATTGTCGCCTCACACTTCGATCTACTGCTCAAGGATAGCGAGAAAGATAATAAAGAATATCAGAAACAATCTTCTCAGCTACAACCGGCCCCTTTTAGGGATAGCCAGCAGACCAGCATTTTTTTTCGTACTCTCAACATCGTAGCAAACGATATCACAACACCAGAAAACGATATCAAAACACCAAAAACTCCTTCCCCTCAAATTTTTGAGGTCGGGCGCAACGGTTTCCATCTACTCGAAGAAAATGTAAATTTAAATAATCAACCTCCCAGCACTGTCCCGGATCAAATACTGCCATTAGGATCCCTAGATCAAATGGCACCGTGGCTATTTTTCCTAGCTCAAACCTACTTACTACTATTATTGCCGCAGGATCAAGCCCAACTGCAGGTATTGCTACTGGCTGGGATTATATTTTCTCTTATTTATTTTGGCGATGCGATACGCCCTCATTCCCGCAAGTCAACCCGATTCTTTCTTACATTAGCATTACTTCCCATTGCTTGGTTTGTTGCCACCACAGGCAAATCAGGAGAACCGCTCAGCTTCACGGGTGGCATTAGCCTGTGGCCTGCAATTTTCATACAAATTATTGCAGTCTTTTTGGCAGGCGCATTCTTCTTAAGGGGCAGGAGAGAACTCGATGCGAATTTTGACACGTTAACTAAGAAATATTTTGACGGTGTTGAGTTAAGTGTAAAGAGATGGCGAGCTCAGAAGAGGTGGCGAGCTCATTTAAAAATTAAAAGCGAACTGCGAGTCATTGATATTCTTCCTCTTTTCATTTTTACTTTTTTAATCTATGCAATTAATGATGCATATCCGCGATGGCTTTCGTTCATAGTCTGCCTGCTATTACTCGTAATACTCCTAATCATCCACTTGCGTCTAATTCACCCTCACAACCAAGAGTTTGTCTCTATTAAGGATTGGATGGAAAAAGACGACAGGCAAGTAAGTGAGAAGGAGCTATGGCAGGATTACTGTCAATATGGCCTGCTTGACCATCGTCTAGCTCGCATTGCAGCAATGTGGCTGTTCTTTGCGATCGTTGAAACCATACTCATTTATTTACTACCGCCTTGGCCCTTGCCGTGTCGAGGTCATGCTGCTTGCCATATGACTTCTTGGGTGAACGTACTAAGTTTTTTCGCGGTTATGCTTCTGCTCTTTTTTACACTAGATGCAGTGAGATTGAGTTTTTGCTGGATCAAAAAGCTGCGTAAACAACATCCCTTACTCGCTGAGAGAAATACTTGGGATGTAGGTAAGGAACCTCTGGCGACACTTGAAAAAATTGTAAGCGTGATCGCAGAAAGAACAAGCGTAGTCGATAGACTTATTTATTATCCAATGCTCTGCATCATGTTATTATTATTTGCCAAAATCACTTATTTTGATAATCAGGAATTTCCGCTTAGCAAGGGCATCACTTTCGCTGCAAGCATTTCCCTACTCTTCTTTTCGGGCTTCATGCTTCGGTCGGAGGCAAACCGACTTAAGCGTTCTGTAATTCAAGTCATTGAAAAAAACTCTAAAAATAATGAGACCGAGAAGAGAATAAAAGATATTTGCGAGGGTGCTTTTCAACCGATGTACGAGCAACCTGTCATGCAAGCATTATTAATAATACTGGCGTCTATTAGTCTCTTTGCCGGTGAATACCTCAAGTTCTTTGGAAAATAACTGCCTGAACAGAAATTATCTTCCCTCAAGCAACGCTTTCAGTTCATATTTTTCACGGTCGATTTCGCCTCGTGTGCGTACACCCAGCCGCCGCAGCAGGGGTAAAGGCGGGCACCATCCCTGCAGGGAGTGCTGCAGCAGGAATGACAGTACAACCGTGGGTAACGCCAGCCATTTCCTGTTCACTGTCAGCCCGAGCAGAAGACCGGTCAAGGCCAATGCCGAGGCGTTGGCTTCAAGCGCGCGCTCGATGTCCCATTCTTGGTCGAGTTCCTCGATGCGCCGATTGATGACTTCCTCGCTGCTGTTGGCGTAGCGCCGGATATTGCTGTTCGTTCGGCGATCTATTTCGCGGTTCACGTTTGGCGCTGTTGAGTGGCGAACACGATCTCTGCTCGTTCGGTCTGCGGCATGTAACATGATTCTTGCTCCTTAGAAAGTGATTTCAGGAAAAGCACGCTCCTTTATATGTTTATGTAGCCCAATGCCCGGCTGCTGGGTAAAGATCGATTTTCCGTCTTATTCCGGGATGAGAGCATAACCATCGAGTTGATAGACAGACAGCACCGTCAGCGCCGCCAAGGCGATGTCCACCTCCGAATTGACCCAGGCGGGCTCAAACCCGTTGTGAGCGAGCGCCTGCCCGCATACATAGACAATGACGCCAGCACACTTCAGGGCGTCGATCAGTTTTCTGTCAGGATTGTCGATCTGATACTTTTCCCGGTAGTGACGGTCGTCAAGTGCGACAGCAGTCGCCGGGCCATGGAGCACCGCTACAATCTTGAGCTTCTCGGGTGGAACTTTCGCGAGTGCGAAAAGGTTGATCAGGCGGGCGATATGCTCAAGTCCGGGATTTACCTGGCCTGGCTTCCCGGATGCCTTGGTTATGTCAAAGAGAATTTTGTATTCCCGATCCGGGCTTGGCTGAACCTCCGCCTCCGGCATGGGATGCACTTTTCCGTATCCCTGAATGACAGGGTTTTGCCAGAACGATTCAGCAAAAGTCGCAGAACTGGCGACTGCCAGACTCAGCACAAGAAAACAGCTGATCAATCGAATAGCCGGTTTCATGCTCAACCAGATGCTCCTTGCTTATGCGAGCAATTATTGTCTGCCTGACCGTTAAAGTACTCTGTACGGAAAGGCACACTAAGCGGAGATGACCTGCTTCTATTGATGCCAGTCTCTGAATGGCTTATCGTGGGGGCGGATGGAATGGGATAGGTATGAGGACATGACGAAACATGTCCTCATCATTTGACGGATTTAGCAGAAACGACTACAGGTACAGAAAGCTCAGCTTTCCGTCTTTATCCCCTCGCACAAACCGACGAATGTCGCGGAATCAATGATGTGTTCTTTCATGCTTGCGGCTACATGTGCTTTATCCGCGCTTGGGGGTAAATCCAATATGGCATCCAGGGCGAATAACTGGAAATGATAGTGGTGGGTACCGTGGAAGTATTTGGGGCAAGGCCCTTCATAACCGTGTGTGCCGCCATTGGCAATGCCTTCCGTCCCGCCCGCGGGAATACTGCCGGCTGAAACCGTTGTGGTGTCAGGGGGAATATTGAATACCAGCCAGTGTACCCAGGGAATCGGTGTTGCATCGCAGTCTTCCACGATAAGGACCAGGCTTTTCGTCTGCGGAGGAAGGTCTCCAAACTCCAGGGGAGGGCTGATATTTTCTCCCATGCAGGTATGTGGCTTGAGAACGATGGTGCGATCAGGAAAAGCCGGGCTGGATATGAACATCGTGACTCCTTTCAATTAATGGACTTCAGAAAAGAAGAGTTAAAGCAGGAGAATTGGCTACAAAAATAGCGAAACCCTGACGTACATGCAATACTGTTGAGTAAAGGGAGTCAAAGGGAGTCTGACTGATTTTGACTCGTATCACTCATATCGGAGCGCATGGAAAGCATATGGCTCAGCTGGGTAATCTGCCAATTAAAAAGATCGCGATTTTCAGGGCCTTGAAGCTGGGAGATTTCCTGCTGTTCGTCCCTGCGCTGCGGTTGATCCGGCGGGCTTTCCCATACGCCACCATCGATTACATCGGGCTGCCCTGGAACAAGGCACTTGCCGCCCGCTACAATCATTATATCGATGAGTTTGTCGAATTTCCGGGTTTTCCGGGATTGCCCGAGCATCCCTTCGAGGCCGAGGCGGTCACGGCCTTTCTGGACGGCGTGCAGCAGCGACAATACGACCTTGCCCTGCAAATGCATGGCAAAGGCACGGTGTCTAATCTTGTCGTCTCCCTTTTTGGAGCGGCTGTTGCGGCCGGGTTTGCGAGCGAGGACGGTCATTGGCCCAACCGCGATTTCTTCATGCCATATCCATCCAGACAGCCTGAGTTGTTAAGGAATCTGGCGCTGCTTGAATTTCTCGGCTTGGGCCAGACGGACCGCGCGGGGGACAAGGCAATGGAGTTTCCAATATTGGACGGAGACTGCCAGAAACTTCAGGAACTGGAAGAATATGTGACTATTCTTGATAAACCCTATGTCTGCCTGCATCCGGGCGCTATCTCCGCCGTCCCCTGGCCTGCCGCGCATTTCGCGGAGGTGGCGGACAGGTGTATTCGGCAGGGTTTGAAAGTGGTGTTGACGGGTACCGCGGAAGAGAAGCCGCTTACGCAAGCGGTCGCGGGGAAAATGACGACGGACGCGGCGATTGATCTTGGCGGTAAAACAGATATCGGATCACTCGCCGCCCTTCTGAAAGGCAGCCAGGCGGTGATTTCCAATGACACAGGTGTTGCGCATCTGGCGGTAGCGGTCGATGCTCCAAGCGTTACTGTCTTCACCACCACTGATCCGGTGATCTGGGGTCCGTTGGATCAGGCTCGTCATCGGGTTGTTTCGCGAAACGCCGTGGGGACACCGAAAGCAGCAATCCAGGCGCTGGAGGAATTAATTGGGCATTAATATGGAAGTAAAGGAGAATCAGGGAAGAAAGGAGAACGTGACAGGGCAGGAGAAATTGCGGGTTCTTACCTGGCATATTCACGGCAACTACCTCTATTACCTCACCCAGACTCCATTGGAGTTTTATTTGCCCAAAGGAGAGGGTGCAGGTTACGGTGGCCGCGCGCGGGGTTTCGATTGGGGGGACAACGTGCACGACGTGCCTATCGAGCAGGTGAAAGATCTCGATTTTGACGTGATTCTGTTTCAACATCGCAAGAACTACGAAGTTGATCAGTATGAAATCCTGTCCGAGGCGCAGCGGCGATTGCCCAAAATTTACCTCGAACACGATCCCCCGCAGGAACATCCAACCAACACTGCCCACTGGGTGAGTGATCCTTCCATGCTTCTGGTTCACGTAACCGATTTCAACCGCCTGATGTGGGACAGTAATGGAACACCGACTACAGTCATCGATCATGGCGTAATGGTTCCGGACAACGTGAAATATACGGGTGAGCATGCCAAAGGCATCGTTGTGGTGAATAACATGCACAAGCGTGGCCGTCGCCTGGGCCTCGATGTATTCGAGAAAATCCGCGAGCAGGTACCACTGGACCTGGTGGGAATGGGGTCAACGGAACTGGGTGGCCTGGGGGAAGTGTCGCATGATGAGTTGCCTGCTCTCGTCGCCGGATATCGCTTCTTTTTCAACCCCATTCGTTATACCAGCCTCGGCTTATCCGTCTGTGAAGCGATGATGACTGGACTGCCTGTCGTTGGGCTTGCGACAACCGAGATGGTCACCGCGATTGAAAACGGCAAAAGGGGCTATGTCGAAACCGACGTGGACAAGCTGATTGAACGGATGCATTATCTGCTCGACGATCACGATCATGCGCGGGAATTGAGCCGGAACGCGCGGGAGTATGCAACCCAGCGATTCAACATTCAGCGGTTTGCCAACGACTGGCAAAGAGTCGTCAGCAACTTTGTTCAGAATACTCACTGAAAAGCAGCGGCGCAGTGCTCAATGCTCAGTACCCGTGCTCAGGCGTCGGACGCAATAATTCCGTGACCAATCCAAGAACCTCTGCAACCGGTACGCTTTCCACGAATGAGTACGGATGACTGCAGTCCGGCCTCTGCGGCTGAAACGGCCAGGGTGAAACAGGTCTGATGCCGCATTGGGGACACTCAAGCTGCCAACTTATCGCAATGCGATGCCGGTCGCGGCTGAGCGGTCCCCAGTTGAGTACGTTGGGTGCCCAGTAAATCCCGACTGTACGTGTCCCGACCGCGCGTGCCAGATGGAGTGGACCGGTGTCGTTGCTGACGACGAGCGCGCTTTTCTGTAGGAGGGCAGCCAGGCCACCCAGGCCAAGCCAGGTACACGGAATCGCAGAGCGACTCATTGACTGTGTGACGTTCATGACGCCTTCTTCTTCTTTCGGCGTTCCTGTTACGACAACTTCATATCCCTTTTCAGTCAGATAGTTCCCTATCCCGGCAAACTTCGCTGTGGGCCATATCCTGCGAAGGTCATCCGCGCCCGGGTGGATAACGACATAGGGCTTGCCCTTGATGAGTTGCCGGACTGATTCTGCCTCCTGTTCGTCGGATTCCGTCACCTCGATGCGTGGTTCGAATCCAGTATTCGTGGTATGAGCCCCGATCAAGGCCACTACTTCCAGATTGCGCAGAATCTCGCTCTGGTAATGCACATAAGGGATGGAACGGTCGAGGGATTCGGCAGGCGGGTTGCACATGCCTGCCGTCACGCGAGCGGCGAATTTATTGATGAAGGGGTTGACTGATTTACCGTCACCCTGCATGTGAATGACGACATCGAGCTTCTCGCCTTGCATCGCCTGGCAAAATCGATCGACTTCCAGTGGGTAGGCGCAACTACCCGTGTCGCAGACTTGGCCTTTTGATTCGACCGGATCATTGACACCGGCAAGTAGTGGAATGCTGACAGCCCGGTCCACCATTGACGGCCGACCGTCGAGGAATTCCTTTACCCAGGGTTTGGCAAGCAGGATGAGTTCTGCGTCGGGATATGTCCGTTTAATCGCATCCAGGGCAGGCAGGATGACGATAAAGTCACCCAGCGCCTTGGCGTGTAGAACCGCAATTTTGCGGGGTGAGAACGGGAGAGCCGAAGGAAAATTACCTGCTGCCAACGTCAGTCAAAATCGTCAGTCAGAATCGTTTCTTGTTCTTTGTTTCCTGGCATCATCCTCGTTGTCTCCACACGGTGTATCTGTTCTCCTGACGGCAGGCTTTATCCTGCCTCATCCTGTCCCATGCCGATACCAGGAATTATTTGATATGCCCGATCGCCTTGCTCACATCCGCCGGCGTTTCATAGTCATCATCCGGCAACTGTTCGAGCGTCTGCATTATATTCTCGTCAGCGCCCTTGGATTTGGCGTGGTCCACGAGCTCCTCCTTGTTCGCAGGGTAATCCATACCAGACAGGAATTTCTGTACCTGAATCGGGTTCGCTTTTGCCATGATTCCTCCTTATCGGATCGTTATTCGGTTGCCTCACATTCAGAACTCAGTGTAGTTCATTTCCCGGCTGATTTGGCTGATTTCCGTATAACTTTGATTGCCTCTTCATGAAGCGAATGACGCGAGGAAGCGGGTCGATGCAAGGCAATCCTCAGGCGATGGTTAAACTGCAAATCCTGATATGTGTGATGGCGAACTGAAATAAAACTCGATCAGAGGAAGAATAAAGTCACAAGCAACCCCTTGAATGATGGGCGAATGGTAGGCGAAACAACTCTCAACTCCCGATCGTTTGAATATGAACAGGTTTAAGGAGGCAGGCATGAACAACATAATCTGGTGGGTGGGCTTTATTGTTATCCTTCTCGCTGTCTTGAGCTTCCTCGGATTGCGTTAAGAAGTAGGGGCGCCAGCGGTTACTCCCATAGTAACAGGCGTAACAGGCTGTTTTTCGTCAACGACGATTGCGTAAAGAACAGCAGCTTTTCAGCGGGAGTAATGCTGGCTTACTATGCTTTTTTGACCTTGAGTGCTTGACATTCCATTAGGATTTGGGTTACGTTCCTTTTGACCAGGTCAGGGTTTTGTTGAAATTTCCTTCCTGAATCAACCACTCGCGTGATGGATAATCGGTAATGGCGACTGCTGATCAGATTGTTAACACCGCAGTTGAGCTTGGCGAACTGAAATCGTGGGAGGCCGTCCGCCTGCATGACGTGGCGGCTGCGCTGGGCATCACTCTGAATGACGTGCATGCGCATTTTCGTGAGAAAGAGGATATCGTTGAAGCCTGGTTCGAGCGGGCGGACAGTGCCATGCTCAGGATGGCGCAGGCGCCGGAATTTTCCCTCCTGACGCCGCATCAACGTCTGCACCGGCTGATCATGACCTGGCTGGCATCTCTTTACCCTTACCGCAAGGCTACAAGGCAAATGATCTATGGCAAGCTGGAGCCGGGTCATCTGCACGTCCAGATTCCCGGATTGATGCGCGTCAGCCGCACTGTTCAATGGATGCGGGAGGCTGCAGGGAGGGACGCTACGTATCTTCGGCGCGCGTTGGAAGAAAGTGCCCTCACTTCCATTTATCTGGCGACATTTGTCCACTGGATGAACGACAGTTCGTCCGGTTCTTCCAGGACGAGCCGGTTTCTGGACGGATGCCTTTCCGTAGGTGAAAAACTGGATCGGATGATATTTTTCCGTCGGCACGGCGGAGAAAGAACGGACAGCGGAGAAGCGCCACAGGGTACCGGAGAAGCGCCCCAAGGTACATAAGATAAGGGTGCATAGGAATGCATAAGGGTACTATGGGTAGTACGGGTAGATAAGGATACCAGAGTACCAGGAACCCTCCTGCAATACATCCGCTGCTTTCCCCGCGCGCTGAGGCCCATCTGACTGCCCCGGCAAACGGTTTCTTTGAGCTGTCTTTTTGGCTTCCATTATCAGCCCTCATTAAATCCCTTCATATCGCATGGATACCCTGACCCATGCTTTAAGCGGCGCATTGCTTGCGCGGGCAACCGCTCCACCCTCACATCATGCGCTTGATACCGGGCAACTGACATTGCGCGCTCGCATGACCGCAGGTTTCCTGGCAGCCGCCTTTCCCGACGCCGATTTCGTGTTGCGCGCGATCGATACGCTCACGTATGTCACATTTCATCGTGGCATTACCCATTCGATCATACTGTTGCCTTTCTGGGCCTGGCTCGTTGCGTGGATACTCTCGGGTTTGTCTCACCTTTCACGCCGGTCGTATCCCTGGCAGGCATTCTATGGCATCGCTGCGCTCGGTATCGGTATTCATATCGCCGGTGATGTGATCACCTCTTACGGCACGATGCTGCTGGCTCCATTTTCCAGGCATGCTTTCAGCATTCCCCTCACATTCATCATCGATCCCTATTTCACGGGAATAATCGTGCTCGGCCTTGTGGCCAGTATATTCAAGCCAAAAGGCCGATATCCGGCAGTTACTGCCTTGCTGATCCTGGGGTGTTACGTTGGCTTCCAGGGTATTCTGCATTCACACGCTGTCGAGATCGGTGATACATATGTCGAAAACCATCGATTAAAGGAGGCTCAGGTCCACGCCTTCCCTCAACCGCTCTCGCCCTTCAACTGGGAGATTATCGTCAGTCATGACGACGACTATGAAGTAGCCTCGGTCAATCTGTGGCGTACGCAAGAGCTTGAGGTTTCCGCTGCCAGGAGCGGTTTGCTGGGCAGGTGGGAAGCGATTGCTGCGAGTTATCAGCCTGTTTCAACAGCAAAATGGACACGGCATAGTCGATTTGGTGAAACAGAGCGTCAGAGTGCCCTTGCCCGCGAGGCGTGGCGCCAGGAGATTTTCGCCGGGTTTCGCCACTTTGCGACGTTTCCCGCCCTCGATCGGATCGAGTATTACCCGGACGCAGTCTGCGTGTCTTTTCTTGATTTGCGTTTCATCGTTCCTTCCCTTCAGCCATCCCTGGTATTCGGCCTCTGCCGCGAAGGCCCGAATGGATCCTGGCAACTCGCACGCGACCGCGGTCTCTTCGGAAGAGACTGACGCGGGCAGCCAAGGTTTTCCCGGAAATCGTTCTTAATAAACGATGGGTTATGGCTTGCGCCTCCACCCATCCTGCCACCGGATTCTGGATTATGCCAGGCTCGGATAAGGCGCGAACCGGCAATATCCCCCGTGCTGGAATACCGCAAGAGCCTGTTTGTCCCCCTCTATACCCTCTATCACCCTTTATCACCTCATCTCATTCCCTTCTCCCCAACCTCGATAAAAGTTGATATCGGTCAAGGTTTCACCTCGCGCTGAGGCATACGATTCGATACCGGATAAGAGAATCCGATTATCTTTAATAACCCTACTCGTGGACCAAATATTCGGGAATCAATGAGGAAAACATGAAGATCAACGTACCCTCAGCCTTTGCAGGAGCCATGACGTGCGTGATGTATCCCGGACTGGCGATGGCGGCAGCCGACCCCTACCAGTTAAATCTGCCCGAGCCGCAGACGGTCATTGCGCAGCAGATCTACGACCAGCACACGCTGGTTCTGTGGATCTGCCTGGCGATATTCATCGGCGTGTTCGGCACGATGTTCTATTCCGTAGTCAAGCATCGCAAATCCAAGGGCTATGAGGCCGCCAATTTCCATCACAGTACCACGGTCGAGATCATCTGGACGGCGATCCCGTTCCTGATCCTGATCGGCATGGCCTTTCCCGCAACCAAGACCGTGATTGCCATGAAGGACACGGCCAATCCGGACATCACGGTCAAGGCCACTGGTTATCAGTGGAAATGGGGCTACGACTACCTGACGGGTGAAGGCGAAGGCATCGGTTTCCTGAGTGCCCTCTCCACACCCAAGCCACAGATCGACAACGCGGAATCCAAGGGCGAGAACTATCTCCTGGAAGTGGACAATCCGCTGGTCGTTCCCACAGGCAAGAAAGTGCGCGTGCTGATCACCGCCAATGACGTGCTGCACGCCTGGTGGGTGCCGGCACTGGGCGTCAAGCAGGATGCCATTCCCGGCTACATCCGTGACGTGTGGTTCAACATCGAGAAGCCCGGCACCTATCGCGGCCAGTGCGCCGAGTTGTGCGGCAAGGAGCATGGATTCATGCCGATCGTGGTAGAGGCGGTGGAGCCTGAGAAATACGCCGTCTGGGTGGCGGAGCAGAAAACCAGGCTGGCGGCAGTGGCCGTGGACGTGAACAAGGAGTTTACGCCGGACGAGCTCAAGGCCAAGGGTGAAGCCGTGTATAACGCCAACTGCGCCGCCTGCCATCAGGCCAACGGGCAGGGTGTGCCAGGGACTTTCCCTGCCATCGCCGGATCGAAGGTTGCCACCGGGCCCAAGGAAGGCCACATCAACATCGTCATGAATGGCAAGAGCGGCACGGCAATG
>Ga0182738_1001133_pt1 | contig 34110 bp, 26 predicted proteins | sample eDN5th30CBELigMG_FD_128876 | JGI IMG/M metagenome (GOLD analysis project Ga0182738, IMG submission 128876) | Enriched Miracle-Growth compost microbial communities from Emeryville, California, USA - eDNA 5th pass 30_C BE-Lig MG (version 2)... ...
AGGTAAACCGGCTTGCCGTCGCTGCCGGTGCCCAGGGGCTCGGTGGTCAGGTCCAGCTCCAGCGTGCCGGCGAGCGCGTAGGCGACCACCAGCGGCGGCGAGGCCAGGAAGTTCATCTTCACTTCCGGATGCACGCGGCCTTCGAAGTTGCGGTTGCCCGAGAGCACCGAGCAGGCGATCACGTCGCCGGCCTTCACCGCATCGGAAATCTCCTGCTTCAGCGGACCGGAGTTGCCGATGCAGGTGGTGCAGCCATAGCCCACGGTGTAGAAGCCCAGGGCTTCCAGGTCCGGGGTCAGGCCGGCTTTGGCCAGGTAGTCGGTGACGACGCGCGAGCCCGGTGCCAGGCTGGTCTTCACCCACGGCTTGGAGGCGAGGCCGCGCTTGTGCGCGTTGCGGGCGAGCAGGCCGGCTGCAATCAGTACTGCCGGGTTCGAGGTGTTGGTGCAGCTCGTAATTGCTGCGATCAGCACCGCGCCATCCTTCACTTCGAAAGATTTGCCATCGACCGTCGCCTTACTGGCGCCGGTGGCGGACGGGTTCTTCTGCTTGCGCTCTTCCGCCATCTTGACGTGAGTGCTTTCGTAAACCTGCTTGGCGATACGCAGCGGCACGCGATCCTGCGGACGCTTCGGACCGGCGAGCGAAGGCTCGACCGTGCCCAGATCCAGTTCCAGCACGTCGGTGTAGTCGGCCTGCGGCTGGCCGTCTTCACGCCACATGCCCTGGTGCTGCGCGTACGCCTTCACCAGTGCGATCTGCTCGGCGCTGCGGCCGGTCAGTTCCAGGTAGCGCAGCGTTTCGTTGTCGATCGGGAAGATGCCGCAGGTGCTGCCGAATTCCGGCGACATGTTGGCGATGGTGGCGCGATCGGCCAGCGGCAGGTTGGCCAGGCCGTCGCCGAAGAACTCGACGAACTTGTCGACCACGCCCTTCTTGCGCAGCATTTCAGTGACGGTCAGCACCAGGTCGGTGGCGGTGGCACCAGCCGGCAGGCTGCCGACCAGCTTGAAGCCGATGACGTGCGGAATCAGCATGGTCACCGGCTGGCCGAGCATCGCGGCTTCGGCCTCGATGCCGCCGACGCCCCAGCCCAGCACGCCCAGGCCGTTCACCATGGTGGTGTGCGAGTCGGTGCCCACCAGCGTGTCCGGGTAGGCCCAGCGTACGCCGTCCTTCTCCGCGTCGAACACGACACGCGCCAGGTGCTCGATGTTCACCTGGTGCACGATGCCGGTGTTGGGCGGCACCACCTTGAAGTTGCGGAACGCGGTCTGGCCCCAGCGCAGGAACTCGTAGCGTTCGGTGTTGCGATTGAATTCGATGGCCGTGTTCTCGGCCAGCGCCTGCGCGGTGCCGTAGGCGTCGACCTGGACCGAGTGATCGATCACCAGCTCGGCCGGCGACAGCGGGTTGATCTCGTCGGCATTGCCGCCGAGCTTGATCATGGCTTCGCGCATCGCAGCCAGGTCCACCACAGCGGGCACGCCGGTGAAGTCCTGCATGATGACGCGGCTGGGCGTGAAGGAGATCTCGTAGGAGGGCGCCGCTTTCGGATCCCAGTTGAGCAGCGCATCGACGTCGGCGCGCGTGACGTTCACGCCGTCTTCGAAACGCAGCAGGTTTTCGAGCAGGATCTTCAGCGAATACGGCAGGCGGGCGACGTTGCGGTCCTTGAGCGCAGCCAGGCTGAGAATTTCGTAATTGCTGCTGCCGCAAGCGAGTGTGGTGCGCGCCTTGAACGAGTCTTTCATGCGTCCTCCGGGAGGAAGAACTAAAGGGATGGGACCCTCGCCTCATCGGCGGTCCCTTCGGAAAAAGCGCGGGAATTATAGCGGCTCGGAGCGCCGAAGGAGACCTGTGGAATGAGGGAATTGACGGCTGTGATATCGAAAAACTCTGGCGAGCCTTCGATGGACGTCTGGGCGCTGGTTTGATGCGTGTTTACGCGACTCGTTCGGCCGCGGCAGGCGGGCGGCTGCCCGACTGCCGGTCGGTCGATTCGATCACGCCGCCGCCCAGGCACTCCTCGCCGTCGTAGAAAACGACGTACTGACCCGGCGTCACCGCTCGCTGCGGCGTCTCGAAGCGCACTTCGAGCCTGCGGCCGGCACTATCCGTGAGCACCTGCACTTCGCAAGCCTGATCGGCCTGTCGATAACGGACTTTGGCCTGGCATCGGAATCGTCCGGCGGGCGGTGCGCCCGCCACCCATTCGAGCTGTGAGGCCAGCAGCCGATCGCTGAGCAGCGCTGGATGATCATGTCCCTGCACCACCAGCAGCACGTTGCGCTCGAGATCCTTGCCGGCGACGTACCAGGGCGCGTCGCCCGCATCGCTGCGGCCGCCGATCCGCAGACCCTGACGCTGGCCGAGCGTGTAGTACATGAGCCCTTGGTGCCGACCGACCTTGTGACCTTCCGGTGTTTGGATATCGCCCGGCTGTGCGGGCAGATATTGCGACAGGAACTCCGCGAACGGGCGCTCGCCGATGAAACAGATGCCGGTGCTGTCTTTCTTGTCGAACACCGGCAGCGTCAGCTCGCGCGCGATGCGACGGATTTCGTCCTTGCGGCGATCGCCGATCGGAAACAGCGTGCGCGCTAGCGATGCCGCTGGCATGGCGTGCAGGAAGTAGCTTTGATCCTTGTCCGGATCCAGGCCTTTCAGCAGCCTTGGTCTTTCACCGTGGGTGACGCGGGCGTAATGCCCGGTGGCCACCCAGTCCGCGCCGAGCCGCCGTGCGTAGTCGAAACACACACCGAACTTGATTTCGCGGTTGCACAGCACATCCGGGTTGGGTGTGCGGCCCGCTCGATATTCTTCGAGGAAATAACTGAAGACGCGCTCACGGTATTCGCCGGCGAAGCTCACCTTGTGCAACGGAATTCCCAGTTGCGAGCAGACCGTGCGCGCGTCCTGGTAGTCCGCAGCAGCGGTGCAGTAGCCGCTTTCGTCCTCGTCCCAGTTGCTCATGAACAGGCCTTGCACGTCGTAACCCTGCTGCAGCAGCAGCCACGCGGCGACGGATGAATCGACGCCGCCGGACATACCGACGATGACCAGGGGACGGGAGGACACGTGACGAACTGCTGAAGGCGACCGATGGGGCCGTAAGGAGAGCGAAGGATGCCGCAGTCGCGCGGCTTACGAAAGGCGGTCGAGCAGCGGCAGGATGCGACCGGACTCCAGGGCGCCGGCGCGACGTTCCAGGCCGGGCGCGGACAGGTCTCGCAACATGTGCTGGACCACGCCGAGCGGATAACGGCGGCCTTCCAGGTAATCGTCGATGCACCTGAGCACCATCGGGCTGCGCAGGCGTGAGGAACGCATGACCAGCTGGGTGCGATCCATCCACAGGGCGCGTTCGATGCCGCGATCCAGGCGGCGCTTCGGATCATGCTGGGTCACGCGGCCGCAGAATGTGAAACGCAGATAGCTGCGCTGCTTCTCCGGCTGATCCCACAGGTAGATGCCGGTGAGCGCCTCGGGCTGGAATGTCCAGGCCGATTCTTCGAGCGTCTCGCGGATGACGGCGGCGGTGAGCTCTTCGCCGCGCTCGACATGGCCGGCGGGCTGATTGAACACCATGGCATTGCCGACCCGTTCCTCGACCAGCAGGAATCGCCCCTCGCGTTCCACGACGGCAGCTACGGTCAGGTCGGGTCTCAATGACATTTTGCGAGTATATCCACGTCCTTAAGCAGGAATTGTGACGATTTTCAACATAAACGATATTGCCCGGACGGGCAGGCCGTCAGCCTGTCGTCGTTCACACCTCGCGAGCCAGGCGGGCCGCGACGCCGGTGTAGGTGGCTGGCGACAGTTCGAGCAGGGCTTTCTTCGCCTCGTCCGGAATCGCCAGTCCGGCGATGAAGCTGCGCAGTGCAGTCGCATCGATGCGCTGACCGCGCGTCAGCGATTTCAGCTGCTCGTAGGCATTCTCGACGCCGAAGCGGCGCATCACGGTCTGGATCGGCTCGGCCAGCAGCTCCCAGTTCGCATCCAGGTCCGCCGCCAGCCGTTCGCGGTCCACGTCGACCCGCTCCAGGCCACGCTCGATCGAACGCCAGGCGATCAATGAGTGGCTCGCGGCTACGCCCACGTTGCGCAGCACGGTGGAATCGGTGAGATCGCGCTGCCAGCGCGAGATCGGCAGCTTGTCCGCCAGGAAGCGCAGCAGCGCATTCGCCAGCCCCAGATTGCCTTCGCCGTTCTCGAAATCGATCGGGTTCACCTTGTGCGGCATGGTCGAAGAGCCGACTTCACCGGCCACCACGCGCTGCCGGAAATAACCGAGCGAGATGTAGCCCCAGAAATCGCGACACAGGTCGATGAGGATGGTGTTGACGCGCGCCAGCGTATCGAAGTACTCGGCGTTCCAGTCGTGCGGCTCGATCTGGGTGGTGTAGGGATTCCAGGTCAGGCCCAGCGATTCGACGAAGCGCGCGCCCAGCATCGGCCAGTCGACCTGCGGGTACGCCACCTGATGCGCATTGAAATTGCCGACCGCGCCATTGATCTTGCCTTCGATGGTCACCGCCGAGAAACGCAGCCGCTGACGTTGCAGTCGGTACACGAAATTGGCGATTTCCTTGCCGAGCGTCGTCGGCGTCGCCGGCTGCCCGTGGGTGCGCGACATCATCGGCACGTCGGCGTTGGCGTGCGCCAGCGTTTTCAGACGGGCGATCAATGCGTCGAGCCGCGGCAGCAGCACCTGGTCGCGCGCCTCTTTCAGCATCAGCGCATAGCTCAGGTTGTTGATGTCCTCGGAAGTGCAGGCGAAATGCACGAACTCCCGTCGCGAGCGCCAGGCGGGCACCGCGTCGAGCCGGCTCTTGACGAAGTATTCGACCGCTTTGACGTCGTGGTTGGTCTCGCGCTCGATGCGTTTGACCTCGACCGCGTCGGCCTCGGTCAGGCCCGCTGCCAGCGCCTCCAGCACCGTGAGGGCTTCGGCCGGCAGGCCGCGCAGCTCGACGATGCCGGATTCGGCTGCGAGCGCCTTGAGCCATAGCGCTTCGACCCGGACGCGCTGCCGGATCAGTCCGCGCTCGCTGAACAGGGGGCGCAGCTCGGCGCACTTGTCGGCATAGCGGCCGTCGATGGGGGAGATGGCGTTCAGGAGGTGAGTGTTCATTGTAGAATGATACCGCACGGGTGCAGTGGAGTTGCGGTGTGAAGCAGGACGATTTCCGCATCGAACGCGACAGTCTCGGCGAGCTCAAGGTCCCCGCCAGCGCATTGTGGGGGCCGCAGACGCAGCGCGCGGTCGAGAATTTCCCCATCAGCGGTTTACGTATGCCGCGTGCCTTCATTCGTGCGCTCGGGCTGATCAAGTGGGCGGCTGCCACTGCCAATCTGGAGCTCGACGCGCTCGACGCCAAGCGTGCTGCTGCCATCCAGAAGGCGGCGCTGGAAGTCGCCGAAGGCCAGCACGATGCGCAATTTCCGGTGGATGTCTTCCAGACCGGCTCCGGCACCAGCAGCAACATGAATGCGAACGAGGTGATCGCGCACCTTGCTACGCAATATGCCGGTATCGCAGTGCATCCCAACGATCACGTCAACATGAGCCAGAGCTCCAACGACGTGATTCCCACGGCGATTCACCTGAGCGCGCTGCTCGGCATCGAGCAGCATCTGCTGCCCGCGCTGGCATATCTGAGCGCGGTGATCAGCCGCCGCATCGGCGAAATCGGTGAGATCGTCAAGACCGGTCGCACGCACCTGATGGATGCGATGCCCGTGACCTTCGGTCAGGAAATGAGCGGCTGGCGTGCGCAAGTGGATAACGGCAGCGCGCGCATCATGGAATGCCGGACCAGGTTGCAGTTGCTCGCGCTCGGCGGCACCGCCGTCGGAACGGGTGTCAATGCATTGCCGCGATTTGCGGCCCGCGCTGCCCGCTACCTCAGCGTCAAGAGCGGCCTGGAACTGCGGCCCAGTCCGAATTACTTCGAATCGCTGTCGTCGCAGGACACGGCGGTCGAACTGTCCGGCCAGCTCAAGACGCTGGCGGTGTCGTTCGCCAAGATCGGCAACGATCTGCGCTGGATGAACAGCGGGCCGCTGGCGGGTTTTGGCGAGATCTCCCTGCCGGCGCTGCAGCCCGGCAGCAGCATCATGCCCGGCAAGGTCAACCCGGTGATTCCGGAAGCGGTGACGATGGTGTCGGCGCAGGTCATCGGCAACGACGCCACCATTACCGTGGCCGGCCAGTCCGGCAATTTCCAGCTCAACGTCATGCTGCCGGTGATTGCCTACAACCTGCTGCAAAGCATCGAGCTGCTGTCCAACTCGGCGCGCGTGCTGGCGGATACGGCCATCGCGGGCTTCACAGTCAACACCGCGCAGGTCGATGCGGCGCTGGAGCGCAATCCCATCCTGATTACCGCGCTGAATCCGGTGATCGGCTACGAGCTGGGCGCGAAGATCGCCAAGCAGGCGTATGCCGAGAAGCGCCCGGTACGCGATGTAGCCGCTGAGCAGACGCAACTGTCGGCCGAGGAGTTGCAGAAGCTGCTCGATCCACGCGAGCTGACCAAAGGCGGCGTCAAGGCCGACGGCGGCGGTTAGCCCGTGGCGTCTGTCCCATTCGACCGCAACACACTACGCCGCCTGATCGAGATACGACTGCAAGGCAGCCGGCCTCCCACTGATCTGGGGCAGGCGGTGCCGGCGGGCTTTCCTCCTGGCTCGCAGGCCGCCGTGCGGCAATTCATGCCCACGGCGCCGATCGCGGCTGCGGTGCTGGTGCCGATCGTCGATCATCTCGATGGTTTGTCGGTGCTGCTGACGCAGCGTTCCGCGCACTTGAAGAATCATGCGGGGCAGATCAGTTTTCCCGGCGGCCGGATCGAAACGACCGACGACGGACCGCTGGCAGCAGCGCTGCGCGAGAGCGAAGAGGAGATCGGCCTGCCGCGCGAGCACGTGCAGCTTGCCGGCTATCTCGAACCGCACCTGATCATGAGCGGTTTCTGGGTTACCCCCGTCGTCGGATTCGTGCGTCCTGGCTTCAATCTCAGGCTCGAGCCGCGCGAAGTGGACACGACCTTCGAGGTGCCGCTGGCGCACATCCTGGATCAGGCGAATCATCGCGCCCGCGAGCGCCGTATCGGCGATTTCTCGGTGCAGGTGTATGACATTCCTTTTGGCGAGCATCACATCTGGGGCGCGACCGCCGGAATGCTGATGTCGCTGTATCGATTGCTGCGAGAGAAATGACGTGTCCATCTCCCGACTCCTCGACCTGATGACCCGGCTGCGCGATCCGCAGCGCGGCTGTCCCTGGGACGTGCAACAAAACTTCGCCACCATTGCGCCGTACACCATCGAGGAAGCCTACGAGGTTGCCGATGCCATCGAGCGCAACGATCTGCAGGATCTGCGCAGCGAGCTCGGCGACCTGCTGTTCCAGGTCGTGTTCCATTCGCAGATGGCGCGGGAGCAGGGCGCGTTCGACTTCGATGACGTGGTGAACGCCATCTGCGACAAGATGGAGCGGCGCCATCCACATGTTTTCGGTGATGCGCGCATCGAAAACGCAGAGGCACAGACCGTGGCCTGGGAAGAGCACAAGCGTCGCGAGCGTGCCGCGGCGAACGACAGTGTGCTTGCAGACGTGCCGGTTGCGCTGCCGGCGCTGACCCGGGCCAACAAGCTCGGCAAGCGTGCTGCCCAGGTCGGTTTCGAATGGGCTGACGTCGCCGGCGCCCTGGACAAGGTGCAGGAGGAGGTCGACGAACTGCGCGAGGAAGTCGAGGCTGGCGCCGACCGCAGTGCAATGGAGCAGGAGATCGGCGATCTACTGTTCTGCCTGGTCAACGTGTGCCGCTATCTGCGCATCGATCCGGAGAACGCGTTGCGGTTGACCAATGCCAAGTTCGAGCGCCGTTTCCGCTATGTCGAGCAGCAGCTGCAGCAGCAGGGTCGCAGCACGCAGGAGGCAACGCTCGAGGAAATGGACGCGCTGTGGGACGAGGCCAAGCGCCAGGGCCAATAGCTGCGGACGGCAGCGGGGCAAACCGGAGTTCAGCCACCATTCAGAGCACCGGTCCTACTGTTTGTCCCACGCTCGGCGCAACCCGTGCCGGGCCGGGAGAACAACATGACCGCTGTCGGGACTTTCGCTGGAACTCGCGCCACCCGCCTTGCCAAGACCGTCCTGGTCGTTGCCGGTCTGGGGGGCGCATTGGCTGCTTGCGCTTCGCCGCCGTCCTGGTCGAACTCGCGCCACAACCGTTCCTATGACGATGGTTACGACTATGCGCCGGTGGTTCGCGCCGAGCCCATCGTGCGCCAGGTGCGAGTGGAAACTCCGCGTCGCGAATGCTGGGATGACGTGCAGACGGTGGAATCCCGCCCGCACATCTCGGATCCGGCGGTGGGTGGCCGCACGCTGCTGGGCGGCATCATCGGTGGCGTCATCGGCCACCAGTTCGGCAGCGGCCGCGGCCGTGATGCGGCGACGATTGCCGGCGCCGCCATCGGTGCCGGTGTGGGCTACGACAGTGCCCGCCGCGTCTACGGCGACCGTGAGGAAAGGGTCGTGCAGCGCTGCGACGTGCGCTACGACAATCAGTACGAGGAACGAATCGACGGCTACCGGGTGACCTACGAGTACAACGGCCGTGAATACACGACCCGGATGCCGTACGACCCGGGCGAGAAAATCCGGGTGCGGGTCGCAGTCGCGCCCGCCGAGTGAAGAACTTTTGCCGCCGGGGTGTGAACCGACACCCCGGCGCACGTACAATCGGACCATGCGCTCCCGCCTTCTCACGCTGGCATTGATTCCGCTGCTGCTGACGGCCGGGATATCCACTGTCGATGCGCAGGGCCTGGTCGAACGCCGGCCGCGCTACGAACGTGAAGCTGACAAGGCGCGCATCTCTCTCGACCAGGCGGTCAACATGGCGGAGAGCCGCTATCGTGCCAAGGCGGTCAAGGCGCAATCGGTCAGCAACGGCGGCCGTCTCGTCTATCAGATCCGCCTGCTCAGCAGCGACGGCCGGGTGCGCACGGTGCATGTCGATGCGCAGACGGGGGCGATGAACTGATGCGCCTGCTGGTGGTTGAAGACGAGACCGCGCTGCGCGAGTCGCTGGTCGGCCAGCTCAAGGAAGCCGGCTTCAACGTCGATGCGGCGGCCGATGGCGAAGAGGGCTTGTACTGCGGGCGCGAGTACGCGCTCGACCTGGCCATCGTCGATCTGGGCCTGCCGAAGCTGCCGGGGCTGGAGCTGATCCGCAAGCTGCGCGCCGAATCCAAATCCTTCCCCATCCTGATCCTGACGGCACGCGACAAGTGGCAGGAGAAGGTGGAGGGCTTGCAGGCGGGTGCCGACGACTACGTCGCCAAGCCGTTTCACTTCGAGGAATTGCTAGCCCGGGTGCAGGCGCTGTTGCGGCGGTCCGGCGGCTGGGCTCAGCCGATCCTGCGCTGCGGCCCGGTGGCGCTCGATCCGCGCACCCAGGAAGTTACGGTACACGACAAGCGCGTGGAGCTGACCAGCTTCGAATACCGGATCCTCGAATACCTGATCCACCGCGCCGGCGAGGTCATCTCCAAGGCCGAGCTCACCGAGCGTCTGTACGCCCAGGACTTCGACCGCGACAGCAACACCATCGAAGTGTTCATCGGCCGCCTGCGGCGCAAGCTCGATCCCGACGACACTCTCAAGCCGATCGAAACCCTGCGCGGCCGCGGCTATCGTTTCGCCCTGCAACGCGACAGCGGCGGCTGAAGACTGTTACAAGAATCCATTGCGAAGGTCTTGAAGGGACGTCCGGTCTCGAATGCAGCCGCGCTCGCTAAGCACCCGTCTGCTCGCCTCGGTGAGCGTGCTGTTGATCCTGTTCTTCGGGATCACCATCGTGGCGCTGGACTTCGTGTTCCGCGACCTGGCGGAACGCTCGGTGCGCGATCGTCTCGACGTGCAGCTGCTGGCGCTGATTTCGGCATCCGAAGAGGATTCCTCCGGCGGCCTGCAGCCGGCCGCCGAGCTGGCCGAAACGCGTTTCAGTAATCCTGGTTCCGGCATGTACGGCGAGATCGTGCGCGCCGACGGTTATCCGAGCTGGCGTTCGCCGTCATTGGCGGGCACCGGCCTGGATCTGTCGCCGCAGCTCAAGCCCGGCGAGCGCCGCTTCGGTGAGCTGCACAGCGCCGACGGTGCGGTCGTGCTGGTGCTGAGCCGCGGCATCGATTGGGAATTCAGCAATCGCAAGCGGCGCAGCTTCGTCTACAGCGTGGCGGAGAACCAGGAACCGTATTACGCGCAGCTGCATCGCTTTCGCGTGCAGTTGTTCAGCTGGTTTGGCGCATTGATGATCCTGCTGCTGGGATCGCTCGCTATCCTGCTGCGGCGTCTGCTGGCGCCGCTGCGCAGGGTCGAACGTGAGATCGAAGCCGTCGAAGCCGGCCAGCTCACCGAGCTAGGCGGAGGCTACCCGCGCGAGCTGCTCGGCATCACTACGAATCTCAACACTCTGCTGCGCAGCGAGCGCGACCGGCTGGCGCGGTATCGCAATACGCTGGGCAATCTGGCGCACAGCTTCAAGACACCGCTGGCAGTCATGCGCAACCTGCTGACCGGCACGCACGATCTGCCGATCGCGCGTCAGCTCGACGAGCAGGTCGGACGCATGGACGACATCGTGAAATATCAGCTCAAGCGGGCCGCCGCCTCGGGCGGCACCGGCCTCGGCACGGCTCCGGTGGACGTGCGCGATGCGCTCGAATCGTTGCGTGGCGCCTTGCTCAAGGTTTACGTGGACAGGCGCATCATCTGCGATCTCGAGGTGGAGCCCGGCTGCATGTACTTCGGCGATCGCGAGGATCTCACCGAGATGGCCGGCAACATGCTCGACAACGCTTTCAAATGGGCGCGTAGTCGGGTACGGCTGACGGCGAGCCGCCTCTCGACCTCCGGCGCCCGCCGCGACGGCCTGCATTTGATCGTCGAGGACGATGGTCCAGGAATTCCCGTCGCGGAGCGTGCACGCGTTCTGGATCGAGGCGCGCGGCTCGATGAGCGCGTGAGCGGGCAGGGCATTGGTCTGTCGGTGGTGCGGGAGCTGGCGCAGCTCAACGGCGGCAGCGTCACGCTCGATGAATCGCCGCTGGGCGGGGCGCGCATCGAAATTCGCCTGCCGCCGGTTTGAGAGAAATATCAGACAGCGATTTCTGTGGTCTGCCGTCCTGAGCTGAGCTTGGCCGGCCCGCGTCTTGCTATCCGTTTCGGTGCTGTGCCTCGACGCAGCACTTCTCGACGCGATACACTTCTTCGGTTAACGACCGGAGAAATGAAGCATGCTGAAAGCCTACCGCGACCACGTCACCGAACGCGCCGCACTGGGCATTCCGCCGCTGCCCCTGGATGCCAAGCAGACGGCCGAACTGATCGAGCTCATCAAGAACCCGCCCGCGGGCGAGGCTGATTTCCTGCTCGACCTGCTGACCCACCGCGTGCCGCCGGGCGTCGATGACGCCGCCAAGGTCAAGGCTTCGTTCCTGGCCGCCGTGGCGCATGGCGACCTGCAGGTGAGCCTGATCTCCAAGGCCAAGGCCACCGAGCTGCTGGGCACCATGCTGGGCGGCTACAACGTGCATCCGCTGATCGAACTGCTGGATGACGCCGAAGTCGCCGGCGTGGCCGCCGCGGCGCTGAAGAAGACGCTGTTGATGTTCGACTACTTCAACGACGTGACTGCCAAGGCCAAGGCCGGCAACGCCAGGGCCAAGGAAGTGATCCAGTCCTGGGCCGATGCCGAGTGGTTCACCAGCCGCCCCAAGGTCGAGCAGAAGATCACGGTCACCGTGTTCAAGGTGCCGGGCGAGACCAACACCGACGACCTGTCGCCCGCGCCGGACGCCACCACCCGCCCCGACATCCCCATGCACTACCTGGCCATGCTCAAGAACACCCGCCCCGACGCGGTGTTCAAGCCCGAGCAGGATGGCGTGCGCGGTCCGATGCAGTACATCGAAGACCTGAAGAAGAAGGGCCACGTGGTCGCCTACGTGGGCGATGTGGTCGGCACCGGCTCCTCGCGCAAGTCAGCCACCAACAGCGTGATCTGGGCTACTGGCGCCGACATCCCCTTCGTGCCGAACAAGCGCTTCGGGGGTGTCACGCTGGGCGGCAAGATCGCCCCGATCTTCTTCAACACGCAGGAAGACTCCGGCGCGCTGCCCATCGAAGTCGATGTATCGAACATGGAAATGGGCGACGTGATCGACATCTTCCCCTACCAGGGCAAGATCGAGAAGAACGGCGCCAAGATCGCCGACTTCGCGCTCAAGAGCGAGGTGCTGCTCGATGAAGTGCAGGCCGCCGGTCGCATCAATCTCATCATCGGCCGTTCGCTGACCGCCCGGGCACGCGAATTCCTGGGCCTGCCCGCATCGACTGCGTTCCGCCTGCCGCAGGCGCCCGCCGCCTCCAAGGCGGGCTTCACTCTGGCCCAGAAGATGGTCGGCCGTGCCTGCGGTCTGCCCGAAGGGCAGGGCATCCGTCCCGGCACCTACTGCGAACCGCGCATGACCACCGTCGGCTCTCAGGACACCACCGGCCCGATGACGCGCGACGAATTGAAGGACCTGGCTTGCCTGGGCTTCTCGGCCGACATGGTGATGCAGTCCTTCTGTCACACCGCCGCGTACCCCAAGCCGGTGGACGTCAAGACCCACCGCGAACTGCCCGCCTTCATCAGCAACCGCGGCGGCGTGGCCCTGCGTCCCGGCGACGGCGTGATCCACTCGTGGCTCAATCGCCTGCTGTTGCCCGACACCGTGGGCACGGGCGGTGACTCGCACACGCGCTTCCCGATCGGCATTTCCTTCCCTGCTGGCTCGGGCCTGGTGGCCTTCGGCGCCGCCACCGGCGTGATGCCGCTGGACATGCCTGAATCCGTTCTGGTGCGCTTCAAAGGCCAGTTGCAGCCCGGCGTGACCCTGCGCGATCTGGTACATGCGATTCCGCTGTATGCCATCAAGCAGGGCCTGCTCACGGTGGCCAAGGCCGGCAAGAAGAACATTTTCTCGGGCCGCATCCTCGAAATAGAAGGTCTGCCCGATCTGAAGGTGGAGCAGGCATTCGAGCTGTCCGACGCCTCGGCCGAGCGCTCGGCGGCCGGCTGCACGATCAAGCTCAATCCCGAGCCGATCAAGGAATACCTGAAGTCGAACATCGTTCTGATGAAGAACATGATCGCCAACGGCTACCAGGACGCGAAGACACTGAGCCGCCGCATCGAGAAGGTGGAAGCCTGGCTGGCCAAGCCCGAGCTACTCCAAGCTGATCCCGACGCCGAATACGCCGCCGTGATCGAGATCGATCTGGCCGAGATCAAGGAACCCATCGTCTGCTGCCCCAACGACCCGGACGATGCCAAGTTCCTCTCCGCAGTCGCCGGCACCAAGATCGACGAGGCTTTCATCGGCTCGTGCATGACCAACATCGGCCACTTCCGCGCGGCTGCCAAGCTGCTCGGTGGCAAGCGCGACATCCCGGTCAAGCTGTGGGTGGCGCCGCCCACCAAGATGGACCAGACCGAGCTGATCAAGGAAGGCCACTATGCTGCGTTCGGCACGGCCGGTGCGCGCACCGAGATGCCCGGTTGCTCGCTGTGCATGGGTAACCAGGCGCAAGTGCGCGAGGGCGCGACGGTGATCTCCACCAGCACCCGCAATTTCCCCAACCGCCTGGGCAAGAACACCAACGTGTTCCTCGGCTCCGCCGAACTGGCTGCCATCGCCTCGCGCATCGGCAGGCTGCCCACCAAGGAGGAGTACCTCAAGGAAATGGGTGTCATCGATGCCGACAAGGCCAGCGTGTATCGCTACATGAACTTCGACCAGATCCAGGAATATGCGGATGTGGCCGAGGGCGTGATGGTCTGATCGTGCGCCGCTCACCATCAACAGCAAGTGCTGGGTGGTGGTGATTGATTGCAATGCCGGTCAGCGCTCGAGCGCTGACCGGCATTTTTGCGCCTCTACCATTCCTGGTGGCCACTCAAACGCATCCCTGCCGGGGTTCCGGGGCATTTCTTGTGGTTCAGACGGCGCATTGACGGCCCTGCTGTGCGTGATGCCTTCGAGCCGCTAATCTTGTCTTGCTTCCTTAGTTTGTCTGCCGCCATGCCCGCCGATGTCGACGTTTGCCAAATCCACGAATGAGGCGCTGCTGACGCTGCGCGAGCAACTGGCGCTGACTCGATATTCGGATCGGCCGCGCCTGGCGCGTGAGCTCGACCGGTTGTTCGCGCGAAAGAACGCCGCAGGCGATTTCGAACGGTTGCTGAGCTCGCTGCAAACGTCGGCTGCAAAGTCGGCGGCGACAGTGGAGCGGCTGCGGGCGCTGCCGCTCAGACTGGAATTCGATCCCGGCTTGCCCATTACCGGTCATCGCGAAGAAATCGCTCGCGCCGTCGCTTCGAACCAGGTTGTCGTCGTGTGCGGTGCGACCGGCTCGGGAAAGACCACGCAGCTGCCGAAGCTCTGTATCGAAGCCGGCCGCGGCACGTTCGGCCTGATCGGTCATACCCAGCCGCGACGTATCGCGGCTCGGGCGATTGCGGACCGGCTGGCGTCGGAACTGGGTACGCAGGTGGGTGCGGCGGTCGGTTATCAGGTGCGCTTCACCGATCGCACCGGTCCGGATTGCCGCGTGAAGCTGATGACCGACGGCATCCTGCTGCGGGAGCTGGAACACGATCGCCTGCTGCGCCGCTACGACACGCTCATCATCGATGAGGCGCACGAGCGCAATCTCAATATCGATTTCCTGCTCGGTGTACTGCGTCGGCTTCTGCCGCAACGGCCCGAGCTGCGCATCATCATCACTTCGGCCACCATCGATCCGCAGCGCTTCGCCGACTTCTTCGGCGGCGCGCCGGTGATCGAGGTCTCGGGGCGGAGTTATCCGGTCGAAGTCCGCTATCGGCCGCTGCTGCGCGCTTCCAGCTTCAACGACGAGGGCGAGGCGGAGGACGAGACCGAGCTGTCGCTGCCGGAGGGTATCGTCAGCGCCGTGCGCGAGCTGGATCGAAGTGCTCGCGGCGATGTCCTGGTATTCCTGCCGGGCGAGAAGCAGATCCGTGAAGCCGACGAGGCGCTGAGCAAGGCGAAGCTGCTGCACACCGAGGTGCTGCCGCTGTACTCGCGGCTGTCGACCCGCGACCAGGAACGGATCTTCGAGAAGCACAATGCGCGGCGGATCGTGCTTGCCACCAACGTTGCAGAAACTTCGCTGACGGTCCCGGGCATTCGCTATGTGATTGATTCCGGGCTGGCGCGGATCAGCCGCTACAGCGTGCGCGGTAAAGTGCAGCGTCTGCCGATCGAACCGATCTCGCGCGCCAGTGCCGATCAGCGCAAAGGCCGCTGCGGACGCGAAGCCGAAGGCATCTGCATTCGCCTGTTCGCCGAGGACGAGTTCGAGTTGCGGCCGGAGTTCACGCCGCCGGAAATCCTGCGCACCAACCTGGCGAGCGTCATCCTGCAGATGGCGACGCTCGGGCTGGGCGAGCCGGAGGAATTCCCGTTCGTGGATCCGCCGGATACCCGGCTCATCAACGACGGCTATCGGCTGTTGCAGGAGCTGAAGGCAGTCGACGATGCACGCGTCGTCACGAGCCTCGGCCGACAGATCGCTTCGCTGCCGGTCGACCCGCGGCTGGCGCGAATGCTGATTGCCGCCGGCCATCACGGCTGTGTCGCCGAAATGCTGATCCTGACAGCCTTCCTGGCCAGCCAGGATCCGCGCGAACGTCCATCGGATGCGCAACAGCAGGCGGATCAGAAGCACGCCACGTATGCCGATCCGCGCTCCGATTTCGTGACCGTGCTTAACCTGTGGAAGAACTTCCACGAGCAGAGCGCGGCGCTGTCCGGCAATCAGCTGCGCAAATGGTGTCGCGAGAATTTCCTGTCCTTCGTCCGCATGCGCGAATGGCAGGAGCTGCACCGGCAGCTGAGCGACATTGCCGAAGATCTCAAGCTCGCGGTCAACCAGGTTGCAGCAGAGTACGGCGATCTGCATCAGGCCATCCTCACGGGCTTTCTAGGCGGCATCGGCGCGCTGGACGAAAGACGGGAATACGAAGGCGCCCGCGGCACCCGTTTCGTCATCGCACCGGGCACGCCGCTGGCGTCTCGGCCACCCAAGTGGGTGGTCGCCGCGAGTCTGATGGAGACGACTCGCCTGTATGCGCGAATGGTTGCCGCCGTCGAACCTCAGTGGATCGAATCGGCCGGCGCGCACTTGGTCAAGCGCAGCTACAGCGAGCCGCATTGGGTCGAAGAGCGCGGCTACGTTGCCGCATTCGAATCCGCGGCCTTGTATGGACTGACCCTGACGGCGCGACGACGAGTGAACTACGGCAATGTCGCACCGGCCGAGGCGCGAGAGATTTTTGTCCGCGAAGCACTGATCGAAGGGCGGTCAAAACTGCGCGCTCCCTTCCTGACGCGCAATCGCGAGTTGCGGCATCAGGTCGAACTGATGGAAGCCAAGATCCGTCGTCGCGACATCCTGGTCGACGAGCAGGCGCTGTGCGATTTCTATCTCGCCCGGCTGCCTGAGCACGTCAACTCGACGGCCGCTCTGGAACGTTGGCTGAAGGATCCGCATCACTCTGCGCAGCGCGCACAAGCGACCCATCCCACCCAGCCTCATGCGCAGTCACCCGTCGCGCAGCTGAGCATGACGGTATTCGATCTCATGCGTCGACCGGCGCCAGAAATCACTGCCGAGGATTACCCGGACCAGCTGCAAGTTGCCGGCAATGCGCTGTCCATCGAGTACCGGTTCGAGCCGGCAGCGTCCCCGGTCGGGGATTTGGCAGCAGCAGCCGATGGCTTGACGCTGATCGTGCCCGAGCCGCTGCTCAATGCGCTCGATCCGGGTCAGCTTGCCTGGCTCATTCCCGGATGGCAGGTGGAAAAGATCACCGCAGTGCTGCGGGCGTTGCCGAAGCAGATCCGCAAGTCGCTGGTGCCGGTGCCGGATCATGCGGTGCGTGCTGCTGCTGAACTGGACCGGCAGAGCGATTTCAACACTGCACTCGCAACCTGGATTAGCCGCGCGACCGGCGAGACCGTGACTGCCGAGGAAGTCTCGCGGCTGCCGTTACCGGACTATCTGCGTTTCAACATTCGAGTCGTCGATCTGCAAGGAGCGAAGATCGCGGAAGGGCGCGATCTCGGCGAGACTAGGCGCAGCTTGCGCAGCAGAGGTGTCCAGCCGGCAACGTCGTCGCAGTTGACCGGCGTGAAGCATCGGCGCTGGGAATTCGGATCGCTGCCGGCCGAGCAGATGATCGAACGCCGCGGACTGCGGTTTGCGGTGTACCCGACGCTGCGGGATCGCGGCGACAGTGTCGAAATCTTCGAGGCAAGGAGCGCCGACGAAGCAACGCAGTTGCTGCATGGTGGCGTGCGACGGCTGGCAATGCTGGCGTTGCCAGAGCAGTACAAATACGCGCGCAAGCGATTCGCAGAGCAGCGCGACCTGGTCTTGTTGGGGCAGGGCGTTGCCACCGGACGTCCGCTCGCCGACGGACTGGCGGAACGCGCGTTCGAAGAGTGCTTTCTCTCCGGAGAATCCACGCTGCCGCGTAGCGCCGAGGAATTCGAATCGTTGTTGAACCGACGTCGGGCAGAGTTTGGAGCATTGGTCGATCGCGTTTCCACGCACGTAATCGAGATACTGCGAGAGGCGCGTTCAGTGCGAGAGAAGCTTGGATCGCTGCAGAACGCGGCGTTCCGAGCGGTCGTCGACGATGCTAAATCGCAGATGGCGATGTTGCTGCCGGCAGGCTTTCCCATGGATATTCCAGTCGTGCTCTGGCCGCATCTGCCGCGCTACCTCAAGGCGCTGGCGCGCCGGCTCGACAAGGTCGCCGGCAACGTCAAGCGCGATGCCGAACTGATCGGCCGGGTGACTCCCTTTACGAAGGTATTACGCGAGCTCGCCACCGGTGGTGATCCGCATGCGCCTCGTCCGGAGTTCGAGCGGCTGCAATGGATGATCGAAGAGTTCCGCGTCTCGCTGTTCGCGCAGGATCTGCGCACCGCAATTCAAGTGTCGGAGAAACGCCTATCCGAACAGGTCGAGCGGGCACGAGGAGAAAGTCGGCGGGTGCATTGAACCTGCGCAGCGCCGGTAGGTTCGGTCAGGCGTCTTGTTCCGCGAGAGCGGGCGACTTCCGACGCATGGCCATCGCAAGCGCCACGAAGGCCAGCGCCAGCGGCACAAAAGACACCCATAGCACCGTGTTCCAGCCGTAGGCGGACAGCAGGCCGCCGGACGAGAACGAGCCGATCGCCATCACGCCGAACACGATGAAGTCGTTGAACGACTGCACGCGCGTGGTTTCCTCGGGCTCATGGCATTCCAGAATCAGCGTGGATGCGCCGAGGAACCCGAAGTTCCAGCCCAGCCCCAGCAGGATCAGCGACCACCAGAAGTGCATCACGTCGATGCCGCCCAGTCCGATGGCTGCCGACACGCCCGTCAAAACCAGGCCCACCGTCGCCACGCGGCCGGCGCCGAAACGCGCAATCAGACTGCCAGTGAAGAAGCTGGGCGCGTACATCGCGATGACATGCCATTGCAGGCCCAGATTGGCCGATGCCTGTGAATGCCCGCTCATGTGCATCGCCAGTGGCGCGGCCGTCATCAGGAAGTTCATCAGCATGTAGGACACCGCGCCGGAGATCACTGCGGCCATGAAGCGCGGTTGCAGCGCAATCGCCATCAGCGAGCGTCCGCCGGTCGCCTTCCTTGCCGTCGGCATGGGCAAGTGAATGCCGGACAGGACCAGCGCTGAAACTGCCGCGACTGCGGCCTGCACCAGGAAGGTGGCTGCGAATCGGTGCATCGGCCACAGATCCATGCTCCAGGTCACCAGTTGTGGCCCGACCACCCCCGCAGCAACTCCGCCCGCCATGACGAGCGATAGTGCGCGCGCACGACGTTGCGGCTCCACCCCATCGGCGGCCGCGAAGCGGAACGACAGCACGACGGCCGCATAGCCGCCGCCACAGAACGTCGCCAGACAGAACAGCCAGAACCAGCCCATGATGACGGCAAGCATGGACAGCAGGCCCGTCAGCACGCCCACCCCGGTGCCCGCCATGAAGGCCGTGCGTCGGCCATAGCGCTGGGTCAGTGCGCCGACCGGCAGTGTGCACGCCGCCATCCCCACCACGAAGATGGAAATGGGCAGGGTTGCCAGCATGGGCGTGGGGGCAAGGTCGTTGCCGACGATGGCGCCGGTGGCAAAGACCACGACCGAGTTCGCGCCGGCCAGCGCCTGTGCAATCGACAGCCGCCAGACATTGCTGCTCTGGACCTTCTCGGGCAGCACGGAGTCGCTCGTTGCAGCACTACTGTTGCGAGTCATTCTTGGGGTCATCCGGCTGGCCGATCGGGCAATAGTAGCCTGATCTAGAGATGCGGTCCGCTGTGACACTCGCTGCAGCGAGCCACCGGTAGTAAGCGATGGGTGGGTACGAGGCGTTCCTTGGCATGGCAGCTGCGACACAGGTTGTGAAAATCGGCCTGCAGCCGACCACGCAGATCCGGGTCGCCGGAGTGGCATCCTTTGCAGGTCATCCCGACCTCGGATACCACACTGTTGCTGTCCGTCCAGTCGTGATGGCAGTCGATGCAGTCGATACCGCCGTGCGTATTGTGATCGAGCGAGGTCGGCGCAGGCTCAATCTTGTGGCCGAGGAATATGCCGGCGGCGGCGATGGCGACGGTGGCAATGATCAGCAGGCGACGCATGGCCTATCGCAGCATCACGTAGATCGACGACGCCAGTATCGCCAGCAGCGTTGCAACCGATAGCGCGTTTCGCGCCAGGACGCGGGCTTGTCGGGCATCGTGTTGCGGCAGTGGCTTGGCCGCCGGTGCCGGCTTGCCGAGATAGCGAAAGGCGACAAGGCTGGCTGTAGCCGCGGGCAGCAACAGCCAGATCCAACTGCGTACGTTGCTGCTGCGATAGTCTTTGGCGAATACATGAAGCAGCGCCAGCCCCACCGCCAGAATCGCAAGGATTGCATGACGCGCGAAGCGCGGTCGTTGGTCGTGGATGGCGCGACCGTCTCGCCAGGGAATCGTCCCAAGCATCAGCATCGCGATCAGGCTGCCGCCGCCGGCCCATGTCGATACCGATCCGCCGAGACGCAGATCGGACAGGATCGTCGGCTCCAGCGCGATGAGTAATGCTGCGTGACCCACCGCGAATGCAGCGGCGATCCGTCCAAGATAGACATGGCAGCAGTGGAAGAACGTTGCAGGCAATCGCGCGAAGCCGCGAGCCCGCGCCAGTGCGATGTTTACCGCCAGCACCAGCATGGCGGCGAAGCCACAGGCGACCACCAGGTTCCAGAGCTTCGCTTCGAAGACGAACGCGGGGCGGCCGAGGGCGAAGAGCAGTATTACGGCAGCCAGCAGGCCACCGATCACTCCGTAACGAATCCCCGTATCCATCGATGCGGCGCTTGCGTCAGGCCAGCGCCGAGATCGCTGTGGCGCCGGCGGGCGGCGCGAGGCTATTCATCGATTCGGCAATGGACTGTCAGGATCGATCGACTCGAGCACCGGGCCTGTATTCCGCAGCCCGCCATCGGCCAACCATCCGCCGACGCCGTGCTCGCTGAACTCCAGAACCTTGAAAGCATTCCGCGTCATCGTACCCGCCTTGCGCGCTGGTGACCGGTCTGGCCGCTCACCACCATCTGTGAAGAAACTTCTTTGCCGCCGCCGGCGGCGTAGTGCTTGCCGAAACGGTTCTGCAGCACGTCCAGCAGGCGGAAATCCTCCTGCCGCACGAAGCCACGATAGCGTCCGTTGTCGCTCAAGACCAGATCGACCACCGAGGCGATGCCCGAGGCGGTGGTCACCTGGATGGCCGACCACAGGCGCCCGGCGATCACCTGCGGATAGACCTTGTTCACGTAACTTTCCTCGCGCAACTCGCCGTCCTGCTTGCCGGTGACCGCCACATAGATCACCACCACGTCCTGCAGCGTCTGCGGCACCGCATTTTCGAGGATGCGCTTCAACGTGTCGCGGTCGTGATTGAGCTTTAGATCGTTCATCAGCAGCCGCATCTGCGCGCAGTGTCCCGGGTAGCGCATCGTCTTGTAGTCCATGTTCTGGGTGCGCGCCCCGTAAGTCTCGCCCAGCGAGCCCAGGCCACCCGAGGTGTTGAAGGCTTCGTACAAGGTGCCGTCGAGCTCGATTTCCTCCAGGCCTTCCAGCGGCGCGACCTCGATGCGCCGGTTGTCCACGATGGCTTCGCAGGGGTTGCCGTATTCGTTGATCAAGCCTTCGGTGGACCAGGTGAGCGAATACTTGAGTACGTTATGCGGATGCTGCGGCAGCGCGCCGACGCGCAGCTTCACAGTGCGCAGTTCGTCGAAGTGACCGATCAGCTCGTTCGCTGCAATCGAGATGAAGCCGGGAGCAAGACCCGACTGCGGGACGAATGCCTGCTGCGAGCCTTCGGAGATGCGACGTACCGCGCGCGTGACTTCGACGTCCTCGGTCAGATCGAAATAATGTATACCGCTGCGCCGCGCCGCCTCGGCAACGGCGACATTGCAATAAAACGGCAACGAAGAGATCACCGCGTGCGCCGGATAGCGCTTGAGGTGCGCATCGAGCGCGGCCGGATCGGCGGCGTCCAGCGTGTGTGCCTGGAGGTTGGACAGGCCGTGAGCCTGGACCACGGCGTTCGCCGCGGCACCGCTCACGTCGGCCAGGTGGACCTGGTACGAGCCGGATTCAGCCAGCAATCCGGAAATCAGTGCGCCGATCTTGCCGGCGCCGAGAATCAGGACAGTGTGCATGGGGAAGGCTCCTTGAGAGGTGGCCATTTAAGGCGCAAGCCCGGCCCCTGTAAATGCAGCCTCTGCAGTGTATGCAACCATGCCGTTTTGGCCTTTTGCAGTGCGATTCGCCGGTGCTAGGATCAACGACACTCTCGAGGAAAAACCGTAAACGCCCGCATGACGCGCAATCCGCATTTGGTCGAATGGCACCCGGCTAGCTGGCAGACCAAGCCGGCGCAGCAGCAACCCACCTATACCGACAAGGCCGCCCTGGACAGCGCAGTCGCCGCACTCTCGCGGCTGCCGCCCATCGTGGTCTCCTGGGAGGTGGAAGCGCTCAAGGAGCAGATTGCCGCTGCCCAGCGCGGCGAGCGTTTCGTGCTGCAGGGTGGCGATTGCGCCGAGACCTTCGAGGACTGCGAGTCCGACAAGATCGCCAAGAAGCTCAAGATCCTGCTGCAGATGAGTCTGGTGCTGATCCACGGCCTGAAAAAGCCGGTGGTGCGTCTCGGACGCATGGCCGGGCAGTACGCCAAGCCCCGCTCGGCGGACACCGAGACTCGCGACGGTGTCACGCTGCCGTCCTTCCGGGGCGATATCGTCAACCGCCCCGGGTTCACGCCGGAGGAGCGCGCTCCCGATCCGCAACTGCTGCTGCGTGGCTATGAAAGGGCCGGGCTGACGCTGAACTTCGTGCGTTCGCTGATCGATGGCGGCTTCGCCGACCTGCATCACCCGGAGTATTGGGACCTGGATTTCGTGCGGCATTCGCCGCTCAAGGCGGCCTACGAGAAGATCGTGCACTCGATTTCCGATGCGCTGGACTTCTTCGAGGCCACCAGTCGCCGGCCGATCCACGAAGCCAACCGCGTGGATTTCTTCACCAGCCATGAAGGCCTGCATCTGCACTATGAGCAGGCGCAAACGCGCTTCATCGAGCGGCAGCAGCGCTGGTACAACCTGTCGACCCACATGCCCTGGATCGGAATGCGTACGGCCGCCCTGGACGGTGCACACGTCGAGCTGTTCCGTGGCATTTCCAATCCCATGGGAGTGAAGGTCGGTCCGTCGATGAGCGCGGAGTGGGTGCAGGGCCTGGTCGCGACGCTCAATCCGCACAACGAACCGGGCCGGCTGGTGCTGATCCATCGCATGGGCGTGAAGGACATCGAGAAGCGCCTGCCGCCGCTGATTCAGGCGGTGCGCGCGACCGGCAGTCCGGTGCTGTGGATCTGCGATCCCATGCACGGCAATACCGAAACGGCCAGCTCCGGGCTCAAGACGCGCCGCTTCGAGAACATCGTGGCGGAGCTGGAAGCCGCATTCCGCATTCATCGCGAGATGGGTTCATGGCTGGGCGGCGTGCATTTCGAGCTGACTGGCGAAGACGTCACCGAATGCACCGGCGGCGCGCGCGGCCTCACGGATGCGGACCTGGCGCGAGCGTACAAGTCGCAGGTCGACCCGCGGCTCAACTACGAACAGTCGCTGGAGCTGGCGATGCGGATCGCGGGACTGCATCCGCCGAAGAGAAGGTGAGGGCAGCGCAGGCTTCGCTGCTGGAGAACTCCTTTACTCGTCACTCCCGCGCAGGCGGGAGCCCCTCTAGTTGACTCGGATGGATTCCCGCATGCGCGGGAATGACCAAGAACGTGCAAGTCAGGCCTTCCTAGCGCTTGCTCATGAACCTGCGCAGTTCCTGCTCATCAACTGCGCGCCATTCGCCCGGCGCCAGTCCTTGGAGGCTCCACGGTCCGACGGACCAGCGGATCAGTCGCAACGTCGGCAGTCCAACTGCTGCGGTCATGCGCCGCACCTGACGATTGCGTCCTTCGCGCAGCGTCAGCGAAATCCAGCTGGTCGGAATCGCCTTGCGCTCGCGGATCGGCGGATTGCGCGGCCATAGCCAATCGGGCTCGTCGATCAGTGCAGTTTCGGCCGGAAGCGTCGGCCCATCGTTCAACTTCACGCCATGACGCAGCGGTTCCAGCGCAGCATCGGTGGCCACGCCTTCGACCTGCGCCATGTAGGTCTTGGCGACCTTCCAGCGCGGATCGGCCAGCCGCGTCTGCAACGCATCCCAGTCGGTGAGCAGCACCAGGCCTTCGCTGTCGTAGTCCAGCCGTCCCGCCGGATACATGCCCGGCGCATCGAGCACATCTTTCAGCGTCGCCTTGCCGTCCTTGCTGGTGAACTGGGTCAGCACCTGGAACGGCTTGTTGACCAGTCGCAGCGAATGTCCCGTCATCGCATCAACCGATCTGATCCGCCGGCCGCTGCACCAGGTCGATGAAGCGCTGCACGGCCGCGGAGTTCTCGCCGGGTCGACACGCCAGGATCAGCGGCGCCTTGAGTCCGGGGCTGTCGCAGAGGTCCCGATAGATCACACCGTCCATCTGTAGCCGCTGCAACGAGGTCGGCACGATGGATACGCCGAGGCCGGCTGCTACCAGGTTCAGTGTCGAGATGATGCGTGGCGCTTCCTGTCCGACGAGCGGGCTGAAGCCTGCGCCGCGACAGGCGGTGATGATGGTGTCGTACAGGCCTGGGCCGCCGGGTCGCTTGTAGAGGATGAACGTTTCGTTCGCGAGCGCCGACAAGGGCAGGGCGCCACTGTCGTTCGCGAGTGCATGTCCCGCCGGCAGCGCGACCACCATTTCCTCTTCGAGCAGTGGTCTCACCACCAAGCCGACCACGTCTGCCAGCGGTGAGCGAATGAACGCCGCATCGATCTCTTCGTTGTGCAGACCCTGCACCAGTTCGCTGCTGCCGCTCTCTTCGAGCACCAGTGAGACCAGCGGCGAGATTTCGCGAAAGGCGCGAATCACGCGCGGCACGAAAGGATGAAACGGCGCTGAGCTGGTGAAGCCGACGACAACGCGCCCCTGTTCGCCGCGGGCGGTTCGTCGCGTGGTTGCGAAGGCTCGCTCGACCTGGTCCAGGATGGCCCGTGCCCGTTCCAGGAATGCCTGCCCGGCATCGGTCAGCTCGACGCCTCGCGGTTTACGGCGAAACAGCTGGACGTCCAGTTCACGCTCCAGCGCGCGAATCTGCTGGCTCAGAGGAGGTTGCTGAATCCCCAGCCGTTCCGCGGCGCGAGTGATGTGCGCCTCCTCGGCGACGGCGACGAAGTAACGCAGGTGGCGGAGTTCCATGGGGAAATCATATCTATCAAATATTGATCGCTAATCTACCATATATTTTACGTGGGGGAAGCTCGGGGGTAATCTCCGCGCCGCATTGCAACGGGTCACGGGTCGTTCCCTGGCACGTGCGCATCCGTCCCTCTTGAGCCGCAGCGCTCACCAGCACAGGAAATCGTCATGTCCTACGCATCCGCGCTTGAACACGTCCGCGCCGTCAAGGCCAAACTCGGCGGCACCTGGGGTGCCATCCTCCCGGAAGATGCGGCCCGCATGATCGTCCAGAACCGCTTCCGCACCGGCCTGGACATTGCCAAATACACCGCCGCCATCATGCGCCGTGACATGGCTGCCTACGATGCCGACAACGGCAACTACACCCAGTCGCTGGGCTGCTGGCACGGCTTCATTGCCCAGCAGAAGATGATCGCCAACAAGAAGTACTTCGGTACCACCGACAAGAAGTACATCTACCTGTCCGGCTGGATGGTGGCTGCGCTGCGCTCGGCGTTCGGCCCGCTGCCCGACCAGTCCATGCACGAGAAGACCACCGTGCCGGCGCTGATCGAAGAGATCTACACCTTCCTGCGCCAGGCCGATGCCCGTGAACTGAACGACCTGTTCCGCGCCCTGCAGAAGGCCGAAGCCGCCGGCGACAAGGCCAAGGCCGCCGAGGTCGAAGCCAAGATCAACGACTACCAGACCCACGTCGTGCCCATCATTGCCGACATCGACGCCGGTTTCGGCAACGAGGAAGCGACCTACCTTCTGACCAAGCAGATGATCGAGGCGGGCGCCTGCGCCATCCAGATCGAAAACCAGGTGTCCGACGCCAAGCAGTGCGGTCACCAGGCCGGCAAGGTCACCGTGCCGCACGAAGACTTCCTGGCCAAGATCAATGCCGTGCGCCTGGCCTTCCTGGAACTGGGCATCGACGAGGGCGTGATCGTGGCTCGCACCGACTCCGAAGGTGCCGACCTCACTCAGAAGGTCCCGGTCTCGCGGCAGCCGGGCGACCTGGCCTCCAAGTACATCAGCTACCTGGACACCCAGGAGATCGACATCGCCGCGGCCCAGGAAGACGAGATCCTGATCAAGCGCAACGGCAAGCTGCACCGCCCGACCCGGCTGGCGTCCGGCCTCTACCAGTTCCGCGCAGGCACCCAGATCGACCGCGTGGTGCTGGACTGCATCACCTCGCTGCAGAACGGCGCCGATCTGCTGTGGATCGAAACGCCGACGCCGAACGTGGTCGAAATCGCCCACATGGTGAACCGCGTCAAGGAAGTCATCCCCAACGCCAAGCTGGTGTACAACAACAGCCCGTCGTTCAACTGGACGCTGAACTTCCGTCAGCAGGCCTATGACCGTCTGAAGGCCGCCGGCAAGGACGTGTCCGCCTATGACCGCGCCAAGCTGATGGGCGCCGAGTACGACGACACCGAGCTGGCCAAGGAAGCCGACGAGAAGATCCGCACCTTCCAGGCCGACGCCGCTCGCCAGGCCGGCGTGTTCCATCACCTGATCACGCTGCCGACCTACCATACCGCCGCGCTGTCCACCCACGAGCTGGCCAAGGGCTACTTCGGCGAGCTGGGCATGCTGGCCTATGTGGCCGGCGTGCAGCGCAAGGAAATCCGCGAGGGCGTCGCCTGCGTGAAGCACCAGGCCATGGCGGGTTCCGACATTGGCGACGACCACAAGGAAATGTTCTCCGGCGACAACGCCCTGAAGGCGGGCGACCAGTCGAAGAACACCATGAACCAGTTCTAGGGATCGGACTGACGATGGAACAGAAAACCCGCGGCTTGCGCGCGGGTTTTCTCCATGTCCATACGCGCCGCAAGGCGACTATCTGAAGAGGCGAATGACATGAGCGACGAGCGTATTTCACAGGGCGGTTTGCAGATCTCCAAGGTGCTCCACGACCTGGTCGCCAACGAGATTGCCCCCGGTTCGGGCATCGAGCCGGCCGCCTTCTGGACTGCGTTCGAGCAGGTTGCCGTTGAACTGTCACCCCGGAACAAGGCCCTGCTGGCCAAGCGCGAGGAATTGCAGACCCGGATCGACGCCTGGCATCGCGCCAACCCCGGCTTCGACCGCGCGGCCTACAAAGCCTTCCTGACGGAAATCGGCTACTTAGTGCAGGAAGGCCCGGACTTCCAGATCAATACCGCCAACGTGGACGAAGAGTTGGCCGTGCTGGCCGGTCCGCAGCTGGTGGTGCCGGTGCGCAATGCCCGTTATGCCCTGAACGCCGCCAATGCCCGTTGGGGTTCGCTGTATGACGCGCTCTACGGCTTCGACGTGATTTCCGAAGAAGGCGGCGCGGAAAAGGGCAGGGGCTACAACCCGGTGCGCGGTGCCAAGGTGATTGCCTTCGCCCGCAACTTCCTGAACGAAACGTTCCCGTTGACCGCGGGCTCGCATGTCGATGCCACCGCGTACGTGGTCGAGGGCGGCCAGTTCATGGTCACGCTCAAAGGCGGCGAGAAAGTTGGCTTGGCCAAGCCCGAGCAGTTCGTGGGCTACAGCGGCGACGCTGCCGCCCCCACGGGCCTGCTGCTCGAGAACAACGGCCTGCACGTGGAAATCCAGATCGATGCCAGCCACCAGGTCGGCAAGGACGACAGCGCCCATGTGAAGGATCTGCTGCTGGAAGCCGCCGTCACCACCATCCAGGATCTGGAAGACTCCGTCGCTGCCGTGGATGCCGAAGAAAAAGTCGAGGGCTACCGTAACTGGCTGGGCTTGATGCTGGGCACGCTGCAGGAAACCTTCGAGAAAGGCGGCAAGCCGCTCACCCGCCGCATGAACGCCGACCGCGCCTACCAGAGCCCGCGGGGTCAGGCCTTCACGTTGCATGGCCGCTCCATGATGCTGTTGCGCAATGTCGGCCACCTGATGACCAATCCTGCGGTGCTGGTGCGCGGTGAAGAAGTGTTCGAAGGCATCATGGATGCTCTGATGACCGCCCTCATCGCCAAGCGCGCGCTGACCGACAAGGCCGGCGTGAAACTGGTGAACTCGCGTGCCGGCTCCACCTACATCGTGAAGCCCAAGATGCACGGTCCGGAAGAAGTGGCGTTCGCGGTCGAGCTGTTCGCCGCTGCCGAAAAGGCCGTGGGCCTGCCGAAGAACACGCTGAAGATCGGCATCATGGACGAAGAGCGCCGCACCTCCGTGAATCTGAAGGAGTGCATCCGCCAGGCCAGCGAACGCACCATCTTCATCAACACCGGTTTCATGGACCGCACCGGCGACGAAATCCATACCTCCATGGAAGCCGGTCCCGTGGTGCGCAAGGAAGACATCAAGAAGCAGGAGTGGATCGCTGCCTACGAGCGTCGCAACGTGTCCATCGGTCTGGCCTGCGGCCTGCAGGGCCGTGCGCAGATCGGCAAGGGCATGTGGCCCAAGCCCGATGCAATGAAGGAAATGCTGGCCACCAAGCAGGCCCACCCGAATGCCGGCGCCAACTGCGCCTGGGTGCCGAGCCCGACCGGCGCCACGCTGCACGCGTTGCACTACCACAAGGTGAACGTGAAGGCGCGTCAGGACGAACTGAAGCCGCTCGATACCGATCCAGTGGACACCGTGCTCAATCCGCCGCTGGCGCCCGACACCCGTTGGAGCGACGCCGAGAAGCTGGCCGAGCTGGAAAACAACTGCCAGGGCATCCTGGGTTACGTGGTGCGCTGGGTGGATCTCGGCGTGGGTTGCTCCAAGGTGCCGGACATCAACAATGTCGGTCTCATGGAAGACCGCGCCACGCTGCGTATTTCCAGTCAGCACATCGCCAACTGGCTGCGCCACGGCGTGGTCACCCGCGCCCAGGTGGAAGACGTGCTGAAGCGCATGGCCGTGGTAGTGGACAAGCAGAACGCCAGCGATCCGCTCTACACACCGATGGCACCGGGCTATGACGGTATCGCTTACAAGGCCGCCAGCAGTCTCATCTTCGAAGGTTGCACGCAGCCCAGTGGCTACACCGAGCCGCTCTTGCACGCGGCGCGTTTGAAGCTGAAGGCGGGATAGGTTGGCTTCGGCTTCAACGCAGAACCGGCACCAGGGTGGCTGAGGGCGGTAAACTGCGCCGGCGATGCCAAAGTCAAACATCCCGCGGCGCACAGTCGCCGAAAGCCTCATCACTCAGCCACGCACACGTCCGCAGCCGCGCTGGCCTTCGGACGGTGTGATCTTCGATGCCGACTGCACGTTGTGCCCACGGCTGGCGCAGTACATTGCCGAGGGGCGCAAGGAATACCCGCACTATTACAGCCGGCCGGTGCCGCCTTTCGGCGATCCGCAGGCGCGGCTCATCATCGTCGGGCTCGCGCCCGGGTTTCATGGCGCGAACGCCACCGGGCGGCCGTTCACCGGCGACTATGCTGGGCTGATGCTGTATCGGACGCTGCATCGTTTCGGTTTCGCCAGTCGCCCGGAATCGCTGTCGAGCGACGATGGCCTGCAGTTGATCCGCTGCCGCATTTCCAACCCGGTCAAGTGCGTGCCGCCGCAGAACAAGCCAACGCCGCAGGAGGTCGCTACCTGCAACCGTTACCTCGCCGCGGAGCTCAAGACCCTGCCGCCGCGCTCGGTGCTGCTGGCGCTGGGATCGATCGGCCACGCCGCTCTGTTGAAAACGCTCGGCCTGAAGCTCGCTGACTATCGGTTCGCCCACGCAGCCGAGCATCCACTGCCAGGCGGTCACACGCTGCTCGACTCATATCATTGCAGCCGCTACAACACGCAGACGCGGCGTCTCACGGAAGAGATGTTCTCCGACGTATTCCGTCGCGCCGCGGCCTTGCTGGACGAACGCTGACAGGCTGCGCCTGCGCACTGAGCGATCGGCCTGGACCGGCTCTGATCCATTCGAACGCTGCGGATCGCGTCTGAGGCCGGCCCGCGCGAGCGCCAATCGTCCAGAGCCGGGGCGCGTGCGCACCCTTCGGCTAGAATCCAGCCATGTCCGACTTCGATTCCAAGCGGTTTCTCGCCAACGTCAGCCAGCGGCCCGGTGTGTACCGGATGCTCGCGGCCGATGGCGAGGTGCTGTACGTCGGCAAGGCGCGCAATCTCAAGAACCGTCTGACCACGTACTTCGTCGGTAAGGCGCAGACCGCCAAGACCATGGCGATGGTCGCGCAGATCGCCAACGTCGAGGTCACCGTCACCGCCTCGGAGACCGAGGCGCTGCTGCTCGAATACAATCTGATCAAGCGCCACAAGCCGCGCTACAACGTCGCGCTGCGCGACGACAAGAGCTTTCCTTACTTATATATCTCCACCGACCACGACTATCCACGCATCAGTTTCTACCGCGGCAGCCGTAGTCGCATGCCAGGCAAGTTCTTCGGGCCGTATCCCAACGCTCGCGCCACGCGCGAGACGTTGCTGCTGCTGCAGAAACTGTTTCTGCTGCGGCCGTGCAGCGACTCGTTCTTTTCCAACCGCTCGCGGCCTTGCCTGCAGTACCAGATCAAGCGCTGCTCCGGTCCGTGCGTCGAGCTGATCGACAAGCAGCAGTACGCGCAGGACATCAGCGACGCCATCAAGGTTCTCGAAGGGCGGGGCGCGGAACTGCTGGACGACCTGGCGCAGCGCATGGAGCAGGCCTCGCAGGTGCTCGACTTCGAACGTGCCGCGCGGTTGCGCGATCAGATCCACGGTATCAAGGCGATCCATTCGACCCAGGCGGTGACGCGCAACACCAGTCATGACATCGATGCGGTGGCGCTGGTCTCCCACGGCAGCGATCACTGCGTCTCGATCGTGTTCGTGCGCGGCGGCCGCAATCTGGGCAGCAACAACTTCTTCCCGCGCGCCGGATTGGCGGAGGCGGGCGAACTGCTGTCCGGCTTTCTCGGCCAGTATTACCTGGGGCGGGATGCGCCCAACGAGATCGTTATCAGCGAATCGATCGAGGATGCGGATCTGCTGGAAACTACGCTGAGCGAAAAAATGGGCCGCGCCGTTCGCATCCGCACCGGCGTGCGTGGCGTGCGTGCACGCTGGCTCGAAATGGCGCGCACCAACGCGGATGTCGGCTTGAAGATGCGGCGTGCGACCGAAGCGACGACCACCGAGCAGCTGCAAGCCGTCGCCGAGGCGCTGTCGCTGCCGGCGATTCCGGCGCGGATGGAATGTTTCGACATCAGCCACACCATGGGCGAGAGCACCGTCGCCTCCTGCGTCGTGTTCGGGCCCGAAGGGCCGCTCAAGTCCGACTATCGGCGTTTCAATATAGAAGGCATCGCGCCGGGGGATGATTACGGCGCGATGCGGCAGGCGCTGACCCGCCGCTACTCGCGTATCAAGAAAGGCGAGGTGCCGCTGCCCGATCTGCTGCTGATCGACGGTGGCCCGGGGCAACTGGCGCAGGCGGTGGAGGTGCTGAACGAGCTGGAGATCAGCGGTGTGACGTTGGCGGGCGTGGCGAAGGGTGCGGATCGCCGCCCAGGGCAGGAGCGCCTGTTCTTGGCGCATCAGGAGCTGCCCACTATACTGCCGCCGGACTCATCGGCCCTGCATCTCATCCAGAGAATCCGCGACGAGGCGCATCGCTTTGCCATTGCCGGTCATCGTCATCGCCGCGCCAAAGCCCGCAGGGAATCAGTTCTGGAAACCGTGCCCGGCCTGGGGCCACGCAAGCGGCGCGAGCTGTTGCGCCAGTTCGGTGGTCTGCAGGGCATCACGCGCGCCGGCATCGAAGATCTGGAAAAAGTGCACGGCATCAGCCGTAAGCTGGCACAGTCGATCTACGAGACATTGCACGCGGGCGGTTAGAGTATGGACGAGTCGAGCATTCCACAGGGCACGCGTGCGGTGACCTTTCCAATCGCCAACGTGCTGACGTTCGCGCGCATCGTCATGATCCCGCTGGTGGTGGTGCTGTTCTACATGCCGTATTCGTGGTCCGACCCGGCCGCGGCCTGCGTGTTCATCCTGGCGGCGATCACCGATTCGCTGGATGGCTATCTGGCGCGGCGCCTGGGACAGATCTCTGCGCTCGGCGCATTCCTCGATCCGGTCGCGGACAAGTTGATGGTGGCCACCGCGCTGATCCTGCTGGTGAGTCACGATCCGCAGCCGCTCGAGTTCATCAAATTCGATCCGCACATTCTGATCACGCTGACCGCGGCGGTAATCGTCGGGCGCGAGATCACCATCTCGGCGCTGCGCGAATGGATGGCGGAAGTAGGGGCGCGCGGCAAGGTGGCGGTGTCGTCGCTGGGCAAGATGAAGACGATCTTCCAGATGACCGGCCTGTCGATGATGCTGTTCCGCAGCGACGTCTGGTTCATCCCGGCTTTCGAGCTGGGCGTCTACTGCCTGGTGGCCGCGGCGGCGCTGACCTTGTGGTCGATGGTGATCTATCTGCGCGCGGCCTGGCCGGACCTGATGGAATCGCGTTCACGCTGATACGCGATCTTTGCCTTGACAGGCCGTCGTGCGGCCCTAGAATAGCGCCCGCCTCACGGCGACCCCGCGGGAATAGCTCAGTTGGTAGAGCGCAACCTTGCCAAGGTTGAGGTCGGGAGTTCGAGCCTCCTTTCCCGCTCCAGATTTTCACGCGGCCCCGGGTTCCAAGCCCCGGGGCTTTGCGTTTCTGGGGCTCGCTGGTCATGCTTGGCGCTATGGCGTCGTGGCGGAGTGGTTACGCAACGGTCTGCAAAACCGTGTACGCCGGTTCAATTCCGGCCGACGCCTCCACTTCATGAATTCTCTTACGGGCCGGCCGGCCCCGTGTCGTTGCGGCGACCTCAGCGTCTGGTGGCGGTGACCGGAATCGAACCGGTACGACTGTTCGTCGGCAAATTTTAAGTCTGCTGCGTCTACCAATTCCGCCACACCGCCACGGTGTCGCGCGCGGATTCTACCTTTCGTCGCGGTCGCTCGCAGCGTCCGGCCGTCGATATCGATCTGTTAGACTGCGCCCGCGTCCGCGAGTCGGATTCTAACAAGCACATTTCACCAGGGCTGAGGAACACTCCGCCGGCATGTCCACCACGGTCGCCGATTCCAACACAGCGCGGCTCGAAATTCGCGATCTGCATCTCTGGCGCGGCGAGCGCCATTTGCTGCGCGGCGTCTCGTTCGCGCTTCAGCGCGGTGAGCTGTTGCAGGTCGTCGGGCCGAACGGGGTTGGCAAGACGAGTCTGCTGCGCTGTGTCGCCGGGCTGCTGCCGGTCGAGTCCGGCGAGATCGAATGGGATGGCGCGCCGCTGCGCAGCTGTCGCGATGCGTACCATCAGGCGCTCGCGTATCTCGCGCACATGAATGCACTCAAGGCCGATCTGACGGCGCTGGAGAATCTGCAGTTCTCGGTTGGAGTGCGGCGCGAGGTCGCGCTGTCGAGCCTGCAGGCTGCGTTGGAGCGGCTGCAGATCGCACAGTGCGCCGACCTGCCGGTGCGCTCGCTGTCGGCAGGGCAGAAGCGCCGGGTGTCGATTGCCCGCATCCTGCTCACGCAGGCGCGGCTGTGGATTCTCGATGAACCGATCACCAACCTGGACGCCGCCGGCATCGCGCTGTTCGAGCGCTGCATGGCGGATCATTTGCGCGACGGCGGCATGATCCTGACGGCAGCCCATCAGCTGCTGCTGCAGGGGCAGCCCAACGTGCGCACGCTGGAACTGCACTGATGCAGCCGGGACTGCTGAAACTGGTGCGCCTGGTGGCGCAGCGCGATCTGCGGCTGGCGATCCGTCACTGGGATCAGGTGATCCAGCCGCTGGTGTTTTTCGTCATCGTCACCACATTGTTTCCGTTGGCGATCAGTCCGTCGCTGGACGAGCTGCGGCGCATCGCGCCAGGCGTGGTGTGGGTGGCGGCCATGCTGGCCTCGCTGCTGGCGCTGGAATCGCTGTTCCGGCCCGATGTCGAGGACGGCACCATGGAGCAGTGGACGCTGTCGGGCCAGCCGTTGTCGGTGATGCTGCTCGCCAAGACCGCGACCCACTGGCTGCTGGCCGGGCTGCCGCTGGTGCTGATGGCGCCGATTGTGGGAACCGCACTGGGGATGCCGCGGTCTGTTTGGCCGGTGCTTGCGGGTTCGCTGGCGCTGGGAACGGCGTGCCTGAGCATTCTCGGCGGAATC